>JAABUU010005719.1_pt1 | contig 13762 bp, 8 predicted proteins | sample 5559301 | NCBI WGS metagenome assembly JAABUU01 (sample SAMN10711884, study PRJNA513360) | rock metagenome | isolation source: Antarctica rocks | place: Antarctica: Victoria Land, Richard Nunatak white | reverse complement strand
CCTCGGCGACGTGTACGAGCGCCTCCGTCGCCTTGCGCTCCTCCGCATCCGTCGTTTCCGCAAGCCGCTTTCGGAGTTTCTTGAGGTGCCGAGTGGCCTTTTGTCGTTCTGTGAACCAGAGCCTGACATTAGCGTCCTCTTTCTCCCTCGAAAACTAGCGACGGTGGAGGCGGGGGGCACCAACCGAAGAAGCGAACCATGTGGTATCTACTGATCAGCTTCGACTTCCGCTTTCCTTCCTCCACCGCCTCTAGGTCTTGTTTGTAGCCGGCTAACGCCCGCTCGTATTCGATGCGGGTGTCGGCGGGCAGGTCGGTGGAGTGGTTGAGGAGCCGGGTCGTGTCGCGGATTTTCTTGCGGAGGAGGTTTGTGGATGGTCGGTTTGAGGTGAAGTGGTCGGCTTTGCGGGCGCGCTTGTGTGCGTGGTTGTCGTGGGCTTGTAGTTTTGCTTTTCTGGAGGCGTGCACGTCGGAGAGATCGGTGTGGGGTCGTTTGGTCCCCATTTGGGCTTGAGATTTGAAGCTATGCGCTGAGATTCACGGTTCAGTGTTCCCGATTCGAGGAGTGGGTTGCTGATTTTTGGTCAGGTAGCCGGTTGGTGGTAGGGTTGTAGGGAGGCTATAAAGACCGTTGTGGCAAAACTAGGGTGAACGTTTGCATTGGCCAGATACTTCGATGTAGTACTTGAGCTTGTCCTGTCTATTTAAGTACCTCCCTGGTATTCTAGATGGTGATAATCTCCATCCAGCCTGTACGTATGAACAGAAATAGTATGGCGAAGTTACCGTCATGCAGTTTCTAGTCCCCATGCTTCGCTCAACTCAGCGGAACTCGGTGAGATATACGGAGAGTAGCGCAACAAATTCCACAGTCCATACCTCGTTATCGGTATCATCACTACGCAAACAGCCCCCTCTCCAACCAAAACCCCTAAACCACAACCTCCTTCCCGCCCTCGCCCTCCCCCACCCCCACCTCCACCTGCCCCTCGCTCCCTTTCCCTTCCCCGCCCCCTCCCCCCCACCTCTCCCTCCGCCTCTGCGCACTGACCTCCCTCAACCTCCTCGCCTCCCCCGGCGTAAGCCTCAAATACAGCTCGACCCCAACCAGATGCACAAACAGCGCCAGCCAAAGCGCCATACCGAAGTTAATATCCAGACTGGCGCCGATTTGCTCCGGGCTGCCGTTCAGATCCGCGTGAACGGCGACGTACGCGTCGGGTAACATGGTGGTGTTGTCGGACGGCGAGGCGCACTGCGGGTAGACGGCGAGCGGGTCGCCGAGGCCGTAGTTGGTGTAGAACCAGGCGATCTGGGCGCAGGAGAAGGGGATGTAGTAGTCTTGCATGGCGGTGGTGATCAGGGCGGCGAGGTAGAGGATTAGACGGAGGGTGATTATCGAGGCGAGGGCGAACATTCTGTGTGTGCGGGTTGGGTTAGCTGATGGGGTGTGACGGATGGCGTTTGTCTGGGTTTGACAGAAAGACAAGGCGGCGGATGAATGGGCGGGAGGGAAGGTGCTACTTACGAGCGAAGCATCCAAGCGCGGTGTTGATCGATCTGTAGACGCTTGATGTTGTAGTAAGCCAGGGCGATGCCGACAGTAGTAATGATGACCAGCAGTCCGATCCCGGCTTGGGTCTCGATGGTCCCGCCAAAGCCGCGGCGGGCGATCATCAGAGCGCCAGCGTTGGAAGTGGCGATGAGGAGGATGATGATGTAGCCGCTGATGCGGTGGAAGATGATGAATTTGTGCCGGACAACTGGCACGAACTGTAGGATGATGAGGAACGAAGCGGGGAGAATGCAGCTCAGATGCAATAACAGGCCCTTCTTGTAATGGCCGTTGCTCTGCCAGTAGCTTTCTCCTGGTGGGGCGTCTGGAAGGTAGACGCCATTGTAGTTGAGGTACTGGATACGGGCAAGGGTGAATCCCAACAGAGCACCGGCGGAGAGGAAGAAGAGGGAGAAGTTGTAGCCTTTCTTGAAGCCAAAGGGTTGATAAATTCTGCGAATCCCTCTGCGGAAGGCGTTCGGGGTCTTTGGGGTTGGGGTGGAAGACGCCATCTGGTTGTTGAGGCCAGTGCAGAACAGGTTGAGGGAGAAGCCGATAGTAGTTCAAAAATCACGCCGTAAATTCCAGAGGCAACAGATCAAATATTTGCGGTCTGAACACAGCTCTTCAAAACATTGTCTTGTCGAGTAGACATACATAATATATACTCTTGGGGGCAGCTGGTGAACCCCATTGTTTGTAAAGGACTATCAAACTCCATCGCCTCAAAATGTCTCCTTCGAGCCAAAGTCGGACGAAATTCCTCCGTAACGCAAAGAGAAACATTGCGTAGCATTAGAGTACAGTGTGAACGATCCGACAGTATACATGTCTGGCTCCTGGCTAATGCTGTGTTGTCGGTTCCGGGTAACTGCAGCCGGTAGCCTTTGATACGGAGGACCAGACATGCGAATTGTGATGATTTCAGTGCTGAGAAACGACTAAACGAAATGAACCGGTCAAAAGCTCTCCGTCGGCCTAATCAACAACTCGCCTTGCGGGAGGAGAATTTATTGCAGTTGGAAGTGTAAGGAACAGAAGCATTCGGCGGTCAATGGTGATCTGAAAGACCGGGCCGGTGCAGTACAATTTTGCTTGGTTCGTTACTCAATCGCGGAGAGAAGGTTACTGCGTAGCCGATTGACCTCCGCGCACTGTAGGCGCGAGGCTTATGTGTGAACCTTATGGGTGTCTCTTTAAGTGAACGACAGGTAACTCGAGAGGTCTCTTCCATTTGAACACTCAGCATCAATTGCAATCGCAAATACGAAGTATGCGCTGCAGTGTCAGACGAGGACTGATCAATTGCATGCGGAGTTAAGAAGATACATGCGCTGTTGTCCGATTGATGCTCCAAAGCCAGAAAGGATGAGCTAATGCAAGAACAAATGACGCTGCCAAGGGTATCGTAGAGACATAGGTATTGGTGAAGAAAAAACCCGACCGTCTATTTCTAATGTGGTCATCCTTTCTATCGCCCAAGCCAACAAAAATCAGCAGTATATACATACTGGCGTTGCGGACGTTACGTTGTCATCGGCTGGTCTTCCATTTCGCACCACGGATGCTCCATGACTTGCGTGATTGTCAAACGTTGATCCACATCTCTTTCCAGCATTGACTTGATCAGGTCAATGTTTTGCTCGCTCATGATCCATGGAATGCGAAGTTCGCGGTCCATGATTTCATCGATGCTGTAGAAGGGGTTTTCCTTGTATACGATAGTATAAAGAAGGATCCCAAGCGCCCAGACGTCTTGCTCTTTGCCTCGGTAGGACCTGCCTTGTAGGACTTCGGGCGCAGCGTAGTCTGTTGCGTGGCAAGTTAGCATCGCAATTTCAGGTTGGAAGGTGGTGGACTACCGATGGTCCCAACAAAGACCTCAAAGGGTCCGTTCTTGATGTATGCCGCGCTACCAAAATCGATGAGCTTAATCTCCCCCTTTCCGTCAAGGACGACGTTCTCATCCTTGATGTCCCGATGAACTACCAACGCCTTAGTATGAAGGTGGTGAACCGCAGCCACTACTTGTTTGAATATGTTGCGACATTCCGCCTCATCCATCGTGGAACGCATCTCGATATAGTCGAAGAGATCCATGCCTGGAAGACCATGAGGAAGCATCTCAATGTAGTAGTTGATCTCATCCTCGAAGAAATCCGACATCTCAACAATGTTGGGATGCTTGAGCCCGTCCCTCCGCAGATAGTCAAGGACGTGTATCTCTAACGGAACGGTACCGAGGCGGCGGTCACGGGTCCAGGTGTCAACAAGAATACGCCTCTTCGTCACATATTTCAAGACCATCTTTTTCGTGTTGTTCCTCCTATACCGTACGAGCTTGACCTGACCGTACGCACCTTGGCCCATTTCTTCCAATATAACGAAATCTGATATCGACTTCTTCACTGGCGGGCCTTGCACGCTCTGAGACGTCACGGCAGCACTCTTATCCGTAGCGGCCCTTCCATCGGACGCTGCAGAGATGGGTTGCGAAGCTGCTTCTTTGATCCGCCTGGTAAGTAATGTAGAACTTGAGTCGCTCGAGTTAGAGTCATCAGAGTCCATCAACTCTGGTAGTACAGAACTGACAGTCTGGCCGGGCGAGAGACGATGCGGTGTAGCGCACCTTGAGAGCAACGGTGAGATCCCACCAGTGTTATTGTTGATCGAATGCAAGTGCCGCGAGTACGTAATCCATAGAGCATATACCAACTCAGTCGTGGCGATACCACTCCCTTCGGTTCTCGTACCATCTTCGTTCTCGCTTCCTTCCTCGATAACATTTTCATCGGGTACAAAACTATCGCTCTTGACAACCCTCATTTGAACGTCAACGTTGATCTCCGCACCATCGCGATGTCTAGCCGGTAGACCTGTTGGACGGAGGAAGATCGCTGCTGCATCTGAGGCGCCTTCTCGGAGTTGTAGCAAAGCTCGTGCTCGACGGAAGCTATGCTCAGGAATGACGATGCCGTCAACGAGCTGAACTTTGTCCTCTTCGGTTAGGATGCGAAGTATTCGATCGAAGCCTGGGATGAAGGTAGCAATAGGCAAACCATCCGGCTTTGCTTGGCCGAACAAAGCAGCAGAGAACACAGCATTAGAACTTATGATCTTGAGGCTGGACGCTGAGAGCACCATCATTCCGGCAATGTGCGGAAAACTTGAGACCCGTAGACTACGTAACCCGTCTCCTCGAGTGACGGTTGCAGGCATGTTGTTCCCATTACTACTATGCACGGTGAGCTGTTGGGGTTCTTCCATTCTCGACCAGTCGACGTTGCTGCCAGCATCCCCACTCCCTGGGAGATGAGGAATCAGTTTCCTAATGCTTATGTTAGGCTGCCAATTAGTGTCACCCCATATCGGTTCCACAGCTCCCGTGGCATGGATCACTTCGTCCTTCTCGTCTAGCTCCACATATGCCACGTCTTCGGATATCTCTTCAAGTACCCAGATCAAACCACGTTGTTTTTCTTTGACCCAAAGGCTTGCTGATCCTGTTGCACCGTTACGCTTCTGTATAGGCACAACGTCACCGCAGAGCAGCACTCCGCGTGACTTGGAGGGAACATGATTCGAGCCTGGTTTACTGGCTCGTCTCTTCGTAAAGCTAGAACCGCTCCCATCGTCGGTGTATGCTCTGCGGGTGGAAGTCTGACGAGAAGAGGGTTTGGCAAGGAGTTGGGCTGTTATACCTTTTCCCGTTGTCGTCGCTGGGCTTGGGCTAGTACGCTGCGTCTTGCCATGTGGATGCCTCAATTTGACCTGAGCGTCCGAGCCTGGAGCCCTTAACCGTTCCGCAAGCCAACCCCTCCGATCCTCTCGCACCACCTCGAGTATACCAAGCTTCCGCACCTCTGCCTTCGTAACACCAAAGACAAGACATGCAAGATCATTAGCAGCAAGTATAGTCCACGGAGCATGTGCCTCAGTCGTGAAGATCGCCTGTGGAGTTGGCACCCATCGGTGACCATGGACTGCTGTGCCTTGAGCACTTGGGCCTCTCGCTAGGAAATGGCCAGAAGTAAGGAGGCTGGTAGGTGAAACGGATTGATTGGTACTTGCGACGTCGCCGGCGACATAAGGCCGCGCGAGGGTCTCTATAAGCTTGTTTTGTAGCGATAGAGGTGAAGTGTCGGTGTAGGTACGTTTAAGACTTGCTCGCCTCGGTGACAGAGGATTACTTCGTACCGCCGAGTCAATTGAGGCCATGGTAATTTCCGAAGAAAAATTATTTGGTTGGGAAACCTCTGGTTTGCCAGGTGGTCCACCCCTTCGTAACTCTACACCACTACTATCACCCTGCAATCGTTGATGTTCATGACTCCCAATACCTGGCTCTTCTTGCTTGTCGACTCTCGTGCCGTGTAGAGGTGCCGCTTCTTCTGAGTTCACTAGACTTTCCGCACGTGGTGCGAAGCTATCTTCGAAGATATTCGACCCGTCGACGTCCGCAGGTCCGGTCAAGGGTCCATTGATTGCACCTGCAACGGATGCTTCTTTTGAACCCTGTCCAAGCAGATTTGCACGCGCGAAAAGTTCCATGATACTCTGCAACTCTACATCTCCGTTCACTCTTGCTTGTGCACTAGTTAGTCCTGGATTCCTCGCTGCCCATCCCAATCTATCCCGTATAAAGTCTATCGATTTCTTTAGAACATTTTGGCGATCATGTAACAAGTCCTCTGTTTGATGCGCGAACGAAAAGGAATGAAGTGACTCCGACGGAAAGCGTGAAAGGTCTTCACTGAAATGAAGGTTAGGCGATGCGGGACCGGCAGACGCGGTAGTAGGAGGCCCACGAGATGAAGGCAAGGAAAGCGTCATCGAAGCGGCTCTTATGGGTGGTGTGAAGTCGCACGAAGTCTCTGATGAGGAGGGAAGTGTTGGCGCTCGAGACAAAGGCAGTTGTCGGATCCGTCGTAACCCAGAGGATCCGAGTCCATGTTCGTGTTCTGGCATCAGCGGTGCTCTTGCCATACCGTCATACTCCATCATCGAACCGGCGTCAAATGAAAAGCGTATCCTTGACGTGTCGGCTGCCCTGGCTGAATGCCCCAAGAGGTTGCCTGTACTCCTGTTCTTAGGCAGTGAGACATTGTCGGCTAGATTTCGTGATATACAATGGGCCGATGTGCTGGGCTGGGTGAAGGAAGCACCTGAAAAGAATGGAAGATCAGTCTCAGACATCTCTTTATGGCATCCAGGTCGGTCAGCAAGGGCTCACCAGGGCTCGGGATGTCGGCCTCGGGCATTGCTCGATCAGCAGACACCTCAACAAGGCTTCAACACAAAGGATAGCCGGAGAAGTGGACGCCGCCGACGAGTATTATATTATAGGGAGGAGCTGTATTGATTTTCTGGATACATGAGTTTCGTTTTGAACAAAGCGCTGCACGTAGCCGACAGGGATGAGGCTTTACGAAAGGTCCGCTGTCGTGTTCGGCCACGGGATAGTAAGCATGCGGCGGTCGCAGCAGATGTCTTATTTATTAAGGGATCCTCATGCAAATGCACATTGCCGTCTAGCAGGTTTGCCCGGCTTTTCAATTAGATGAGAGGAGAGTGGTGGTAGCAATACTAAGTATTCATTCCTGGACCGTTGTTATGAATGAATGTGTCCGAGCGAAGCGGATAAGGTAAGGTTTCAAAAGAAACCGAAAGGTCAGTCAGTTATGGTGGGGCACTTGCGGCGGGCACTTACAGTACCTTAGGTATTAATATTTTGATGACGGGATACATAGGTAGCCCTCTCTAACTTACCTGGTATTCAACGTAGTTCTTTTACAAAGGCACACTACTAAGGTAGGTAGAATCTACCTGTGTCAATCTTCAATGGGTAATCTCTATCTCTCCGCCGTCACGATGTATACTGAGGACCTGAATTAATATACCTTTCAAGTCTTACCAAAAGGTAATGTACGATGGGAAATTTTGAATGCAGCATGACGTTGCCTCTGGACCCTGATGGCGTAAGGTACAAATTAGGTAAGGTAGGTGATGCCGGGTATTGGGAAGAAGTCTGACTACCAACCGAGGGTAGGGCACAGTGCTTCAATAATATCCCTTACCTTACTCTTAAGACGAGATCATGCCCGCCAGCTAATGATATTAGAGCAGACTATGTGATGGCACTGAGAAAGGTGCACGAGGAATGTCGACCGCATGTTCTTCGTCCGCCTTACTAACGGCTCGGCTTCAACAACCTTGATGGAACTTTGGCTGTTGATTAAGGTAATGAACGGCAAAGCCCTGTAGCCGTTGGACCCTAGGGTGTCAACCAGTACTGAAGACCTCCATTCATAACGTCCCTTCCCATGTACAATTTATAGATCAATGACCGGCCAAGATCCTGTTCTGTGGTCATCTGTAACCAGTATCGCGCCGCTGTTTATAAGAACCGAGCCCCAAGACGTACCAGCTTCAGTCCCTGATTCCCCTCAATGTACCCAGGGTGAACCCTTCCACATCCGAGCCCTCGCCTCTACTCACTGCTGCGTCTTCGGCATGTGGAGGCTTGTCATCTCCAAACAGATAGCCTACCTTTCCCCTTGCGTGACTTCTTCTTCTCGTTTCCGGAGGCAATGGTGACCCAGCAACAAAGCTCGACCGGCGTTGGTCTTCGCCCAGCATCCAAGAGAACGAGGACTGTGCAAGCGATGGGCGTGGCTGATGGAACGGAGAAGGTTGCGTTGTAGTCGTCGAGCTTACTCCAAGCGCAGGAGGTTTGTTGATCCCGGACGGTCTCCCATCGCTAGGATTGACATTGGAATTCGTTGGTTTCGAGTCGTCTTGACCCTTCGATACCACTTCCGTAGCATCTCCATTCTCGGCTACTTCGCATATAGCCCGATTATTGGGTTGCAAATGCTTTTCCGCATTGCCGGGATTGTCCGAAGGCTGCAACGGCTCTCCATGTGACGGTACTGGCATTGTAGAGTCTTCGAGATATACCTGAACAAACTGCACCTTGGCAATTGCTAGGCTCAAGGCGTCTACATCGAGTGTTGTTTTGTCTTCCACAGCGGCTCTCTGATGATCCCAGAGCTTTTCCAGGCTGTCCTCCAGCATCTTCGCCAAGCTTTTGTTACGTGCTTCAAGGAAGTCGATCCGCGAGGTGATTTGCGATGGGCTCTGAGAGACAGGGTTGACATCCTGCCGAAAAGGCTGGCGGACACCCATATCTTGACGCGGTGGACTTCCGACATGTAGGGATTGCACATTTTGTTTCAGCTCACCTATTGCACCTTTGATGATGCCCTCAACACCCCCTCTTTCTTGGAGGAATCTGACTGGGGAGGGTAACGGCAAAGAGGTCCTCATGTTGGAGCTCCGCAGCTTCGCGTTGGATCTTTGCGAGGGGCTCAATGACTTGGACTGAGGATCGAGAACGCCATGAGGCTTTACAGACACAGAAGACCCTATATCCGCCTTCTGATCCGAGATCCTTCTTTTAGAGTATTTAAAGACGATATGGTGCCCACCCTCAAGCGTCAAGTTTTTCCGGAGGTAAAGGGCGTCTTTAACGAAAGCTGACGGCGGCGTTGATGGCTGCGGATATCGTAGCAGCAACGACAGAGCAGTGGAATAATCGGCCTCGAGAACTATGATGCACAGGGGTCAGCCCTCCGTAACATCGGATCTTTGGCCTCTTGGTTCGAGCTTACGCTGCCAGCGGATCCTTAGCAGCATTGCAACGCACACCAAGTCTACCAAGTCCAGGGCAGGGTCTTCGGCAAACAACGAGTCCCAGAGTAAGAGCAAATCATCGAAACCAAACTCGCGTCCAAACAGAAGTCGTATCCATCTTCTAAGACCGGGTGAGCTGGAATCCATGCGCAAGACGTTCAGTAAATGAAGGCTTACATCAGAAACACCTGGGGTAGAACTTCTATTTCTTTCAGCCAGTTCGCAAGCTCAGGGTCGACCCTGGCGAGTAGATCCTCATGGATGCGCTCACTTCGTGATACTATTGCAGAACGGTTTTGAGGTACCGTCTTCCCCAGTGAGTGCACTGCCTTTGCCTCGGACACTTGCCCACCAAGCTCGTAAAAAGACTTTGCACTACGCATCATGATGCTGAAGATGGTGAAAGCGTCATGCTCAATAAAGCGAGAATCTAGAGTAATGTCCATCAGGCCGTCGCTGTTCGCATCAAGATTCGATTCGTCCGACGTGGGTTTTTCCAGCGCATCTCGCGATATAACCCAGAGGACAGGAGCGAGGAGTTCATGCATCCCTTGCCGATATCCGACATCCTGATTGAGCTTGCAGAAGATGAAGAGTATATCCAAGAGCAATGTCTGTGTCCCAGGCTCACGGAAGTACAGATTGTCCGGCATGCAGCGCTCCACGTCTTGAAGAATCTCCTCTCTAAGGTTCTCATCTTGACGGAGGATATTCCAAGGAGACTTTCAAGACTTAGTAATAGGTCAGACAATACTCTTCGAAAACTCGGATTGGGTATAATTCTGGTTAGGGTTGAGTTGATGCGGCTGAAAAGAGCACTCAGCTTACCTCATCGTCAGCAGTCAAGGGGTCCCCCATAGACTCGAGATCGTTTGCATGTTCGAGGTTATGGAGAAAACGCTTCCGAAGGGCGTAGTATGCACTCCTCGAGTCCAAGAGCGTTTTCGGCCATGTTGATTGATCGAGGTTCTGGAACAGTAGGAAAGCCTTTTATGGAATCGAATTAAGCCACATTGCAGAAGGAAGTCCAGGGTAAGGATTGGGCCTAACCTTCCAGGACACTGATCTAAGTCCAACTACACAAGGGCTGTCCTTCGTACTATCGGTAACCGCGGCCCTCAGCTCAGAAAGGCTGGAAGCCCTGGCGAGTGTGAACTTCCATCTCTCCCTGATAGCCCATTAATGCTTGCTGACCTGGAATGTAGAAACCAACAGCTTACCTAGACTCCTCAAGTGACAGCATTGTACGAAAATCAAGCTTGCAGTAATACACGTCCTGATAGTGTCCAAAGGACGTGCGGGCATCTACCAGCCTAAGGTAGAGCTGTCGGTGGACGGCAGTTACCAGTCACCGAGGCCCCTAAGGTACTTCTGTGGTCTATAAGGGTAAATTGAGCCTCAACAACAACGCTCGTCGCTGTTCTGTTATGTACTTCCCGATACTGTCTGTCAGTCAATAATATACCTTGTGATGGATGCGATGAAGTCTTCAATTGGTGACTGTGAATACATGTACTGTCATCAGTGCTCAACAATGATTATGTAGTCTCTGACATTTCATCCATGATACTGTGAATCAGTCCGTAGAAAGTTGTTCCTATTCATTTACACTATGTAGAGTATATATAGGAAATGATGACTAAAACATAAATAGAGACACTTAATAAGAGATGAGTAAGCAATGATATCACATTCTTTTTTACTGCATAGTCACAACAGTCTGTTGATGTAAATGCAGAGATTTGCTTAACATTCTGTAAAATTTCTGTCTGCAATTCACATTCACATTGTTTTATCTCACTTCACATCACTATTATTATCTAAAAGCAGCTAGAAGTGCAGATCATTGTCATTATAATGATAAGATAAATTATTCACTGTTTATACTGTCTATTTATATCATCAATTACAATCTCTTAAAAGAAATTCTCTTCTTCTTTCTTTAATTTTCAATCACACTTCAACTTTTAATCATTACTTCATTAACTTATTACTTTTTTTATTATTCACTCTATCATCATGTAAGCTTTCATAATATGTTCACAATATGTCATTAATATTTTATAAATCATTCATTAAGATTTATATTTCATGTTGTGTTGCTGTCACTTTGTTGTCAGATGCAGATGATAACAACTTAAATTAAAAGAAGTTTACTTTTAATTGTATTTATAAAACTATTGATTATTCTCATTTTAAAAAAAGCTTACAAAACTCTTCTCTCAATATATTGTCATCTTAATTTCAATTTAAAAATTAACAATACATAAAGTTAATTAAGCATTCTGCTTTTAATGCTACTTTCTTTTCTCTTTTTAATAAATTAATTATTAATCAGCTCAACTTCTCATTACTTAATGCTTTAATTAATTTATTATTGAAGAATTGACTTAAAATTAAGTCTAAGATGTTGCTAATAATTTAATAGTTAATCTTATGCATTAATATAAATTTAAATTGTTTTTACACTTACTAAATATATTGTGAAGCTGTTGTCACTTACATTCATAAGAAATGTAAGTTAATTATTTGTGATAACTGTATGCATAAAGATAAATCATTTACAGTGTATATTCAGATTAAGTTTAATGACTATTATTTTCTTTATAGTTTGTGTATGAACTGTCATTGAGATGCATAGAGTATTTAGTGCAGCTTTTATAAATATAAATTTATATTAATATAATGATTACTTATTGTTTTAAATTATACAGAATCTAAATTCTCTTTATCTGCTGATTCAGCAACTTCTTATTATTATTGTATTGCTGCTCTGTCTGCTGCTCTTATTATCATCATTAGTAACATTATGCTTCTCATTAGCTATAATTACTCATCAACAGAGAATATTTTAAGCACTATAAATAAATTAAAAATGACTGCTAAGATTCTTTATTGTTGAGCTGAAAAACTTAACATCAATGTATTTATTACTTTGCTTGCATCATCACTCTGTCTGTGTCAGTTACATTTTCACTTATTATTGCATCATTATAGTAAACAATAATTTTACTTTAAATACAGTCTGTGCTCAGCTCATAACTTTTTTTTTTTCAATAAATAAATAATTAATAAAATTGCTTTACTTCTGATACTATCACCTTCTAGTTTATAAGAGTCTTTTTTTTAAGCTTCTTATGTAAATTATATAAATTTATATTTCTTTCACAGATCATCATCAAATCACTGTTAATCATTATTGAAGTTAAGACTTTTTGATCTTTCTTTTTAGCTTTATTACTTATTTACTTTGACTTCAACTCATCATGTTATTGTTGTAAGTCTTTACTAAATTATTTTTGATTATTTAGTTTTTCTTTAATATCATATAATATTAAGATTTTCACTCTCTTTTAATTACATTTCTCTTCTGTCATAAATGTTAAAGTCAAATCATCAACATCTCTTCAACTTTTAATAATTTTCTGTAATATATTCATTACATCACTTACTTCAGTCAAGATCAGTTCAGAAAAAATAACACTTTAATGTACTTTTAAAATGTTCTGTAATGAGAATACAGATAAATTTATCTATTCATAATGTTTTTATATCTTATAAATTGTCTTCTAAAAGAAATCTTCTTTCTTTTTTATTAAAAGCTTATATAGTTCTTTCTTTTGTCTGCAATCTCATTTGACTTAAGATATGATTGAGAATTCTTTATAAAAAGATAATGATGATTCTTTCTGTTTAAAAATCTCATTAACTTTAAAATTTAATTGCTGCATAAATAGTTTAACTTATTTTAGACTGCTTTACAGCTCTGAATTAGCTCAAAATTCATTGACATTAAAGATATATGCTTTTACAAATTAATTATTATGAATTAAATTTTGTAAAACACATTCTGTAAATGTTTTTAATGTATAAGTCTTTAATGAATGAATTTTCAATATCTTATAAGACTTAAATCATTTAACTTTAAACTTCTGAGACTCTTCATTTCATATAAACATTCAGTCTTCTTTCTTTATAATACTTAATTACACTATTTCATCACAAATTGTTTTCAATTCAATAATCTTTCATAAAAGAATTTTATTAATAATTGCTTAAACTGTCTATATCTGCTTAACTCATTTTAACTAATCTTTAAAATCAATTTCTCTCAGCAGTCTCTTAAAAGAATAATCAGTACTTGTGCTATCTGTCTATCTAGTGAATTTAATGCATCAATGTTGACTGCAATTAACTTAAATGTAGTTAGATTAATGACAGAAGCTCTGTTATCTAAGATAGAAGAAGACTCTATTAATCTTTTATATTAAGATTAAAGAAGTCAAGAAAGCAGATAGAGCATTACACTTCTTAACATTTTTACTTAATGCATTCATATTTATTGACTCTTACTGTTGTCAAGTCTCAGCTAATACACAAAGCACTTAAACATCTGTCTTGACAAGAACTTGATCAGTTCATCAGCTATTATATCTTAACTAAATATAAAGTTTATCTAAATCTGATTTCTCTTGTGCAGATCTCAGATGTAATGATAGATAATATTAATGTA
>JAABUU010005717.1_pt1 | contig 13769 bp, 13 predicted proteins | sample 5559301 | NCBI WGS metagenome assembly JAABUU01 (sample SAMN10711884, study PRJNA513360) | rock metagenome | isolation source: Antarctica rocks | place: Antarctica: Victoria Land, Richard Nunatak white | reverse complement strand
ATGAAGGATGGCTGCCAGCACTAATGGTAGTCTCGTCAAGGATTACCATGCTCTTCTTGATGGGTTTGAGAAATCTGATGCGGAGAGAGTTACCCTCGTCAACGTACAATTCCCTTACCTTTGTCTACTCACTTTCTGGGCCTGAAGTGCTTACAATAATTGGTGAGTAGGAGCTTGTTGGCCACTTAGAGAAGTCAGAGGACGACCGGCGGAAGATCTCGTACGATCTCGATAGCGAGAGGAACGAGCGTCGTCGGCTTCAGCAGCTTGTGGACCAGCTTGGCGAAAACTTGAATTCTGTTAAGGTAGGTATAGGCCTTATATCTCGAAAAGCTTGGAGATGATACTGACCACCCGGATCTTCCGTCAGGCCCGCCGGTCGTTTGTGCTGGTACTAATCGATGCTGACGGTGATGACTACACGGTACGAAGCCCTCTCTCCTACCCTCGTACAAAGTACCTCTCACTCACTGCGAGCGACTCTACAGTTTCAAGAGAGGTTTGTCAAGAAGGGTGAAGAGGGAGGCAAAGATGCCGCGGATGAATTCCTTGCTAGAATTAAGGATTACTTGAAATCTTCTAGCATTTACGCTGACGATATGGACATCATGGTTCGAGCATACGCTAATCTCAAGGGGTTGGCACAAGCTTGTTTTCAGTCCGGCAAGTTGAAGCATGCTGCCGACCTGGGCTTCTTTGCTGTTGGGTTTACCAAGCGTCAAGCTTTGTTTGACTTTGTGGATGTCGGTGCTGGGAAGGAGCGAGCTGATTACAAGATACGCGGTATACATGCTCCCAGCTTCGATAAGGAGCCCTACTGATATGCGCTCCGCAACAGAAACCCTAAGCTTTTACATTGGCAACGCGCAGTGCAAGCATGTCATCCTAGGTTGTTCTCACGATGGCGGATATGCCCCTTTCTTGGAGAAATTTGCCGCCGATGATGATACTCGTGAGCGAATCACCTTACTCAAGGGTGGCCCAATTCACCCACAGATTGCAGCTCTTGGTTTTACACGGACTCTTACGCTCAAGACTTTATTTGGCTCGCAGGATATCAATAAGCCCGTAGCTGCGCCTTTCCCAATCGTGGCTTCGGCTCCAACTGTTAATCCCCAAGTCGGAAGTTCCGATCCATCCATTTCTTCTTTTCCTAAATCTCCGGGTTCAAGGCTGATGTATGCAAACCCCGCAATCGATGCCAGCAGACTCGGACCAGTTATACGCAACGACGGTGGACTACGTGTCGACAAGCCATTAAAGATCGACCCGAGCTTCCCATATTTTCAGGTTTTGCGAAAGGCGAACTTGTGCCATTGGTACTACTTGCGTGGCGGATGTACCGGCTGCAGCAAAAACCATTTTTTTGGTCCCCTGAGTCCGCGCGAGTACGACTGCCTATGGTACCTGGCGCGAAATGGACTGTGTTACAGGGCTCAGAGGGGTAAGGACTGCGATGATCCGAAGTGTATCTACGGGCATGTTAGGCAATAAGGCTCTCTCGATCCTAGGATCCTGATTTTCTGGGTTTTGTGGTTCGGCGGTCCATTTACTACATTTTTAGGCCATTTTGGCTACTGTTCATTCTATCAAAGGTTCTGAGGGCTGCGAATGCCAGGATCTCGGTTCTCTGGGTTCTTGGGTTCGGCGGCCTACTACTGGACTACTTGGACTTCTGGGCTGTTTTGACCGCTGTTCAGTGTGCCAAGTGTGGGAAAAGGCTTAAGGTTACTTCTTTGACCTGCGGATTCGAACTCTAAGAGCTGTATTTGGATTTTATTTGCAGAGGATTTCTACCTTGGATGGTTACTTAGTTATGCCTCCTGAGTATTAGCGACGAGATCTTGTGTGCTGATCCGGGTAGAGCGACGACGGCACTTTTAGTTTTTCGTACAAATCATACTCTCAAACTTCACCACCTCAAAGCCAAACAACTCTTCGCTATTCTTCTTTACTCTTCACACCGTCTACATTCATATCTACCATTGCAGTCTCTACTACCGTGACAGCGCTATCAAAATCATAACTCTCCGCCACCCACAGTTTTTAACAAGGTCCTCGTTCTCATAGGCTAAAAGCCATCTCGATCAGCCGCGTTAGGAGTAAGATTGGTCTAGACTTCCAACCTCCGAATCGTCCAATCCGCTCTAACGACCTTCACGTTCTCCGGCGCAATGAAGATGGGCATAAGGTAGATAAGCAAAGTGGAGATGGGCATAAGCGAGACCGGGACCAGACGGCCACACGTACCACGGGTATTCGCGATGCCTTCAAGCGCACAGCGGGCAATGCAGGTTTGAACGAAAGGGGCGAAGGTGTGCCCAGTTTAGGGAGGGTGTCATGGAGGGTGCCATGGAGGGTGCCATGGAGGGTGTTTGGTAGGGAATCATGGAAGGTCCGACGTACAGGTCAGTCGCAGGCCCTAACCGCTATATGCCGCGTCTAATGATTCCCGAAAGACCCTATCGATAATGCAGATGATACCGATCATGACCAGATTCTCGCACGGATGCGCTCGCAACCTCGGCCTGTCTTCAGACCACCGCCATCTCGGCGAGACCGACAGCGACGGGAGAATACAACCAGCTCAAGTCGATCGAGTGGGGCTGGCGATAGTCAGGGTTGGTCCGCCGTTGTATTTCTCACCAGTGTCCCGTCCTTTCCGCCGACATACTGCAGATAATTCTCTCGTCCTTGACGATAACAGCGTAATGGCCGACAAAACCGATCCTTTCACCACGGCCACCACCCGTTGAGTGATTTAGTTTATATTAGGTTCGATTCCTAACAGCGCTGGTACAATGGTGTTGTGGTTATCTTTTCTCTTTGCCACCGCGGAGCCAGAGATCGGAACCGCGGGCCTCCTTACTGTAACTCACATGTGACGGAAGATCCAACGACCCTCGGTTGCTTAGATACTCCTCATACCCCAGAGCCTCCCACCGAACCTCTCGATCGGTCGAACTCCTGCCACCGTGTCTTTCTCGTCCAGCCATTGAAAATATGATTCACTTTAATGCTTTCATTTTAGAGGTTAGGAACCACGATGTTAATGAACTATTTACCTTGAGATCGTATAGAGAAGTCAAGCAGAGGTGCTATTTACTTTATAAGACGCTAAGAAGATTCGTATATCAATCTGAGTTAATGGGTAAATATACAGTATCTGAAGTAATTGTTAGAAATCAACATTATATAGACTTCTGTTCTCATAACAATCATTGCATTATTTCCTTCGTCGCCTCGTATTTGCCTTGGTCTTTCAGCGTCAATGTCAGATTGTCGACGCTGATCAATGTATCGGAATACTCGACTCTCAATGCCTTCTTGCGTTCCTGTAACGCTCGTCAATTCATCTTCTTCGCTTCCTCGTATTTATCCTGAAATCAAAACACGGATGCCAGATTGCTGAAGCTGATTAATGTATCGAAATGCTGAACCTCCAACGCTTTCTCGTATTCTTGTAACGCTCGTCGGTTTATCTTCTCCGCCGACCTGTATTTGCTCTGATCTCGATCAATGTATCAGAATGCTCGACTCCCAATGCCTTCTTGCGTCCTTGTAACGCTCGCTGATTCATCTCCTCCGCCGCCTCGTATTTGCCCTGGTCTCGTAGTACCAATGCCAGGTTGCTGACGCTGTTTAATGTATCAGGATGCTCGACTCCCAATGCCTTCTCGCGTCCTTGTAACGCTCGTCGATTTATCTCCTCCGCCGCCTCGTATTTGCCCTGGTCTCGTAGTACCAATGCCAGGTTGCTGATGCTGCCTAATGTATCGGGATGCTCGACTCCCAACGTTTTCTCATATCCTTGTAACGCTCGTTGATTCATCTTCTCCGCCGCCTCGTATTTGCCCTGGTCTTCTAGTATCAATGCCAGACTGCTAACGCTGGCTAATGTATCGGGATGCTCGACTCCCAACACTTTCTCGCGTCCTTGTAATGCACGTTGATTCAACTCCTCCGCTTCCTCGTATTTGCCCTGGCCTTCTAGTATCAATGCCAGGTTGCTGACGCTGGCCAATGTATCAGGATGCTCGACTCCCAATGCCTTCTCGTGTCCTTGTAACGCTCGCTGATTCATCTCCTTCGCTTCCTCGTATTTGCCCTGGCCTTGTAGTATCAATGCCAGGTTGCTGACGCTGGTCAATGTATCAGGATGCTCGACTCCCAATGCCTTCTTGCGTCCTTGTAACGCTCGCTGATTCATCTGCTCCGCCGCCTCGTATTTGCCCTGGTCTCGTAGCACTGATGCTAGGTTGTTGACGCTGGCCAATGTATCAGGATGCTCGGCTCCCAATGCCTTCTCGCGTCCGTGTAACGCTCGCTGATTCATCTCCTCCGCCGCCTCGTATTTGCCTTGATGCCAAAGTACGGATCCCAGATCTGAGATTGCGGTAAGTGTTAGTAAGTGGTCTGGTCCTAGACCTTCGTCGAGCCGGCCCAATGCGGTTTGAATGAGTTCTTGCGCCCGATTGTATCTACCTGTTGCTTCGGCTAACCGCGCAGCAGGCAAGATGATTGCGGCCCAGGATTCCCAGTCATGCTCAATAATCGGTATGTACTCCAATGCAGCCTCTGCATGCGGGAACAATCTCTGAACTCTTCCCCAGTCAACGTATGGATTGCTAGGAAAGGCTGCTGAAAGTATTTTAAGATATTTGAGCTTCCAAATATCCAATTCGCCGCGCGTGTCCAACCATCGCTGCATGGACAATTTGACTAGTCGATGTATACTGAAAGAGTCGCTGTTGCTCCCGATGACTAAGAGGCTATAGCTTCTTAAGGTTGTTACGTCGTCCCTGAAAGCCTGGTCAAGCTCGTCCTTTGATTTGGCGCTTGGCTCGAAGTATTCGTTAACTACGTAGTCCCGAACCAGATAATCTGGTATATCATCGTGGTCAAAAAGACTCATCAGCGCCAGAAGTCGTACAGGAGACGGTGTCTTTATGTAGAGATGATCAATAGAGGCTTGTAAGGTCTTGGTAGCTGAATTGAGGGCAGTGGGGTCCCTTCGAAGATCGGGAAAGTCCGCATCGATGAACGGCTGACGAGCTTTCGAGAATGCAGTCATGTATTCCCTCACTGTCAGTGTGCCTTGGCTCAAGTATGCTGCAGCTTGGCTAATTGCAAGTGGTAAGTACTCAAGCTGTTTAGTAAGTCGATTCACATCGTCCTGAGTGCATACCCCACTGAATCTCGTCGAGAACATCCTTGAACTCTCATGTACAGACATTGGCCAAACGGTGATTATGTTCTTGTTATTTCCAACCAGTCTGAAGGCAGCGCTCCTGTTCCGAGAGGTGACCAAGACCAATCCGTTCGGAGTCTGAGGAAGATACGTGGATAGCGGTAAAGGGCTTTCGCTCCAGACTTCCTCTGCGTCTGTATATCTGTCTTTGGGTGTATTTTCGAACAAACCCTCATCGTCAGCATTGTCAAGAATTATCAGCCAGCCATCGTTGGCCTCATATCGTAGCCAGTTGCAGACCAGCCGAAAGACATTGGTTCCAGAATTTCGCTGATTTGGGATTTGCAGCACATTGGCTATTGTGTTGTAGCTCTGCTCGAGTCTGGATTCAGTACTCGCGTTTATCCAAAATACTGGTCGTTGAGGGTAGCATTTTCCGAACCTGTGGCCGAATTCAATTGCAATTTGTGTCTTCCTGGATTTTTCGATTTGGTCAGTACAGCCTCAGACGAAGGGCGAGGCTCACTGCCGACATCCCACTCGATGCATGATTGACTCACCCGACTCCACCCATTCCCACCAAGGCAAGTCGATTCTGAAAATTGAACGTTTGGCGCAGCTCATCCAGGATCATTTCACGTCCAACGAAGTCATGATCTTGGCCGAAAGGGATCGTAAATATAGCCGGCTTTGACTGCGGCACATTGAATCCAGGGTTGATTGTAGGAACAGCAGGCTTCGGCTGCACCACAGTGGATCCAGAGCTGCACCGTTCCACAATTATTTGCGCACACCGACGGAGCTCAACACGCACGTCTTCCTGTTTCAAGTATCTCATACACTCTTTTTCAATACGCTCCAGGGTCTTGTAGATGGTTTTGCCTCCTCTTTTCTTCACCTTCCAGGTATCTAGAGAGATGCCTTTGAGTCCAGGGTCCATAGTGAATCGAAAGTAGTCCAATTCTGATCTCTGCGCCACCTCTAACAGTGTGTTGTGAACGTTCTGCGTCTGGGTAATGAGGCGCGCTATAGCAGATATAACAACCTTAAGATTTGAGCCTGCAAATCTTTGGGTTTGTGTGCTCTGGCCTGACCCGATGCTGATGACCAATGGTCTAGGGAGCGATTCTTTACGGGCGGAACCTTCTTGGGCAGTTCTGATCTCACAGAAAGCCTCGAAAGCGGGATTGTTGGTCCCGAGGCCCCCATCTACGTAGGATTTGTCTTCGATGGTAATTGGCGAAAAATACATCGGGGCTGCACATGTTGCTCGTGCGACTTGCCATAAGGGAACAACTGCAGCTGCTGGAGGTTTCGCACCTGACTGGGTATCACCATATGTTTCGTAAGAGCGAAAGATGTGAGGGCGACCGTCTTCAGAGTCGATGCTGTTTGCGGTGACCGCCCTGTTCTTGATGCGTAAGCAAGACAGTACTCCTACAAGACTCGTGACTAGTACGTTTTACACTTGCTTGCAGGGGATGCGAACAAGTCTCGCTTCCATTTTATGTCTTCGGGGCTTGGGTCAAAAGTTCTGAGGACCGTTCGAGTTGCCTGTGCGAGCTGTTGAGCGCTGTACTTAGAACCGTACAGACCCGCAGAAGCGCTATGTAGCCAATTGGGATGGTGGAATAGAGCATCTCCGTATTTTCGAAATGATTCAAGGCATTCATCCTCTGACATTCCTAGACGACCCAGCATGATGGCAATCAGACTTATTTGTGAGCGATTGAAGTAGTACTATGTGATCTGAAACACTTGGTGACTTACCCGCCACTGCTAGACCCAAAGATGTATTCGAAGACGGTTCCTGGCCGAATTACAGATGGCTCACTGGCTTCAAACGGTATGTTAGATTTGATCGTGGTAGGGAGATCCGGAACAGACCTTGCGGTGAATCCATTGATTTTTTCGAGCACATTATCGAACGGACCTCGTCCATCAACGCTCGTATTATGAGGATACTCGAGTAGCTTCTCACCCCACCTCCGTCTGTCTTCCATTAATATAGGTACTTCGAGTACCGACCTGTTGAAAGTGAAGATTATAACGTACCAATACTTAACACAGACCCCTGGGCAGAGTTCCTGGTCGCGCTCGACAGCGCGCGCTCCACGTCTTCTGTCGTCATGCCAATGATACTCTTCTGAATATCTGTCTTCTGAGAATCCAGATCTAGCAGAGATTGCTCAATGTCGATGACAGCCTCGCCTAAGTCCCGAATGTTCAATACATCCAAGGAGCCTGATATTTTCAAAGCGGCCGCCTCTATTCCAGTGAACGTTGCACGCAAGCTGTTTACGACGGGCATTCGGTGGCCGTCAATGACTCGCAGGACATCATGAGCTTCGAGATCCCGTGTTGCGAATGATTCCATCTTCGACGTGAGATCCTGGCAGGTCAGATCGGTCGCCCATATGCGCAGCTGAAAGACGGAGTCATCGAGCCGTCGGACGGCACCCTCGAGGTCGCGGCGCGCCGTATCATCTTGCGCACGCTGGGTATGTTTTTCGAGCGCTGTGATTGCCTCAATGATGGTTTGGTCTAACTTTCCAAGGACTTCGTCAAATCGATCCGCAAGAGATTTCTTGCCGACAAAGCCCTTGGTGGCCTCAGGGAGTACTTGCATCATGCAGTGTCTTCGAGTTCTATCTTCTGAAAGGCTTTGCTAATGAATACTTTCTCACGAGCAACGCACTTGGTGCGGGGCACGGATATCTTACTGGATGCGAGGAACGCCGCTAACGTACGGTCAAGCCTGTGAGGGGATCACCACCTACGCGCTGGAGACAGAAAGCAGTCGTTGTAAATATAACAGGAAAGTAATAATTGTGACACCGACACGATGCCTGAGATCATTTTGCCAGCTGGTGCTTCCATATGCGCGTTTGCATTAGCTATATGCACTTGGTACGGCGCTTTACGCAATGGAGTCCAGCTGGTATATAATGACATCCAAGCAGCTAGATCCTTTGATCGAGATGTCGTGGCAATGGCGGAAGAGCTGTTGAGACAAAAGCGTGCAATTGAGGACTGGAAGATGGAATGGCTGATTCTCGAGGATATTCCAGATTCAATGTACCTAGAATTTTGGGGTGAGGTAGAGTATTGTGGAATTCAGGCAAAGCTCAACAACATGGTCATCAACTGCAATTTGGCAGAGAAGAAATTGAAGAAATTCACGAAGCTTGAAAAGGATAGATGGACCAACATGTCGAAAGCAGGGAAACGGTTAAGATTTATCAGCATGAAGAAAGACCATATCCAGAAGCTGATGGACAGCATTGTCAAAGATATCGAAGGGATTCGCAGCTCAGCCAAAGCCGGATGGCTACGCAATGAGTACAGGCGGAAGGACACAGTCGACTCCAAACACGTGTACCATGCTGGTATCATTCATCTTATCATCCCGATAGCCATGCGAACAAGAGACGACGCAAACGCGCTTCACCGCTCCTGTGAGGCTGTCCAAGGCAATGCAAGTCTAGATCTGGACCTTGACATCTTTGACCAGTGGAGTTCTGTACTTGCTACTCAAGCCGGGCTCCTGGCGCCTTCTGCAGTCGCCTCTAGGGAAACATGCGCTGCCGGGATTGCTAAAGCAGCAAAAGAGGGCCGTTTGGGGTGGAAGATCTTGGGTCAGAACTCCGCGACTGGGAATCTAGAAAGTGTTCGGATGCAGGTGGAAAAAGCGGAGCTACCGAGTTCCGGATGTCCTGTGGCATCAGTCGCTGTAACGCTTGTTATGCAAGGCAATGCGGAGAGAAGCCATTTCACGAGCTCAGGCACCTGCTTTAGTATCGCGATGGCCGCGATCCCGAATCAGTCCAGCCCAGAGCCTCGACAAACGTTACGGCACATTCTCTCTGCGGTCAGCCCCCCTTCCTTTGCAGATGAGAATCTCTTGGGAGAAGTTTCGAAGTTCAGGGTTGCGTTTGAGTTGGCGCAGGCCTGTCTTTTGCTTCTCCGGACCTCATGGTTTCCGGACATATGTAGCTGCCAAATTCGATGTGCGCGCTCATCCTCAGCTTCATCCCAGTTCATGTACAATTTTGGACTGCGAATGGGCGTTGTTGACCACGAAGCTCCTAGATGGGGAACGACTATCATGGACAACTGCTGGGGGTTTGCCGAGGAGAACAGCTGGAACTTCTTAACTCGACCATTGCGCCGATTTGGCCTCCTGCTGGTTGAGATCATTCTCGGCACACCAATTCTTTGCATCACGAGTAACCGACAGGGTATCATCGAAACCATTACTTTTGTGGAAGGTCGCCCTCCCGACCTGGCAAGGCGCTCAGAGACCCTTGATCAAGTCTTGAATCGCGTATACACCGCGTTTGGCCGGAAACAAGCTGCTCGAAAGGCTGTGCGATATTGTCTATCCACAGTCTATCCAGAGGCTCCAATGGACGACGATATGAAAACGCTCTTGGCTGAGTTATACAGTGATGTTGTGGCTCCGTAAGTAGATCTTACTTTTCCGCCACTGCGGCGCAGATGACAGTGCTGACAGATTATAGGCTGCAAGATTATTATGATGACCTTCTTGATGATCATTTACGGCGAAGGAGACAGGTTGAAAGCGGACGACGAGGTGCTCGGGAACTATAGGAGATGCCTCTAAAGAGAGTTAGCTGTGATATCGGGAAATTTTGAAGTGCAGACTTTCCAAAGGAGGAAGCGAGCATCAATTGCTGCCGGCTTCATACTTGTACATGTTGATTTGTCTTCGACCCCAACTTCGACGTGAAGCTTGTACACGGCCGTGAAATGGAGCTTCGAAGTCTACGCAGTAATGTCCCAGACTTTTTACACTAGGCTGAACTCGGGCCCTCCTTCTGAGTCTTTTGAGCTGACTGCCGTTGGGGCCAAAAATTACGTCCTTAGCCGCTAATCATGTTCATCCAAGCGTTACAGCAATTTATGTTTGAGAATCTCAACAGTCTGCATTATGATACTTACTATTATCACGGCTGTTCCCTTCGTCGTTCCAAGGCTGTCCAAAATCTACAACGGCATTATGTACGCTGAGACTAGGATGTTAACAATCCAAAGCGACCGTACATAAAGCCGCAATTCCGCCTATATCCTACGCCAGAGAAATATCTCTGGAGTTCGACGCTAATCTTGTCGATCGCACTGCCGTAGCCCGGGACCCAGTCCTTCCTACAATCTGTGCGGTCTACCTCTACCTTTCTCTCCCTCGAAGCCTCTACGCTATGGCCGGACTCACTCGCCTCCCCGGCTCTACCCTTCCCACCACGTCTCCTGCCGGCGACGAGATTATCAAGCCATGGTTAACTCCTCAGAACAGAGAGACTTCGAGCCCGGAGGCGGACTTCTCAAGCCAAGGGATAAGACTGATAACGACGAACAAGGTGAGGAAGGTGAGGAGGTGGAGGGGGAGGAGAGGGAAGACGAGAGGGAAGACGAGAGACAAGGCCGGGCGGAGGAGGGCGAGATCGCAGGGGATAACAGCGAATCTAACTCGCGGGGCAGTCCCAGTCCGGAGCGAGGTCACAACGATTGATGATTGAATTATATCCTTTGAGCGTCCCTATAGCTGCCCAGAAATCTCTCTCTCTCTCTCAACTGATTGCCGTAACATTTTGGGCGATATCTTCTGTGGGGAAAGCATTGCTGCGAGCGAAAGTAACTGGGCTGTCCCCGGCTCTGTTTGCATAATATATTCAAAAGATATCCTCCATGTTTGAAAGATCGAATCAGGAGTCCCCCACTGCCTCCTAGAATCTTGTAGCTCATAGCTTAGGAAATGTGTGAGGTTCTGCCGATCCTTACCGAGCGCTTCGATGTACTCTTGCGTCCTGTAGTCATTCGATTACACCGCATGAATGCGGCAGCTTGCGCGATTGCTGGCGGTAAAGCGAAATCTGTGCCGTTTTTTAGAATTCGCCGAGAGCCTCATCAAAATTGAGTGTAAATCTTCAAATAGTGCAGAATTCGTATAACACACAAGTGGCTATCCGACATCAGTATTAGAGATACTCCATTTACCCTGAGCTTCTATACTTTCCTGGTAACACCGCGATCGGTTGATTGAGTACATGGGACGGGAAATGTCTCCTATGCGGGTGAATGCGGCGATGATGGAGTCTAGATACTTTCGGTATTCTTTGGTTTGATGACGTGAATTACGTTCTCTTTAACTTTCAGCATGATCATAGATTATTTGAGATCGTTCGAGCCTTCTATTCGTTCTAGTCACACAGTTCAAGCACGATATGCTACCCCCCCCCCCCCCCCCCCCCCCAGCGCAATTCGGGCTACTACCAGCAGACCGTTGGCAGGAAGAGCAACTTCCCATTTACTGAAGATCTATATGGCCGACCCGAGAGCTGATGGGTCCCCCTTGTGGCAGTTTGGTCGACGACACCAAATTGCGGTGACAGCCTTTGGGCTAAACGGCTACGATACACAGTCAACGCATGCCGTCAAGGCGGAACATGGAACACCATCTCGACCTATATACCAGATGCCATCTTTCTCCTCTCAGATACACCGCGGCGACGAGTCTTCTGATTCGCACGTTACAGCGCAGCCACTAGTGCGCAACGAGAGCACTCCCTGCATATTTACTTACCCCGAGGCCTTCATCTTCCATCTCCTTCAAGTTGACTATCTCTGCTTCCTTCTCCGCCTCCGCTTCTGGTTCCTCCTACCTCAAGCAGTTCCCAACCTCAGCCTCCAGACTTAGAGGATATTTCGGGCCCTACCAACGAATCACCCCTTTATATCAACGCCAAACAGTTTCACCGGATTTTGGAGTGGTGCGTTGCGAGACAACAGCTCGAATAGAAGCAAGCATGCAATGAGAAGACCAAGAGGACCTGGAGGCAGATTCCTGACTCGAGATGAGATGGAAGGGCAAGAAAACAAAGTCCAAAACGGCACTTCAGATGAATCTAAATCGCCGAAACGAGGACTGGGCCAAACGAAGTGAAGAGAGAGGCAACCAAGGAGCGTGTCGTTAAAGCCATACCCAGGCAGCTTGGCGAAACTGATATAGCGCGGCGAGCGGGTGCTGTCCCCTTTTCGCTGACTGCCAGCGCGGATATCGAATCGGGCGCGGTGCCGCTGCCATTGAGTTCCTCCATACAATCGCTGAACTTGTCCCTTGTGCATGGTACCTTTGAGGAAAGGTCGGCGCAGAAAACATCCAAAGTTGTTGACGCACGTGATGCTCAGGGCCTATCCTAATCGGGTTAGTCAGGGGTATCTGTTGGTTTAGTTGGCTGAAACCTTCACCTTCATAGAATCTACACACTTTCACCTATCGCTGCTTCAACAAAAGTCAGACGGACCCCAAAGCCTCGGAGCAAAGACCGGATCAAAGCGAAGAACCAGCAAAGCGATGACGACATCATTCTGCGAAGCTGCCGAACTGGAAGAGTTGCACAAGAAGTATTCAAAGCTTGTTCAGGAGCATGATCAGCCTCGACCTCAACTTTTGAAGATTGATACGGCATATATTCCAGCCGTGGTCAAAGAACCATCTGAAATCTTTCCAGGATGATCAGGACAGCATCGGGGGGTCTGTTTCGCCAGTTTCGCGACGTTTGTACATAGCAAGTCTCCAATCACTGGATCCAAACCAATTCTGATCACGAGGTTTGAGGAAAGAAACAATGCTCGCGCGGGAAAAGCTGAAGTGTACTTCAAGATCATAAAATGTTTTTCTTCTTTCTTGTTTATATATGATATCCTTTCCCGTCTGCAACAAGAAAGTTGACACCAATCTAACACTTACCGAAAACATTAAACCAAACCCCCCATCTCCGCAGCCCCTAGAACACCACCCACCTACCTACCTACCTACCTACGCAGTGAAGTACTCCGTACATAAGTGCTTATGCGTAGGTATGCGCACGAATCCCCGCTATCATTTCCACAGCCCAAGACGGCGTTTTTTCCTTGCCTCGGAATCATCTCAGACCCATTCGGCTTGGGGTCAGAGCATGAGTGCCAACGGGGTCTGCTGCAATCCGTCAGATTATTGTCATTCCGGCATCTACAGATGCGGGGTTTTTTATCAGAACGACATCTGAATGAAAAACAGTCGTCTCACGTCGACCGTCTGCATTGAGGATATTCAAACATTAGATTATCATCTTACACTCTGAACTACTTTTCAATTCAACATATCTCGCGACGAGTATAGTCCGATTAATCCAAACATATGCTTGTTGAGGAGCTGTCACAGGATAAACATAGTGACAACCTGATCAAATTCGAAAATCTCGCCCTCAGATCCGCTGGCGCGGACTGCATGACTAAGCCAGCTGGTCTGAGATTCCGAGGCAAGCTTTTTGGGGTTACAGTTGGTGGGGGGTTGGAAAAGTTGAGCCAGGGCCGGAAATTTTTTTTTTTGATCTCGGCCCCGGCTCAACTTTCTGCATATGCTAACCATGAGTTCAAAATTATTCCAACCCCGACTCAGCTTTCTGCATATGCTAATCATGAGCTCAAGAATTAATATTATTTAGCTAAAGTAGCTAGAAGACAAACAGCTTGAGCGAAGTATTGAAGTCGTGCATATGCACAGCTTGAGCGAAAC
>JAABUU010005716.1_pt1 | contig 13770 bp, 10 predicted proteins | sample 5559301 | NCBI WGS metagenome assembly JAABUU01 (sample SAMN10711884, study PRJNA513360) | rock metagenome | isolation source: Antarctica rocks | place: Antarctica: Victoria Land, Richard Nunatak white | reverse complement strand
CCGATTACAAGTGAAAATCCGATGGTGGGCGGCCTGAAGTATGTGGCATTCGCCCAGACGCCGCCGATGGCGAGCTACCTGGTAGTGCTATGCGCAGGCGAGTTTGAAGCCTACACAGGGCAGGCTGCCGGTGTCAAGCTGCGCGTGGTCACCACCGAGGGCAAAAAAGCGCAGGGCGCGTATGCCATGAGCGTCATGGAAAAAATCCTGCCCTACTACAACCAGTACTTCGGGGTCAAGTACCCGCTGCCCAAGCTGGATTTGATCGCCATCCCAGGCGGCTTCCAGGGCGCAATGGAAAACTGGGGCGGCATCACCTACAACGAAAACATAATACTTTTTGACCCCAAAACGTCCTCCGCGGCGGCAAAGCGGACGATCTTCAATGTCGTCAGCCACGAGACCGCGCACCAATGGTCAGGTGATTTAGTCACAATGGCCTGGTGGGACAATTTGTGGCTCAATGAAGGCTTCGCGTCATGGATGGCAGACAAGGCGAGCGACCACTTCAACCCCGAATGGCATGTGCTGGACCACGCTGTCGCCCAGAAAGACAACATCCTAGAGTCGGACAGCTACACCACGACGCACCCCATCCAGCAGGCAGTTGGCGACCCTGCGCAGGCGGCGGCAGCCTTTGACGAAATCACTTATCAAAAGGGCGAAGCGGTCATTCGCATGTTTGAAGACTACCTGGGAGAGGGCACATTCCAGGCTGGCATCCAGCGCTACATGCGCGCCCGCAAGTATTCCAGCTCCACGACAGCGGACTTGTGGGATGCTTTAGGACAGGCATCAGGCAAGCCGATGGCCTTGATCGCGGCAGGGTGGACCGAGCAGCCCGGCTTTCCCATCGTGCTAGCGCACGCTGTGCCCGGCGGCGGCGTGCTCTTGACACAGGAGCGGTTCGCCATTGACACGCCCAGTCCCAAACCGGAGTTCTGGCAGGTGCCGGTGACGTTTACGCATCAGATAGTCGGCGGGCCGACCAGTGGCGGCCTGCTGCTGCCCGGCGACAAGCCTGCCACTCTCGCGGCTCAGCCCGGCGAAGCGCTGGACCTGAATGCCGGCAACCGGGGCTTTTACCGCGTGCAATACGCGCCCGCCCTGTTCGCGCCGCTCGCCGCCCAAGTGGAAACCCTGACGCCTTCCAGCCGCATTGGCCTGCTGGGCGATACATGGGCACTGGCAAAAGTGGGGCGCGTGCCGGTGGCAAGCTTTCTTGACCTCGCTGACCACACGCGCAATGACACCGACCTTGCGGTGAACAGCCAGACCTTCGGGTCGCTGTACGAAATCAATGGCCTGGAGCGCGGGCAGCCGGGCCGGGCGGCATTCCAGGCGTACCTGCGCGGCGTGCTGGCCCCCCGCTTTGCCACTCTCGGCTGGGACGCTCGGCCGGGCGAGGGCAGCGACACCACTCTTTTGCGCAGCACCCTGATTGGCGAGCTGGGAGCCTTGGGCGACCCGGCTGTTATTGCCGAAGCCCGTAGGCGTTTTGCCGCGTATGTCAAAGACCCCAGCACGCTGCCTGCTAATCTCATCGGCCCGACCCTAGGCATTGTCGGACGCTACGCCGACCAGCCCACGTACAATCAGCTCTTAACGCTGGCCCAGACCACGCCGGACTATCGCCAGAAGCTGCGCTTCTACCAGGCGCTGTCCGGTGCGCAGAACCCTAAGCTCGCCCAGCAGACATTGAACTTAACTTTGTCGCCGCAGCTTGCCACGCTCCCGCAGGCGGTTATACAACTGGTCGCGGGCGTCGCGTTTGGCGGGGAGCAGCCCGACCTCGCCCTGTCATTCTTCCGGCAGCACCAGGCGGCTTTGTTCGCAAACCAGGATGCTCTTTCGCGAGTGTTTGCCATTCCCGCTTTGTATGGCGCGTTTAGCGACAACGCCCACGCCGATGAATTGGCGGCTTACGCCAAAGCCAACCTGCCGCCGGATGCCGCGCCCCAAATCGCAAAGACCGTGTCGCGCATTCGTGCCGCCGCCACCCTCAAAACCCGCATTCTGCCGGATGTAGACAGGTGGGTGGCGGTGCATGGCAAAACCGCCTCGGCCCGGTAGCCAGCCCCCGGCATAACCGCCCGCGCCCATCAACGCAGCCTGCTCCAATCGGGGCAGGCTGTTTTGCTGTCAAGGGGCTTTCGCCGGGGGCAGTGTCCGCGTTGGCACGGCTTCTTCCCTCTGTTGGCACGGCTTCTTCTGCGCTTTGCTTCGGCATTGCGCCCGTGTTTCTGCGGCTTTCCAACGACGGAACAAAATCGTCCGTCGTTGGAAAGCGCACGAAAAGCCGCCAGCGCGCGTAAACGCCGCCGTTAAAACAGCCTCTGCCCTGGAACGAAGGCGCCATGCCAAGCCGGGCATCATCCGGCAGGCTGCTGCTCCAAAACAAAGTCCACTTCAAACGTGCGCTGCCACGGCAAGGCCACGCTGCCCGGTGCAATCCGCAGGCCCGTGCCCACGCCGCGCGCCTGCAAAGCTTGTAGGGCGTCCAAAAGATGAGAGGCAATCACGGCGCATGTCGCGGCTTGTTCGTCGGGACTGTCCGGGTCAGGCTCCTGCCGTCCCCATTGCCGCGCGGCATCGGCGCGCGCCAGCCGCCGCGTGAGAGTTTGATAACCCCAGTCTTCCAAAAAGCGATGGGCGAGAAAAATACGCTGGGCGTGCGCGCGGGCCGGGTCTGCGCCGATTTGCTGCGCGCACGAGGCCTGCGCCGCCACGACGCCCAGGGTGTTGCCTGCCGTGTTCCATGCGCCGTAGGCGGCTAACGCGCCCAGGTCAAGCGGGCAGCGAGCGTCCAACAAATGCTCCATCAGCAGGGGGTCAGCGCCGTTGGGGTAGGCGACATCGGCGAGGGCAACCGGCTTGCCCTGCGCCTGCCACGCGGCGAGTGTCCCGATCCACTGCGCGTAAGGCTGGGTGCGCGCGGCCCGGTCGCTTTCCAAAAACTCCGGGCGATAGTCGGTGCGGCGCGGCGACGGGGTTGCCACGCCCAGAACAACGTCTGCATCCTCGGGGCTTGACGCGAGTGCGCACCCGCAGGCCGCAATCTGCGCCTGCACGGTTTCGCGCACGGGCCGGTCTTCGTAGGGGGCGACCAGAGCTGCATCGCTGTCAATGGCATAGAACGGCCAGATTGTCGGAGTAGATTTGTTATGGGCATTCAGCCGCGCGGCAACCAGGGCCGACCCGACTTCATCCGCGCCGGGGTACAGGCGCACGCGGCCCGAAAGCGCAGGGCCAACCAGGTTTGTCCAGGCCGTAATCCAGTCGCGCTCACGCGAGGGAAAGCCCCACGGGCTGGTGTCATCCGAAGTCAGCAGCAGCGAAGCCAGGTCGCCACGGGCGGCCATGTCCAGCAAGCCAAGATTAACCGTGTGGTTGCGCAGGCGACGCCCCAGCCAGTCGGCCAGTATCTCCGGCGGCAGAAGCGCCTGCACTTGTTGAAGTTCCCGCTGCCCGTCATTGTCTAAAACGCCGCGCTCCTGCTGATGGGCGAGCCGGGCATAGGCATAACACTTTGTGCCCCACTGCGCCCAGTACGCGGGTTCCTCAACGGCATCGTCGGCATTGGAAACGCGCGTAATCAGCGAAAACGCATGCACAGGGCAGCGAGCATTGACCTGGGCAAGCTGCCCCAGCCGACCCAGCGCATAGGCGGCGCTGCCATGCGAGGTGCGGGCATTGATTAAATTGCCAAACGCAAAGTAGTCACAGGAAACAAGGGCCGCCTGGGCCTCATTTGCTGCGCCGGCAAGCCACGCATCCAGCGCCAATAAGTCGGCAGGCGTGCGCCTGTGCCCGCGCATAGGGGCAGGAGGCAAAAGCACCTGCGCCCCGCCAATCGCGCCCAGCATCTGCGGATAGCGCGTGTTGACAGGCCGTTCATCCAGGGGAACCAGGGCCAGGGTGAGGGGTATAAGCATTGCTCGCATAGGCTGATTAAAAGATGATTATAGGGTGAATAGCAGTCGTGAAGGGGAGTTAGCGGGCAGGGGTCATTGCCAAAGAAGCCGCACCAACAACATTGGCATCCGCGCCCAAGGCGGCGCAGACAACCGGACACTGCGCGCCGTGGGGCAGGGCGCGGGCGCGCAAAACGGCGCGGGCGGGAACAATCAGCGCATCGCCCAGCGCGGCCAGGCCGCCGCCAATTATGATCAAATCCGGGTCAAGGGTGTTGGCAAGGCTGACCAACCCATAGCCTAAGTATTCGCCGGTCTGCGTAATCGCCCGCGCCGCCAGGCTGTCAGGATTGTCCTGCGCCGCCAGTGCAATCTCCCGGCCTGTCAAGCGCGCGGCGTCTTCCCCGGCAATCTCCCGGTAAGTGCGGGCCAGACCCGGCCCGCTCACATACGCTTCCCAGGTGCCGACATGCCCGCCGCCGTCGGTGCGCGCCTCGGCATCCATGCTGAGCAGCAGATGCCCAAACTCGCCCCCGCCGCCATGCGCGCCGTGGTGCAGCTTGCCGCCAACGAGCAGCGCCCCGCCCAGGCCCGTGCCAACGGCGAGAAAGACCACTGTCGGCAAGCCCTGCGCCGCGCCAAACCGTGCTTCGCCCATCGCCAAAGCATTGACATCGTTGTCTGCAAACGCAGGCACGCCCAGGCTTTGCGCGAATGCCGTCTTTATATCAATGCCTGCCCAGCCGGGCAGCAAGTTTGTGGCGGAAAGGACAACGCCGCCCACAGGGTCAACCTGCCCGCCCGCGCCAATGCCGACCGCCTTTACCTGCGCGCCCGCCCCCAGCGAATGAGCCAGCGCGAGGGCGGCTGCCAGGACGCGCGCCCCGCCTTGCTGCGCCGGTGTGGGAATGTCTGCGCGGCGACAAACACGGCCCTGCGCAGTGACAACCGCCCCGGCAATCTTGGTGCCGCCAATGTCTATGCCCAGAAAGTCAGCCATGCCAATTCTTTATGCAGTTGTTATACGGATTGTGTTAGGTGGAATGTGAGTTACCTTGGGGTGGATGTAGGCTGCTTTAAGTGGGATGCAAAGCGGGCCGTAATCTGCTGAGGCCGCGTAATCGCCCCGCCTACCACGACTGCCCAGGCCCCGGCATCCAGGGCGGCCCGCGCCTGCTCCGGGGTGGCAATCCGCCCTTCAGCAATGACAGGCACCTGCAATCGTGCCGCCAGAGCGCGCACTAAGTCCAAGTCCGGCCCAGTTTGCTGGGGGCTGTAGGGCGTATAGCCGGACATAGTGGTGGACACAAACGCCGCCCCGGCCTCCTGCGCCGCGATGCCTTCGTCCAGGGTAGACACATCCGCCAGGACATCCCTGCCCGTCGCCTGCCGCACCATTTGGATAAACTCGCCTGCCGTGCCGCCTTCCGGGCGCGGGCGAGCCGTGGCATCCACGGCAACAATGTCCGCGCCCGCGCCTGCCACCGCCTGCGCGTGCAGGACGCTGGGCGTGATATACACGTCAAAGCCCAATGTGTCCACTTTCCACAAGCCAATCAGCGGCAGCGTGGACACGGCCCGGATCGCGGCAATGTCCGGCGGCGTGCCTGCCCGGATGCCCACCGCCCCGCCTACGATTGCCGCCTGCGCCATGCGCGCCATGATGTCTGCCCCGAACAAGGCTTCCCCCGCCAGCGCCTGGCAGGACACAATCAAGCCGCCCTTCATCTCTTGCGCAAACTCGCTCATGCGCCAGTGTAACCGCCTGCGCCTATGTTTGTCAAGAAAAGAGGGCCTTTGTCCAAGAAAGCGCGCCTTTGCCTCCAAGCAGGACAAGGCTGGAGAAGGAGACAAGGCCGGGCACGTACAATAAGCGCCTGACACTGTTTGGAGGCCAGCAGGCGCCATGACCACCCGCCCCGCCATCCCGCCGCCCTTGTTCCAGGCCCGCCCACTGGGCGACTGCGCCGTGCGCGTGGCTTTGGGCGAGGCGCCTGACCCCGACACCCAGCTTCGCCTGCGCCGCTTTTGCGCCTGGCTGGCGTCGGCTTCGCTGCCCGGCGTCGCGGAGTGGGTGCCCGCGTACACATCGGTCACGGTGTTCTACGCGCCCGAGCAGATAGGCTACGAGGCACTGTGCCAGGCTTTGAGGCAGGGCGCATGGGACAGGACGCCCGCGCCTATGCCCCCCGGCAAACTTGTGGAACTGCCGGTGCGCTACGGCGGCGCGGATGGCCCTGACCTGGCTCCCCTGGCCGCACGGCATGGCTTGTCTGTGCTTCAAGTGGTGGCTTTGCACGCCGGGCCTGTTTTATGATGTGGTGATGGTGGGGTTTCTGCCGGGCTTTCCTTACCTGCGCGGCCTGCCCCTGGCCCTGCACACGCCGCGCCTTGCCACTCCGCGCACCCTGGTGCCGCAGGGCAGCGTGGGCATCGGCGGCGCGCAGACCGGCGTGTACCCCTGCGCCTCGCCGGGCGGCTGGCATTTGATTGGGCGCACGGATACGCCTTTGTTTGACATTGCCCGCGACCCGCCTGCCTTGCTTCAGGCCGGGGACCAGGTGCGCTTTGTGCCCATGTGAACGCGTGCCCATTATTTTTGCCCTGAGGGCACGGTCTTGCTTTCAACAACACTTATGCAAATAAACATCACTTATGCAAATTGACATCACTTATGCAAATTGACATCAATGCTGACCTGGGCGAGCGCGCCGACCCCGGCCCTTTGCAGTCCGATAAAGACCTGCTGGGCAGTGTCACGTCTGCCAATCTCGCCTGCGGGTTCCATGCCGGCAACCCCAACCTAATGGCGCTTGTGGTGGAAGCCGCCGTCCTGCGCGGCGTCACTGTGGGCGCACACCCTGGCCTGCCTGACCGCGCTGGCTTTGGACGGCGCGCGCTGCGGGTCACGCCGGATGATGTGTACAGCCTGGTTTTGTACCAAATCGGCGCGCTGGATGCGTTTTTGCGCCGCTGGGGCAAGACCGTGGCCCATGTCAAGCCGCATGGCGCTTTGTACTCTATGGCCGAGGACGATGACGCTTTGGCGCAGGCTATCGCGTATGCGGTCTATGATTTTCACCCCCAAACGCGCCTGGTGGGCTTGTCCGGCGGGAAGTTGGTGCAGGCCGGAACCGAGCGCCGATTGCCCGTTTTGCGCGAAGTGTTCGCTGACCGACACTATCTGCCCTCGGGCCGCCTTGTCCCGCGCGATGCCCCTGAAGCCCTGGTGGATGACCCGCGCCTGGCTGCGCGCCGCATGACATTGCTGCTGACTAGCGGCGCGCTGCCCGCCTGCGACGGCACGCCGCTGGCCCTCGTCGCCGACACGCTCTGCCTGCACAGCGACCATTCCGGCGCGCCGGAGCGTGCCCGCCTGCTGCGCGATTCGCTGGAAGCCGCCGGGATTGCTGTTCGCGCCCCGGTGTAGGAGTTTCTTTCCCGTGCATAGGAGTCCCTTCTCTGTGCTTCGGAGTTCCTCCCCCGCCTCGGAGTTTCTCTCCTCCCGCTCCAAACCATAATGCCCCTGCCCACATTCCACGCAGACACGCCCGGCCTGCTGACGACAATCCAGGACAGCGGACGCCCCGGCTTTGCGGCCCAGGGCGTGCCGGTCGGCGGTGCGGTGGATGCGTGGGCCGCCCAGGTCGCCAACCTGCTGGCGGGCAATCCTCCCGGCGCGGCGTCCCTGGAAATGACCTTGACCGGGCCGGCTTTGCGCGTTTTGCGCGATGTCACTGTGGCTGTCTGCGGCGCGGACTTATCGCCCTTGGTTGATGACAAGCCCCTGCCGATGTGGCGCACGGCGCGCCTGGGCGCAGGCCAAACCTTGCGCTTTGCGCGCCGCGAAAGCGGGGCGCGGGCGTACCTCGCGGTCGCGGGCGGGCTGAGCGTGCCGCGCGTGCTGGGCAGCCGGTCTACGCTGCTGCGGGCAGGCTTTGGGGGCTTTGGGGGCCATGCCCTGCGCTCGGGCGATGTGCTGGAGGCGGACGCCGCCCCTGGCCTGCTTCCCCCCGCCGGGCGCGGCTTGCGGCCCGCCGACATTCCCCGTTATCCCGCCCTGGTCGCGCTGCGCGTGGTGTTAGGCCCGCAGGACGATTTGTTTTCTGACAGCGCCCGGCACGCGTTTTTGACGGCGCAGTACGAGGTTACGGCGCAGTCCGACCGCATGGGCATGCGTTTGCAGGGGCCGCCTTTGGAGACACTCGGGGGCGATGCGGGCGCGCTCGCGTCGGAAGGCGTGGCGTTTGGGTGTGTGCAGGTGGCGGGAAGTCAGCCGGTGCTGCTGATGGCGGACTGCCAGACAACCGGCGGCTACCCGGTGATGGGCGTGGTCATCTGCGCGGACTTATCCCAGGCTGCCCAGTGCGTTCCGGGAACAATGGCGGTGTTTCAAGCCGTCTCTTTGGAAGAGGCGCAAAACGCCGCGCGCGCACAAACGCGATTTTTGCGGGCTTTGGCAGGCGCAGTCGGCAGGTAGCCGTTGCTGGTGCTTGGGGTGGCAAAGGCGCGGCTCTCCTGTTTTATACGCGTTCTGCCGAGATACCAACGACGGAGCAATTTGTTCCGTCGTTGGCACGGGCTGGAAAAGCCCTGACAATGCGCAAGCGGCGGGCGCAAAACGCGCTTGCAGCAGCGGGCTAAAGACAGTTCGGCGAGCGTGTTTGGCACAAAACTTGCAGCAAGGCACTGCATGCTGCGCTTTTCTTTGCCCGAGCTTACGAGCTTTTTCGCAGAGACAGGCGGGGAAGGCGCGGCTCCAAAGCGGATTGCGCCGGATTCATGTTATAATTAGCTATATTTTGATTAGCTTGAGATAACGGCGCGTCTTTGGCGGCGTGCTTCGTGTTTGCGCCTTCCCGAGGCGCGACGAAAGGTTGTTCTGTGTCCACTGCGCTTAGATCACAATCGGTTCCCACGGCTGAGCTGGAACCGGAACAGTATTCATCCGGCGTTTCTTTTCAGGAATACGTCGCGATATTGAAGCGGCGGCGCTCGCTGATTTTGCAGGCGTTTCTGCTGATTGCCATTGTCGGCGTCATTGTGACGTTTCTCACCAAGCCGGTTTACCAGGCAACAGGCGAGATGCTGATCGACCCGCCAAGCATGACGGTCAGCCAGGTCAACACGGAAAGCCCATTGTCAGGCTTGTTTGGGATTGGGGCGCAGCAGTCCACCGCGACAGTCGCGCAGGTGCTGCAAACCCTGCCTTTGCAGCAGCAGGTCTTCCAAAAAGACGGCCAGGTGGAGTTTGGCATTGTGCCGGGCGGCGATACCAATGTCATTGACGTGGCCGCAGAAGCCACCGACCCACACACCGCCGCGCTGGCTGTCAACGATTTGATGGGCAACTATATTCAGCAAAGCAGCGATCAGAGCGTCGCGGATTTGGAGAATGCGCGCCAGTTTGCGCAGCAGCAAAGCACGGCGGCCCACAGCAGCCTGGTGCGCGCGGAAGACGCGCTACGGGCCTTCCAATTGCGCTACCATATCACTGAACTCGGCCAGGATCAGAGCAACCAGATTTCGCTGGTGGCAGGCTTGTCGCGCGACTATGACGGGCAAAAGACGACGATGGATACGCTAAAGGCTCGTCTCGCCGCCGACCAAGAGCTGATTGGGCAGCAGCCGGAAAACCAGCAGCATACCCTGCTGTCCACCAACCCGACGATTGAAGGGCTGAAAGCCTCGCTTCTGAACCTGCAAGTGCAGAAGAAGTCCATTACGCAAAAAGGCGGCTTCAACCCCAACGGCAAAGCGCCTGCCATTCTCGCCCTGAACGCGCAGATCGCCGAATTGCAGCACCAACTGGACTTGCAGCCCAAGCTCAAGCCAAACGTTTCCAGCAACCCCAACGGCGTGCGCGAGAACCTGCGGGGGAGCATCGTAGACCTCACCGCAAACATTCGGACGCAGACCGCCTACCTAGCCGCGACTGCGGCGCAGCTTGCCAGGGCACGCGCCGACCTGGGCCGCTTTCCCGACCGTCAGCTAGAGCTGGGCCGCCTGCAAAGGGCGCGGGACGGCGCAGCGCGCAGCGCGCAAACATTTGACAGCCAATTGTCCGACCTCGCTCTGCGGGAGAAAGCGCGCCATGCATCGGCCCATGTGATCCAGCCTGCCGCCGCGCCGGTCAACCCTGTACGGCCCAAAAAGGCCCTCAATATTCTCTTTGCGTGCCTGATTGGATTGTTTGTGGGCATCTGCCTCGCGCTCTTGCAGGAGTTTTTAGACGACCGCATCAACACATTGGAAGACGCCGACCGGCTGCTGGGCCTGCCCTCGCTGGGCCGCGTGCCCGCGCTGACCGGGGACGGCGCGCGCCTGCTGCCGCAAATGACCGGGGCCAACCCCGGCTCGGAAAGCTACCGCATTCTGCGCACCAATATCCACTTCGCGTCCATAGATACGCCGCTTAAGACGCTGCTGGTGGCATCGTCATCGCCGGGCGAGGGCAAGACCACCACGGCGGTCAACCTCGCGTTTGCCATGGCAATGGATGGCAAGAAAGTTATTCTGATGGACAGCGACCTGCGCCGTCCGACTATCCATAAGATGCTGGGCCTGCCCGCAATGCCCGGCCTGACCGATGTGCTCGCAGGCACGGCCAAGCTGGACGACGTGCTGATGCAGCACAGCGACATGCCCAATCTCATGGCCCTGTCGTGCGGCACGCTGCCCCCGAACCCAAGCGAGCTGCTTGGCTCGCGCGCCTTCCGCAATCTGATAGAAACCCTGACCACCAAGTCCGACATGGTGGTGCTGGACAGCCCGCCTGTCCTCGCCGCCGCCGATGCGCAGATACTCGCCTCGCAGGTGGACGGCGTCGTGATGGTGGTGGAAACCGGCGAAACACGCAAAGCCGCCGCCCGCCAAACCCTGGCCCTGCTGCGCCATGCGCGGGCCAATGTCCTGGGCGTCGCCTACAACAAGCTGGTGGCCCGGCCTGGCGATGCCTACTATTACAACTATGGCGCTCCTGCCCTCACAAACGGCAGCGGCAAAGGCAACGGGCGCAAAGGCCGCACGCTCCCCGCTCCCGCCGCCGCTGACACCCACTCGCCGGGCCAGGACTAGAGTACCCAACTGGCAAAACTAGAGTACCCAACTGGAAGGAACACTTCTATGAGCAATAGATTACGCACCAAAACACATATTCGCACGGCCCAAGCCTTGGCTGTGGCCGCACTCACTGCCTTGTCCGGCGCGCTTTGCCTGCCCCAATCAGGCCGGGCACAGTCGGTTCCCCCGGCCTCGGATGCCGGCACGACCACGCCGCCCGTTGTCGCCTCCACCTATGTGCTGGCTCCGCTGGACGTTATTGACATCGCTGTGCAGGGGCATGAAGACTACCACACCGCGACGAGCATCCTGGCTGACGGCACGTTCAACTACCCCACAATCGGGGCTATCCATGCCGCCGGGCTGACTGTTGCCCAGCTTAAAACGCTGATTACCAAGGGCCTGAGCGATTATTTCAACCAGCCCGATGTCACGGTGTCTGTGCGTGAAAGCCACATTCAGAAGATTACCGTTTCGGGTATTGCCCGCGCGCCCGGCTTGTACGACTACCGCCCCGGCCTCACCCTGCTGGAAGTTGTCTCTCAATCCGGCGGGTCATCCCAGGCCCCCGAGTCTACGGGCCTGTCTTTGGTGACGCACAAAAACAATCAAACCACCAGTGTTCCCATTGATCTGGTCAGTTTGCTGGCGGGCGACCCGGCACAAAACATCGCGCTCTCGCCCGGCGATACCCTGCTGTTTACCCAACGCGACCCGGCCAAGTCTGCGGTGCAGATTGTAGGGCAGGTCAACCATCCCGGCCAGTTTACTGTCTTGCGCCAGGGTGCAACCCTGATTTCCATGCTGACCGAGGCGGGTGGCACGACCCCGTCGGCGGTGCTGACGCGGGTGCAGCTTGTGCGCAACGGCAAGACTTATGTATACAACATACACGATACTTTGTACAACATTGACGACCCATCGGGGCAGATTAAAATCTATGCGGGCGACACCATCAATGTGCCTTTCAACAACACCAAAGTTGCTGTGCAGGGGGAAGTGCGCGCCCCCAACGTTTACACAATCCCAGATGGGGAGCCGCTGACGCTGTCCACGGCTCTGGCGCAGGCAGGCGGCCCCACCACCGAGGGCGACAAGAAAGATGTCGGCGTTTATCGCCTGGGCAAAGACAACCAGCGTCACTTTATCGAATACGATTTGGAGCAGCTGTACAAAAGCCACCCGGACGCCAAGACAACGCGCCTAGCGGATGTCACCTTGCAGGACAAAGACATTATTGTCGTGCCTACTCGCCACCACGGACACAGCGCTCTGGACTACTTGGGGTATGTCGGCAACTTCACTTACCTAGGCTATGTCCTGGGCGCTCCGGTGCGCCGCTAACAGTCCCGACAACACCGCCCACTGACATTGATGAAAGCACTATGAGTACAACACTAAACGAGACACCGCCCGCCCCGCGTCCGCATCTGACAATCAAGCCCTCCTCTCGCTGGTCGGCCCTGGATTTGGGCGAGGTCTGGCAGTTCCGCGACCTTTTGCTGACGCTCGCCACGCGCGATGTGAAGCTGCGCTACCGCCAGACCGCCCTGGGCGCGATCTGGGTGGTCTTGCAGCCCTTGATGGCGGCGGGGATTACATCCTTTGTGTTCAACAAAGTCGCCAAGCTGCCCACGGGCGGCGTCCCTCCTTTCTTGTTCGCGTTTGCGGGCTTTTTGATGTGGAACGCGTTCAGCTCAACCTTGTCCAAAGCCAGCGGCTCGCTGGTCGGCAACACGCAGCTTGTGTCTAAAGTGTACTTTCCGCGCCTGATTTTGCCGTTCTCCACGGTCTTTTCCACGCTGATTGACTTTGGAGTTTCGCTGGGCATGATGGCGGTTCTGCTGGTGCTCTACCATGTGACGCCGCATTGGGGGCTGCTGCTCCTGCCAGTCTGGCTGCTGCTGATCTTGATGCTGAGCATTGGCTTTGGGCTGGTGTCCGCCGCCCTGACCGTTTCTTACCGCGATGTCGGGTTTATTCTGCCGGTCTTGATTCAGTTTCTGTGGTACGCCTGCCCGATTGCGTATTCCAGCAGTGCCCTGGACAAAGTGCCGCACGCCCTGCGCCATATCTACTTTTTGAACCCGCTGGTCGGCTATTTTGATGCCGCGCACTGGTCGCTGCTCGGCACCGGCCACCCGAACTGGACCGCTTTGGGCTACTCGGCCCTCTTCACTGTCGCCGTGTTTGTCAGCGGCGCGTTTTTGTTCAAGAAGATGGAGCGCCGTTTCGCCGACGTGATTTAAGCCCTGCGCGACGGCGTTGCAGACGCGTTGACACGGCTTGGCCAGCCTGTACCAACGACGGAACAAACTGTTCCGTCGTTGGTTGTGGCTTAGAATGTCCTAGAAACGTGCGTGCAATGCCCAAGACAAGCCTGTGTGAATGGGATGAAACTAGCCCGCGCGCCCCGAAACCGGGAACAATTGGGCGCGGGCGGGTGTCGTTTGGTTAGCCTGCCGAGAGCGCCCGTGCCGTGGGCGCGGCTTGCGCGGCCATGAAAAGGATGCTACTGGATGCCGTCTTCTGCTCTGCCTTCCGAAGTCGCCGTGTCGGTGCGCGGCTTGTCCAAATCGTACACCATTGCCCACAACTCTTTGCAGCACACGACGGCGGCGGAGGCGATTATCCACGGCGTCAAGAACATCGGCAGAAAGCAAACCAGGGAAACGTTTTGGGCATTGCGCGACGTTTCATTTGAGATCAACAAAGGCGATGTGGTGGGCGTGATTGGGCGCAACGGCGCGGGCAAGTCTACTCTGCTCAAAGTGCTGTCCCGAATTACCGAGCC
>JAABUU010005710.1_pt1 | contig 13779 bp, 15 predicted proteins | sample 5559301 | NCBI WGS metagenome assembly JAABUU01 (sample SAMN10711884, study PRJNA513360) | rock metagenome | isolation source: Antarctica rocks | place: Antarctica: Victoria Land, Richard Nunatak white | reverse complement strand
GGCACGGTGGAGCGCGATGCTTTCCTCGCCGCCCTCGTCGAGTACACCGAAGCGGGCCTCGCGAGGGGCTGAGATGCAGCATTCCCCCCTCTCGTGTACACTGCATACTGCGACGACAGGATACACGAGAGGACACATGAAACGGCGAGTGGCATCTACGATTCCGGGAATGATGATCGTCTTGCTACTCGCCGCGTGTGGCGGAGGCGGTGGTGCGAGCGATACCAACAAGACGGCGACGGCGCGCACCGCTGACGCCAACGACGCCGCGACGGTCACTGCCTTCGCCGGTGGACGGGGCGTGAGCGCCGGGTCGGCCTCCACTACCAATCCGGGGGCGAACGTGGGGGGAAGTACGAGCGTCGCGGGCGGCAAAGGCAGTTTTGTCTTCGCAACCCTCCCATCCGGTGGGGCGGCCTCGACAACGCGGAGCGCCGCTGTGGGAACGTCCGTCATTGGAACGCCGCGCGGTACGGTGATCAATGCGGGCCGTCCGGCTTCGACGACTGGCACGGGCACGGGTCTCGCGGGGACGCCGGCGGGGTTAGTCGGCAACAAATATACCGACCCGCAAGGGCGATTCACGCTCATGGTTCCGCAAGGCTGGCGCGTGCAGCCAAGCAGTGCGGGCATTGATTTCCAGGCTGCGCCCTCCTCCGCCCTGCGCGGTGCGTTCCAGATCGCGGCAGAAGAGGTCGGTACGAGCATCACGCTCGATAATTACGCGACCAGCACAATAGACAGCATCAAGCAGACCGTCACCAATTATCAGGACCTGCAAGGCGGGATTCAGCAGACGACCGTTGCCGGGCAGTCCGCGCGTCGGTTCGATTTCACCGCGCAGGATGGCACAACGAATCTCCGCGCGGCAGTCATCGTCGTGATGAAGGGGACGACGGCCTATGGCTTCCTGATCGCCGCTGACCCCGCAGACTTCGATGCCGTCTTCGCGCAGGCAAAGCAGTTCCTTGATACTTTCGCCTTTCTTCCCTGATTCCCTCTTCATGCCCTATCGCGTCATCCCTGACCGTGCCCGCGCGACATTGCGGGAATCATCAGAGAGGGCAGGGGTAGGCAAACCCCCCACGATTCCGTACACTGACGGCGAAATCGGTCGCGTGGGTGTTTAGCCCGTGGCGTGATACGTACATTGGGAGTAGACGAATAATGAGTTATCAGGGTGGGAGTCACAAACCGTCGCATCATGTCGAGCGGCGATTCATCCATACGGGCGGCATGCGCGAGCGGCGGTACGAGCCGGGGACGCGCGTACTCGTCAAATCCGCGCCAGGGGCGCCGAACGCATACGAGGGCCGGATGGGCGAAATTGTCAGCAGCGAAGAACCCAGTGACGCGGCAGGTGGGGAGACGATTTACTCCGTACTGCTCGACTTCGCCCTCCCCGGCGAGGCGCCGGGTGTACCGGTGTCCATCTTCGCCGCTGAACTTGCGCCAACGAGTGTCCTGAAGCCGGAAAATATTACCGTCTCGTCCGCGCCGCGCCCGAACCGCCGCATCCACTCTCTGGAAACGTATCGTATGGGCGGTGTGCGCGAGCGCGACGCCGAGCGGTAAACTGACTGCAGGCAATCCGCATGTGCTTTCCTCAGCGTACTGGAGAGTGAAGCGATGTTGCCATTTTGCTGCCAGATGTGCGCTTCATCGTGTGATACACGGGTGTCGCCCCGCGAGAGGAGAACGCAATGCGCATTCGACGACGGTTGCCCGGTGTCCGATACGGCGTGCATTTGCTCGTGCTTTTCGGCTTGCTCTGGTTGATTGTTGGGGCGAGCGCGACGACGATCTCCGCCGCCGATATGGCGATAACCATTCAAGGCTTCGCCTTCAGTCCGGCGACGATCACCGTCCCGGTCGGGACGAAGGTGACGTGGACGAACAAAGACCCCGCGACGCATACCGTCACGAGCGATAGCGGCGCGTTTGACTCGAAGAACATCACCACCGGCGGGACGTTCTCGTTCGCGTTCAGTCAGGTCGGATCGTTCGCCTATCACTGCAACATTCACCCGCAGATGACCGCGACGATCGTCGTCACGGCCGCCGCGCCGCCTGCCGTCGTAGCGCCAACGACCGCTAAGGCGCCGCCCGCCGCGCATGCGCCGAGCACGACTGGAGCGCCTGCCAGCGCCGTTCTTCCCAAGACCGGTGAGACGCACGCCAGCTACAACTGGGGTCTCATACGTGCCCTGGTCGCGGCCGCCATCGTTATTATTGGCGGTACGGCACTCCGTTTCCGAACCGGCAAACAGCAGAAGATTTGATACAAACTCCCCTCGCCATTGCTGCCAGGCGATGGAGAGCAACGGTGTGGCGGCGTATCCGATACGTCGCGCGCAACACCGTGATCCGTTTCATGTCCGCAGGGAAGGGGTGACCGACGTGCCCATTGATCTCCGATCCGTCGTGCGCACCCCGTTACGTGTTCCATCGCCGCTTCGGCGCTATCGCTCCGCACCGGGCCGTCACACAATCCACGGCGACCTCATCCTGACGGCGGGCGGTGGGCCTGGCCCCGATTTCAATATCGCGTTCGTGCTCGGCCCCATGACGCCGGAATCGGTCTTCGCGCTGGCAGACGCATTCTTCGACGCGACGGGCTATGCCATCGTCGTCGAGTCCGATACCGCGCAGCCCATCGAAAAGGCCATCCAGTCGCGAGGCTGGCAGTTAGATGAAGAAGAACCGGCGCTCGGGCTCGCGCCCATTCCCGCTCCCCCGCCATCGCCGACGGGCCTGACCATCCGGCCCGTGACGACCGACGTGGAATTTGCCGATTTCATGGCCGTCTCCGGAACAGGTCGCCGCTGGATCCCTTCGCTCGCCGCCGCGCTGGACCCAGCGGTCGCGCTTTTCGTTGGCTATAACGGGGGCAAGCCGGTCGCCACATCGCGGCTCACCTGCTGTCGCACTGTGGGGGACATCAACGGTGTCGTCACTCTGCCCACACACCGTCGGCGCGGCTTTGGGGCGGCGATGACCTGGGCCGCCATCACGGAGGGCGCGCGGCGGGGGTGCATGGCGATGACGCTCACCGCGACGGCGATGGGATACCCCGTCTATCTCCGTATGGGGTTCGTGCCGGTCTGTACCTACCGGACCTACGTTCCCCCGGGTCTGTAGAGAGAAAGAACCGCAAAGAGGCAAAGAAACGATCAGCGAGAGCAAGGCGTACTCTTCGCGGCGCTTGACACTGCCTCGTTGTGCATGCATAGTTGGAGACAACTATTCGTGAACGACTACGCGCGAGGTTTTCGATAGACTGATGGCGAACAAACGGCGTTCCTCCAATTTACTCGCGCTTGCGGTGCTGGCGCTCCTTGCGGAGCGACCGACGCATCCGTACGAGATGGACTTCCTGATGCGGGCACGCGGCCTCGAACTGAGCATCAAACTCAATCGTGGCTCCTTGTACACGGTCGTCGAAACGCTCCAGCGCGATGGTCTGATCGTGCCACAGGAGACGCAGCGCGAAGGCCGCCGCCCGGAGCGGACAATCTATGCGCTCACCGACGAGGGGCGCGCCAAATTCAGTGGCTGGCATCGCGAGTTGATGAGCAAGCCGACAACGGAGTACACGCAGTTCGCGGCGGCGCTCGCCTTCATCGCGCACCTCTCCCCGACTGAAACGATCGCGCTCCTTGGGGAGCGCGCCCGCCACCTCGACGACGAGATCGAGGAGCGGCAGGTCCGGTTGGGATCGGTCATGGAGCGGCTGAGTGTTCCCCGGCTCTTCCTCTTGGAGGAGGAGTTCGCGCTGGCACAGCGGGAGGCCGAGGTGCGATGGGTGCGGCAGATCGTTCAGGAGATCACGGATGGAACATTGATGTGGCCGACCTTTCTGACGAGGGAACGGGAACCGGTCCCAGATGATCGGGACACAATACGTACCATGGCGGAGAGTGACGAGAGACGAAAGGAGACAGCCCAGGATGGTGCACCCCAATGAGCGCCCACACCCCGACGGCACGATGATCGAGACACACGACCTACGCCGCACCTTCAAAGCCCGCCGAGGCGATGTCGAGGCAGTCGCCGGTGTTGACCTCCGCGTTGAGGCGGGCGAACTGTTCGGCTTCCTCGGCCCGAACGGCGCAGGCAAGACGACGACGCTGCGCATGCTGGCGACGCTGCTGCCGCTGACGGGTGGCGACGCGACGGTGGCCGGGTGCGACCTGCGCCGCGAACCTCAGCGCGTGCGGGAGCGAATTGGCTACGTCGGCCAGCGCGGCGGCACCGATCCCGCCGTCACTGGTCGCGCCGAACTCGTCTTCCAGGGCCGCATGTACGGGATGAGCGCGACGGAGGCGAAGCGGCGCGCGGCCGAGTTGATTGTGACGCTCGAATTGGAGGAGTGCGCGGATCGTCGTACGGGCAGCTATTCTGGGGGGCAGCGCCGACGCCTCGACATTGGGCTTGGCCTTATCCATACGCCACAGCTGCTCTTCCTTGACGAGCCAACGACCGGCCTCGATCCGCAAAGTCGCGCCCACTTGTGGGACGAGGTGCGTCGGCTGCGCGACGGCGGCACGACGGTCTTCCTCACGACCCATTATCTGGAAGAGGCAGACGCCCTCTGCGACCGCCTCGCGATCATTGACCACGGGCGGATCGTCGCCGAGGGGACGCCCGACCAATTGAAACGACAAATCGCCGGCGACATCGTCACGCTTGGCATTGCCGGTGACCCGCAAGTCGCACTCGATCTGCTCGGCGACCAGCCCTTCGTCCGGGAGACCGGCTCCGAGGATGGCGCGCTCCGGCTCTACGTTGATCGCGGCGAAACGGCGATGCCGGCCATTCTCCGTCTGCTCGATGGCGCGGGACTCGAACTTCTTGGTGTCTTGGTGGTTCATCCCCCGTTGACCAACGACAATGCTCTGAAGGAGTACGACGATGAAAATCCTCCGTGATACCTGGCTCGTCTTCCAGCGCAACCTTGGCCTCACGCTCGGCAATCCGGCGTGGACCGTGATCGGGCTGATCCAGCCGATCCTCTATCTGCTCTTATTCGCGCCGCTACTCAAGTCAATCGTCAGAACGCCCGGCTTCCCGTCCGGTGGCGCGTATAACATCTTTGTTCCCGGTTTGCTCATCCAGCTTGGGCTGTTCGGTACTGCCTTTGTCGGCTTCACGCTGATCGCGGAACTGCGCTATGGCCTGGTTGAGCGGCTACAGGTTACCCCGGTGAGCAGGTTCGCGCTGTTGCTGGGCCGCGCCCTGCGCGACATCCTCATTCTCCTCATTCAATCCCTGCTGCTCATTCTGCTCTCCCTCCCGTTCGGGCTGGACATCCATCCAGCAGGGCTACTCGTCATGCTCGGGCTAATCGCCTTGATCGGGCTGCTGATGGCCTCGTGCTCATACGCATTGGCGCTCTGGCTAAAGAGCGAGGATGCGTTCGCCCCACTGCTGACGACGGTGACGCTACCGCTGCTCCTGCTCTCCGGCGTGTTGCTGCCGCTCAGTCTCGCCCCGCTGTGGCTGCGCCGCATCGCCGCCGTCAATCCCCTGTCGTATGCCGTTGACGCGGCCCGCGCGATCTTCAACGACCATCTCAGTGACGGCAGCGTCATCAAGGGTATCGCGATCACCGCCGTCCTCGCGGTCATCGCGCTCGTCGTCTCGGCCCGCTCCTTCGGCCGCACCGTCGCCTGACACACAAAGGAGCCGAATACGCGCGCAGAGGACGCAGAGATCACAGAGAGGGAATCTGGCGATGAATCTCCTTCCCCGTATTTTTCTCATCCGTCTCTTCGCGGTCTCTGTGATCTCTGCGTCCTCTGCGCTTGTATCCAGTTTCTATTGGCGCGCGAGGTCTTTGAGGGCGGCTTCGCGCAGGCCGGTCATGTAGCCGGTGGCGAAGAGGCGGCCGAGGATTTCATAGCCGGGTTGGTCGTTTCCCTCACCCGCCATCGTCGGTGCATGATCGAGGCGCATCGGGCCGTCGAAGCCGACATCCAGATAGGTGCGCATCGCTTCGAGCATGTCCGTCTGCCCCTCATCGTGGAAAACTTCCTCAAACTTCTCCGGCGTGCCGCGCACATCGCGGAAGTGGACGAAATGGATCGCCTTGCGCGCCGCGAAGTGGCGGATCGTTTGGGGAATGTCGGGGGCCATCAAAGCGAAGTTGCCCTGGCAGAGGGTGATGCCGTTCGCGGGGCTGGGGACGAGATCGAGGAGGCGGTCGAAGTTCTCGATGCTGCGCATGATCCGCCCGACGCCCCGGATTGGCGAGAGCGGCGGGTCGTCCGGATGCATCGCCAGCCGAACATTGCTTGCCTCCGCCACCGGCACGATCTGTTCGAGGAAGAAGTGCAGATTCTCCCATAACCGCTCCTCGCTGACGATGCCCGCCGGGGTGAGCGGCGCGTCCTTGACGAGCGCGGCATCGAAACTGGAGACGAACGCGCCGCCCCGGCCGCGCGTCGTGATCGAGGTACGCTGCCAATTGAACTGCGCCATCCAGTTCCAGCAGACGACGGGGATACCGACCGCGCCCATGCTCTGGATCATCGTCGCGAACTGTTCGATCTCCGCATCCCGGCCCGGCAGGCCGAGGCGAATCCGATCCATCGGTGGAGCGGACTCGATTACATCCACCGTCAGGCCCGCGTCCGCGAACCGCTGCTGCATGTGCAACATTGGCTGGAAATCCCACGGGCGGTCGCCCACTTTCGTCTCTGCGATCCGCTCCGGCGTCCAGTGCTGCGGGCCGCCCGGTCCGAACGGCAACCCGGTAACGGCGTGCGTGACATCCATCTGCGTGCAAAGCGTCCACATCTGGTTCGGGTAGGGGGGCAGAATCTCCGCGAACGTCACCATGCATTCCTCCTCTACAAAGCAATGAGCAATGAGTGAAACGGCGCCCATAGCGTTGCAGGGAACACGTTGCCCGTCAAGGTATCAAACCGATCGCCACATGTACCATGGAGTCAGCCCATCGCCGCGAGGGTCCGCCAGATCGGGGCGAGGGGGAGAAGGATGCTCGCGGTCATCGCCGCCATGACGAGAAAAACGGGCGTCAGGCCCGCCGCGTCGCCGAGAAAGCCGTAGATGAGTGGGGCGAGCGCCGAACTGACGAGCGCGGCGGTGAAGTACGCGCCGTATCCGCGCGCCCGCCGGTGAGGCGGGATGAAATGAGCGACAGCGGCGCTCAGGACGGACGAGGTGCCGTTCAAGGCGAAGCCGAAGAGGGCGGCAATCGGGATAATCGCCCAGACCGGCGCGGCGATGAAGCCGACGAGCGTCAGCGCCGTCACCAGTTCCGTGGTGACGATCACGGCGCACGCGCCCCAACGGTCGCCGAGCCAGCCGCAGAGGAACTTGCCCGCCGCACCCGCCGCAAAGATCAGGCCGAAGAGGGCGCTAACAGACGCTGGATTCACCCCGTCACGCGCCAAAATGAAGGGCAGAAAGGTCAGGGCCGCGCCGCGCGTCGCAGTGTCGAGCGCGCCGACGACGAGCAGGAACGGGAAGCCGGGCCGCGTCACCGTATGCGCCTCGCCAGTCTCCGCCGCGCTGACCGAGACATCCACCGGCGGTAGCGCGACGCGGCGTCCGATCAGCAGCGGGAGCGTGAGCGTCGCCGTGACGGCACCGACGCTGACGAGCGCCATCCGCCAGCCCCCGCGCACGGCGATCACGCCGACGACGAGGGTGCCGATCACCTTGCCCAGATCGCCCGTGAAATTGAGTGTCCCGAGCGCCGTCGCCCGCCGCGCCCGGACGTAGGCACGGGAAACAATCGCCGTCGCGAGCGGGTGCTGCGCGTTACCGCCAATCCCTGCGATGAGCGACGTGAGCAGGAGCAGCGCGTAGCCGCCAGAAGTGGCCATCAGCACGAGCCCCAACCCGACCCAGACATTGCCGAGCAGCAAGATCAGCGCCTCGCCGCATCGCTCGCCGAGTATCCCGGCGGGGATCTGCAAGACGCTTGACGCGGCGGAGAAACTCGCCTTCACCATGCCGATCTGTGTGTACGAGAGGTGTAAGTCCGCCGCAATGAAGGGTAGCAGCGGATAGAGCAGCGCGAAACAGGCGTCGTTCATGACATGGATGACGGACGTGACAAGAAGCGTACGGCGCGCGGTGGATGCGACGGGGAGAACCTCGACAGTCATCGGACGGATTCCCTTCTCAGCTCACGTCTTATCTCTCGACAAGACATACCGAATCAGGTACCTCCGGCCTTCTCTGCCATCAGTTGTGCGGCCCGCCCGCGTGGGGCAAACCGTGGCGCCGCTTGGACCAGACCTCTCAACCTCTTGTTTATCCCGAACCAGCGAGGGAGAGCGGAACGCTAGGCACAATCAGACATGCGCGCAGCCTACTCGATAGGCGCGCCTGATTGCAAGCATGGACAGGCCCTCGGCGCAGTCAGAATCATTGGGTCCCGGTTCTCGTCACGTGTTCTGCACAATCGTCTGATCGGGGTGCGCTCTCTGCGATTTATCCGTCGCCCAGCCGCCGCACGGAGAACATGCGCGGGTCCACGGCGGGCGACTGCTCAACGAAGGTGGTTTGCGGCACCCCTTGCGGTAGCAGTGTTGTCGCCATGATACGCACCGGCGCGTCGGTCAGATTCCCGGCATCGTGGATGAAGGTCGTTTCCTCAACGAAGTGCTGGCCTGCTTGATAGGTCTGGATCGCGTCGTTCTGTCGCACGGTGAGCGTCCCGGTCAGCACGATGATGAGCACCGGGCCACCGTGATGGTGAACCGGCTGGAATGCCCCTGGGGCGAAGTCTGTCACCTTGTGAACGACGTTGAACGGGCCAGCCATCGTCACATTCGCGTACGTCGCCTCGTAGACACCCGCGAGCCATCGGCGTATTCCGCAAGCATATTGGCCTCAACCGCACGCTGAACAACATCGAGCAGGGCCATTTCCGAAACATGCGCGACTGTCGCCCACAGCGATAGGGGAATCTCCTGACCAATGACGGCGGCGATTGCCAGGGCATGTTGCGTCTCCTCGCCCAGGCGCATCAATCGCGCGTCAATCACCTGCTTGAGAAGCGTCGGCAACCGAACGTGTGTCAGATCGCCTATCCGCCATCCGTCGTCGTGCCGTTGCAGGATCGCCTCGTCTTCGAGTGCGCGCAGCAGTTCACCGATGAAGAACGGGTTGCCCTCCGCACGCTCACGCAGGTACGCAATGAGCCGCCCGCTTACCTGCTCCGGTAATACGTAGCGCGTCCGCACCAACGTCCGCACCGCCTCGTCATCCAGGCGCCGAAGGTCAAGGCGGCCCGCGTGCGCCTCGCGCACCAGCGCCGGGAGGAGCGTGTGGAGTGGATGGGTACGGGTCATCTCGTCGGCTCGGTACGTGCCGATAATCTAGTACCGGGAGGGCGGAGAGATTCCGTGCGAGTGTGCGGAGCAGGTCGAGACTGGCGGGATCCGCCCAATGGAGATCATCGAGGAAGAGCAGCACCGGCTGCTGCGCTGCTACTGCGGTGAAAAAGTCGCAAACCTGCGCGAAGAGTGTCGCTTGATTTGCGACCGTACCCACCGAGCCACGCTGGGTGAAGGCGGGGGAAGCGCGGGGCAAGCGCCATCCGATGCATAGCGCCCAAAAAGTTCGACCCACGGGCCGTGGGGTGGCGTCTCGGTCAAGTCGTAGCACCGCCCAACGAGGACGAGCGCACCGCGTTCCGCCGCCTCACCGCACAACGCCTCGGCGAGCGCCGTTTTGCCGATCCCCGCCTCGCCGCTAATAAGAACGAGACCGCCCTGTCCGCCGAGCGCAGCCGTGAGGGAGTCGCGCAGCAATGCCTGTTCCCGCTCGCGCCCAACGGGGAGCGGTACGGGCTTGCGCGGCTGAGAAGCGGGCATACATCACCGCCATCTGCGTCTCGATGGATGATACGACACGGTGCAGGTACCTGGATTGTACCATGACTGGCAACGAAGATCAGATAGGGATCGCGTCCGTCTGCCCCGCCGCACCCGCCATGATTTCGTCTATGACACCGAGGTCGGCAGACGAAAATTGCACGTCGAGCGCGCCGACATTGTGCTCGATCTCCTCCGGCGCGCGGATGCCCGCCAGCGCGACGCTCACGGCGGGTTGCTGCAAGACCCACGCGATGGCGAGTTTCGGCAGCGTCGTGTCGAGGCGTTCGGCAACTTTCTTCAGACGATCGGCGACAGCGATATTCTTCGGGAAGTTCTCCGGCGAGAAGAGATGCTGGCCGAAAGCGGAGCCGCGCGCCCGCCAGTCCCACTCGACAAAGGTCGTCTCCGTCGTGAATGTGCCGGTGAGCAGACCATGCGCCATCGGGCCGTACGCCATCACGCCGATGCCGAGTTCGCGGGCGGTTGGGAACATTTCGCGCTCCCAGCGGCGGTCGAAGAGGTTGTAGCCGACCTGATTGGCACAGATATTCGCCGTCCGCTTCGCCTCCCGCAGTTGCGCCGCGCTGTAATTCGAGACGCCAACATAGCGTGTCTTGCCCGCCTGCACGAGGTCAGCGAGCGTTCCTATCGCCTCGTCAATCGGCGTCTGTACATCCGGCCAGTGGATGAGATAGAGGTCCACATAATCGGTGCCAAGCCGTCGGAGGCTGTCATCCATCCCCTGGGTAATCGCGGCGCGGCTGCTATCGCGGCGCTGTGGCCCGCCGACGACATCCCAACTCAGCCCGCCCTTCGTAACGAGGATGATCTCGTTCCGCCGCGACCCGAGCGCCCGGCCGAGCACTTCCTCGGAATGTCCGTGCCCGTAGATCGCGGCGGTGTCGAAGAGCGTCACGCCGAGGTCAATCGCCCGGTGAACGGCGTGCGTCTCTTCCTGATCGTCCACATCGCCGTATTGATTGCCGCCCATCTCCCAGCAGCCGAAGCCAATCGCGGAAATCGTCAGATCAGACGCGCCCATTGTTCGATACTGCATCTCAGCCTCCCCGCATGCGACATGCACCTTCCGCCATCCGACCCTGCGAGTGTACGACTTTCGCACGGCCTGGGGGAAGGGATTGAGCGCAGAGGACGCAGAGAGGGAAGGAGAAAAGTATATGTTGAAGGAACATGAAGAACACATTCCTTCCGTTTCCCTTGCTTCCCTTCGTATCCTTCTCTCTCTGCTCTCTGCTCTCTGCGTCCTCTGCGCTTCGTGTCCTCTGCGCTTCGTTTCCTGCCATTCGAGGTATACAATCGTGATGGAAAGAGGCGGGATGATGCGTGACGATGCGGGGATGAGTGAGATTGATACGCGGCTCTGGGCGCTGGCGCATGCGTCGCCGTTTGGGGAGCGGCCGGACCTCGGGCGGATGCGGCGGCTCCTTGCGCATCTCGGCGACCCGCAGATCGGCCTACCCGTCCTCCATGTTGGTGGGACGGCGGGGAAAGGCTCGACCGCGACGATTGCCGCCGCACTGCTTACCGCCGCCGGATACCGCACCGGCCTGCACACGAAACCGCACCTGCGCCGCGTCAACGAGCGGATCGTCGTCAATGGCGCGCCGATCAGCGACGGCGATCTGCTCGCGCTGATAGAGGAGGCCGCGCCCGCCGCCCGCGCCGTCCAGCCGACATGGTACGAGTTCACTGTCGCCCTCGCCTTTCTCCACTTCCGCCGCATCGCTGTGGATATTGCCGTCATCGAAGTCGGCCTCGGCGGCACGTATGACGGCACAAATGTTGTGCAGCCGCTTGTCGCCGTGCTGACGAATGTCGGATTGGACCACACGGAAATCCTCGGCGACACCGTGGAGGAGATCGCGCGGGATAAAGTGGCGATCATCAAACCGGGCTGCATCGCGATTACGGGTGTCACACAGCCGAACGTGCGAGAAATCGTCGCCGAGCGCGCAGCGACAGTCGGTGTACCGCTCTGGCGGCTGGGAGATGAGATCAGGTTGAATGTGCTGTACACACATCAAAACAATTCCGGCGGGCGAGGTGCGACGTTCCACTTGGATGTGAACGAGAGAGAGCGAGAACACCTGCACCTCAACCTGATCGGCTTACATCAAGCGAAAAACGCTGCACTCGCCATCGCCGCAACTGATGCCCTAAGCAGTCACGGTCTCACGGTTTCTGATGATGTGATTCAGTGCGTATTAGAAACAGTTAGCATCCCTGGTCGTCTCGAAATCGTGGCTCAGAAGCCGACGATCATCCTTGATGGAGCGCACAATCCAGACAAGATTGATGCATTACTCGCTGCTCTCCGCCATTTCTCCATGCACCGGAGATTGGTCGTCGTCGCGGCGTTCACGCGGCGGCACGATGTGACGGCGATGCTCGCGCGCCTTGCCCCGGTTGTGGATCACCTTGTGCTAACGTCATTTGCGATGTATAGCGACTTCGGACCGGGGCAGGCGATCGCGCCGGATGAACTGGCGGCGCTGTTCGCGACGTTCCAGCCACGCGGTACGTCTGAAGTCGTCCCCAATCCCATCGCGGCCGTTGCAGCGGCACGGGAATGGGCGAACTCGGACGATTGTGTCTGTGTCACCGGTTCGCTCTACCTCGTCGGCGCCGTACGCGACGCATTAGTGACGTAGGCTGCAGCCTACGCTACCGGGATACGAACGATGCTCACTCCACGCGCACCAACCCACTGCGGCGATACCCTCCTTCACTGGGGCGCGAAGACGTACGTGATGGGTATCCTGAATGTGACGCCCGATTCGTTCTCCGGCGATGGCGTTGGGAACGATCTCGGCGGGGCGATTGCGCGGGCGGAGCAGTTCGTGCGGGATGGCGCGGACATCGTAGATGTCGGCGGCGAGTCCACCCGACCGGGCGCGGCTTTTGTGCCGGAGGAGGAGGAGCGGGCGCGCGTCGTGCCGGTGATCCGCGCGCTCGCGACGCGTCTCGCCGTACCGATCTCGGTAGATACCTCGCGTGCGTCGGTGGCGGCGGCGGCGATCGCGGCGGGCGCGACGATGGTCAATGATGTGTGGGCTTTGCATCGCGACCCGGCGCTGGCAGACGTCGTGGCGCGATCCGGCGCGGCGCTCGTCCTGATGCACAACCGCGCCGCGACGGCGACGGTGGACGCCCTCGGCGGCCATTACGATGACGTGCAGTACGCGGATGTCGTCGCGGACGTTATTGCCTGGCTCCGGGAGAGCATCGCGGTGGCAATCGCAGCGGGCATCCCGCGTGCGCAGTTAATCGCGGATCCTGGCATCGGCTTCGGCAAAACGGTCGCGCAGAACCTCACGCTGATGCGCCGTCTGCCGGAACTGGGCACGCTCGGCATCCCGATGCTCGCCGGTACCTCCCGCAAGTCCTTTATTGGTCTGACCCTTGATCTCCCGGTAGAGGACCGACTGGAAGGCACCGCCGCGACCGTCGCCGTCGCCATTGCCGGGGGCGTGGACATCGTGCGAGTCCACGATGTCTGCGCCATGGTCCGCGTCGCGCGGATGACGGATGCAATCATACGAAATGCTGAGTGCTGAATATCATATGGGGCACGCAGGGCTGAATAATAACGAAAAGAGCAGGCCCGAAAGCCTGCTCAACATTCTCAGCACTTAGCACTCAGCACTCGTCGTTACCCGAGCAGGCGTCCGATTTCGTCGCTGTGAATCTGGCCGCGCGCCTCGCCACCCGGATGCTTCACCGTGTGGACATTCGTGTACGCGTTACCACTCTTCATGGCGGCAAAGAGGTCATCCATCGTCTTACCCTTGAGGGGGCCGTCGAGATCTGTTGCGGTGATCGTGCCGGAGGAGAGAACGCCACCGACCGCGCCGGGGCTCTTGTTGCCGTAGATCTGCACGACGACTAGGCCATTGAC
>JAABUU010005702.1_pt1 | contig 13799 bp, 10 predicted proteins | sample 5559301 | NCBI WGS metagenome assembly JAABUU01 (sample SAMN10711884, study PRJNA513360) | rock metagenome | isolation source: Antarctica rocks | place: Antarctica: Victoria Land, Richard Nunatak white | reverse complement strand
CACATTCGACCCGAACGGCCTGCTCGACGCCAGCTCGGGCCGCTTCGCGTGCGCAGCGGCCGAGGCTGCCGCCGCCGAGGCCGCGGCGGCTGAGGCCGCGGCCGCCGCGGCCGCCGCGGCGGCCGCCGCGGCGCCGGCCGCGAGCGGCCTGCGGCCGCCGACCGCGCTGCAGACCACGTCAACGGAGAGCGCATGCGCCGCGCACGTGGACGAGGGCATCGACGCGGACGAGGAGGTAGTGGGGCGCCTGCGGCGCGCCGACGACGCGGACGCGGACCGGGGCCCGGGCTCGGAGCGCGCCGCGGCCGCGGCGGCCAGCGCGCGGGGCGGCGCGAGCTCTGCGCCGTCGGCGCGGCTGGGCGGGTCGGGGCTGGCGGCTGGGCGCCCGGGCGGGACGCCTGCGGCCAGCGGCAGCGCGTGCGGCGGCAGCGCCGGCGGTAGCGCCGCCTGCTGGGCGGGCCGCGGCGCGGCCGGCGCCGGCGAAGCGGAGCTCGCGCCGGCTGCGCCGCTGCGAGCCCGGCTGCTGTCGGAGCTGTGAGAGGCGGCGTGGCGTGGCGCGCGGGGCTCACTACCAGCTGCAGTAGCTTCCACTTTTGTTCTGACCAGTATGGCTTGGGGTGTGCAGGGTGTGGGCTTTAGTACCAAGAGTGTGTGTGCTGGCCTTTCAGGGCGCTGCAGAGAAGAGTGTGCAAGTGTATCGTATTATTGAGCAGATGCAAAGGCGTGTTTCGCTGTGTTGCGCAGTGCGCCTGTAATAGGAGCGCAGCTGGTCTGCGCTGCAGTTGTCATAGGCAGTGTATCTTCATGTTGTTCTGCAGTTTTGGTTCCTGAGGCTGGTTGCCGCTGTGGTTTGCTGGGCCTGTCACCGTAGCCTTGACGTACGTAGGTGAGGGGGCCGCGGTGCTCCCGCTTACAGAGCTGCCTGTAAGACATGTTGTACCAAGAAGCTGGCATGCAGTGTGCTCCGCCGTGCGTGCATGTGGCATCTGCAGGTCTGCACACGGACCGCGATGTCTGAAGTGGCACCAGGTCCCTTGCATCATGTAAAGGAAGCTTTGGCAGTCAGGACTCAAAGCGCTACATGAGGCCGATGCTTGGTGGAGGCTGGGCAGCACACAGCCCCTGCGTGCCTCGTGCGGACGATGAGGCGCTCTGAGAGCATTGAACAGAGGCAATGGCATGCAGGTGGCCTCAACCGCGCAGGCACTGCCCTTGCGCGCGCGGGCTTGCCTCCCGGCCACTCAGCGCCTCCGTACATGGGCCAATCGCCCGCACATCCTGCCAGGCATGGTGCAAGCATGATTGCTTGCATCACCAGCGTGGACCTTCACGAGATGCTTTGCTTATTATACATATGGACCTAACTCACGACTGCCAAACTTGCATATGTCCTCTGCAAGCGTCAGTGCTATGGCAGTTTCCTGCAACCAGGCGCACTCCCTTGCACGAGCTCAACGCCTGACTGCCCTGTGCTCACGACCTGCAGGCAGGAAGCGCAGGGAAGGGGGCGACACGCACGCAGCCCAAGCGCGGCAACGACAGGCGCCCGGGGCAGCCAGGGAAGGGGGGCAAGGGGGGCAGGGGCACCCCGGCCGCGCCGGACGCCCGCGGCGCGGCTCAGCAGAGCCTGGCGCGCGCTGCTGCGCGCAAGGCCAGCCTCGTTGAGCTGCAGAGGCGCGCGGAGGCCGCCGCTGCCGCTGCGCCGATTTCGCTGCCAAAACCCTTCTTGGACGCCCTCGAGGACTTCGCACCGGCGCGTGCCGTGCTAATCCTCCTATGGTGCATTGAGTCGTGCGGACTGGAGGGTGCGTCGCATGCAAACATGGGCGCAGTCACAGTGAGGCACTCAGCTCTGCATCTCTGCACGCGCGCGCTCGCTAGAGGCCTGCTGCCCTGGAGCACATAATGTCACCTAACAGGCCGCTCGCTGGCAGCCCTAGTGCCTCCTGCTGGCACTTGTGCTGCTCCTCAATGACCACCTGCGCCGCCGACACTGCCTGTGTCCGTGCAGAGCGGCAGCGAGGCTTGCAGCGAGGGCGCCGACAGGGCGCCGCGCGGGCGCTCGCGCGGGGCGCGCCGCTCCGTGCAGCACGCGCGGCTGGCCGCGCACCGCGCCGCGTTCGAGGCGGCGCTGGCGGCGGAGCTGCATGTGGAGTGGGCCGCCTGTGACGCGCGCACGCGCGAGTGGCCGCGCGCGCGCCTGACGGTGCGGCCTCCTGGCATGCATGCTGGGTAGTGTTGGGCGGGCGCATTTGCGACGTCCCACTGCGACGCGCTGAGCTCGTGGGGCTGGCCGGTGAGAATCCTGACGTCAAGCAGCCTGCTCCGCTCTGGCTGTTCAACCGAGGGCGCATGGCTTCAGACAGCGCTGACCAGGCTGGGGCGAAGCCCTGGAAGAAGCAGGACCGGCCTCGGCCCCTGATCTCTGCAGGTGTGCCTGCGCGCCAGGCGGCTGGGCTGGCGCTGTTCGACCTGCATGCCGAGGCGGCGGGCGCGCTGTTCCGCGACGCGATCGTGCGCTTCAGCGCGGACGGCCGGAACGCGCGCCTGCCGCAGCACACGCTCTCGCCTGGCGACATCGTGCTCATCTCGCGCCGGCAGCGCGGTGCGGCCCACGCCCCTCCGCTGCATCAGACCCGCATGGCCCCTGCGGGGGCATGCAGACAGCAAATCAGGCCTCGCACAGATCGCCGGCGTGCATGGCGGACAGCTGTGCGCGTCTGCTGGGCTTGCGCGGCTGCGCAGTGAGCGGGTATGGCAGCGACGCCTCGCTCCCCGCTGCCTGCTGCGGCCGTCTGATGGCAGCCGGCACATGATGCCGCGCAGACGACTCCTCTGTGGAGGGCGTCGTCGTTGACCTGTCGGCGTGGTGGATCCGCGTGGCCGTGCCGGAGGCGCTCGGCGGCCGCATCCGCGGCGGGCCCTGGCGCATTGACCTCTTTGCCAACACAACCGCGCATGAGCGGTGCGCCTGCTGCCGCCACGAGCCGGTAGCCATGCCGACATGGCGCCTGCCAGCCCCGAACCAGCTCCATGCCTGAGGCTCTGGCACTCGAGCGCTTGACTGGCCATCATGTCATCCATGCCAATGCCTGCCTGGAAAGGTCAGTGTTGAACTTCACAGCCGCTTGCGGGACTTGAGCCCTACCATATGCCGGCTCCACAAGTAGACGGCGGTGCAGGCGAATCCAACCCAGTCTAATCGTGCTCAAAGCAGCGCAGGTGCATGGCGGCACTGGCAGCTTTCAGCGCGCCGCCGAGCGCGGACGGTGGCGGCACGACGGAGCTGCGCCGTGCGCTCGCGGGCGCAGACGGCCCGGCAGCGCTGCAGGCTGCCGGCGCGCAGGCGCGCCCGGGCGCTGACAGCTTGGCCACTGTGTATGCGGCCAGCGCAGTGACGTATGCTTAAGGGCATCCGGCACCCGAGCCAGGGCTTCAGAGCTGCTGTCTGCGGCGGACGCAGGCGCCGCAGTGGGCGCGCGGCGCTGGGGGAAGAGACACGCGCGCCGCGGTGCGGTCCGCGCTGCAGGGGCCAGGCGGCGTCGGCCTAAACGCCAGCCAGGCCGCCGCCGTGGAGGCTGCGCTTGGCCGAACGCTCACGCTGTGGCAGGTGCGGAGGCGGAGCATCCGTGCGCATGCATACATATATGCACTCACATGTCGCATCAGGTGCACGTATGCTTATATGCATGCATGTCTGCGCTGCGTCTGTGCCTGCCGTGTGGTGCTGCTGCTGGGGTGTCTGCGCGCGCGCATGCGCTGGGCTGCGTGCGGACCCTGATGCCGCGCGCAGGGGCCGCCCGGCACGGGCAAGACGCGGACACTGACGGCGCTGCTGGCGGCGGCTGCACGCGGCGTGCTGGGCGGCCAGGCGCGCGCTCGGGGGCCCGCCTGCACCTACCTGCCGTGTGCCTGCGTAACCTGGGCGCCCCAGGTGCCTCCAAGCGGCGCCGTTGGGTAATGTGCTGGAGCACGCACGGGCGGTGATAAGCCTGCATCGTGAAAGCAGCCCTCACCGCGCCTGCGCTTGCGCCGACAGGAGCGCGCCGCGGCACGCCTCTGTATGTGCAGCTCTGGAGCCTGTTCTGGGTCACTGTTGCAGCCGATCTCAACCAATGCCGAGTTTTGTTCATGCGTACCATGATTGTCGTGTGTACACATGTGTGCTAGGCGCTCGCCGTCGCCGCGAGCAATGTGGCGGTGGACAACCTGGCGGCCGGGCTGCTGGGCGCCGGCGTGGGCGTCGTGCGCGTGGGCCAGCCCGTAAAGGCGCGCTCACCTGGCGGTCGCCCTGTCTGTCGGCCGCGCAGGGCGTAACGGCTTCAGGGCGTGCGGCCGTGCAGCGCGGCGCTTTCTCAGACTCGGACTCAGACACGGCCTCCGCTGTCAGGCAGCGGGCCTGATTGGCTGGGCACAGCCTGGCTGAAACCATGTTGTAGGGCTTTTCCAGGCCCGCGCGAAGGGTGCACTGCTTGGCCGTGACATCCGCGTGGCCAGGCCTCACACGTAAGCTTACAGGGCAAAGGCAAATACACACATGATTGGATAAGCGTGGGGCCCAACTGTCGCATGTCCGCCTCCCTGAAGTCTCCCTGGCGCGCCGAGGCGGGCGCCCCGGGCGCGGACAGGTGCTGCCACAGCTGCGCGCGCGGACGCTGGAGGCGCTGATGCTGGAGCGCCCGGCCGGGCGCGCGGCCGCGCTGCTGCGCGACCAGGCCGCGCGCATCAGCGGCGCCAGTGCGCGCATGGCGCGCCTGCAGGCGCGCCCAGGAAGCACCGCTGGCCCTGGCGGGCCGGCGCCCCGAGAACGCCCATGGATCCGTGCAGGCAAGCGATCATGACATAGCTCCATGTTGAGCCCGAACGGACCGCGCACTGCGTGCTCGGCCCTCCACAGCCGCGTTTCCCCCGGCGCGGCACACATTAGGGTCGCAGAGTGCGGCGCCTGGCTATGGCGCCGCGGCGGAGGCCCGAGGCGAGGTCACCTGCAGCTCTGGGGTGCCGCCGCGCGGGCAGGCGGAGCGGCTGGAGGAGCGCGCGACGCAGGAGGTCCTGGACGGCGCCCAGGCGCGCCCGCGCAGCCTGCCGTGCCAGGGCTGTCATCGCGTTTCCGTCTCGGACTGACCTCATGGCTCTCGTGAGCTACAAAAGCTGGCACGTCGACTGCGAGCGGCTGCAGCCAAGACCGGGAGCTTGAAGCTGCGGCGCGTTCCCAGGTGATAGCCGCCACATGCATCGGCGCGGGCGACGCGCGCCTGAGCGGCCGCGCGTTCCGGCTGGTGGTGCTGGACGAGGCCACGCAGGCGCGCTCGCGCCCCAGCCGCCGTGCAGACTGCGCGTCCCTCAGGGTTTTGGAGGGCTTCAGGCTTCGGCGTGAGCAATCAGCAGCGCTTTTGCTTTGTAAGAGAGAAGGCTTGCGTGACAGGCGGGCAGGCGCGCAGGCCACCGAGCCGGCTGCGCTTGTGGCGCTGCTGCGCGGCTGCGGCGCGGCCGTCCTCGTAGGCGACCCCCGCCAGCTCGCACCGACGGTCGTGTCCCCGCAGGCAAGCCCTCGAGCCCTGCGGCAGGGCCGCCGCTCACCTGACATGCCGCCTTGCTTGGCAGCGTGGTCGTGGGCTGCAGCAGCAGCAGCTCAAATGCAGCCTCTCTGGCAGACGCCTCTCATATCACGTCTACCCAGAAACAGGCGCAGCATCCCAATGCATCAGCGGAGGCAGTACGCTCCGTCCGGCGCAGGGGCGCCTAGCGAGGCCTCCGGGCGGGCGGCCTGAGCGCGCACGGCGACGCAGGCGGCGGAGTGCGGCCTGGCGCTGAGCCTGTTTGAGCGCCTGGAGCGCCAGGGCCTGGGCGCGATGCTGCTGGACACCCAGGTGCCTGCCCCATCCGGCCAGGCGACGTCGCCCCCCAGCGCACAGCACTAGCTGCCTGGACTGCTCACATTCGCACACAAGGCAGCACGTTCAGCGCCGGCCTCGTTGCGGGCATCACACCGCGTCCGCAGCTGCGATGCAGAGTGTGGGACAACGGTCTATGTGGGACAGACGGCTGAGGCGCTGACAGCGGCCTGCGCGCGCGCCAGTACCGCATGCACCCCGCGATCGCTGACTTCCCGGCCGCGGCGTTCTACGGCGGCCGCCTGCGCTCCCACCCGCGGCCCGAGGACCGGCCCGCGCCGCCCGGTGCGCGCGCCGCGCGCGTTGGCAAGGCGACCCGGGAGCTCCGCCTGCGAGTGCCTTTCTGGTGAAGAGCCTGGGGCGGCCGGCTGCATGCCCCACACGTTGCGCGGCGCCCCAGCCGGCCAGGAGGCAGGCGCGAGGGGCCGGGCGGCCGCGCCCGCGCAGGCTTCCCGTGGCCGAGCGCGGACATGCCGGTCGCGTTCGTCGAGGCCGGCGGCGCCGAGGCGCGCGTGGGCGGCGCGGGCGGGTCCGGCTCGTCCACGACCTTCGCCAACGCGCGGGAGGCCGCGCTGGTGGCGGCGGCCGCGGCCGCGCTGCTGGCGGCCGGCGGCCTGCCGGCCGGCGCGGCCGACCTGGGCATCATCACGCCCTACTCCGGCCAGGCGCGCCTGCATGGCCTCGCGCACGTTGCAGGCCGCTGTTCTGATACTGGGGAACTTGCGTGTCGCTCAGAAGCAAGGCGGCGATGCGGCGGGGGACCTCCGCACTGCAGCACTGCTGCCGGCCGGGGCCCAGCTTGGGCGCGGCCGACCTTGGAAGCGGGCGCGGTCATCGTGCAGGAGCACCGCGGGTGTGCCAGAGGTCATGCGAGCGTGCGCGTGCAGCGCGAGCCGGCATGCGGGGCCGCGCGGCGAGCGCGGGCGCGCCGCGCGCAGGTGCAGGAGCTGCAGGCCGCGCTGGAGCGCGCGCTGCGGCCGGGCCAGCTGCAGCGCGCCGACGGCGCCAGCGCGCTGGAGGTGAAGACCGTGGACGGGTTCCAGGTGGGTGGGCTCCAGGGTTCCAGGTGGGCTCCAGTTGGGTGGGTTCAGGGTTACAGGTGGGTTCCAGGGTTTCAGGCGCGCGCGCGCACGCGCACCCCGCCCGGCACGCCCGCCGCCCGCGCGCATACCGAGCCCCACCCGGCCACGCTGCTGCCGCGGGCGGGCGGCTCTGCACGGCGCTCACCCCCGTCGCCCGAGCTCCACTGCCATACCTGTCAAGGTGATGTCATGCAGCGGGCGAGCGCGGCCGCGCCTTTTGCCACGCCGGCCGCCATGGGCGTCCTGCATCATGACCGTCTGATGCGGGCCGGCACTTTTCTGCTCACTGCCTGCCGCAGCCACGCATCGGGTAGGGTAGGGGGCTCACTGCCTGCTGGCGCCGCGGCGCAGGGCCGCGAGAAGGAGGTCATCCTGTTCAGCGCGGTGCGCGCCAACCCCGAGGGAAGCGTCGGCTTCCTGGCCGACGCGCGGCGGCTCAACGTGGCGCTCACGCGCGCGCGGCGCGGCCTGGTCGTGTTCGGCTGCGCCGGCACGCTCGCGTCCGCGCCCGCCTGGCGCGCCTGGCTGGCCTGGGCGGCTGAGCGGCGGCTGGTGGTCCGCGGCGAGGACCTGCTGCCGGCGGGCGGCGGCGCAGGGGCGGCGGCGCCGCCATCGGGGCCCCGGCCCGACCCGGCGAGGCGGCCTGACTCCACATGACTCCGTGGGTGTGTGAACTGGGGATTTCATGTGTATTCATTATCTCGGAGCTGAATAGATCCATGCACATACATCAGTGGATTTTAGGGCCCTTGCAGACCACTGTGACCCTGCCTTGTCAGCGCAGATGTATGTGAACGCCCTCACTGTCACTTGGGGTTGGGGTTGGTGTTGAGGCAAGGATGAGGACGAGACGACGCAGCGCCCTGCGGAATTGGGTATCCAAGCAAGCCTCTAGCTTTCCCGAACATCCGGCCCCGCTTGAATTTAAGCGTAGCGGGAAGTGCAGGGGTGCCATGGACCCGCCTGCCTTGCAAGGCCGCCTTTGCAACGCGGTGAACCAGCACATCGTGGCAAAGAACCAAGGCTGCCAAAGCAAACGCCACATACAGAAGCAGGCCATGCCATGCGGCGCGCTCCGGCGCGGCCGGCCGTCAGACCGTGAAGGCCCTGGCTGCGCGGACAGCCGCGCACGTGTCCGCCAGCGCATGCTCCCACAGCGCGTCCGCGACGCCCTCGCGCACCGCCGCGACGTCCCGCGGCGTCACGCGCCACTCGGCCTCGTCCTGCGCGGCGCGCCGTGGCCTCAGGAGGGCCTCAACAGCGCTGAGGCCGGTTCGGACAGAAGGGTGGGGGCCGTTGACATCGTTGCTGGTGCGCTCGCACCGGCTCGCTAATGCTGCTCAAGGCCTGCACACTGTGTCCGCTGCTGCACATGGCAGCGAAGCAGTACAGGAAGGATAAGAAATGCCGAAACGAGTGCAGGCTCTGGCATACGCTGGAGCTGCCAAGTGGGGTGCACGCCGCGCGCGCCTCACATGCTGCAACAGAGCTGCCAGTCCCAAGACCCAACTCTGGACCTGCCCTGGATATAAGAAACCCGTCATGCAGCCGCCAGGAGTGCTTGCGACCTGTCAACCTGCGGCGCCCTGTCTGGGCGCCCAGGGCGCCCACCTGCTCGGCGGCCTCCAGCAGCAGCGCGTCGACGTCGCCGTCGCGCCGCTCGGCCGCCCAGGCGACCACGCGCGCCTGCGCGCGCGCGGCCACCTCCGCCGCCGGCTGCGGCGGTCGCGCCAGGCCCAGCGGGCCCGGCCGCTGCGCGCGCCCGGGGTTTACTTGCTTGTCAGGGTCCCGACGGTGACGACAAACGAGGGGTGACATCCTGGCGCCCACACAGCTGGCTCGGCACGCCATCCTGCCGCACATGCTCGACAAGCCATGAAGCGCAGACATCAAGCTGCCATGCCTCTCTCAATGAGAAGACAGCAGAGGCACATATGCTGCGGCGCGGTTGGGCCAGTGACTTGCTGCTCATGTGGCTGGCCTGGACACTGCACCGCGACAAGCGTCTCTGAGCAGGACGCCCGTACCGGCGCGAGCTCAGCACGTAGCGCCTCGGCGGTGGCGTCGAACACGGCCTTGTGCGCGACATGCTGCGCGTCGCTGGCGCCCTCGTAGCCGCGCTCCAGCGTGAGGAAGCCTTCCACGTCTGCAAAGGTAAATAACAGTAAATCTTCACTTCTTTCTCTGCTGAAACTCGTAGGACAAAGCGCCCTCGTGGCGGCCTTCATGCCTTGCACTTGAAGCCGAGAGTGCCTGATCCATTTGCACACCCTGTAGCGCACCCAATCCACACAAGACCGCCACGACTCCCTGCTAACGCCATGAGGCGCATGCTGCTGACGCTGATGTCCCTGGTGCTGTCGCGCGTCATGCGCCAGCGCACCAAGAGCCAGGTCGCCCGGCGCCATGCGCGCACCGCTGGCGTCCAGGCAGAGCTGCAGCGCGGCCACCGCGTATGCAGCCACGCCAGCCTCGTCCAAGGCCACAGCGCCCGGCGCGTCGGCCGGCGTCTCGGCAGCCGCCGCGCCTGCCGCCCCATGGGCTGTGGTCAAGCGGCCGCCATGCAGCAGCCGTCAAGCGTGCAGCACTGGGCAGCATAGCGCTCAGCATCTGCTCTGGCGCGGCGGCGGAAGCACCCCAGCATGGAGCGGGCGAACCAGGCGCCGCTTGCGCAGCAGCCAACCAACACGCTCACAGAGGCCGGCTCCCGCCAGGCCTACAACCATATAAGGTACGCTCCCGGCAGGCCTAGCCCTACAACCACAATGTTCATCAGGGGGCCGATCTGCGGGCGCGCATGCAGCAGGCGCTGCATGCCGTCTGAGAGAGCGCCCAGGCCGGGGCAGCGCCGCACCCGCACCCTGGCGCCGCTCCGGCGGCGCGTCCTCGCGGTCGTGCAGCCACGCGCCGCTCTCGGTGCTCAGCAGGTCCCGCAGCTCGGCGGCCGGCGGATGCGCGCCGCCGGGGCCCGCGCCCTCCGCGCTCGGCGCTTCGCGCCGCGCGGCCGCCGAGTCCCCCGCCGGGCCGCCCGCTGCGCGCGGAGGCGAGGACGGAGCCGTGGGCGCGAGCGCGCGCGGCGCGGCCGCGGCGCAGGCACGCGCGCCGGCCGGCGCCTCCCGCGCGTGCGCCGCCCCGAGGCTCGGCCCTGCTTCGGCGCCGAGCGCGCCCCCGCCCGCCCAGCGCCTCGCCGGGCGGCCGCGCGCGGCCGCGGGCGCGGCCGCTGCGGCGGCGCCCCAGCCGTCGGGCCCGGTTGGCCAGCCCGGCGGGCGGCGCGGCCCCGGCTCGGCCCGCGCGACCGCGCCCGCCGCGCCGGCCAGCGCCTGCACCGCCGCGTCGACGACCGCCGCGGTCGCCTCGGCCAGCAGGCCGGCCAGGATGGCGTCGGCCACCGCCGCGGCGGCCGGCGCGCGGGGCTCAGGGCCTCGGCGAGGCTCGGGCGGCGGCGGCGCCAGGAGCGCTGCCGCGCCGGCAGACGCGCGTTCAACTTCTGCCCGTTCATCTTCTACCGGCCGGCGGACAGAAATCTGGCGTGCGTTGGCGCCGCGGGCGGCAGCTGCAGCAGCGCCCGCGTCGGGGTCCTGTCCCGGCGGCGCTGCCGGCCCAGCGTCGGGCACAGGAGCGGGGCCGGCGCGCGAGCGCGGGATGCGCAGCGGCCGCAGGCCCGCCTGCAGCGCCGCCAGGGCGCCCGCGCACGGATCGGCGGGCCCCCGCGTCGCGCTTGGCGCATCCTCCGCACTGCGCGGTGACGTAGGGTCGCCGCTGCAGGGAGCGGCGGCGTGGCCGCAGGGACGCCCGGCAAAAGACCCCGCATCCTCCGCCCAGGCACTGGGAGTCGGAGCCCGCAGCGTGGTCGCCTTCCCAGAGGGAGAAGAGACAGCCGCGCATGACGCAGCCCGCTCCTGGCCTGGGGCCGAAGCTGCCTGCATGTTGTCACACAGGGCGCCCCCGGCATCCCGCCGCCCGCCTGCCTCAGCGCCGTCCGCAGCAGGTGCAGCGCCCACGGCGCCGGCGGAGAGCGCGGGGCCGGCTGCGCGCTCAGCAGCGCGCGTCTTCGCGCCGCCCTGTTCGCCCGGGCACGGTGAGCACGGGCTGGCACCAGGCCCGGCCGCGCCCGCAGCCGCAGCGCCTTGCTCGCCGGCGCCGTCCGGCTCCGCAGCGGGCGGCTGCGGCGCCGCGCCGGCCGGGGCGTTGACGCCGGCGCCGGCCGGTGCAGCGGCGCCCTTGCCGCTGCCGCGCAAGGGCGTGTCCGGGGCAGGCGCGCAGACCGCCACGCGCACAGCGGCGTCCGCGCCGGCTGCTGCCGCGGGGCCTTCGGCCGGCGGAGAGGTGCGGCCGCCTGGCGCGGCTGTGCATGCGGCAGGGGCGACAGCCGGCAACTGGCAGAGACCGCGCAGCTCCGCATGTTCGCGCCGCAGCGGCAGCCCCGCATGCGGCGGCGCGGTCGTGTCGGCCGCCAAGCGAGGCGAGGGCGGGGGCGAGGCCGCTGCAGGCGGCTGCGCCCCCGGGCTGCGCTGCGGCGCTGCAACTGCCGCCCGTGGCGGCGGGCTGAGCGCGTCCGCCGCCAGCGAGCACGGGCCGCGCTCGACCGTAGCAGCGCCGTCCAGCGCGCAAACAATGCCGGTGTCAGCGCCGCTGTCAATCCCCATGCGCGCGGCCACGTCCGCGCCTGCCGGCGGCGCCTGCCATGCGAGCGCGCCCGGCCCCGCGCCCTTCGCATCAGGCTCTGCCGCATCGGCGCTCGCCCGCAGCCCCACCCCGCCCTCCCTGCTCTCCCAGACACCAGCTTGCGCGCCGGCGCAAGCTGGCGAGCCGGCAGGGCGCTCCACGAGGGTGCTGCCTGGGTCCGGTGTGGGGCCTGGGGCGCTTCCGGCGCCTGCTGCCGTGGCCGGCCCGGTCCCCGCTGCGACGCGCGCCCGGGCGGCCGGCACTGCCGCCGTTGCCCGGGCGGCCCCCGCGTCCGCGGGCGCCTCTGCTGGCGCCCGCTGCGCCGGGGCACTCGCGCCAGCAGCAGGGCCCGCCGCAGGCGGCCTCGGCAGCAGGTCGCCCTCTTGGGCAGCGCCAGCTGCAGCATCGCCATGCGTCCCGGCGGCGTTGCATGGCGGCCGGCGCGCCGGCGGCCCCGCTTCCCGCGCCTCATCGGGCAGCTCAGCCGCGACGCCTTCGAGGTCCTGTGCTGCCGCCCGCGCCTGGCCCGCCTGGCCCGCCTGGCGCGGCGCTCGCTCGGCCGGCGCCGCCCGGTCGTCGTCTCCGCTCGCCCGGCCAGCTGCGCGCGCCTGGTGCGCCACGCCCTGCTCCTCCGCCCGAACAGGCGGCCGCTCGCCGGCGGCGGGTGCGCGCCCGGTGGCGCACGCTCGGCCAGGCTCGCCCTCATCCAGCCAGGCAAGCAGGCGCGGGATGGGCCCCGCCGCACGCGCCGGGTCGGCGTCCGCGGCCCCGCGCGCCAGCGGCGCCGCCCCCGGCTCGGGCGCCCAGCCAGCAGCTCGCGGCTCGGGCGGCGCGCCGGCGGCGCCGCCCGGCGCCGGCGCCGGCGTCAGAGCCTGCGGCGCCGCGGCCGCGGACGCGTGGGTCTCTGGCGCGGGGCCGCGGGCGCCCGGGCCGCCCCCCGGCCCGCCGGAGCCGCACCCGCGCTGCCCGGCGGGGGCGGCAGGCGCGGCCTCCGTGGCCTCGGCCGCCGCGGCCGCCGCCGCGCCGCCGGCCGCGGCGCCGGGGGCGTCCCGCGCGCACGCTGTGAGCGCGCGCGCCGCGACGACCTGCTCCGCAAAGAGGTGCACGACGCTGAGCGGGTCCGGCCGGGCGCCGCTCGCGGCTGCCGCCCATGCAGGCGGGCCGCGCGCTGCGCTGGGGCGCTCCGGTTCCGGAGCGCTGTGGTCGGGCTGCCCGCGTTCGGCTGCAGCTGGGCGATGGACGGCGCACACGACCGCGGCCGCATGCGCAGGCGCCATGCCAAAAGCCGCACCAGGCCCTATCCCCAGATGGTCCAGGATGCGCCGTGCCGCAGCCGCGCTGCGCCCGAGCGGCGCCGCGCCCCCGCCCGCGCGCGGCGGCGCGAAAGGCGGCCCTGGAGCGGAGGGGCAGGATCGGGCCGCGCCCGCCTCGGGGCTGCAGCGCCACATGCCTCCCTGCGCCGCCTGAAGCGCGCGGGCGGGCGCCGAGCCCTGGCCGCAGTCCCGTGCGCGCGCCTCTGGGCTCCAGATCCCGATGCCGCCCGCAGCCGTCAGGCCCGTGCCGGCTTGCCCGTGTGGCTGCGCAAGCGCATGCGTGCTGCGGCGTCCGTCGCAAGAGCCGCCCCTGCAGGCGCTGGCGGGGGAGCCCGCGCATCCAGGGCCCAGATCCCCGAGCCCGTAGGCGCCAGGACTGCCGGCGGTGCGCGCGCTGGCGGGGGAGCCGGCGCTGCGCGCGCCCGCGCTGCTGCCGGGCCGCTCCGCGGTGAGCGCGGCGACGCGGTCAGCCAGGGTCAGGACCTGCGCCTGCATGGCGCCGCCGTGCGCCGCCGCGTGCGGAGCGGCCTGCAGGCGCCCCACCGCATCAGAGCGGCCCCTCCGCCTTGCCCAGGCTGCTTACCCAGGCATTGCATACGAGGAGCGGATCGGCCAGCGCTGCTGCGCACAAGGCTGTCTGCCCCGCCCCAGCCGCACCCTGCCAGCGGACTCGCGCGTTCGCCATGGTATGCCAGGGGGCATGACATGCGCAACCAGCGCGCTGCGGGCAATGCACCGAGGAGGGCTGACTTGTGGAGCCCGACGCACGCGGGCCACGCCACGCACCGAGCGCCGCAGACGTGAAGGGAAGCAGGAGCGCGCGGGGGGGGGGGGGGGGGGGGTGA
>JAABUU010005701.1_pt1 | contig 13801 bp, 12 predicted proteins | sample 5559301 | NCBI WGS metagenome assembly JAABUU01 (sample SAMN10711884, study PRJNA513360) | rock metagenome | isolation source: Antarctica rocks | place: Antarctica: Victoria Land, Richard Nunatak white | reverse complement strand
CCACCAACGTGGTCGAACTCGGCCTACCCACCGCCGGGCCTCGTCGCCCCGACCGCAATGACAAATGACCAGGGACTCAAGCATGACAAATCCATCACGATCTTGGTGCGGAAAAGAGCTCGGGCACGCGCTCCTGCACGACCCGACCGGGCCGGCCACGACCGCCCCGCCCGGGATCGTCGTCACTGCTGGGGACCCGGTCCTGACCTCGGCCGGGCAGTGCCGCGGCCGCCTGGAGGTTGAGGCCGAGTCCATCGCCTATCTGGTGGCCAGCGCCCACGGCCTGGACGCCGGCGCCTACACCTTCCCCTACGTCGCGGGGTGGGCGTCGGAGGTCGCCGGCGTCGAGATCGACCAGGTCGTGCGAGGCACCGCCAACCGGGTGCTGGCCGCGGCCAAGGTCGTTCTCGCCGGCACCGAGCACCTGCTCGATCAGACCGGCGAGGGACAGGTCCTCCAGCAGAACCTGACGCTGCCGGCCGACGCCGCCCGCGGCGCCGACCGCACCGCGGCGCTGCTGAGCGCCGCGGAAGCCACGGCCCAGGACGCGCAGCGCACCTCGGCCGCCGTGACACCGCAGGCGCCGGTGACCGCGGTCGCGGCGGCGCTGGCTGACCGGCCGGCCACCGCGTCGGCCGGCCCGACGCCGAAGCGGCTGATCGAGGTCCACGCCCTTGCGGTCGGCTTCTACACCGACCGGCTGCATGCCGGCGGCCCGGACGCCCGCAGGGCAGTCGCGCTGCTGACCGAGCGCGGCGTCGACCGTGACTGCGCCCGTGCGGCTCGGCTGGGCTACGCCCCGCGGGCCTGGACAAACCTGGTCGACCACCTGCGCATGGCCGGGGTCGACGATGCCGAGCTCCGCGCCTCCGGCCTGGCGCTGGAGAGCTCACGCGGGACGCTAGTCGACCGGTTCCGCGACCGGGTGATCTTCCCCCTCGACACCTTGGCGGGGCAGACCGTCGCGCTGCTGGGCCGGGCGGTCGAGGAGACCGCGACCGACCGCAACGGCACCCGGGTCCCGAAATACCTCAACAGCCCGGACACGGCCATCTACAGCAAGCGCGACCACCTCTACGGCCTCGGCGAGAGCGCGGCCAAAGCGATCGCCGCCGGCGCACAGCCGGTGCTCGTCGAGGGCCCGATGGACGTCCTGGCCGTCAACCGGGCCGCGACCTCACCGGCCAGTGGCGCGCAGGGGCACTTCGCGATCGCGTCGTGCGGGACCGCGCTGACCGCGCAGCAGGTGCAGATGCTGGACGCGGTCAGCGGCGGGCTCGCCGACCGCGGGGTCATGACCGCCTTCGACGGGGACGACGCCGGACGGCAAGCCAGCCTGCGGGCCTACGACCTGCTCCGCCAGGTTCAGGCCTGGCCGACCGCGCTGGACCTACCGGTGGGCCAGGACCCGGCCAGTCTCGCGGCTGAGCACGGCACGGCAGGGCTGCAGGCCGCGCTGCTCGCCGCGGCCGGTAAACCGCTCGCGGACCTCGTCGTCGACGAACGGATCGCAGGCCACCACCTGCGCTGGCCCGAGGGCCAGATCGCCGCCGGCCGCGCCGCGAGCGCGGTCGTGGCCGCGATGCCGCCCGAGCACGTGTCCCGGCAGATCGTGCGGATCATCGTGCACACCGGCCTGGACGCCCGGACCGTCACTGACCTCCTCATCGACGCGGTCACCAACCCCAGCCCCTACCGCTCCCCCAGCAATACCAAGATCCACCCGCCGCTGGCCAGGCCGCACGCTGCCGCCGCAGCGCTGCCCGGTCCGGTGAGCGGCCCGCCCCGACCGGTGTCACCGGCCCGCGCAGTGGCCTCGACGAGCCAGAGCGCTGCCCAGGTTGCCCGAGCCGGCTTCCCGGTCGCGCTGAACGCGAGCCTGCGCCCCCCGACCCCAACCGCGCTCGGCACAAGCCCCCCGATCAGCCCGCCGCCTGACCAGCAGCGTCACTCCCGCACAGCCTGACCAGAACGCAGGAGGCCCTCGCCGCACCCGACGGGGCCCCTCGTGCGTCGGGACGCCCCACCTATCGGCCGCGACCTCGTCGACCCGACGGCGCCTGGCCCAGGTAGACGACGCGGTAGGTCCAGCCGCTCGACATCACGTCAAGCTGAGCGTGGATCCACCGATGAATCTCCGTTGAGCGCATCGTAGCAGCGAGATCCCCTGCAGTGCCGAGAGATTGGGCCTTCGCCAAGGTTCCCGGCACGCGGCGCGGCCCTCAAGGAGAGGGCTACGCGCGCATCTGGACGTGAGTCACCGGGGGGAGGCAGAAACAAGCCAGCGACCGGAACCCAACGAGATCCCGCCGTTTCGTCTCGTCGAGCAGCATGGACAGCTTGCGCTACCTCGGGGTGGGACAACTCCTCGCCCAAGTCGCCGCGACCTTCAGCTCGCTGATGATGGCCACGTCAAGAAGTGTGTGCAGCCCACCCCCGCGTTCGCCACGGTGCGCGTAGTGGGGCAGCGCCAGATCATGTTGGGGGGGTGGGACAACATCCAGCTTTACCTCGACGTCCGGGACATGTTCGGCCGAAGGTGACGTGAAGTGGCGGTGCTTAAAGGTCGGCTCGCGGGCCACCCGGTCGACGCCGAACTGGCTGATTGGCGGGTCCAGCTTGGTCGTCACCGGTCGCGGCGGCGGATGCGGGCGTTCATCAGGATCGCGTACATGTAGCTGGGCCCCTGCAGCCGCGCCAGCGCACCAGGGCACCAGGGCACCAGGGCACCAGGGCAGGGAATGAGCTCTAGTTCTTTCTTCCGCGGTGTCCCAGCAGCTGCCCGGTGCTGACGTCGAAGAACCGGATGCCGGCCGTGTCGATAGCCACCGTGACCAGCTCGCCGACCGCGGGTTTGACGGCGACCGGAACGCGGGCCGCCAAGGCGGCCGTTCCGATGCCAAGGTGCACGACCCGCTCGTTGCCGAGCAGCTCGACCCGGTCCACGTTCGCCGTGACCGTCGTTCCCGCCGGTCCGGCGCCGATCCGGAGGTACTCCGGCCGGACGCCGAGCACGAGAGGGACCGACGAGCCGACCTCAGCAAGCCCTGCCCGCACCTGCGGGTCGAGCTGGTCGAGGGCAAAGGCCAAGTCGACCCCGTCGCCACGGACGGTGATCTGGCCGCCGATCTCCTCGGCCGTCACCGGCACGAGGTTCATCGGCGGGGAGCCCAGAAAGTCGGCGACCACGAGGTCGGCGGGGTACTCGTATATGACCTCGGGCGGATCCACCTGGTGCAGCACGCCACCGTCGATTACGGCGATCCGGTGCCCCATCGTCATCGCCTCGACCTGGTCGTGCGTGACGTAGACGGTGGTGACCGCCAGGCGCTCGTGGAGACGGGCCAACTCCAGCCTGGTCCGGGTGCGAAGCTTGGCGTCGAGGTTGGACAGCGGCTCGTCCATCAGGAAGGCCTTCGGCTGGCGCACGATGGCCCGGCCGAGGGCGACCCGCTGCTGCTGGCCGCCCGACAGCTGGGCCGGCCGCCGGTGCAGCAGGTCGCCCAGGGCGAGCAGCGCCGCGACCTCCTCGACCCGGCGCCGGGCTTCGTCCCGGTGGACACCGGCCGCGCGCAGCGGGAAGCCGAGGTTGCGCGCCACGGACATGTGGGGGTATAGCGCGTAAGACTGGAAGACCATGGCGATGTCCCGGCTACCCGGCAACAAGGGGTCGACGCGCACGTCGTCGATCCAGATCTCGCCGCCATCTAACTCCTCGATGCCGGCGATCATCTTGAGGATGGTCGACTTGCCGGAGCCGGATGCGCCCAGCAGCACCAGGAACTCACCGTCCCGAATCTCGAGCGAGACTTTGGAGACTGCTTCGACGGTGCCGTAGCGCTTGGTCAGGCCACGGAGGCTGACGTGTGCCATCAGCGGCTCGCGCCGAGGTCAGCCACGGGCGGAGGTGCTCGCGAAACCCCGGACGAGCAGCCGCTGGCCGAGGAAGAACAGGACGACGGTGGGCACCACGGCCAGCAGCGTGTCGGCCATCAGGAAGTTCCAGGACGTGTTGTAGAGGTCGTGGAAGCTGGCCAGGCCCAGTGGCAGGGTGTAGGTGTCCGTCTTGTTGAGGTAGATCAGCGGACCGAGGAAGTCGTTCCACTTAGAGGCGAAGTCCAGCAGGCCGACGGCGACGAGGGCCGGCACGGACTGCGGCAGGATGATCTGCCAAAAAATCCGGAAGTGGCCGGCCCCGTCGACCAGCGCGGCCTGGTCGAGCTCGGCGGGCAGGGTGAGGAAGAACTGCCGGAGCAGGAAGATGTTGAACGCGCCGCCGCCGAGGAAGGACGGGACGATCAGGGGCAGATAGCTTCCGTACCAACCGATCTTGGAGAAAATGACGAACTGGCTGACCAGCAGCACCTGCTGGGGCAGCAGCATCGTGGCCAGGATCAGGACGAATGCGAGGCGCAGACCGCGGGCGCGCAACCGGGCCAGCGGGTAGGCGACAAGCGCCGAGGACAGGACTGTCCCGACGGCTCCCAAACCTGCCACGAGCAGGCTGTTGCGCGCATAGTGCCAGAACGGGATCAGCGTGGTCGCCTGGTGGAAGTTGCCGTACGCGGGCGAGGCGGGGATGAGCTGGGGGGGCGCGGTGAAGACCGCATTGTCGGTCTTCAGTGCGGTGGACACCATCCACAGCACCGGAACCAGTACGACGGTGCAGCCCACCAGGGCGACGACGTACGTCAGCGCGCGTTGGGCGCGTCGGCGACCATGGACGGTGGGTGCCGGTGAAGGAGCGCTCAGCGGGGGCGCCAGGACGCTGCTCACGACCGGGCGCTGCCGCCGTAGAAGACCCAGAACCGGGCGCTGCGGAACAGCAGCGCCGTGACGAGCATGGTGAACGCGAACAGCAGCCAGGCGAGCGCCGACGCGTAGCCCATCTGGAAGTAGGTGAAGGCGTTGCGGTACAGGTAAAGCAGGTAGAACAGGCTGGAGTCACCAGGACCGCCTGCGGTCACGACGTAGGCCTGGGTGAACGTCTGCAGGGCCCCGATCAGGTCGAGCACGAGGTTGAACAGGATGGCTGGGCTGATCAAGGGCAGGGTGATTGCCCAGAAGCACCGCGAGGCGCTCGCCCCGTCGATCTCCGCGGCGGACAGGATGTCGGTGGAGACACCTTGCAGCGCGGCCAGATAGATCAGCATGGACCGGCCCACCCCCCACAGGCTCATCAGCGCCAGCGCGGGGACCACCTCGCGTGACGAGGCAACCCACAGCTGCGGCGGCACGTTGACCAGCCCAAGCAGGTAGTTGAGGAGCCCGAATTGCGGCTGGAACAGCCACAGGAACAGCAGCGCGACCGCCACCGACGCGCCGCCCGTCCCCGCGATCATGACCGGGAGCAGGAAGACCGTACGGAACACTCCGACACCGCGGGCTTTGGTGTTGAGCACCATGGCGAGAACGAGCCCGAGCACCAGGTCCGCGGGGACGGAGAGAGCGACGAAAAGCAGCGTGACCAGGATGGAGTGAGCCAGGACCGGGTCGTTGAGCGCCCTGTCGTAGTTGGCCAACCCCACGTACTGAGTCTGGCTGGGGTGCAGGATGGGGTAGTCGCTGAAGGACAGGGCGAGCGACACCAGCATGGGTCCGGCGGTGAAGGCCAGAAACCCCAACGTCCACGATGAGAGGAAGGCGTAGGCAGCGAGCCGCTCCCGGCTGGCACGACGGGAACGGCCGGTGGTCACCCCGAGGGAAGCTTGTGGGTCTTGAACCATGTGTCGATCTTGGCCTGCGCGTCGGCCTGCAGCGCCTCCATGCCCTTGGCGGGGGCGTCCTTGCCAGCCAGGATGTTGTCGAAGGCTTTCCCGACCAGGTCATTGACCTCGGCGAAGGCCGGGAACCAGGCCTCGTTCTCCGGCGAGGACGACGGCAGGCCGTCCAGCCAAACCTTTGGATTCACATTAGGTAGCTCCTGCTTGATCCCCGTGGGGAAGGCGTCCTGGTTCTGCTTCAGGGGCGGAATCGCCCCGTAGCTGTCGAAGGACAGCTTGCGCTCGGCAGTGGGGTCGAAACTGAAGTACTTGAGCACCTCCCAGGCCACGTCCTGGTTCTTGCTGGCCTTCACGATCGCGCCTACATCGAGGTTGAGGAAGCCGAAGCGCCGGGCCGGCCCGGCCGGCATCGCGGCGGCCTCGAACGGGAACGGCACCTTGGTGCCGAACGGGCTGCGGATGTCGCAACTGCACATGTCGATCATGGCCAGTTTGCCCGAGCGCCAGGCGAACTGCTCCTCGTTGCCCTTGCCACCCCCGGCGCCGAGCGCGGCGACCTGCGTCTGGGACGGCTGAACGTGGTACTTGTTGACCAGGTCGGCGGCGAAGGAGATGCCTGCGATCGAGCCGGGCGTGTCGAACTGCGCCTTACGGGAGGACAGGTCGTAGAGGTGACCGCCGAAGTCGTAGAAGACCGTCTCTCGGAAGAAGTGCCCCGCGCCGTACTGGGCGATGTTGCCCGCGTCGAAGCCCACCTCGCCCGGGTGGCGACCCTTTTTGTCCCTGGTCAGTGCCGTCGCGGCCTCCAGGAACGACTTCTGCAGCGTCCATGAGTCGTCTGTCCACGACGTCGGAGGCGGCTTGATGCCTGCCTTCTCGAACAGCTGGGCGTTGTACGCCAGCGCGTGGTCGTGCACGCCCACGGGGACGCCGATGACGCTCGTGGAGTCCCTGCCGAAGTAGTTGCTGACATGGGTGGCCGGGGCGGTCTGGCTGATCAAGTCGTCGAGTGTCAACCCGTCCCGCTGGAGCATCGGCCCCAGGTCAAGCCACACGTCCTGGTCCACGAACAACGAAATGCCGTACAGGCCTGCAGGCATGACCAGGTCAGGCGGCTGGCCCCCGGAGATGAGTACGGTCAGCTTGGTGCGTGCGTCGGAGCTGTCCGGCACCCGCAGGAAGTCGATGGTCACCCCGGGGTGCTGCTGCATGAAGGCCGCTGCCAAGGCCTGCTGCACCTGCACCTGGTCCGGCGAGTTGCCGGTGCCGAAGCCGACCAGGATCTGCACCTTGCCGGTCAGCTGCTTCCTCGTGGCGCGGGACGGGGTGCCGCTCGCACCTGTCTGCGTGGAGCGGGACGTGCTGCTGTCACAGGAGGCCAGCAGGGCGCCGGCGCCGGTGGCCGTGAAGCCGAGGGCCAGGGCCCGCTGGACGAAGTGACGTCGGGTCACCCCTCGATCCAGGAACCTCTGCACCAGTTCCTGGCCGGCCTGCTCGTTCGGAATCAACCGGCACCTGTTCCGCCCCCGCGGGGCTTGTTGAAGTAACTTTGAACGCGCCGGTTCCTACCACCTCGCTTCACTGGCTGCCAAGTGGGATGAACTTTTACCCTTTCGGTGTCGTCGGCATGTCCACGGGACCGGGTACATGCCTCGATGCCGGCCGGTCAGCGATTGCCGCTGGCACTCAAACATGCGCCGGCTCAGCCACCACCCAGCCAGTCCGACGTCCTGTACTTCAAGGCCGAGGCCGGTCCGTCCTCGGGCCCGACCGTACCGGCGGGCGGCGGGGTGGACCGTCTGCTCGGACGTCTCGACGTGAGGGGCTGCTCACCCTCGGGGGCCGCGGACGGGCGCAGCTCCCACAGACCCCAGACCGGACTTCCGCAGATGATGAGCACACGATCTTCGTGATCATGGGCCTGAGGTGCGCAAACGCGCGAGCGGCCGAGCAGGGTCGTGTTACTACGGTGAGCGTGGGGCGGGCGCCCGGTCAGTCGTTGGGGATGGTGAAGTCGAAGAACCGGGGCGGCTCGCCCAGCTTGAGGGCGGCCAGGATCGTCTTCTGCTTGGTGGTGGTGGCGGAGCGTTGCGCGACGTGCCCGTCGGCGGTGGCCAGGGTGATCAGGTGCATCCGGTCGAGTTCGTGTCGGACGTTGCGCCAGGTGTCGTCGGTGGCGTTCTCGACCACCCGAAGCAGCAGTAGCGCGAGCCAGCACAGCTGGACGTGGCTGCGGATGCGGTCCTCGCGGTGGTGGAACACCGGGCGCAGCCCGAGGGCGCCTTTCATGTCCCGCCAGCCACGTTCGACTTGCAGCAGTTGCTTGTAGGCCGCGGCCAGGTCATCGGGGGTCAGGGTGGTGTCGCTGGTGCGGAGCAGCCACTTGCCGTCCAGGTGCTGCTCGCGCTTGATCGCCGCCGCATCGACGCGCAGCAGCCCGCCGCCTGTGCGGCGCAGGTAGCGGCGCAGTCCGGGCTTGGTCTTGAGCGAGCCGACGAACTCGTCGCGTCGGCGGTCGGTCCAGCCATCGGAGGCGACGATCAGGCTATCCAGGTGAGCAACGAGCTGCCCGCGGACGGCTTCGTCGCGTTCGGCTTGTTCGGGGTTGTGGCAGACCACGAACCGTTGCGCCCGGGCCCCTTCATCGCCGTCGCCCTTGCCACCTGGGGCGACCGAGACTTCCTTGACGCGCAGGTTCCCCGCGACGGTGCGATACCGGCCCGGGCGGGCCAGCGCCGCGGCAGCCTCGCTGTTGGTGTTGCGGAGCTTCTCGGCGTGGATGTAGTGCCCGCCGCCGCGAGTCAGATACGCCCTGTTCGCGGCGGAGGCGAACCCGCGGTCCGCGACCCAGACCATCCGGTGCAGGTTCCAGCCGGCCAGGTCGTCCTTGACGGTCGGCGATGATCGAGGTGTCGGCGGTGTTGCCCGGGAAGGTCCAGCACCGCACCGGCACCCCGTCGCGGGTGACGGCCATCGCGATCACGACCTGCGGCAGGTCGGTGCGGAAGTCCTTGGAGTGCCCGAAGGCCCGCTTGCCCTGCTCGGCCGGCCGGTTCACCCCGTCGTCGTCGAGCTTGTCCTGGAGCTGGGCGAGCTCGTCAGGAACGTCGAGCTCGAAGTAGGTCGAGGTGGTGTCGACGAACACGATGTCCAGATCCAGGTTCAGCAGATGCGCCACCGAACCGAACACCACGCAGGCGATGTCGTCGAGCGCATCGAGCAGGAAGTCCATCGCCCGATACGCCTGGTCGTCGGTGAACGCGCTTAGCCCTTCAATCGCGACCCGCTCGGCGACCCACTTCGTGCCGGCCAGTTTGCTGCCGGGCTCGAGCGCGCGCTGCGCGACCAGCGCGAATATCACCCGCTCGACCGCCGGACCGTCCAGGCGCCGGCCGGTCGCGGCGGTGCGGATCGCTGCGCCGATCCCGAGCTGCTCCCAGACCCGGTCCAACGTCCAGGCCCCGCCCAGCCGCCGCGAGTCGACGATCTCGACGTCCGCGCCGCCGGCCGCAGCGGCAGCCTGCTCCGGTGTCAGGAACCGCGAGATCGACGCCACCAGCCGAGCCAGCGCGGCCCGGTCCACCTTCTCCGCCCGGCCGAAGTTGTGGATCACCTTCGCAACTGGGCTGCCGGTCTCGGGATGGCGCTCGTTGTGCGCCAGCTGCAAGTACCGCACCACCGAGCCGTCCCGGTTGCTCCGCCGCGTCTCCCGCAAGTACACACCTACACGTCACCACACAAACGCCGGCCAAGACGGGCGACACGACCAAAGTCGTGTGCCTACACAAAATCAGGCTTCAAACCACTCCCCAAGCCTATGACCTGCAGAAACGCTCCTGATCAAGCCCGGATCTGCCTACCAACTGCGGAAGTCCGGCCAGACACCCAGCGGCACAGCGAAAGAGAGACCGTGGAAGACCCACGAGGGCACGACGGGCGAGCCGTGCAGCTGGATGACGCCCACCGACACGAGGAACCCGGGGGCGCCTGCCGCGAGCCCGATGGTGAAACGCAGCAGCAGGGCAAGTGCGACCCCGATCGCCGCGGCGATGTTGTACGACGTGAAGCTGTCGAGGTGGACGATCCCGTTCACGCCGGGGAACACGGCGACGCCCCACGCCGCGGTGAGGATGCCAGGCGCTCAGAACGCCCCTCTGCATCCCGCCGCGGAGCTACTTGCCGCCGCCCACCGGGGCTGGGTCAGCAGGCCCCGATCACCCAGGGATCAGGGCAGACCAGGGGCCGGCAGCACACGCGTTCGAGACCAGGCTGCCCTCCCTCTCGCGGAGGAAGCTGACTATCGGGCGCGGACCTTCGTGTTCGGTGCGTCGTACTGCCCTTCGAAACTGCGGTCCCGCTCCACAGGAGCGCTGCCCGACTGCGCTTGCGCTGGGCCGCGGGACGGACGCAGTTCCCACAGGCCCCACGCTCCCAGCAGGACGGCGAAGGTGATGCCGTTGAAGATCCACGCCGGCGCGTGCGCGTAACTGTGCGCGAAGATGACGGCCATCGACACCACCAGCCCGACGACTCCGGCGGCCAGTCCGACGGTGTAACGCAGGGCCAGCGCGAGAGCCACCCCGATGAAGCCGGCGATCTCGTACGAAAGCTTGCCGTCGATGGTCACGACGTGGTGGACGCCCAGCAGCACGGCGATGCCCCAGCAGGACGTCACAATGCCGGGAGCCCACAAGGCACCCTTGCGGCCGGCCACCGCCGCCGCCCCGAGGTAGGTGAGGCCGACGATCAGGGGCGTGTAGTAGAAGCGCACGACCTGCTGCTGGACAAGGAGCTCCATCGCAAGGGCTCCGAGCAGCAGCGCGACTGCGCTGCGATGGCGGCTGTCGGTGAAGAAGGTGCCGGAGTCGAACCGGGTGGTGGTCGCGTTGGCCATGTCAGCTCCTCACAGAACCCGGGCGGGTTCGGAAAGCAGGTAAGCACATATCGGGCGCGCTGAAAAGGTCCACCCGACGTCAGCAGATGCGCGGCAGCGGGTCTCCCACGAGCATGTCCACGATGCGGGTTCCTCCGAAGGCCGTCTCGAGCAACACGATCCGCTGCGGCTCTGCCGCGATCCGCCCGATGGCCGCCGCCGCCGCGCCCAGCGGCGGCGGCGGCGAAGGGCCTGTAGCGCGGCGGCGGCTTCGTCCGCGGGGACAACGGCGATGAGCTTGCCCTCGTTCGCGACGTACAGCGGATCGATGCCCAGCAGGTCGCAGGCGCCGACGACCGGCCGGTGCAGCGGCAGCGCCGACTCCTGAAGGACGACCGCGACCTCTGCGTCGGCTGCCAACTCGTTACACACGGTCGCCACCCCGCCGCGGGTCGGGTCACGCAGCCACCGTGTGCCCGGAGCGGCCGCCAGAAGCAGCTCGACCAGGTCGACGAGCGGAGCTGTGTCGGACTGGACATCGGCCTCCAGGTCCAGGTCACCTCGCGCGAGCATCACCGCTACGCCGTGGTCCCCGAGCGTCCCGCTCACCAGGACGACGTCACCTGGCCGGACCCGGTCCGCGCTCAGGTGTCGGCCGGCCGGGATGAGGCCTATTCCAGCGGTCGTGATGTACAGGCCGTCCGCAGCGCCGGTGTCGACGACCTTGGTGTCGCCGGTGACGATCGTGACGCCGGCCTGCGCCGCGGCCTCGGCCATGTCGGCGACGATCGCCGTCAGCTCCGCGACCGGGAAGCCTTCCTCGATGACGAAGGCGGCGGATAGCCAGGTGGGACGGGCCCCGCACATGGCCAGGTCGTTGACGGTGCCGTGCACGGCCAGGTGCCCGATCGAGCCGCCCGGGAAGCGGCGGGGCTTGACTACGTAGGAGTCGGTGGAGAACGCCAGTCGTTCCCCTGTCGGCAACGTCAGCACTGCGCCGTCACCGAGGCTGGCGAGGGCGTCGTTGCGAAACGCCTCGAGGAAGACCGCGTCGATCAACGCGGCGGAGGCTTTGCCGCCGGCGCCATGGGCGAGCGTGATGACATCGTCGGTCAGTCGTGGGCGTCGGCGCCGGAAGGACTCGACCCGCTCGAGTACGAGTTCCTGCCTGCCGTCCGGCGTCGTCACGTCGTGGCCGCGGCTAGGCCGGCTGCGGTCTTGTGCAGCCGGCCGAACGTGTAGTAGGCCGCGCACGCCCCTTCGGAGGAGACCATGCAGGTGCCGATCGGTGTCTCCGGCGTGCAGGCTGTACCGAAGACCTTGCACTCCCAGGGCCTGATGACGCCCTTGAGGACTTCACCGCACTGACAGGACTTCGGATCAGCGACCCGGATGCCCGGCACCTCGAACAGCTTCTCCGCGTCGTACGCCGCGAAGTCGTCGTTGAGCGCTAGGGCGCTCTGCGCAATGAAACCCAGGCCCCGCCACTCGAAATGCGGCCGGAGCACAAAGACCTGCTCGAGGATCCGCAGCGCGATCGGGTTGCCCTTGTCGCTCACGACCCGGGTGTACTGGTTCTCCACCTCACAGCGACCGTCGGCGAACTGCTGCAGCAGCATGACGACCGCCTGCAAGATGTCGAGCGGCTCGAATCCCGCGGTCACCAGCGGCTTGCCGTAGCGCTGAGGGACGAAGTCGTACGGCCGGTTGCCGATGACGGTGCTGACGTGTCCCGGCCCGAGGAAGCCGTCGAGCCGCAGATCGGGTGAATCGAGGATCGACTTGAGCGGAGGCACGATCGTCACGTGGTTGGAGAACACGCTGAAGTTCTCGAGGCCGAGTTCGCGGGCTCGCAGCAGCGTCACTGCGGTCGACGGCGCCGTCGTCTCGAAGCCGACAGCGAAGAACACCACCCGGTTGCCGGGGTTGGCCTGGGCAATCTTCAACGCATCGAGCGGGCTGTAGACCATCCGGACGTCAGCCCCACGGGCCTTGGCTTCCAGCAGGCTCGACGTGCTGCCCGGGACCCGCATCATGTCGCCGAACGACGTGAAGATCACGCCGGGTTGCTGGGCGAGTGAGATGGCGTCGTCGACACGGCCCATCGGGATCACGCAGACCGGGCAGCCGGGCCCGTGGATCAGCTCGACGGTGTCCGGCAGGAGTTGCTCGATGCCGTGCCGGTAGATGGTGTGCGTGTGGCCGCCGCAGACCTCCATGAAGGCGTACGGCACGCCGTCGCGGCCGCCCTGCGCCAGTTCGGTGATGCGACGGACAGCGACCCTCGCCGCGGCCGGGTCCCGGTATTCGTCGACGTACTTCATCCGCGCTCCTCGGTCTTGAGCTGGTCCTGCACGTCGGCCCACAGGGCCTGCGCCAGCGCCGACTGCGCCTCCTGCGTGCGGTGGACGCTCTGGCCCTCGACGCCCAGGCAGTGGTCGAGCGCGGCGCAGTTCCGCATCGCTCCGCCACCGTGGCCGGCGAGGCCGATCGTCAGCAGTCCCAGGCGCCGCGCCTCGGTGAACGCCTTGAGGACGTTGGCCGAGCCACCGCTGGTCGACAACCCGAGGGCGATGTCGCCGGGCCGGCCGTGGGCGATGAGCTGCCGGGAGAACACCACGTCGACGCCGACGTCGTTGGCCAGTGCGGTCAGCACCGCGACGTCTGCGACCAGCGACCTGGCCGGCAGAGCGCGGCCGTACAGCGGGACCGAGAACAGCGCAGCCAACCCGGCCGCATCGGTGGCGGAGCCGCCGTTGCCGAAGCAGAAGAGCCGCCCGCCGGCGGCGAAGGCAGCCGCCATGGCGGCGCCCACCGCCCGGAGCTGCTCTGCGAGGTCATGCAGTGTACTTGCGCGCAGGCGGCTGCTCTCGACGGCCTTGGCCTGAACAGACCGCGCTAAGTCAGCCAGCAGGGCCGGGGCGTCGTGCTCACTCGATTCCAGCATCGGGTACAGGAAGCTGCTCACGCTGCATCCAGCCGGGTGATCGCCATCCCGGCGTGCACGACGACCAAGTCGTAGGGAGCAGCTCCGCCGACGAGCGACAGGTCGCAGTCCTCGAACCCGGTCGACGTCCGGACCTGTGCCGTCGTGCCCCTGACCGTCAGCACCTCGGCCAGCCGGCCCTCGTCGGAGCAGGTGACGCAGACGGGAGCTTCGCCCACGGCTGCGGGCTCAAGCAGCCCGCGGTGCTCCAGGCAGACG
>JAABUU010005700.1_pt1 | contig 13802 bp, 10 predicted proteins | sample 5559301 | NCBI WGS metagenome assembly JAABUU01 (sample SAMN10711884, study PRJNA513360) | rock metagenome | isolation source: Antarctica rocks | place: Antarctica: Victoria Land, Richard Nunatak white | reverse complement strand
CGTATAGAGGGAGGCGTCGGCCACGGAGCGTAACGCCGAGGTTGGGGTGTGCGTGACTGCGGGGGATGGCTGGTGGGGGGGTGGGGTGGGGTGGGATATGTGGCGAGGAGGATCCGTACTGGATCTGGACGATATCTTGTGCGCGGCTCGCTCGGTCGACGGGGGCTGGTGCCGGCGGGGTGGCGTGTCTGCGATACCGATGAGGATGATGGCGAGCGGTTGGGTGCAAGAGGTGAGGTGCGGTGTGTGGGATGGCGATGCCTGGACGGCTGGGACGATGGGTGCGTAAGGTGCGGCGGAGATAGGTGCGGAGATGGAGGCTGTGTGCCGTACCGCCTCATGACAATCGGGTAGGGCATGGGTAGCACCCGCCAGCCAGGCATTGGCTTACTTCCAGTGACGGGACACGGCGCCGCACCTTAGCCGCATCGCATCAATATCAATACAAGTGTGAGATATGCTTCTGCACCCGTCACTTGCTGAATTGACTTCCGCTATGTATACGGTCAACAACCTGCTTTGCAACAAAACACACAGCTCAACCTCTCCGACTCCTTTTCGAACGAGTCTTTCGGTCCATAGTTGACTTGGCCGCATCGAGTGGGCCCGTGCTCAACCGCATCATTCCACATTATTTTCACTGTTGGTCATCAAGGGAGAGTTTGTTCAACGCATTTGCACACATCTGATACTCCAGTGGTATGCTCCCTCCGCCGGCTGGTGACTAGCTAATTACAAGATCTGCGCTCAATATGTCCGGAAAGGGAAAGAAAAGCCACGTGGCTACGACGCAGACCACATCCAGAGCCAGAACAGAACGCCTGTGCCCAACATGAGGATCTGAATCCCACATGTAACGAATGTGTAACCCGAGGCGCATTCCCATTTTCTCACCATCGGCCTGCTGTCTCTTGACTCTGTCCCGGGTGTTTTAAGAGGAAAGAAAGGAAGAAAACGCAGCACGAAAGCCTCGGCGGATGATCCGCTGAACCCGTGAACACGACCCTACGCTTGATGACGACGAACAAGTGAAAGAAGCGCTGATATGTAAACTCGAAAGAGAAAATCTATGGTGACGGGCGCCAAGCACGGCCGAATCCGTACCTTGAAGACTCGCGTCGGAAGTATAATAACAAGAAGGGTAAAAACTTGCGGAGTATGACGTCAAATGTGAACGGAGCCAACAACTCTCAGACTCATATCTGCGCTCGATGGGAAGAAATGAAACGAACATGGTACAACCTAGGGCCGCAAGACCATCCCTTCGTTTTCGTGGGGTTGGAAAGATAGGAAGACATCGCTAAGTGGTTGGAAGAAAAATCGTGGAATTAAAAGACACCATATGAACACGACACAATAGCTTCACTTTTCCACGTCCTAGATAGCACGGTATTCCAACAGATACATATCGGTAAATCCGTTTGCTGCGAGGTTGATTCGACAGAAGCGGCGAGGACGACCTGGTGTGGTGAGACTCAGCCAGCCACGGGCTGTGCCCCAAAGTTGTGACCCAGGAAATAAGATTCTTGATGTCTCGCACAATAGAGACACCCACATCCTGCGCCATGTCCGTTCCATGCATTATGACGGTAAGGGTGTATGTAAGGCGTGTGGTGGTATGATGGCGGCTGGGATGGCACGAGTGCTGCCGATTGAACGTTTGGCGGCAAGGATCTTAAAGTATACGGTGGAGGCGCGGGGTTGTACGGCCAAGGCCCTTGCTGCCCGTAGTAGTCCGGTGTGTTTGGCCCGGTTCCGGCGGTGGTAGGCGGCGAGAGGTCCATACTGGACCGTGATGAGTTCCATTGCTCGTAATGCATCGAGTTTCGGAACTGTGCCAGCTGCCTCTCGATGCCGATACTGCCGTATGAGGACTCCATATACTGAGGTGTGTACAGAGGTGCCGGTGGGAACGCCTTGTGAATGGACCGTTCTCTTCGAACGTTTGTATCCAGCGGTGTCAACTTCAGCGCCTCGGCGGTCTTGGTAGCAACCTTTTCTTGCCAGTCCTCCCATCGAGATCTCCAAGACATGAAACCCTGTTGATCGTGCGGATCAATGTGCATGTTCCATTTGATGGCTAGTAGCCATTCAATCTCAAGGGTGTTGAGCTCCGATACAGGAATGTTGCTGACTTCTGACCACGAGCGGTTCTGGAAAGTGTTGTCATCCAAGAACTTACTCCCAAGGAGGAGTGAAGTGGTCAGCATGCGGTACACCTGGCCGCCCGAAGCTTTGTAGTTGCCATTCGCGCACAACATAGTCATCCTGGTAGCGAGATAGTGAAGACCGAGCAAGATGGTTGAACTGGGTAGTCTGGTTGATGACAGTATCTGCGAGACGTATTTGCGGAAAGCCTGGGGTACAGGGGAGCCTGGGTGGACACTTCGAGCAATGTCAATGTCTGCCAGGCAGATTCGGGAGACATAGAGGTCATACATTCCCTGCGCCATCTCTGACACAAATTCCGACATCTGATCCATCTCGTAGTCCAGATAAGCAGCGACCCCTCCGACCGCCTTCTCCTCCCTCGGTTGCTGATCGTTCTGCGGCTGTTGCTGTCGACGATATTGTGAGACAATTTCCTCCATGGCGGTACGCTCTCGTACTCGTATTGGCGGTAATATCGGCGCAGCGATCGGGCCGTAGAGTGGTTCGGAGTGTGTCATACTCTCAGCCGTGAGACCGTATGGCATGGGTAAAGGCTGTTGTGGGTGATACGCCAAAGGTGCAGGCCCGGGGAATGCAGTCGATTGGGCGTATTGCTGCTTGTGATCGTAGACGTGCTCCTCGTGGCGAACCGTCGAACCGGACAGGCCACCATACGGCATCTGACTGGGCTGCATGCCTCCGCAAGCACCTCCTGTATAGCCGGGAAGATATTCGGGTGGCGTGAGAGGCATCTGGCGAGGCAGAGTCCGCGGAAAGAAGGACGGCATGATCCGACGGTGCAACGAACTGTGAGGAGAAGCGAGGTGGTACGTCGAACGGCTGCAGTAACTCGTCAGCTCAGTGAGACGACGATGAGATAGATGAGGAAGCGCGGACATACCGTCTACCTGACAAACTCCACCGAGAAGTCGCGCTCGCGAACGAAACTTCAGCGAACACCGTACAAGCCCTTCCTTTTCTAGATCATCGACATGTGGAACAACCAGCTGAAAATTTTTGAGAATAGGATCCAACTAGATGGCGGAGGAGAAAATGTTGGCAGATTCAGGAAGATCTCGTCGCGAAGAAGAAAATCGTTACGCTAATCGTTACGCTGAAAGACAAGGAATATTCGAATAAATGGCCGTTGGTACGCGTGGGTCAAGTGGTTGAACGCGATGTAGGTCGGCAGCCTTAGGTTGGCCTCGGACGTACGTATGATGGTGAAGTTCGCAACAACGTGCAACGATGAATCTGAAGATCGACGAAGCTTAGCAAAAAGCTCGTCACTGCAACAATCCAGCCACACAACTACTCCTCTCGAAAAGGTTGTGAAACGTTCTTCAGTCGTAGTATTTGAGTGTGAAGTTTTCCTCGACGAAAGGTTGCAAGTTTCGATGATTTGAGGTAAAGGCCAAGCTGCAGAGCTGAGGTGACCGAGAGTGGGACCTCAAAGGAAGCTCGTTGGAAGGCGCAGTGTAAGAGGCTGAGACCGATGATTATTGTATCTGCATCGATATAGGAAGGATGGCGGCCGTGGTATGATGGATTTACTGTGCGGCAGGGTTTTCCAGAGACTGCAGTAGAATCGGTCGGCGGAGGTGGATGGCTGTGTAGCTCGCCAGAGGCGAATCAAGTAGCAGGAGTGCGAGTGTTGGTCATGAGCAGTGAAATGCCCGTCCGAACCTGGAGCGAGATGAAAGGAAAAGGAGTATGACTAAAGACCGACTTTTGGTGGAGGAAGGTGGATGGTGGGAGAGAGTTGTTGTTGTTGATGGAGGAGGATTAGGTGATTGTGGGTAGAGGGCAAAGAATCCGTCGGTCCGTGAAAGGGTTGGAAAGGAAAAGGAAAGTGAGAAGTGCCGCTAGTCCAACCAGCTTTTCTTTACCTACCTAAGGTAAGGTACTCCGTACTACCCTGTCTAGAGCGAAATTAAAAGACGGAAGGTAGGCAGAAGAAAAGAAAAAGAAGAGGAAAAGCACGGACAGAACTGCAAATTTTACTTTCTTTCACTTCTAACCCAGTTACCGACAGGTGCCGCAGCGAGCTCTCGGGAAGCACTGCAGTTTGGTTTGGAGGGAGAACGTCTTACACCTCGTCTTCATAACGTTAGCGAGGTGTGTCATCAAACAAAGAAAGAAACCAAACGCGGAGGATGACGCTTTCGAATTCGCTCCGCAACGGTCATTTGCTCATTAAGTTACCGTATCACACTCTTCTATAATATGTTACATACCTTACACATAAATTACCGTTAGTTAGTTCAGTTCCGTTCTACCAGCACAGACATAAACCGGGTAACTTATCCCACTTTCGCCTGGAATGTCAGATTTGTACTGTAAGTAATCCGTAAAGGAGACATGATACTTGTATACAATAATAAATAACAACGCAAACACTAAATGATCAGAAGCTACCTGGTACTAAGTTAGATACCTGGTACCTATGTCTTTGGCTGAAAGATGTATATTGCATCCTACGATAGATATCCAGGTATGAGTATTTGAACAGCCAGCATAAATAAGGTAGATACCCTACGATCCATCGTGTAAGAAAGCAACAGGCAGTCAGATTCTGCACCACACCGAGACATGTTCTTCCTGCCATCTCTAAGGTACTGGTTACCTTTCAGTCTGGGTCAGGACTCACCGATGAGACTGCATTCATTCCTTCCTTCCTCATTAATAATAATAATGCCCTCTCAGGTGTCAACCAAGTATACATATATGTGGGATCAGCTTCACATTCGTCCGTGACTGGCCCTCGCGGAAAAGCCGCCGATGACCGTTCGAAGCGGGAATGCAACCTGTCGTCATCATTCTTCTCGCCTCGCCTCGGCGGTCTGCGGTCAGACCGACCGTTCTAAAACTGTCCTCCATCATGCTGACAGGTTGAACCGTACAGGAACAAATGCAGAGGCTTGTACTCCAAGGGTTGTTGTTGTTGTTGTTGTTGTTGTTGGTTGGAGTCAAGTGGTGCCGCTATCCATGTGCTCGGTGCCTTCGGCTCCGCTCTGTGTGCCTACAGTACGAGTACGACTAAGGCATGTTGTCAGCAGCTCGTACTGTAACTTCGTATGCGCATCGCATCGTATCGGATCCTGGCTGGCAGGGTTAGGACAAATACCTAGGTAGGTACTCCGTGCTTCATACTATACTGTAGTCTCGGCGGAGGTGTCGGCCGCTCTCTTAGTCACCGAGTCGTATGCCTCTACGCCACAAAACGGAGAATAAATGCCGATTACGACGATGAATTCTATATCTGTCATGTGAAAGAACCACAGCCACATGGGACATGGCACCCCTCGATTTTCAGGAACCTCGGCTGAACCACAGCCACCCTATCCCTGGCCAGCCTTAACCCCCTGCTTTAGAAAACGCCGCCGGCCGTGATGACCGGCCCCGACCAGAAAACCCCTAAAGCACGCTCAAAAGGCCCTACCTAATGACCAGCAGAAAGGAGGGTGCGATCCACCCGGCAGAACCAAGAAAAACCCCCCATTACCCTGACAGGTTATAGTCGACCCTGAACCTGGCCCTAAGCCCGTCCTCAACCTCCGTCGCCCAACCGTTCCTCCACTTCCGCTCCTTATCTTTGGCCTCTACAAATGCCTGGAGGCAATCGCGTGGTAGCTCCGATAGGACGTCGTCCGAGACGTTCGTGAAACTACGGTGCTCGATGTCGACCACGTCGCCGTCTGGCCCGGGCACGCCAAGATCGGATGTTGAAGGGCCGACGAAATGGGTGTCTACAATTAGGAAGTTCCGCGAGTAGAGGGGTCGGACGGGTGGGAAGATGGTCTCCGTCTCTGGTCCTTGCTCGCCGTTCACCATTTCGTGGTCTTTGTCGTAGTCAACGGCGCCCTCGATTGGGGCTCCATTAGCTCCGCCGCTAGTCAGGCGTAGAGGTTTTGACGCCCCCGACGGAAATGGGAGCTCTTCCCAGCGAGCGTGTGTGGGTTGCATGATTTTTGGGTACTGCATGATATTGGTATGAGGGTCGTAGAAGCCATCCAGATTCTGGCGTCGCGCTCTGGCGAGGGCTGAGTTGAAACGACTGGAATCACGCGCGTTAGTGCGGTTTTGATTGTAAGCAGAGAGTCCACAAACCTGGCCTCTCTCGCATGTTCGAACATCCAGTTGACGCCGGTGACGATCACCTTCCTCTTCTTGCCATCGACAACTTTGCCGTTGGGCATGGGTACACTTGGCGCGCCGGAATGATAGACACTGCTCGCTCCATGCCAGGCCACATATCGATTCTTGTCATACAAGTCACCGGATCCTGGAAGTTTGTCTTCGGGGACAGCCAGCTCTCCCTCCACATCCCCGTTCGCTCTCGCTTCCGCTACCTGGTAGTCGTCGACGATTTTCTTTCCCCCAATCACAATCTTGGCGCCAAACTCCCGGAAAACCGAGCGTGCCGTCACAACCCCTATCGCCCTGCCCTTGTACGAATGCGGTATCAACTGTCGGCTAATCAGGTCTCGCTTGGCTGCGTCGTCGATGATGATCTTGTAGAGCTGCTTGTGCTTTTGAAAGAACAGGTAGCTATCGCGGAAACCAATACACCTCGCGGGCTCCGTAGATAGCATATATAACCGCTCCCCCCTACCAAGTATGGTGAAGACTCGGACGCGGTACTCCCGCCCTCCTAGCAAGTGGCCATCTTTATCCACTTTCGTCTCGCCTTCCGCATCCTCCGGTAGGGCAACTTCGTCTCCGATAATGTCCAAGATCTTGCCCTCCTTGTCGAGCGGCGCTTGTGTCACATGTGACGGTCCGCCCCTTTGTCTGCCCCATCTGCCACCCCCAAACCCACGGCCGCGCCAACCCCCGCGTCTCCGCGGTGTCGCGACATCTGAAGCTCCGTCGCCATGCTCGTCCGGTGCATCCCAACCTGGTGGTCTGATTTTCGGAGGACGTCCTAGTCGGCGTTTGCGTGGTACGGAGGATTGTGCTCGTGCCGGTGTGGACGGCCTGGAGGCTGCTTCGAAATTGCGTACGGGTGTGCCGACCTCTTCCTCTTCGTCCTCTACAACGTCGTCCTCGTCATCTTCTTCCATATCTTCTCCTACTTGTGGCGTCGGGGGACCGGAACCAGGGGCGTCGACCATGTCTTCGTCGGAAGCTTCGGGCAATTGTGGTGTTGGGGTGCCTGAATCAGATTATTAGCTATTGGTGGCATGCGCAGTCGGAAACCGACGGAATAGTGTTCATTGTGATCCATACTGATAGAGGCAGCAGCGGCTTGCGCGGCTGCACGAGGTCTTCGAGCCATTGTGCGGGGTGCAAAAACTGATATTATTGAGAGGCCTGACAGGTATTCAATCTGTTGGAGCGTGTATTAACATCGCGACGCATCTGCCATCAGTTACAAAGTACTTTGTACCTAATCCGTAACAGGCTAGCGTCTACTGGTACCTTCGTAACTCACCTAAGTTCAATTTGGGTAGCCTATCCGCTGTTGGTTTGCTGTCGTACAGTGAAGAGGTATATAATAATACTCATCAGAGTTTCACTTACGACGAGTTAGGTGTCATGTCACCATACCCACAATCCCTGAATGACGAGCTGCGCCACCCATGGGTCAGCTTATCACTCAGCATTGATGCAGATACCTCGATCCTACGGAGGGATCTAGTGGCCTGACGCACTATTGGAGTATTGGAGGTTTTGTTCATGGAGGTTGGCGGAGAATCACGCTATTAGAAGATCAACTTTCAGAATCTTTCCATATCGACCGGTTTGGCGGACACTGACGTGGCGTGGCGGCCTATCAGTTGCTACAGGAGTTGAAGTGTTCTTAATCTGGTCCATTACCCTTCGCTCACCTCGGTCCACACCACGAGGCCAAGTTTCCCAGCTAGCGGCTTCTCCAGCTTTGCCGTCACCTTCAAGTATTGGTTCTTAAACGCCATTTTGTATGAAGCCCAAGGTATGTCGTTACCACGGAAAAGCTCGGAAACATCATCCATACCTAGGTCGGAACTACTTTGAGCAATCAGTGCAATCTCTTGCCTGTAACTCCGAGACTCGAGGACAGAAACCCGCCCAGTACGACCTAGAAACACGATGCATATCGGGCCACGATCCTCTAGGCCTTCAAACTCAAGAGACACCATGCCCCAGTCCTGTGGAGAGCGATTCTTAATGTACCAGTATTGTTGGGAGGAGTTCCATCTGTCCTCTGGCATCGCAGAGTTTATCACATAACGAGTTCCTTCTTCCTTGATTCTTAAGGGCAAGCAGTTCGGATACTGGGTAGTATAAGGAGCTTGTCTTAAAAGATGAATGGCTCGTTGTCTGGTCGATGATGTAAACAATATGGTATCCGACGAATTGAGGCAGATTAATCGTTTGTTGGACCTGACGAAAACGTCGGGGTCTACCTTTTCCAAGATTATGCCCCAACTAGACTTATACGTCGTGCGACCTATGACCAAGACATATTTCCGACAATAAAAACAGCATCTACACTTGTGGAAATTGCATCCTTCCAAACATACCTCAATCAAGCTGCAAGAGATTTTGATGCCTCTGTTTGTGACGGAGTGCTCGGCTGAGTCGCGGAGATCCCAAGAACGTGGTGCGATAAAATGGTTTGGGGATGGCGCTAAGGCGCCGTAGAAGCCATATTCGATGCTACGTTCATGGCCACAGTCGACTTGACAGCCATCACTGTATCCGGGACGGTGGTCAACCGAGATGACCGACTCTTTGGTGGACCAGCCATATATACTGAGATCACTATTATCTTTAATGATCTCGTGTTGAAGCCGGGTGAACGCCTTGTCTCCTTCTCCGTATAATAATGGCATGTTGATGTCGAAGATTCCAAGCAAACAGTACGCAGTATCTTCGATCCGCGTTGTTTTCCTTCTGGATGCCCATGTCATTCTCTCCGCAATGGATAATCGGGCCAGCCTTTGACTATCTCGCAAAACCTCTGGATCGATGTGTGTTATCTGATGAGCTTTGCAAAATGATGCTTAGTTCCTCGGAAAGTCCAGGTTTCGTCGTAGAAATTTACCGTCTCAGGGGCGATCAATTCCTGGAGTGTCCAGCCCCGAGTGAACCAATTGCAATTTCTCAGTTCGTTATAGGGGACCGGCGACTCCTCCACACTGTCGTGGTCGACCGACCAGTCCTCTTTGACTACCACTCTCTGCGGAAGATCCGATAGATAGGCGTAGCAGACCGAGGCGTTCTTGTACCATTGAAACATGGAGTTGATAGCATGGGCGAGCTCTGCGCTGCTAGTCTTGTCTGTACAACAGGTGTCAATCCAGACATATCTGAGGTGATTCTGTCGAGCGATTTTACAAGTCTGCGCGATCTTGGCGAATCCCCGTTTCTTGGTTGTGTCGTTGTTCTGGCAGGTAAACTCCTGGAAGCTGACTTCCTCCTCTGTCCAGGTGTGAGACAGGATTGCGTACTGAGGGGCTTCTCGCAACGTGAAGTCCTCGAGCATCATTGTCTCGGCGTTGATCAACCGCATTTTCGATATATTTCAGACAGGTCAAAGAAATGAAGTAAGAGGAATGCAATGCAAGTCTGATTAATTTGGAAGAATTTTCGGGTTGCTGAGGGGCGAGGCTCTGGAAGTCGTCCCATAATACCGTATTGGGAGCAAGACTTGTTGTCACTTACCAAGGTCTGATGAAGGGTGGGGTGCTGATTTTCCATCTACGTGGCAGTGGCAGATAAGAGTCTAGACTGTACCGCGTAAGAGCATAGGGCCTGCGCGTAGAATCAAATCTGACCGTCTGATAGTCCCCATCTCTTCAAGTTGTGATTGATGGAGTAGCGTTAGTGTGAGCTTTCACACACCACCTCGAAGACTGCTCCACGTGCCTTTCGGAAGAAGCTTCTTCCTTTCCGCTCCCTTCCAACGCTCGAGCCAGCTAACGCTGTAACTTCCAGTATGATGACCTTTCAAGGTAGGGTAAGGTATCTTACAGTATCTTCAGACATCGGCAAGGTACATATTTGTAATATGTGTCCTTGTAGGTAGGGTTCCCTCACAGGCTGGAAGATTGGCGATGTAGATGACCCGATCGTGGATCCCCTGAGGATCTCCTGAGATGATCGAACAGCCGGCCCACGGATTGATATTGTGGGGGTAAAACATGGCAGTTTGCATAAGCTTACTCTGGACTTGATGCTTAAAGTACCTAATAACTTAGGTACCTATGAGCTTCTTGTTGTGATACCTGACCTGCTGAGGGTTGACACTTGACACAATAGGGAGGTTTTGCCACAAAAACAAGTCCTCAGACAAGTCCTTAATCGGGCTAGAGGCAACCGTTTCGGGCAGTCACAGGGGGTAGGACTTGATCCTCACTTACAACAGTTGTAATCAAGGATCAAGTCACATATCAGGTTAGAATCTTATCAATATAGTTAGATAGATAATTTAGACAAACCTTTGTCACTTCTGCATGCTGTGACAATAATTATGATTAATTATTGATGTAATTAATTTATAGTCTAGCTCAGCTACTAACTACAATGAGCAGCCACCCAGATGACTTGTCTGAGGACTTGTTTTTGTGACAAAACCTTCAAAAAAAAAAACACCTTCTTCAGCTTAAACTGAATTTTTAAAATAACTTCATCAAAATCACATCAAATAAGCTCAAAATCTAGTCAGTAACTCATCTCATTGTGTGCTATAACTTAATATAGAACATGATGTTGAGATTCTTTTGATCAGTTATAAGTACACAATTCTCATCTTTATCAGAGCACATCACTCAATTAAAACATAAAGTAACTTAACTTCAGATCTTTATGAACTTAAAGATTAAGAAAGATAAGTTTAAAAAGATTTTTCAATAAATTTACATTGAATTCTTTATTAAATCTATTCAGAACTTTGCAGAAAGAGTTCTGAATCAATCTGAAACAATTTAAATTGTAGCTGATCTGAAAGCTTTACAACAAATTATGAACACAGTACAACACAACATTACAGTTACAAAGAACATTTTAAAGACTCTCATCAGCAGAAACTCTGCATTGCAATTCTTCATCATTACAGAATATAAATACACACACATTTAAGCTTAAATGACAGTAAACACATCATTATCTTTAATAGCAGTGTTCTTTTCATCATTATTTAAAAAAAAAAGCATCATCACAGATCTTTTCATATCTGATGACTACAGAATTATCATTAAACTCATTAACACTGTTCTCATTAATTATTAACACACTCTTTCATCAGTTACACTACATAATCACATCAACAATCATATCTGCATCACTGCAGATCAAAACATCATCACTATTAAGATTGCAGCTGTCAAGCAACTGAAGTTAGATAATTTAACAGTGTATGCATTCACAGTGATTGAAAAAGAGTCACTGCAGAGTAATATTAGATGAATTACATCTTTAGAAGCAGACAGCAAGATAATTATCATTATTTATGATGTCATTGTGTACAGCATATTGATACAGAGCATTAAAATGAAAGATTAGTGAGTTATAGTGACATGTATACAGACAAAAAATTATAAGATTGAAGCTGAAGAAAACATTTCAATTAACTATGTAAGATGATTATGTAGCTCAAAATAAGCAGCAGAATCTGTAATAATGAAATTTATAAATGCAAAATATGTTAATTTAACACTTCAAACTGAGTTGATTTGAAACTCTGAGTACAAGAAGACAGAGTTATATGATTGAGCTTGTTGCATTTAGAAATGCTTTAAATGTCATAAGTATGATTACATAAGTGTTCAATGCAGAAATACTCAGAAATGCAGCATATATATAGAGAGTCATAGATCTGAGAATTGTTTCTTTAAGAATCTAGAATTCAACATTAGAAAGTGTATAAGCTATGAAGATTCACATAAAATACAGAATAACAAATGTTCTGAGTTTTAGAAAGAGACAGTGTGCATATAAATAATATGCAACATTAAGCAGATCTGATGACAAATATCAACTCAGACATTAGTTATTAAATTTAAAGAAGTTACATTCTTAAAGATAGTTAATGATGAAGTCAGCAAGATTGACATTAACAGTCATAGCAAAAGCATTAACAGCAGCAACAGAGACAACAGTGACAGCAGCAGCAATATTAATGAAGATGCAACACTTACATTATATACAACAATGAGTAATGATCATGAAATCATCAGCAGATTTTACTTAACAATATTTAAGATTCTTATAAGAATCTCATTAATTCTGACATCAGTCTTAAAGATGTTCATCAATAAAAATGAAAAGTGATCAGTATCATTTACAAAAACAGTAATTACAGATGCAAATTGAATCTCTTTAAAGTCAGTGAATAAAAACAGATTTAAAAGAATCACAATCAGATTTCTAAAAATGCAGAAGATAAATGCAGCAGTAAAGACAGCAGTGAGTTATTGAAGCATTAGATTTTCTAAGTGTTAAATAAATTTAAAGAACAGTCAGACAACAGAAATTGAAAATGTCTTTAAGTAGAACTTAGTGAATTCACTGCTCATCAGTTAAGATGATCTCACAACAGACATTATGAATATAGAGACAACATTAACTTTAAAGATCACAATGATAACAGAATAATGTCAGTACACTTAAACTTTGTTATCTTACAATACAACACAATGAAGTTAAAAGACAAGATTATGACACTTCTGCTTCAGAATCTCATCATATAAGATTATGATGTGCTGATCATTCAGAAGTCATGACACAATAAATACAACAATAATACTTATCATTTCTGCAAGAACTGATTTTATCTGATTTATCTAAAACTCACAGAAGAAAAATTAATCTGAGTTTGCTTTTACATTAATTCATGACTGAACTGCACAGACTGAACAGTTTAGACATACAGCAGAGATCTTATGATTTTAAGAATTTAATATATTGAACATAGTCAGTTTAAGTGTTTATGCATTCACAATGTATACAGAGAAGTAGTTAAAGAGAATATTACAGCAACTTTAAAGTAACTGAATGATTTACTGAAGAATGATCACTGACAATATATTATAGTGAAAGACTTTAATCTGCATCATTTAACATGAAAGAGCCTGAGAATGAAGAAGAACTCACAGACAGAGCAGTTAATATAAATAATAAATGAATAATGACTCTCTCTGCTCTTACTGTAGAGCTTAGTCACATAAAGATTTCAGTAAGTATATAGCATCATAGATTTGATGCTAGACAGCTTAGACATTACTCAATAATTAATTAGCTATGAGATATAACAACAACATTATAACTTTAATCACTACTTTATTGTTACTTATCTTCTGCTGTCTGCAGCAGAGATCACATCACAATCTTATTGACAGTGAGATAGAGTAGACATAAAGCTTTTACAACAGATTTTGACAGAATAGCTGTTAATGTCACTTCACAATTACAATGAACTCAACATAAAGCAACATATAACTGTCATTACAGAGACAATTCAGACTGCAGTGAAGATAACAGTATTGATGTTAACTCTTAGCAAATGATTAAAGTCAGAATTTGGCTCAGAAGCAAAAGAGATAATAAGAGAAGTAAACAGAGTCTGTTGTCATTGATAAAGAGAGTAGAGTATACATACTTAAAAGATGTACTGTTGAGTCTGTAATGAAAAAGAAAAGAAGCTGACAAAATTAATGAGAATG
>JAABUU010005699.1_pt1 | contig 13803 bp, 22 predicted proteins | sample 5559301 | NCBI WGS metagenome assembly JAABUU01 (sample SAMN10711884, study PRJNA513360) | rock metagenome | isolation source: Antarctica rocks | place: Antarctica: Victoria Land, Richard Nunatak white | reverse complement strand
CTCCGCACAGCAATCCACCCCCCCGCCGATCCCAACCTCCTCCGCGCCCTCCCTATCCCCATCTCCATCTCCATTTCCGTCTCCATCGTCCCCACACCCCGCACCCCAGCCCTCCCCATCCCCACCACCTCTCGACCCGCACAACCTCCTCGAAATCAAAAACCGTTCCTCCACCGCAATCTACAACCTCCTCGCCCTTCTCCTCCCCCACTCTCTTCTCCAAACCCTGTTCAACTCACCGACAAGCCCCCACTACTCGACACCGACGCGGCAGATCGAAGAACGTGTCTTGGATCTTTTTGAGGATGAGTATCTGAATCGACATCTGCTGTTTAGCGTGTTGGAGTGCGTTGTTGTGAGGGTCGTGCCGGAGATGTGGATTGGTCGAGGAGTGGGGAGTTTGGAGCGGGGAGGGGGTGGGGTGAGGTGAGGTGAGGTGAGGTGAGGGTAGGAATGGGGGTAGATTGGGGTGGAGTGAGTGAGTGCTGACGAATGGAGGGAATTGGGCAGAATTTCCGGGGTCTGTAGTTGAGGAGGAGGATGCCTGTTGAAGGGGCGCATAGGATAGCGACATGAAAAGAAACACCATACCTCCGTGAGATGCCAGTCAGGAAATCACCAGAGTCAGTAGAGTGAGTGATGAAAGTGGTATCCTGTGAACTACCTACAACTTCGGCCGTTGGAAAATCTTCATCTCCCGTACGACCCCAAAACCTCCCTCCCCCGTCGCTGCTTTCCCTTACCTCTTCACCGCCGTCATTCGCGTCCCTCGCACTACCTCTCACTTTCCCAATCACGCGGCCCTGGGCCCCGGCTGGCCCCAGCCATGAAGTGCAATCGTGCAGACAAAACGACCCCTGGGTAGAGAAACGAAAACGGTCGTGGTCCTGATCCCGAAGGATAGGATGAAGTAAAAAAAGAATCGAAGAAAGAACGCCCAAAACGAAAGAAAGGTGGGATCAAGTATGAAGAAAAGGCCCGAAGGAAACCCAAAATAGAAAGAGGTATCATAAGGTTATATGTGCCCGCGCGAGCGGTTCTGAATCCGTCTTGATAGTAGCTCCCTTGTGCCCGTGCCCGTGCCCGTGTGCCCGTGCCCTTACCTGTGCCCGTGCCCGGTTCCTATGCCGTGCCGTGCCGTGCCGTGCCAAACCTGATTCCTGTGTGCCTGTAGCCCAGCCGTGAGAAGAAAAGAAAAGATTCGCCCGTTTACCCGCGATGAAAGTGCGTAGAAATGAGAGGAAAGATGCCAGAAAAATAGAAGCGAAGATGGTGGAAGGTTGATTGATCGATGCGAGATATGGTGATGAGGCCGTGAGGCTGAATGCGTGTATGGTTCGAGCCCAAGAAAATTGCCGTAAGGTGTGATGAAGAGCGGTGGCAGTCTGTTGTGTGGAAGTTGTGATGCGAGTTGCTGAAGAAGAATAATGCGAGAAGTAATGTGAGTAAGAAGATGGTCGTACAAGTCGCATCATAGTCGAAGCGGTAGAGATATCGAATTACAGAGAGTGAATGCTCCTCTTCCTGCCCATCTCATGCTCCGGGATCTGATGCAGACCGCCCGGAAGACCACCCCCTTGCTGGAGCTTCAGCTTCTCCATCAATTTACCCATGGTGATGTACTCCTGCGGATCGACCAGTCCAGACGGCTGCTGTTGGAAGAAAGTCATGACGAGCTCCAGGGCGCGCCGCGCCTCGTCTTGAGAAGGCGAGCCCGGTGGACTCTGAGGCGACGCTGTGGGAGTGGGTGGAGGTGGCATCGATGTCGAGCAAATAATGGCGTTGCTGAAACTGGACGTGCTGGTGCTGTGCCGCAAAGTCTCGTCGCTCTTGCCTAGCGTTGGCGGCATCTCTTCCATGGGCGATTCCAAAGCCGGAGGTGGCAAGGGCTGTTGGAGGTATTTGGGCGTCAGCGGCTCGGATGAGGCAGGCGGAGAAATGTAGGACGGCTCGACACCAACCATTGGGAACGTCTGACTGCGTGGTCGGAGAGAGTTGCTGCTCAGTGATGGGAGACCATGTGCATGCCGGGAGGATATAAAAGTGGCGGATCCGAAGCTCTGGTCGGGAGAGAAATATGGAGACATAGGGCTCGTAGGTCCGGCTGAGAAGGATGATGGTCCGGTATTGTCCGAAAAGACACTCGCCAGGGAGGTGGTGCTCTGCGAATGCGCGTGTCTGTACCCGGCAGCCATGTCCAGATAAATCTCTGGGCTGTCGGTCTTCAGCCCATCCTGACTTCTGCTCGGCGACATGGTCGGGGGCGATGTCAAGCCGCTGGGTGAAATAGGCGAGAATCCGCTCGGGGTTTGCGAACCGGAGTTGCAATTCGAGTCCGCGTTGAAGCCCCCATCAGAGTCATTAGCATCGGACCCTTTCCTTGCCTTGGCCCCAGGAAGGTTGTTCTTCTGCTTGAATTTCTCAAGCCAGCTGGTGCTGTTGACTTTCACATGGCTTTCGGAATTTCCAACGGTTGTGGCGAAGAATCGGGCTTTTTCCTTGATGATGTTGTCGTTCATGGGCAAGCCCCGCCGCTGGTGATTCCTGGCCCAATTCGACAAAGCCCTCTCTATGTCTGGAAACTTTCCCTTGGACCTTTTCACGGGAGACCTTGAACCATCATCCGGAAAGAGGTACTTTTCTTTTTGGCGCAAAACTTTGGAGACAGTGCTACAGGCAACGTAAGCGCAAGAATCTCAGAAGCAATTCAAGGTGCATTTCTGCAAGTACCTTCTCTCCACACCAAACATAGCTAATAGACAAAGTCAGCGATTGCGGGCATTGACATTCGTTGCGTGGTCGTGCATTACCTCCTATCTCGGTCTGCTTGACAGTCGGATTTTCTTCATGATACATGCACATCCGTCTTCGATCCGCATCTGTCAACGTCCTCCTCGGTGTCGACGTCGTGTGTACGGGTTGACTAGGGGTGGGTGCCGATACCGGTGCCGGAGCTGGCGCACTGGGCAAGATCGACGGGGTGAAGGTTGACTGGCTCGTCATCATGCTCGGCCACTGTGGCATGAGCAATGGTTGCAAATGCTGATGTGTCGCAAACGGGGGCGGAATGGCGCGATTATATGAGGGCTCGATGGGCAGTGTGGTCGGTGCTATAAAACCGAATCCGTTGTACTCATGTATCGGCGACTGGTGCTGTGACGAGCTGTATCCACTGATATCCGCCCATTGACCGTCGCCATATTCGCTATCCTGACCGTGATGCTGTTCGGTCTCCATCGTGAGCGTGTTCATCCTCAACGGAATCGATTGAGCACGTTCGACCTCTAAGTGGGTTCGTCGGATCAACGTTCGGTGGTTGCTTCGAACCCAAGGTACGAGTACCGAAGGTTACAAGTCCGCACACCCAGCACAACCGAGAGGGCTGTGGAACGTGGGTCCAGTGCTGTTCCTTGCTTTACACCGCAGAGGACAAACCACGTTCCTGGCTAAAAGTCATTCAGGCCGGCAGACTGCATGCATCACACAATATACCCTCTGCTTCCCTTTCCGTAATGTTCTGCAGCAGGGGACAAGGTGGGCAGACTGGATGGCACAGCGAGCAGATGAGGATAGATAAACCAAAGGCACGAGCAACTCCAATGATATCAATAAGAATTAAAACCTGTACTTAATTAAATGGCGACGGCAGAGAAAAGAGAGAAGAATTGCGATTGGTCCATTCAGCGCATTATTATTTGCGGAGAAGCGACAACTTCCGGCCTTACCTTAGGTACCTGGTACCTCAGGGTATTTGTGTACCCAAGGTACGTACCTTACTGGTCTGGTAAGAAACGGCTGACAGATGTATAGTAGCGTAATCAAACATGTAGGTAACCATACCGGTACTGTACGAGAAGGAACACTAAAGAAACACAGCATCTTCTACCCCGTGGTAACTTGTGACAGGAAGGGTCAGTTAGAAGCGGTATGAGGCCTGGTCTATTTGCAGGATTGTAAACCTACCGATGCAACTCAAAAGTTGGAGGTAGTACTTGAGGTCCTTGGAGATCGCCGTCAAGAGGAAAGACTGTGAAAGTATGTCAATGAGAGACTCTTACAGTACAGGTGCGAAGTGCCCATACCTTTTCTTGCCTTTTCTTACCTTCATCTTGATCATCTTCGTTGTCTGTAAATAACAGTAAGGATAGGATGGGCTGATTTCGGCCCAGCCTTAAACGGAGGAGGGTATGGTCCGGATAGTTCCAGAGCCTAAACCTGAGGCTAAGGTAAGCCCAAGCCCAGGGAGGGATCAGCTCGTCCGGCCCTACTTACAGTACTTGGATGGCATGGTTGTGGTGTGGATATAGACAGACAGGGCCTGTAACTACCGGTACCCAAGGTAGTAGAGGGGAGTATCCGAGCTCGACTGACCATTCCAACTATGCTGATATGTACCGTGGTCATTTTACCATTGCAAATGGACCACCGGTCTGCTGCTTTGGGCTCTGTACGAAAAGAGTTGTTGTAGGTAAGGCTGGGATCTGGCTTCGGCCTCGAGAAAACGTTATTTGGATAGCGTTGCCATACAGAAAGAGTACTGATGATCGTAATGACAGCACGAATCTGAGTGGTCAGAAAGCTTCCGAGTAACGCCAGAATCAGAACGAGGCTTGCAGCTCGCCTTCCTTGTTGGTCCATTTGTGGCAAATGGGAAGGCAAGGCGGCTTTAGTTAGTGCTTCGTTGTGATCCTTGGATTTGAGTCGGGTAGTTTACCTAGGTACCAGTATGTTAGGTAACTAGTGAGTGGGGAGGCCGTAACGGTGCGTGGTGCATTCGGTCAGATGTGTGCTCAACGCCAGAGCTAACATACGGTAACCGCGGGAGGGCAGCAGTACCTAGTAAAAGCCGAAGACACAAAAACCGACGCCAGGCCGTGACTACCTTACTGTCACTCGAGGACCTAGACTCGATATCAACTGATATGCACGTTGCCTAAGCATGGACGCAGGGCCGCCGTGCACAAGTCCGCCTGGTTATAGTCGAGTACAGCATCCGACGACAATATAAGCAGCCCTGAAACTCTAACGGGTTGTGGACCGCACCTCATCGGTGATCCACGGTTTTACATTGTAGCGGATGAACCAGTGTAACCTCCGTTGAGACCCAACTTGTTGTTGCAACGACTCCAACACTAATGGTCTTCGCTATCTGATTTGAATCTGTAGCGATGTGACCTGGATTTCTCATGTGTAAACATTCGCACTTTCCATTTCCCGCTAAGTTATGCGTCGAATGATCATAGAGCGATGCTCGCAGATGATCCTCAATTCGTACTTCCCTAGCACTGATCCCGGGACCATCCTAGGTCTTATCGTGGCTCCCTCGATGAGGTAGGCTGTGCTCGTAAGCGTAAATAAATCCAAGAAATCATTTCGAACGCATCCAGTGACAGGGATCAAAGAACCGATTGGTTAGTTGATTTATTGATTGATTCTTGATTCTTGCTGAGCAATCTGGCAGACGTGACTGCTTGAAATCTCACCACGAGTCTAATGGTTGACTCCTGCCCCACAGGAAGTTCCATTGCTCTCAGTTCGCAACCGGACCGATGGATCTCTTGCCTGTTAAATGTGCCGGACGATTGCGATGCGACCAAAGTGACACCCCTTTCTTCGATCCCGGGACGGAAAGGCTGCAGCAACCGTGCACACGCTCCGCGATATTGCGACCTGTGGCGTTACAAGGTACGATGCTGACCCCTCGGCGCCCCTGCCTCGTTGACGAATCGGTAACGCCGTACGGTGATCATCGCTTGATAATAGTGACTGTCGCTGCGTAAGCACACTTGCACAGGTATCGATCATTTTGCCGAGCTTACTGATGTCCTCGTCCGCTAACTCATGCGTTAGACCAACCCTCTGAGGTTGATGCTTGACGGATTGGCCGTAGACTATTGCATGCTTGAACTGTTCCAAGATGGTCTTGTGGATCGCATTGCACTGGTCACCACTTAGTAAGCGAAATCGATGCTGTACCAGAGGCAACTTACAAAATCTTCAACGGTACAACCATTCTTCCTCAAGACCACCGGCTGGGAATAATCGGGTGATTTCCCTTTGGGTTTCGTGTATATTCTCCGCAGGTTGAGTTTCTCCCACATCTGCTCGAGAAGCTCGTCTACATTCCAACCATGCTCTGCACTGATCGGACAGGCGTTGGGTATCCGATAGAGCAAATCTAGCTCCTCGATTGAAATGGAGTCGATCTTGTTCAAGGAGTATATCACTGGGATGTAACTCCGGCTTTTGGCTTCGAGGATATCAATCAAATCATCGATTGTTGCATCACACCGAATGGCAATATCAGCTGACGAGATTTTGTATTCGCCCATGACAGCCTTGATCTCCTGCTCAAGTCAGTCAGCCTCACCCACAAATATCAGGAACGTTTGTGTGCCGCACGTCATGATCAATATGGGTCAGCGGGACAGTATTGGTTATGCTGATGCCGCCTTTATCTTTCTTCCTGAAGACAATGTTTGGTGGTTCTTTGTTGATTCGAATGCCAAAGCCTTCCAATTCATTTTCAATAACCCTCTTGTCCGTCAGTGGCTTGTTGACGTCCAGAACGATGAATATTAAGTGACATGTTTTGGCGACAGCAATAACTTGTCTTCCTCTTCCTTTGCCGTCCTTTGCTCCTTGAATGATACCTGGAAGATCTAGCATCTGAATTGCGGCTCCATTGTACATGACTTGACCAGGGACCGTGGTCAAGGTGGTGAATTCATACGCCGCGACTGTTTTCGATTCAACATATCAGTATATAGACTTAGCTTGGACGGCGCTATTCTTCACATACCCTCCGAATGTTGGCCCGTGATTCGACTCATGAGAGTACTTTTCCCTACGGAGGGGAATCCTATGAAGCCCACGCTAGCTACACCGGTTCTCGCAACGTCGAAGCCAGCTAACAAAGATCTATTAGTATGCCCTTTTCAGACGCAGGGAACAAAACACCTTACATCCACCCCCACCGCCACTGGATGACGGGGTTAGGAGTTCGCGTCTAAGTTTCGCAAGCTTCGCCTTTAGTTGACCTGGCCCAATCAATTAGCCTCCTGAGACGAAGCTCCAACTCTTCTGCATCAAGTACCGAGATGGTATGATGTGGCTTTGTTTTTCTGAGTCTTGGCCATCTGCATCATTGTCAGTGTCTTTTCACGACCTTACTTTGGGATTGGTGGCGGGCATACTTCGGCCTCGATCTCTTTGATCTATGTAATCACACATTAGCTCAGAAACGACAGCTATGAATATATGTTCAAGTCACTTGCCTTGTCTGCCGTTGTAGACATGTTTGGAGATTTTCTGCGAGCAAAAACTGGGGACAAATGGGGGACAAATATGGAGCGCTGCAAACTAATGCCAGGGTTCGCGATGAGGTCCAAAAGAATGAAGTTGAAGGATGGTGGGGTCGGAACGGTGAAATGATTCACCGCCGGAAGGGCGGCATTAAGTCATCCCACGAGTCCGATGATTTCATTCACATGACATGACCTTTGACGAGTCTCACAAAGATCGCGGAACGAGAAGTAATTGTGTTGTTGAACATGTCTCATCAGCCTGAGAAAGTCCTCACTTGCGCCTAGGAATCTGACCTCTTACACAATGCCTGCTCTTGCACAAGATGCCCTCATGGGGCACTACTATCCGTCAAAGGCAGTTGGCTCGTTCGATCGATTGGTGCAGGATCTCAGTGCCACTCTCGGGCCTTCCTCAGGTTTGGACTCGGCAGACGTCAATCCAATGGACCTTCAAAGACTCATGGAAGGGTACACTTCATCGCCGAGGGATTGGGCCAAATATGCTTGGTCAGACGACACTAGAGCTTATACGCGGAATCTTGTAGATAGAGGCAACGGGAAGAGCAATCTGGTAGGCTGTGGTGACTAGGGAGGACGGTAGTTCTGTGGGTACGCAGTGGCTCATGAAAGACCTAGCTCATTTTAGTATGGACGCCTGGGAAGGGAAGTCCGATACATGACCATGCGGATGCACATTGCGTTATGAAGGTTCGTTCAAGAGCATATGGCGTCCACCTTGGTCCGTTGCTTATATTGATATAGGTCCTCAAAGGTTCATTGAAGGAGACTCTCTACAACTGGCCGGACCGAAATATGATCAATGACGGCGGGTTATCGCCTCTCAGGGTCAAGAAGGAGACTGTCTACACTGAGAATAGAGTGACATATATGTCAGATAACGTAACACAATAGTTCCTCCGATGAGATGCTCTGATGCTAACATACTTGCAGTTGGGTCTTCACAAGATATCCAATCCAGATCCCGACAACATTGCCGTTTCATTACACCGTCAGTAAGCCCGCTTCCATGCAATTCATGTTCCGTGTGTCGAGCTCTTCAACTGCCCGGACGTCTTGCTGATTAAGTCAGTATACACGCCGCCTAACGCAGCAAAAGTCGGGTGTCATATGTATGACGAGAAGACGGGCAAGTCGAGCCATGTCCAACAATGCAACTTTTACTCCGAGCTCGGACAGAAGCTTTGATCCGTATATGTGCTTTTATGATCTCGGTCGCTGCTTCGGCGGTAGTGAAGAGGCCACAGATCTCTGGATTCGCGCTGCTATGCTCGATATTGTAAATAGAGTGGGCGGCCAATGTCTTTACGGGCTACTCCATTGCTTGTTAGTTGAGGCGCGAGCTGGCTTTGGCGTGCTCTTTGCAGATGGAAAGCGTTTTCGTCAAGGATAGTCATCCAGGAGGCATCAGCTCTGCTATGCTCGCATCCTAATTCTTATCCTCCCCGCAGACAAGACTCTACAAACATTTGGAATGTGGAGTGCTATGAACAGCGCAAAGAAGGCTGGCCATTGTTTGCCACTGTGTATATTTGTCGCTTGACGTCCCGACCGCGTGCCGTCAATCCGAAGATCAGTCATCACTGGACTCCGGACCCTTAACAGATGAGTAAGCACGCCGCTCCCATCGCGTCATCAAGCACCTATCAAAAATCAACAATCGGCCCATCACCCTCACCTATAATATAAATCCCTCCACCAACCAAATCTACGTCCCCCGATCTCTCCTCCTTCCACCACGAATTCTCCACAATCTTCAAGATTTCCTTCCTACGCCAACTCTTCACCTCTGCCCGGCGCAGCCCCAGTCCAGCCACCATGTCGGCCGCCAAGACCAAAGCGCAGCAGATCATCGACGACAACGCCGTCGGTGCGTCTCTCCCCTCCACTTCTCCTCCACTTCTCCTCCCCTGCCCTCCCCTGCCCTTCACTCCTCCTTACCTTCCTTCCTTTCGTCTGCCGTACCGAAGTGCGATAAATCGGCGGAAGAATGGACTGATGCTGACTCTGAAACGGACAACAGCGGTCTTCAGCAAATCCTACTGCCCGTACTGCAAGGCGACCAAGGAGACGCTGAGCTCCATGGGCGCGAAAGCGTTCTTTATCGAATTGGACCAAGTCGGTTCGTGCTCCTTCGCCCCCCCTTCCCAACCCGTCCCGTCTCCCGTCCGGCGCATCTCGCGTCCGTTACCATCTCCCTCTCCTGCGCTCTCGAACGACGGGTGGAACTAATGAGGGTTGGGAGGATAGATGACGGAGCTGCGATCCAAGATGTCCTAGAGGAGATGACGCACCAGAGGAGCGTGCCGAACATCTTCATCAACCACAAGCACATCGGCGGCAATTCGGATCTGCAGAAGAAGAAGAGCGAGTTGCCGGATCTGCTGAAGGAGGCGGGTGCGGTTTGAGATGGTCAAGGCGCCGGAGGGATGGATAGTGGAGTCGAGGGGTGTGGTCATTGATGAGATACTCTAGAGAGCGATAATCTTGCTGCTATAAGATGGGAATGTTCGTTACACTCTCGTGAAACCATGTCAAATTTGTACAAGTAATCGGAATGTGCCCGATAGGGACGCAAACGCGATCATACAACCTGCGTGGCCACCGTCCCAACCGGCCGCTCGACAAACTCCATCACCCCTTCCACCACACTCCTCCGTGCCCCCTCACTCGCCACATTCTTGCCGGCGAGATAGCCCAGCCAGACCTGCCTGCTAACCCTCTCATCCCTCACCTCCCCCATCCTCGTCACGCCCTCCTTCCCCTCATCGAGCCAAGCTCGCAAAACGCCCCCCCCGTTCCGCGTCAACAACAGCGTCTTCCCCTTCGACAACGCCTTCTTCCCCGAAAAAAGCACCTTCAAATCCGCCATCGCGAGCGCAAACCCCTCATCCTCAAACTCCACGCTCCCCTTCTGGCCCGCGCGCTGCGTCCTCGCCGTGATCCCCCTCACCCACCCGTCCCGCAAGTGCATAAAGTCCGTATTCCGCGTCGGCACGATCCTCACCGCCGTCCGCACGCGGGCGTCCTTCAACACCCGCGTCCACACCTCCTCGCCGACCTCCGGGTCCAGCAGCTTGGCGCGCAGCTTCTCCTTCTCGTCCGGCACCAGCGTCGTGGCGATGGGGTCGATCTGCCGCATCAGCGTCTGCTGCAGCGCCGCGATGTCGTCCGTCGCGACGTAAAGGCCGACAACGTAAACTTGGATGCTGAGGAAGGAGACGGTGCGGATGCCGAGGCCCATGAGGTGGTATTCGGTCGGGACGCCGGCGGCCGCTTTGCTGTCGTCGTTATCTGTGAGGTGTAGAGTCCGTGGGAAAGTGGGGACCGTGCTGGTTCCGGTCGAGACTTGCTCGGCTTGTTCGTCGGCGGCCTCTTCCCCGGCTTTTCCGATCGCAGCTCCACCCGTGAGATCTGCCACTACAGGTGTTCCCCGCCCGACGCCTGGCATGTCGCCCCGCGGCGAGTCGTTCTGCTCTGGTTTGGGCCAGTGGTCCGCCGACATTGCTGTGATGTAAAGGGCCGCCATGCTGAAGAGCATGCCGGCCCCGAGATAATATGACCTTCGGTTGCGGTGGGCGCGGCGTTCGGCGTCGAGTCGCTTTAGGGCGATGGGATCGAGAGTTATACGGCTTGAATCTCGGGGTCGTGAGTGGCGGGCATATCGTTGTTGGCGGATCATGGGACGGAGGGATGATCTGGGGACGTTCCGTAGACATGACCCTTGACGGAGAGGAGATAGCAAAGGATTCGGATTCATCGTGATGTTCGGTGGTGTCGACGTTCTGGCTTCAAGCTTTCGATGTGCAAATGTGCCCAGCAGCAGTCGATGACGGCGATGGGTCGTATACAGACGGTAATGTAAGACGGTACAGGTTCACTCTTGGGCCTGACCAAGGACGAGTCCTTAATATTTCAACTCTTTCACCAACACTACTCGTTCAATGAAACATGAAATGGCAGGCGTATCCCCACAACGCTCGCCGACTTGCAAAAGGTGCTTACCTAAGCACACATATCACTGCCACCACGCGCCTCCCTTAACATTGACACTTTTTCAAGACGGTAAGAACCCTCACTTGATGACTGGAGATCGGCTTCGGGATATTAACATCCTTCTCTAAGGTAAGATAATGAACATACAAGTTGTCGTGAGTGCAAGTTATTACAGCCATGACAATCTACAGATACTACTACGTAATGTACTACTAACTGCAGCTCAACCTTCTCCAAAGCATCGCACAAGGCGACAACATTGATGAAAGAGAGTAAGAAGATCCAGAAGGATATCTTGGAAACCATCAAAAATTCCGCCAGTGAAGTCCCCGAAGGAAATTCAATCGAGATCACTGCCCCGATGTGCAATGGAGAGTTTTCTCAATGGCAAGCCCACTTCTTGATCTGGGCCGCCCCAACAAGGTAAGTATGAAGAGAAAGGAAGAGGTTTTGCGAAGGGGTTGAGGAAGAATATATACCCCTTCATCGCCGGGTAAGTCAGTGTGAAAGTAGCCGTTTTTCTCGGCTGTGCTGCCGCCTAGACGAAGCGAGATTAAGTACTTTCCTGGCGAACCAATTATAATTTGGGTGACGTAATTGCGTGCTCAAATTCACTGCAAAGCCTGGAAGGTAAGGTACGGTGGAACAGCAATTACGTAAGCCCAAGCCTGAATTCTTGAGCGTCAGGACGTCTGAGATGTGATTGTGTTGAGCAAACCAGAATATACAATGGTGCCCTTTGTTTATCTTTCAGAGCCTAAACTGTCGTCTTCTGTCAGAGAGACAGTCAATGACGATTACGGTGAAGTAGTAGGACAAGCCATTGATGTAGCCTTGGTCACCAAACTCCAATGCTGCAACATTTGCATAGCTGCCGTCACAGTTTCGTGCTCGTGTGAGCGGTAACCTTACACATACGAGAACTGGAAATGCAGATCGCTTGCTATGAATGCTGACGACTGGCCTAGCTTGGCTTCGATAATGGGGGATCTGATAGTGGACTGGGACCAAGGCCCTTTCGACAGAGGTACTGCGAAAATACTCTTGTGACAGCTAGGGCTGCGGGCATCTGGCGGCTGTCCCTCAGTCAAAGTTGACAAAAGAGACGCTTCGGCTGACGACATCAACCTGAGCCAGCAAGATACGGCATTAGTACCGTGTCAAGTTGACTGGACGCAAAGAGCCCTACCAGCAGGCAGACTCTATGGCTAGGAAATCAACAATATCAGTTGCAGTGCTCGACTTTTGATTGGATGACGCTAAACGCAGTCTGTTTGTAGGTATTTCGGCCCCGGTCGAGAAACTTTGCTACAGGTAGGTTCGAGAGGTGTTGTTGAGGTCCATGCCGCATACCACGCCCGATTGGTAGCCTTGGATGAACATGTGGGCACCGTCAGTGCTGCCACGTGGAAATCAATTATGCAATATGCTACGGATTTACGCTGGAGGAAGGTAAAATCCATGTTCAGTGCTACGCCACAAGGTGGTGGAAGTTTCCTTATACGACATGCTCTTTGTGCGGTTCTCCAAATTCTTGGATCTGGATGTCAATGGTAAGATATCCAGTGCTCCAGCACGTTCTACCACCCTGATGAACAAGGGCTGTCTCGACATGGAGGTTCAAGCAAAACTCCTGGGTCTCCGGATCACGAAATGAAATCACAATATCTTGCAAGGTTTGTCGAACCCTGACGAGCGGATAGCAGAAGAGCAGAAGAGATGTTTAGCTGGCTGTATACATGAGATAGCTGAACGTTATTGGCTCGAAATGGCCCTTTGAGTTCAGTGTCAGAAGGGGGTGCCGATGTGATCATTGTGGACGATCCGCAGATGCACGCCCTCATTCCCCTTGCCAGACAAGTGCCACCAAGAGACCAGTCAGTCTTCGAAGTCAAATCGATATAAGAATGAATCAGTAACGAAAGACGGAAGCCCGCAGTCTCATCCTTGGGAGTATATATGGGGTAATGTTTCGGCGGATATATTCAACAATCATCCTGTGAAACAGTTCGATCTGGAAACTGTGCCTGTCTCAATGACCGGATATCTACCTGCCGCAACGGAATGGTACATGGTCTTACTACCCTCAGCGAGTCTGACCTCTCAGGAAGACCGACTCACGTCGTTCAGGCTTGACGGATTGAACGAATATCTGAGCGCCTGGAATAAGAACTATTATGGCCGTTGGTTCTTGGCCGATGTTGGGGACATCTCTATATGACCTGTGGATTGACAAGGCGCTGTATGACGATATGAGCAGAGTTGCCATCCACAGTGTCAGCGACGAAGTCAATACAGTCGGCAAGCCTCTTTCGTGCTTCTATCTTGCCTCAAGATTGTCCAAGGGAGGAGACTTGGCTCCAAATGGCCGATTAATTAACGATATGCGGAACACGCTAGACAGCCATATCAACCGGCGGAGAACGAGTTGCCTCTAGACATCTAATGGTTCAACATGCCCTGCATCGTCGATGGTACGTTT
>JAABUU010005698.1_pt1 | contig 13803 bp, 18 predicted proteins | sample 5559301 | NCBI WGS metagenome assembly JAABUU01 (sample SAMN10711884, study PRJNA513360) | rock metagenome | isolation source: Antarctica rocks | place: Antarctica: Victoria Land, Richard Nunatak white | reverse complement strand
CAGTCTGGAGCCCCGAAACCGCGTAGAAGTACTGTCTGGATTTTATTGCCTTCGGCCAAATACACACAATGGCAGAGGCAGCTCCAGCAAAAAAGGTGAGTTTGTTTGCCTGGTTGCTTCCCCTGACCTTGCTTGACCTCGCCTTCTCCTGCAGGATGTCGAGAAGAAAGAGCAGCACCTCAGAGAGTAAGTTATGCTTGTCACCTTTGTTGCAGCATCCCCAATGGTTTGAAAATGTTTGAGTGCCGCAGGAGCATTGCCAAGAACTATTCGCATATCAAAAATGTTGAGGCACAGCTGGCACAGCTGCAATCACAGCTTAACTTGACCACTGGCCCCAAGAAGTCAGCACTTGAGATGCTCCGCAAGAAAATTGAAGCCAAAAACGAGCAGGTGGTAGCAGCCAGGCAAAAGTTTGTTTTTGCCCAAAAGGTAAATGCAGCTGAACGAGCCCTTGTCTGATCAATAAAGGAGCATCAAACCCATATCAAACGGCTTCTTGGTGCTCACCCAAACACCAGAGCCATCTGTGAGTCTCAGAGCAGAGAAGCTGGCACACCAATTTGATGACAGAAGCAGGCTGCATGAGGATTCACACTATCTGTCATCAGCAATCTGATGGGAATTGATGTCAACATGGTCTGCTGTACAAGGCTTATGCAGGCTGACTGCTTGTAGGTAGCAGAGCAAGCAGAGGAGGTGCTGAGATCCCATGAGCGCAGCAAAGAGCAGCTGTGTCAAGAGCTACATCTGCTTGTGCACCAAAGTGCCACTGCTGAGCTCAACAAGCTGGAGCAACTCACAAAGCAGTTGGAGCAGCTGAACAGGTGAGCTGCCTCAGAAGCTTGGCCCTGAATGCATGCTGCTTGCACTTGCCTCAGCATATGCAGCACAACTTTTGTTCATGGCTGAATGTGCATTGTCTGGTCACCATTGTGGTTGCTGCAAGAACTGAATATGCTGGATGCCTTATGCAACTCAGCACCTAGCGCTATCACTCCTTTTTGAAACTTTGAATGCTTTTTGACTGGAAGTATGCATGCACTTGCGTGTACGTGCCCTTCATGCACGCCTACGTCACTGACATACCCAGGCTGCTGATGCATGCTGGACATTGTGCCTTGTTGCTGAAGGACAGTTGCACTTTCAACAGGGGCAGTTTGACAGACTCATCTGGAGCAGAGGCAGCTGCAAGGGAGCAAGCATTGGCACAAGGTGTGGTGTTTAGCAAGGGTACACCCTCAGCAGAAGAAGCAGCTGCAGCTACCACTGAACAGCAAGCCTTAGCAGCAGCAGATGCAGCACACCAAGTGCGCCCTGCCAGCAGCCAAGCACCAACCCCCACACATGCCCCAACTACACATGATGCTGTATCTCAACATTGCCAATCGCAACCTTTGAGAGCTGTTAAAGCACAGCCATCTTCACAAGGTCAGCAAGCAAGGCAACCTCAAGCAGTGCCAGCAAAGCAAGCAGTGCAGCATGCTCAGCAGATGGGAAGAAAGAAGAGTCATCAGAACAGAAGGCAGCTTGTCTCATTGGCAGATGAGGCTGTTAATCCTAAAGTGGCCAGTGACTCTGTTGGAAGGTTCACAGGATTTGAGTAATAGCAAAACACCGAGGCAGCCTTTTGATGGCATACAACTTATGGCTGCAATGAGACACAATATGCCTGTGCTTTTGAGAAAACAAAACACTCATTCCCCAGGGAGAAGCTGCTAGCACTCGCAATACGAACTCATACAAACTTAGTCTTTTGGCCAGTCAAGTCAAGAAGCAAGTGGTCAGAAGTCAGAAGATGGCAATCAGCATGATTGAGGAGGGCTCAGGGTCAACCCTGATTCACCAACAGACAATGGAAAGGTCATAATGGAAAGGTGATTACATCTCCAATACAAAGAAAATGTAAGTAGGTTCTACATTGGACTTCGCGTACCTTCTCTACTGCTGACAAAGCCAAGGGATATGCAAGTTGCTGGTGCTTGACCAGATTCTGATGGAATTATTACTGAAAGACATGTTGACACCAGTGTCCCAGTCTTCAACTTGTTCTAAGCTGTTGATTTCTTGCAAATTTGACCGTTGTCTTCTTGTATATGTGATCAGACTTGTTGGCTGGCTAAAGCATTGTAATCAGAACGCAAGCATATGCTCTTGCGACAGTGTAAACAAGGCCTGCTCTGGGCCTGGTGGGGGGGCCCACAGCTTACCATACCGTATGTCCTCGGTGTCATCTAGGTGTGTGCAAATTACGGTGATTTAAGCAAATATTCGTTTCATTTCATTTCACAGAAAATGGGCAGAATAAGCCCAAATGACCTCAAATTAGGGGGGTTTGGTGGCAAAAATAGGTTTTGTCGAGGGTGTTTTGGGAGAGTTTGGCGTAAAAATCTGTTGAAACAGGTGAACTGACAAAGCATTTCATGCCTACAAGTTTAGCCCCATGTTTTGTCAATTGATGTCCACTTACACTGATCCATTCACTTCATCAAGCTTGCTCGCTAGTGCAACTTTGGGAAGCTGTCTTCGGCTTCATAACTAAGAAAACAGGTGAATTGTGCTTTCAAGGTAGGTATGTTGCTCAAATGTTTGTGCAAGTTGGCAGATGCATCGCCCTTAGCAATTGCTGTGCTTTACCGCTTTCAAAGTTGGAAACGGCCATGTAAGGCAGTCAGAAATTCCTGGACTTCGAAGGAATAGTTGTATGGGTAAATTACTTTGTCACTTACCAATCGGCAACGTCATTGGGTAATTGATGACACTGGTCCGGTGAAATGGGTGATTTGCACATCCCTAATGCCATCGCGCAGCCCTGAACAAAAATGAAGGCAATGGGCTATCTTATGCTGTAGATGCTGAAGCTGTGTGTTGAGCTATGTGGCTGGTTGTGCTGAGTTGAGGGCGTCGTATTGGGTAGCACTAGCCTGTTGCCGGTCACAATGCGTAGTTGGTGTGTACATACCTGTAAGAAGCAGTGTTTACATGTTACACTCTACCAACATGATGACCGTGTGATATGCAAATAGCTAACTCACTTCTTAAACGTGTTAGATGTGCAGACACATCTGCAAATCTGCAGTAAGGCATGCTGTTGCTTTGCAGTATAGCAGGCTGCTGGATGTAATGCAGCAAGACCAGCAGGTTCAGATACGAGGTCTAAACAACACCTTAAAACAAAAGTGATCAGGACTAGCCGTCTAAAAACATACAGCATGAGCTATGTAAACATATGCAAAACTGGAACGAGCAACATGCGCTTGACTTGAGCGCACTAGTGCTCACAGCAGCATGACAGCCTGTTAAGATGCAATTGCAAATCTGCAAGCTTGCTTGAGCAACTAGGTTCTGTTGTAGAGGGTTTAGCTCAGTCTACACAGATCTCCTCAGTCTGATGAAATTGCATCACACATAAAGACAATTACTTTTCTGATTCTGACGGTCTATTCTGGCCTTCCCATGTTGCCTGCCACTGCTTGTCATAGAAGGTAGCTTCATCCAACAGATTCTTGTACGCTGGCAGTGCTGCATTATCAAAAGGCCAATGACTGTGACATTCAATAGGACTTTGCCCAAGAAGCTGTTTTGTTGGTCCACTAGGCCATGACCTGTTAAAACATCCACAAAATATCCCAGGGCATAGCCCACCATACATGCTCGTCCATTTATCTTTTCTGCCTGCAGATACATGCTGACATGCGAACAGGGATATCTGTGTGTTCCTGACTACTCAAAAGACGAGCATGCATTTTACAACACACCGACTGACAGCCTACAGCCTAGACACAGATGATGCCCACACACTGTTCACAGGCAATACTTGAGACCATAGACTGAATGCTAATGTAGTGTCACGTCATTGAATGCTTCTGACAGTTTGCAGCAATGGCTGAGGGTGATGTGATGCACAAAAGCAACTTGTCATCATGAAGGATAGCAACACAACACTCCAGACTTGCATGCCATGAAATTACAAGGGAACAGAAAGGTGAATCGGCTCAGTGTGTAAGTCAAGACCATTGCCCAAGTGCTGCCATGACTTGATGCAAAGGTGTGCAACAGACCAGTACAAAGAGTATACCTCTGGCAGGTGGAATCTGCGCACCCAGGCCCACCATGGGATCTCAGATGTGTCAAACAGGACTGGCTCTTCCTGTGTGCTGGCAATTGGAGACTCTTCTAGCAGTTTTCGCCGCGCCATCTCAGCATCGATCACCTGAGTAGCGCTATGCAAGTTGATCTCCACATTGGCAGCATACAGCCACCGCATGCCAAGGGAAGATGCTAACTCAGTCATCTAAGATTTGTAGTACATAGCTCAGACACAAGCCCAGAGCAACAAACTAAAGGTTAACAAGCACAGAAAAGTTATTTGGGTGGTGACAGTTGTGCAAACGTTTAATGAAGAGCCTCAAATGTGCCACACACCAGCATCGGAGCAAGTTTGCAAGCAGCTAAGTGTTGGCATATCTGCTTCCATTATACAGGGAGCATGTGAACTGATTGGGTGTGTTGATTGTTGATTTTGACTTATACCTTGTCCCAATCCATGCTGCCACTACTGTCCTTGAAACTATCTAATACCCATCTGCCTTCTTGCCATCTGCTATCTCTGAACTTGCCATCCACCAGCTGCATCTGCTCAGCACCATTAGCGGCCTTGGCACCTGATCCTGCAGCCTGTAAGTCACCAGGGCACTTGAAAGCTGCTCAAAGCAGCAACCTGATACAGCTGCGTTATGACAAATGATCTGCTACCTTCCCAGCTGCTTTATCTCCACTCAAAGTTCCCCCTCGAGCCAAAGGCGCGGACTTACGAGCCTGCAGAGCAATGCAGCATCTCTAGCAACTGATCCACGTGGATTGTCGCACCCTCAGCAAGGCAAGACATATAAACCGCTGACCTTGGTCTGTGCGGGAGTTTCTGTGCCTGCTTGCTGTGCTACAGCTTTCGGACTGCAAGCAACGCACGCACCTCATATGTACGAGACAAAGCAAGAACAAGTCAACGACACCACGCCGTTCAACTGACCTGCAGACTGGGCTCCGGATCCTCCTGGGCAACAGAGCCTGGGGCGCAGGATGCAACACACAGGAACGATGCAGATGTAACTGGTCCATGTTGCAGTAGCCGGTGCGGCAATTTCACAATTATGGCGTATGCCTTATCTCGAGTCGATCTTGACAGCAGTAGGGTTGACCTACAGCTTACAATGCTAGGTCAGAGGAGAGAGGTATCTATAGAGTCTTGTACTCTCAGGAAGAGACCAGATCAATACAACTGCGACCTCAACTTGCGAAATACAAGACAAGTTGGTTGTCAGTATCAGTCGCAAGTCGTTACAGCACTTGTAAGATGGTATCTGCTATGTTGGTGAGCTGCGGAACCGTTAGCAGCGTTTGCCGACCGGCAGTAGCAAGCTTCACGTCACGCTCTCCGGTGCGCGCTCGGCCACAACTGAGGATGCGCACTGTGAGCATGGCATCACCAGAGCTGGTGAGCTTTTCCAGCATGCTAAGCGCTTTTTAGTGCCTGCACAGTCGGTCCGCAGGACTGCACGGCTTATCTACTTGTTGCAACCGAGATCCCTTGCCAGCTTTGTTGCACCTGCACGGTTGCATTGCAGACCAAGGAGCAGAAGTCAGCAATTGAAACTGCAATCGAAAGCGCTAAGGAAACTTGCGAGTCTGGCAGCGCCGGGGCATGCGCAACTGCTTGGGACGAGGTGTGCAGCCTCAGCTCACAAGCTAATACGTTAAAGCTTCATTTTCGCGGCAGCTCGGTGCTTCGAACTGGTTGTGCCACACTACTCTTGATGCAGCTATTGCACTGTACAGGTTGAGGAGTTATCTGCTAGTGCTGCTGACAAAAAGCAGGCAAAGAGTACCTCAGACCCTCTAGATCAGTACTGTGACGACAACCCAGAGGCAGATGAGTGCAGGTAAGCCTTGGGCTTGGTTTTTTTTGCAAGGCTGCACTGATGCAATCTCTCTTGTGCAAGTGGTAGCACAGGTGTGCTGACATGCTGGTTGTGTTTACAGGGTTTACGAGGATTGAGGGTGAACTTTCCTCGGGAGATGCAGCAGGCACAAGATTGTCACATGCACTATTGTAACTAGGTTGATGTAGCCAATTCTGTTGCATGATAGCCGTCGTCTGGAGTTGAGGACGAGTCTCTCTGCAGGTCATGTTGTTTTGGCCATGCTGCATGCTGCTCAGGGCTGACAGGCCTCATGCCATGCGAGTATGGTAAACAGAGACTTGGCACCAAGTGTGTATCTACCCTAAGCATTTCATGCATTGCAGCAGCGGCCTCATTTGCCAGTTATTGTTGTATCATAGCATATTGTGCTTACCTTGTCACAGAATGCAACAGCTGTCCAACCTGCGGATTAGGGTGGACATTGAGCCAGGCAGCTGTCAAGACACACGTAACAAATTCATGAATAGGCATAAAACCTCTGATTTCCAGTAAATACCAGGCAGGACTTGCAGTACAATGTGGTGTCGCTGACAGCCCTAGTATTTTCCAGCAATGCGTAGCAACTATTGACTGATCAGCAACAGGCTAGGCACAAACATTTTGCTTTTTCGTCCTGATACAAATTATGGCTGTGCAGCAAGGCTGAGCAGTGCTACAGGGACACACAGCAATGTTGTTCAATGATTTGCAATCTCAATAATCAACAATTATACAACCTGCCTGTCAATCAATGCAGAGCCTCATCATCCAGGTTGACAAACACAGGCAAAGTATGCAACTAGATTGCCGCAATCTAGTTGCATAGTTACAACTGCAACAAGCATCAGCTGTCCAATGATGCATTTTTGTGCATAAAAATTGCTGCTGCTGCTAAAGCTGTGCTACACAAGATATATGAGAGGCACACTGCTGCGACTAGCCAACATATGTGTCTAAGATGTGTTGCTGACTTGACTGCTGACGAAAGTGTCCAGCCACAGGGTGAGTCCATTGTTCCTGGCCTGCACCCTGCCTGCCTCTTAAATCTGCATGCACATCAAGCCACTAACAAAATCCTTTTTGGCCTGCATTGCTGCAGTCCTTGATTGACACCCTCGATACACAAAGAAACACATTCGAGAACATAGTCTCAAAGCAGCAGACATATCATGAAGATTTGCTTGCACTCAGGGGATCTTGCCGGATAGCAGCCTACCAAGCATGCAAATACATCTTATGAGCAGTTTTGACAATAGCTGAACACAACAGTTCACTTTGTTAGTCATAACCTGACATGCCATGCTGCAGTGTGTACCATAGGGAATGGCTAAAACCCTGGGAATTACAAGGGGCGCCGCTCTGATAGGTCGCATGTGCTTGGTTGCTTGAATCAGCTGAATGACACAATAGCAAGCCAGGTGCAAGCAGTAAGGGCATGCAAGGAGTTGAGAGCTTACCTGACACCGAGGACTGGCTATGGCTAGATGAAAAGGGTGGCTTTTGTGGAGAGGTGTGGCCCACCCGGGATGGCTGCACGCATTTGTCACCTGCTGGTGCAAACGCATGTGACTCGCCTGGTTGCGGGTAGATTGGGTGAAGCAGCATGAGAGGACTATCCAGCTCTTCTTCCTGCTCACTGTCATCTGCGGAATCAACAAGATGTGCTGAGTGAAAGAGCCTGGCAAGGCAAGAGAACTTTGGCAGGCATAGCAAAGTTGCCTATTGTGATGGAGCGACGGAATGCAGCTGCTGTCAGCTTCAGGCAGCAGAAGCTGAAGCATACAAGACAGGGCAGGGCAGGCAGAACCAACTTCATCTGTGCTGTTGGTAACTGCAATGGCACAACGTGTCGGCATTGTGTGCTGGCTGTCCACTGTCCTGTGCTTCTCAGAGACAGACCTCAGCAGGAATCATCTTCATTCAGCTGACGCAAACCACATGATCACGAGCTTTACAGGGGATTGTTTTTGGCTGTCTGGAACATTCTGGACAAGATACACAAGGAAGGGGGCATTAATGATGGTCACATGCAGGTCAACCTCCTGTCTCAGAAGGCTGTTGACACTGAGCACTCCTGGACGGTTGACTATGATGTCTGAAGGCAACACTAGGCACATCAGTGTTACCCCATACGTAATCTTCAGTAATAATACGAGGTACATGATACGTTAGATGTGCAGTGTTACTCCTGCACGCACCACAAGCAGCAATGCATAGTTCCTGAACAGTAAATCGCTGATATAATAGTGCTGAACACAGCATGTAAGATTAGTGATATATGTCAACCCCAACAGCTTCTATTGGGTTTTGTGCCGAAGTCAAAGAATGCCTCCTCATCCTCCATCTCAACCTCATATTGTGCTTTTTGACATGCTTCTCAAGCACAAGTAGCTTTGTAAGTTGGTGTAATCATACTTTGCTTGCAAGTCAAAGCGCATGCCTACACCTTTGCAATTGAAGCTGCAATTGATGGGGCTTCCCGCATAGACTTTGAATCTTGGAGGGGGCCTGGGTGCTTGCGGTCGGTCTGTCATAATGGCGTTGTATGGACTGTCTGTCAACATAATACGATATATGTGAGCTTATTGCTTGGGCAAGTTTCACGTGTTGGGGACCACTGAGGCAAATCTTTTGTACAACAAGCCTGACACACGTGCAAGGTCATTGCCAGAGGTGCACACCTGAGATGGATTCACCAGAATGAATGTCATGGTTGTGGAGGGACAGGGGGGCTAGGCTGGGGGCAGGGCCCAGGCTCTGTACAGTGGTCAACAACAGGTCAGCAGGCACCAGGCTGTGCGGCTGCCGCTTGCCAGGACTCAGCTCCTCAAAGGGAATCTACAACACAGACCATACCGTAAAAAAGCAAGGAAGAGTCATGCATGTCAGCGATAATTAAAGAACAGCCCGAGGTTCAGGCACGTCGGGCGAACCTGCGGACCGCGTCGTTGTGACTAGTGCGCAGGTACCAGCTACAGCAACAATGTCTTGGCATGCAACTTCATATGTGCGGTTGACTACTTTTCGACAGTTTTGGCGCTCCACTACATGCTTGACTGTACAGCAAGCTGGGCGTGTGGCATGCATGACCTGCCTACCACAGCCAACACAGAGTGAGGGACCCAACAAGATGCAGAATCAGACTTCACCCTTGTGTTGAGTCTCATACCTCATGCAGTGTATCAAGCACAGCCAGACATAGAGCACACTTCTTGCTGCTATCAGACAGTGATAACCATGGTCAGGGATGTCTGCTGCAATGAAGCTACACCCGGAACATAATGAGTGAGTGACAACCTGACCACACAGTGCAAAGCTTACAAAACAGAACTCAGCACAAGGCTTGCAAACACATGCAGTGCCTCTCCAGATTGGCAGACACAATGTGACAAGTTGCAAGCACACCTGCAGCAGCACCAGCAGATTAACGCTGGGCTTGGCAGTCATAGCAAAGCCAGCATAGTCCAACAGGGCTGTGGTTTGGAGCAGGGCTGCTGTGCCGCCCCCAGCAGCAGCAGCTGGGGTGTCTGTTGAGGCCACCAAGCTATGCATGCGCTGTGTGACGCCTTGCGCTTGTATCAGCCTTGCAGCCTCCTCTGAGCCTGCAGCCACACCCAGATATGAGCATGCACCAAACCTGTTGTTTAACAAAGGCATCATGTAGGGTGCGGGGTCAGACAGCCTGGCTTTGACACTATAGAAGGCTGGAACTGTCACTCTGTCTGATATCCAGAAGGAAAGGTGAGTGTGTGGAAGCATGACATTTTGACAAGTTGCACAGAACTAGTCAGACAGGCAGGCACAAGGTGCAGATCTGAAGAATGACAATGCAGCCTGTGCATGCTTCAACATGGCTGAATGAGGCAGCACCCTGGACATGTGATGAAAACTAGCTACATATTAGTGGCATACTGTCGACCGGCTGTGTGGCAGCAAGGAAGCAGGACAGCCCTCCAGGCAATAGACGCACTGTTGCTCAGGCAGCACAGAAATACTCTGCCATGTGGCCACACCTTGTGACATATCAAACAGCACATTGGCAGATACAGACTGCTCTGCCAAAGTGCCCTGATACAGCATAGCCAGCAGGGGCTTCAGCCCCCCCAGCTGCAGGAGCCCTACTCTAGCAGCTGACTGCTGAGCTACCAGCAGACCAATGGCTGCTCCAGCAGCTGCCACATCAGGCCTGTTGACTGATCCTGCTTGCTTGAAGTTGCACAGCAGCAGCCGCATGAGCTTGCTCAACCTCTGAACAACAACACCAGGACAAAGTCTTAATGTTGCCTGGCAGGACAGGGCAGATTGGCAGGACAGGGCAGATTGGCAACAACAGTAGTGCCGCATGAGGCACAAAGGCAGCAAGATGCACAAGGCAAAACTCATCATCAAGTGCAAGCAGCATCACAGATTCCAATACTGGGCAGCCACATGATGGCAGGACCAGAGGCGGGGGCTGGCTTGACACCTGGGTGAGGTAAAGCTGCAGAGGGGGGTGGGCTGCTGCTAAGTCCCCCAGGCATGCAGCAGCCACAGAGCGCACTTCAGCACTGCTGCTCTCCAGCATGACCATCAAATGCTCTGCCACACCAGCCTGCGCACGCAACACCACTCCCTGTCAGCCTCACCTCCCAAACCTTACCTCACCTTCTTCAACACCACCAGCAGTGTGTGACCTCCTTTTCAGACATACAAGAGGAAACAAGCTTGCTGTGCAAGTTCAAAGCAAAACACAGAAGGCAGAGGTGATGGGTGGCTGGGCCGTGAGACCATTGCCAGAGACGCGCTAGCAGAGGCAAGTGCGACCGATGCTGGGACACTTGCTTTTAAAGATGCTGAAGCATTGGAGCTTCGCCAGTTTCAGACTGGCTCTACGCTCATGGCAGCAATCAAAAGCAGGATGCCATGCATTTGCAGTGACAGTGACAGCGCCAGCTGAGCCGCCAAGGCTGGACCATTCTTGTGCAGCTGGTGATGTTAGGACACCTTTTAGTGCACAAATCAGGAGTACCTGAACAAGCTACACAGCTGCAAAGGCATGTGCAGGAGGCAGCACAGCCCAGGGTATACTAACAAGGAGCAAGCAGCACAAAAAACCTTCAGGCCAGAGCCAAAGCCCAGTACCTGAACAAGCTGAGTGGCAACAGCCGAATTGGCAAGGGCCAAGCAGCCCAGGGTGGCAGCGGCGGCTGTTTTGGCCTTGGCAAATTTGTAGCCTTTCATGACAATGACGTCCTCCCCTCTCTCATAGGCCAGGTGGTGCACAGGCCCCTCCACACTGTCCAACATCTGCACGCCAGCCAGTCACACCTAACTCACCATGCTCTTAGCTGCACCGAGGCCAGGCCTGCTGGTCATGTCAGCCCAAGCAACCACAGGCAAGCCATGGTGCCAGGTGTCCAGCAAGAGACAACCGGCAGACCCATACAGACTGATGTTACAGACAATGGCAAGGAGCTCTGCCACACTGTAGAACAGAGGGATGCCAGATGTAGGCAGGCAGGCAAACATTTGGTGCTAAGTCTAAATACAGCACATGGACAAGGTCACTCTGGGCACTGGAACCAAGAAGGAAGCAAAGCAAGGTGGCGTACCCCAGGGGAGTGCTTGAGGCGTAGCAGGTGGAGGAGGGGGATGACAGCTCCAGCTTGCTGAATGTGCTCCCGGTTGCTCCACTCCATGCTCAGCCGCCCCAACACCTCTGCTGCCACTATGCGACAGTACCTGCAGCCATGGCAAGCACACTCCTGTCTGTTGTGTGTGACTGCACCTGTCACATTGCCTGTCACCTGCACTTGTAATGTCTGCTGTACCTGTACCACCTCATGCTGTATTGTTGCTACCTAACAACAAGCTGCACAACATTGGTGTTCGTGCTCAACAAGGAGCTACTGTGTATGAAGCTTTGACTGCAAGACATAGGCACTACTGGGCAAACTTCCTGCAGACTCAAGCAATCCGTGAGAAGGCTTCAGCACACATGACTGGTGCATCTGCGATATCTGTCCAATGTTAAAAAAGCCCTTTTACTGTCCCCAGGAGTTTATTTAGTAGATGTTTGCACTGTCCAAGGGACTTTTCTCTAACAGGATCACATTTCTGTATCCTGAACAGCTGGCGGTCAGGTTGCAAAGCAAGAGATGAGCTATACATGTCAGCCATGCAAGTCGAGCATAACAGCCAATGTGCACTTTAGGAAATGACTAAGGCTCTGCGGCGTAAGCCTGGCAGATGGCCCAGCTGTGGACCTGCACCTTGGCTCATACTCACACTGTGTATTGTCAAATACTTTCTGCTTCTTGACTGCGCCTGGGCAGCAGCGTGTGGTGAGCAGATTCAGGCAGTGTCACAAAGAGACTGCAACAGCGCAGAGGGGCGGGGTAGTCACCAGCTGTCAGCCTGCAGCATGAGCACCAGTGGCGGCACAGCCTTGCAGGCAGTCATGGTCAGGCGCACTTGCGCATCCTGCCCTGCCAGATTGTACAAGGCAGCTGCTGCAGCATACTGTCCATCCGGTTGTGCTATCTCCAGCAGCTGAATCAGAGCAGGTATTGCCCCAGCCTTGATAATTGCTGCCTGCACCAAGCCACTGCCTCTCATTTGCACAGCAAAAGGTGCGACATGATGCGTGTGTGATTGTCAAGGCTGCTGTGTGCTAAAATACACAGGTCCTGCAGCTGGATGAGTCCCCATCACACTACAGGCCACAGGCAACTGTCCGGTACATGGCAGATATGCTGTCATTCAGCAAGGGCTCACTGGCCCACAAACGCAAGCAAGAGCTCCAAAAGCTTGGTTAGATGGCGGTCACAGCAGACAGGCTGAGCCCTCAAACAGTTGTGTCACGCCTTGTCCTGCCAAGCAGCTTACACACAAGTGGGGAGCAAGTGAGCAGCAGCATACCTGATTGTGCGGACTGGCAAGGGCCAGGTTGCATAAGGCGCCAGCAGCAGCACTGCGCAAGGGTAGGGGCCCTGTGGTGACCATGGTGACCAGGGGGGGCACACCCCCCTCTGAGGCTATGCCTGCTGAGATGTCTAGCCTGCCTGGACAGTAGGTCAGGGCCTGCAGTGCGCCTGCTGCTGCTGCCTGCTGCTGCAGATTGCCTGCATGCAACAGGAAGGTAAACAGGGCGTGATGCATAGGGACCCACTACATCACGATGCTTATTTGGATGATTGGTCTGCATGTATAGCCACAGTGGCATAATGCTGCAGATGCCTCAAAGTGGTAGGCCATGAGTCCAGCAAGCTGCCTGTGGCAAGCTGGAGGCCATGGCACATGACTCTTGCCTGACTTTGCAAAATGTAGTCCACTTGCGTACACAGGACTGTGCCAATGTACACACACACACACACACACACACACACCACGTGGAAGCAAAATGCATGGCCATAAATTGATGGTGGCAGCATGCCTGCAAACAATGCTGCCCATGCAGGCTGATGTGAACAAGCTCTCAGGCGTTCAGTACAGTGACAAACGTAGCAGTGCTGATGCTTTCAAGGCCATCACGCACAATGCTGTCCACCAGCACGGATGAGTGACATGTGAATGGCGGTATGCCAAAGCAGTGCCTGACAGGCCTGACATGAGAGTGGCAAACCTGTCTTGACCATGGTGACCAGGGGCTGGATGGCTCCAGACTTGGCAATTCGAGGCTTCATGTCCACGTCCTCTGCTGCCAATGCCTGCATGCATCAGTCTGCACCTGGAGCATTACATATGACAGCACAGCAAGTAGACAGTGCCAAGTGCTGTCAGGACAAGTTGTGATTAAAGAAGACAGCAGCATGCTACAAAGCCTGCACAAAGTTGGCGCATATAATATGCACAATGCATTGAA
>JAABUU010005693.1_pt1 | contig 13814 bp, 10 predicted proteins | sample 5559301 | NCBI WGS metagenome assembly JAABUU01 (sample SAMN10711884, study PRJNA513360) | rock metagenome | isolation source: Antarctica rocks | place: Antarctica: Victoria Land, Richard Nunatak white | reverse complement strand
TCGGCCGAAAGAGTACCCGTTGATGCAAGAGCCGCGCGGGACCTTCAAAAAGCGTTTGGCGAAAGCAGGTTAGGGAATGGCGTCAGTGCCATTCGGTGATGATCGACAAGCGGGACGGTATCCGATGTCGATGCCGGGAAAACCTCCGGGAATTTCTCACCCATCAACTATCATCCATTATTCATCATCCATCCATCGTCACCACTCATGAAATGGACCGGATCGCCCCTCAGTCCGGGGGTTTGGTGGCGATCCGCCGGCCTTCCCGGCCGCTTCGGCGGACCAGGTCGACGGTCCGGGCCACGGCGATCGAGTCGTCCCAGGTCGGGGCCAGCGATGGCTCGCCGCGGACCAGCCGGTGGAAGTGTTCGTTGAGCAGCTCGCCGACCGAGGGCTCCAGCGGGAGCCGCTCGTCGTGGGGGCCGTCGGGGTCGGTCCACTGGATCCGGTCGGGCATCTCCAGCCAGGCCACCCCGCGCTCGGCGAAGACCTGGATCCCCGGCTGCGGGAGGAACCGGCCGGCCTCGCCCCAGGCCGAGCGATGGAACCGGCCGGCCGAGAGCTGCGCCAGGGCCCCGCCCGAGAACTCCAGGTGGATCGTCTCGAAGTCGGGATCGCCGCCGCCGCCCTCGACCGGGAGGACCGACCCGCCCCAGCCCTGGACCGCGACCGGCTCGGACCCGAAGATGAACCGGCACCAGTCGATCAGGTAGCTCCCCGGGTCGATCAGGAGCGTCGCCGGGGCGATCTGGGTCGAAGGGCCCGGCTGGCCGTAGCGGTCGAATCCGAAGAGGCGGCCCTGGCCGATCACCAGCCGGGGGGCGCCGAGGACCGTGGCCAGGAGCTCGCGGAGCCGGAGCGTGGTGGGGTAGAACCGCCGGGCGAATTCGGGCATGAAGGGCACGCCGCCCGATCGGACCAGGCCGTCGAGCCGTTCCAGCTCGTCGCGGTCGCCGGCCATCGGCAGGGCGCTGTAGATCGGCTTGCCCGCCGCGCAGGCGACCTCGATCGAAAACGGGCCGAACCACTGGGGGGTCAACAGGTAGACCGCGTCGACGTCGGGCCGCTCCACCAGGGCGACCAGCCCGTCGACGGCTGCGCAGCCGACCTGGGCGGCCTCGATCTCGGCCCGACGCGCGACCTGATCGAAGACGGCGGTGACCTCAAAGCGGTCCACCATCTTCGCCAGGGCCGGCTTGTGTCGGGCCTCCCAGAGCCGGCCGAGGCCGACGACCCCGACCCGGAGTCGGGCAAGTTTGGAACCTGACAAGGACCCCTCCCGACTCGCCGCCGGGGCGCGGCACCGACTTCGGGCCGCCCGCCTCGGGCTCTCCAACAGGAGCCTACCAAGCCTCTTCGGAATCGGCCACCGGTGACCGCCAGGCCCATCCCGCGTCAACCGGACCGGATTCCTCGCGGATCCCGTCAGCCCGGTTATAATTCCCTCCAGCGAATAGACCCGCGACGCCCCCGGGGGACCCCATGGCCACGGATTCGGTGCAGCCCTCGGTCGACCCCGAGGATGACGACGACCTCGAGGACTCCCACGCCCTGCCCCCGGTGATCGGCGAGTCGCTCCGCCTGCCTTGCATCGACGTTCGAGACCGGGCTCTCCCGATCCGGCCGGGCGACCTGACCCGGCTTTTGATGGCCCAGCCGGGTCTCTCGGCTGGGGACCGCGAGCAACTCGGCAAGTTCGGCCCGCTCCTGGGGGCGACCTTCCACAGCGAGTTCTACGAACGCCTCCGCGAGCTCAAGGAACTCTACGCCCCGCTCGACCCCGACTCCGACTACGTCGACCTCGCCGACCACTCCGTGGACCGGACCGAGGATTCCGACGAGGCGTTCCTCCCGCCCTTCGAGGCCGCCCTGGAGCGGGCCAATTACCGGAAGCTGGACGTCTCGGTGATCGAGCAGGCGGTCCAGGCCCCCAACGAGGTCGGCCTGACCTACGTCCCCAACTTCGGCCTCTTCGAGCACCTCCGGATCTACGCCCGGGGCTACACCCAGATCGCCCGGGTCTTCCGCGGCCCCAAGACCAAATTCCGCAAGCGGACCATGCTCCTGGACGGCTACCAGCGGCTGGTGATCGCCCTGAAGTTCAAGGCGGGCCTGGAGCTGGGGCCGTTCGTCCGGACCGACGTGGTGTATCTCCGGATGTTCAAGGACGTCCCCCACGTCGACATGGAGATGCACCTGCCCGAGCAGGGAACCCGGGTCAAGATGCGCTGGATCGACAAGGCGCAGATCGCATCGCCTGTGGTCATGGGCGTCCCCGCGCTGGCCATGAAGCTCCTGGGCGTCGGGCTGGCCGCGATGGGGAACCCGTTGCTCCTGGCCCCGCTGGCGATCGCCCCGATCTCGGCGGGGGTCAACTCGTTCTTTGGCTTCCAGCGGGCCAAGCACAAACACCTCTCCTCGATGATCCGGAACCTGTACTACCTGACGCTGGCCAACAACGGGAGCGTCCTGACCCGGCTCGTCGACTCGGCCGAGGAGGAGGAATACAAGGAGACGATGCTGGCCTACTTCTTCCTCTGGCGGGCCTCTGAGTCGGACGAGTCCTGGACCATGGAGAAGCTCGACCTCCACATCGAGGCGTTCCTCAAGTCGGTCTCGGGGGTCGAGATCAACTTCGAGATCGAGGACGCCCTGGGCAAGATGTTCCGCCTCGGCCTGGCTCGCCGGGACTCCCAAGGCCGACTCCGGGCCGTCCCGATCGACCGGGCCCTGGCCGCGCTCGACCGGAAGTGGGACGACACCTTCCGCTACGCCTAATTCTTTCAAACCGGACACCCACGCCCCTTGACGAACGGCGAAGGTTCAACAAAGATTTGTCGTAGGTCGGCGAATTCCTTGGGCGATCTTCCCGGAGATGCGGCGGCGGCGGTCCCACCATCAGGGGCCGGACGTCGTCCTTCGGGGATCCGCCGGGGGATTGGATCGGCTGGCCCGGCCCCGCCGGTTTGACTACAATGTCGGCATTGGCGTGACGATCCGCCGGGCCGACTCGCCCGCCCTCGCGGCCCGCCCTCGCGGCCCCCCCTCGACGCCCGCCCCTCGGACAGGTGCCCAACATGGCGACCGCCACCCGGAAGACCCCCACGCCCCCGCCGCAGCGAGCCGATGGCCCGGACCCTCGCCCCAAGGGATCGATGGTCGTCCGGGCCTTCGACGCGGCCTTCCGCTTCCTCTCCTCGCTGAAACTCGCGGTGTTCTGCCTGGCGACCCTGGCGGCGACCCTGGCCTTCGGCACCAAGTTCAACAGCGACTACGGGATGAACGCGGCCAACGAATACATCTACCAGACTCGGGGTTTCGCTCTCCTGATGGCGTTCCTAGGCCTGAACATCCTCTGCGCCGCCCTGATCCGCTACCCCTGGGTGAAGCGGCAGACCGGCTTCCTGATCACCCACGTCGGCCTTTTGATCGTGATCGGCGGCTCGTGGTGGGCCGCGCAAACAGCCGACGAGGGGCAACTCGGGATGCTCGAAGGGCAGACCTCGGGCAAGCTGATCCGGAACCACAAGCCGGTCTTCTACGTCAAGCCGATGGATCCCCACACCGGCCAGCCGACCGGCGAGTACAAGGTCCCCGCCCGCCCCGGCGCGTTCGACTGGGCCGAGGGCCGGTCCGAGGTGATCTCCTCGGCCCCCGACACCCCGTTCAAGCTGGCGATCAAGCGGTACTACGCGGCCTCGATGCCCAAAACGCTCTTCGTGCCCGACCCCGCCGGCACGCCGATGATCAAGATCCGGCCCAAGGTGATCCCCCCCGGCGGCAAGGTCCCGGTCGACGTCTTCACCTCCGAGGAAGACCGCTGGTTCGCCACCCAGCCGCAGGGCGTCCCCCGGGTCTTCCGGATCGCCGGCCCGGCCCGGTTCATCTTCTCGTATGTCGATCGCCCCGAGCTGCTCGACGACTTCGCCAGCCCCCCCGCCAACCCCGGCCCCGAGGGCGTCGCCCGGCTCCTCTACGCCGACAAGGCCGGCAAGATCCGGTCGACCGAGGTCCGGGTCGACGACGCCAAGCCCGGCCAGCCAATCCCGCTCCCCGAGAGCGACCTGACGGCGAGCTTCGTCAAGTCGGAGCACGAACCGATCGAGAGCGCCCGGATCCGCCGGTCGCTGGGCGAGGACGCGATCCACATCGTCCAGTTCTCGGTCAAGAAGGGGGACGGCCCGGCGATCAAGCACAACGGCTACGCCGGCCTCCCGATGGCCCCGACCACCGTCCCCGAGTCCGACGAGAAGGGGGCCCAGCCGCCCGCCCCCTTGCTCCACGTCTCCTACTACTACCCGCCGATCGTCGCCCCCGAGGTCAACCAGCGGTTCGGCCAGGTCGAGGTGATGGGGGACAACCAGGGCCGGGTCGCCTACCGGGTCTTCGGGCGCGGGAACCCGGCCAAGGTCCGGTCCGCTGGCGAGATCAAGACCGGTCAGGAGGTCGCGGCTTTCGGCGGCGACGGCTCGTCGCCGATGACCATGACCTTCGCCATCGAGGAGTATCTCCAGGCCGGCCGCGAGGAGGAATCCGCCGAGTCGATCGACCTCCCCCCGAACAAGAAGGACGACGCCCTCCCCGCCGCGCTGGTCGAGCTGACCGTGGGCAAGGAGTCCAAGGAGTTCTGGCTCCGGAAGTCGCCGACCTTCGACCCATCGTACCGGACGATCGCCCTGGGCGACTCGATGTACGAGGTCGCCTTCGACTCCGACCGGATGGACCTGGGCTTCTCGCTCACGCTCAAGGACTTCGACGTCGGCTTCGACCCCGGGACCTCGAATGCGTCGAGCTACCGGAGCGAGGTGACCCTGACCGACGAGGCGGCCGGGATCAAGGAGAAGCCGGTCTCGATCTTCATGAACCACACGCTTGACTACAAGGGTTGGCGGTTCTTCCAGACCAATTACTCCCGCCACGTCGACCCCAAGACCGGGCGCGAGACCGGCGAGTTCATGTCGGTCTTCCAGGTCGCCAAGAACCCCGCCCGCGAGCTGATCTACGTCGGCTGCATCGTCGTCGTCCTCGGGGCGTTCGTCCAGTTCTACATGAGGGCCGGGATCTTCACCGACGGCGGCCACCGCGAGCGCGAGCGGGGCGCCGAGAAGGCCCGGCGACGCCTGGAGGCCAAGGCCGGCCGGGCCCCGACGCCCGACGGACCCGGGCCCTCCCCCGAGCCCGACGACCACGATCCGCTCTGATCGATCGAACCCCGACACCCACCCGAGGCCCACCCCGGCCGGGAGCACGACCCATGCATCGCAGATACGGAAGGACCGGCCTCGGGACGTTCGTCGCGGCGGCCCTCGTCCTCGCCACCGGCGCCTCGGCGGCCGAGAAGGTCCGCAAGGAATCGGTCGGCCACACCCGGACTTACGAGATCCTGGGCGAGCTGCCCATGATGCACGCCGGCCGGATCAAGCCGATCGACACCGTCGCCCGCCAGGAAATCAAGTCGGTCTACACCCGCGAGACGATCCGGCTCACGAGCGAGGACGGCAAGCTCGTCACGAGCTGGGCCCCGGTCGCCGCGTTCTTCGACTGGTCGGTCCGGCCCAAGTTCTGGGACGCCCAGCCGATCATCGCGGTCGAGTGGCTTCCGCTGAAGCGGTTCATCCTCCGGGGCGAGCTGGCCTCGGCCCTCGAATCGATTGCCGGCCGGGCCTCGGTCGCCGAGGCCGACCGCGCCCGGATCAAGGCCGTCGCCGCCAAGGACGAGATCGACGCGGCGGCGATCCGCGGGATCATCCGCGCCGGCAAGCTGGCCGAGGCCGACGAGAAGGCCGTCGAGAAGCTGGCCGCCAAGGTCGGCGAGGAGACCCGATGGCTCTCCCCCGACGACCTGGAAGACGCCGAGGTCCGGGTCGACGGCAAGGCCACCCCGCTGGTCCAGTGGCTCGACGAGCTGACCAGCCGGGGCCAGGGAGCCGGCTCGATGCGGGCCGGCAAGCCCAAGCTCTCCGAACTGGAGCAAAAGGCGTTCGACCTCGGGGTCAAGCTGGCCCATTACCGGGCGATCCGCGACAAGGAGACCTTCAGCGCCGTGCCGCTCCTGGTCACCCCGCACCCGGCCTCCGCCGCCACGCTGAGCTACACGGCCGCCGCCTACAAGAAGGCGCAGGAGACGGACCCCCGGAGCCTGGCCCCGCTGGAGCTGGAGGCGGCCAACACCCTGCATAAGTATCTGAACGACCTGCCGAGCAAAGATCGTGAGATCCCCGGCGACAGCCCGGCCTTCGACGCCCGGTACACCGCCTGGCTCAAGGAGAAGTCGGCCTGGGTCCCGCTCGGGGTGATCCGTGACGTCGCCGTGGAGGAGCTGGCCAGGGCCGGATACCCGGCCGCCAAGGTCGAGGCGTTCCGGTCGGCCCTGAAGGCGATGGGCGACGAGGAACTGGCCAACCCGGGCCGGGCCCGGCCCGAGCCCGCGCTCGCCCTGGTCGCCGCCTCGGGCGACCTGGGCCGCTCGATCAACGCCGAGTCGTACCCCTCGGCCGGGGCGATGGCCCGCGAGGTCCACTTCAACGAGCTGGCCCCGTTCTTCCAGGCCCCGAGAGCCTACGGCGTCGGCCTCCTGGCGCTGATCTTCAGTCTGGTCGTCGCCAACTTCGGCGTCTCGATGAGGATGGAACGGACCTTCGGCAAGCTCTCGAATGCCCTTTACCTGGCCGGGATCGCCGGGTTCGCGGCGGGGATCGGGCTGGAGATTTACGGCTTCTCGCTCCGGATCCGGATCTCGGGCTGGGCCCCGGTCACGAACATGTACGAGACGGTGATCTGGGTGGGGATGATCACGGCGGTCCTGGGACTGGTCCTGGAGGCCATCTACCGGAAGACGTATGCGGCGCTGGCGGCCTCGGGGGTCGCGCTGCTGGCCACCGGCCTGGCGGCGACGGTTCCGATGCTGGACCCGGACATCCCGCAGCTCCCGCCGGTCCTCCGGAGCAATTACTGGCTGACGATCCACGTCCTGACGATCGTCTCCAGCTACGCCGCTTTCGCCCTGGCGATGGGCCTGGGCGTGGCGGCGACCTCGCTCTACCTGACGGCGACCTACAAGCGGACCTCGGGCTTCGCCCGGCTGGCCTCGCCGCTCCTGGCGGGTGTCCCGCTGATGGCCCTGGGCTACTTCGGGGCCTCGGCGTGGGCCGACCGGCTCAGCTCGCCCCAGATCCTGGAGCGGTTCGGCCTCTACGGGATGATCGCCCTGTTCGGGGTGGGCTTCGTCCTGACCGGCGTGGCGCTCTTCGCGATGGCCGGCGAGGCGGTGAACCGCTCGATCTTCCGGAACCCCGACGACCTCGACGACGCGGCCCTGGCCGGCGTCCCCTCCTCGGCCGACCTGTTCGCCCCGCCGCTCGGCTCGTCCGGCGGGGGGACGGCGGTCCTGACCCGGGCCGAGCCCCGCGTCTCGGCCCAGGCTCAGCCCAAGCTCGGGGCCCGCTACCTGGCGATGCAGGCGACCGCCGCGCAGATCAAGCCGATCTCGAACTTCATCTATCGGTCGATGCAGGTGGGAATCCTCCTGGTCGCCGCCGGGACGTTCCTGGGGGGCTGGTGGGCCGACGTCTCGTGGGGCCGGTTCTGGGGCTGGGACCCGAAGGAGGTCTGGGCCCTGATCACGCTCCTGGTCTACCTGATCCCGCTCCACGGCCGGTTCGCGGGCTGGGTCAACACGTTCTGGCTGGTGATGGCCTCGGTCGTCTGCTTCCTCTCGGTCCTGATGGCCTGGTACGGCGTCAACTTCGTCCTCGGGGTCGGCCTCCACAGCTACGGCTTCACCGAGGGCGGCTCGCAGGGGACCGTCGGGATCGCCACCCTGGTCGTCCTGGCCTACGCCGGCGCGGCCTTCTGGCGGCGGCACCTGTCGTCGCGGGTTCCGGGTCTCTCCGCCTGAGCCGGACCTCGGCGGACCTCGGAGATCGCGGGCCCGGCCTCCCACTCGGGGGCCGGGCCCGGTCGTTTGCGGAACCCCCGGCGATGGCGGTGAACCCTTGAGCGACTCGGTCCCCCTGGTCCTGATCGACGCCGTCGGCCTGACCGGCGGGCTCCTGGGAATGGCCCCCCGGCTCCGGGCGATGGCCGGCTCGGGCTGGACCCGGACGCTCCGGGAGGTCGTCCCGGCCGTCACCTGCTCGGCCCAGGCGAGCTTCCTGACTGGCCTTTCGCCCGAGGGGCACGGCGTCGTCGGCAACGGCTGGTACTTCCGCGACACCGGCGAGGTCCGGTTCTGGCAGCAATCCAACGCCTTGATCCAGGCCGAGCCGATCTACGCGACCGCCCGCCGGGAGGCGGTGGCCCGGGGCCGGCCCTTCAAGGCGGCCAAGCTGTTCTGGTGGTTCAACCAGGGGGCGGCGGTCGACTTCAGCGTCACCCCCAAACCCTATTACGCGGCCGACGGCAACAAGGTGTTCGGGATCCTCGGGACGCCCGAGGGCCTGACCGGCCGCCTGGAAGCCGAGCTGGGGCCGTTCCCGTTCCGGACCTTCTGGGGGCCCGGGGCCGGGCTCCCCTGCACCGCCTGGATCGCCCGGTCCGCCGCGAGCGTCCTCCGCGACGAGCGGCCCGACCTGACGCTGGTCTACCTCCCGCACCTGGATTACGACCCCCAGAAGCTGGGCCCCTCCGGCTCCGATCTCCCCCGGCTCGTCGGCGAGCTCGATGACGCCTGCGCCCCGCTGCTCGACCAGGCCCGGGCGACCGGGGCCCGGGTCTGGGTCGTCGGCGAATACGGCCATTGCGACGTCTCCCGCGCGGTCCTTCCCAACCGGGTCCTCCGCCGAGGCGGCCTGCTCGGGGTCCGCCCCGGGCCGTTCGGCGAGGTCTTCGACCCGCTCACCAGCCGGGCGTTCGCCGTCTGCGACCACCAGGTCGCCCACGTCCATGTCCGGGACCCCGGCGACCTCCCCCGGGTCCTCGACCTCCTCGGGGCTGAGCCCGGGGTCGCCCGGCTCCTCGCGGGCGAGGCCCGGCACGAGGTGGGGCTCGACCACGCCCGGTCCGGCGAGATCGTCGCCCTCTCCGAGCCGGACGCCTGGTTCGCCTACCCGTTCTGGCTCGACGACGACCGGGCCCCCGACTACGCCCGGACCGTCGACATCCACCGGAAGCCGGGTTACGATCCCTGCGAGCTGTTCCTCGACCCCAAGATCGCCGCGCCCCGGCTCCGGCTGGCCCGCCGCCTCCTTCAGAAGAAGCTGGGCTTCCGGACCCTCTTCGACGTGATCCCGCTCGACCCGTCCTTGGTCCGGGGGAGCCATGGCCTTCCGGCCCCGATCGAGGCCGACCGCCCGATCCTGATCGGCGACGGCCCGGACCCGGGTGGAGGCCCTTGCATCGCGACGACCGACGTCCACGGCCTCCTGCTCCGGGCCCTGATCCCGTCCTGAGGCCCGGATCGCGACCGGGGGGTGGAAAAGCCGAGCCCCGCCTTTTAGATTGGTGATCCCTCCCGGGATCGGACCGAGATCGAGACCCCGGCCGGAGTCGCCCCATGACCACCCGCATCGATCCCGCCGGCCCGGAAGGGCGGACCCTCCTCCGGCAGTTACTATCCGAGCGGAACCAGGAGCCTGGGCGGACGGCGGAGATTGACGAGCAGATCCGGCGGACCTTCGAGCGCCGGGTCGCTATCCTGGTACTGGACATGGTCGGCTTCTCCCGACTCTCGCACAAACACGGGATCATCCATTACCTGTCGATGATCGCCCGGATGGACCTGGCCGCCCGTCCGTCGGTCGAGGGGAACGGCGGCCGGGTGGTCAAGCAGGAGGCCGACAACCTGTTCGCGGTGTTCGACACCCCGGGCATGGCCCTGGAGGCCGCGCTCGACATGTTCCGGAGCTTCGAGGCGATCAACGGCGTCACCCCGAGTGAGAGCGACGTCTACGGGAGCGTCGGGATCGGCTACGGGCCGACGCTCCTGATCGGCGACGACGACCTGTTCAGTTGCGAGCTCAACACGGCCTCCAAGCTGGGCGAGGACATCGCCGGAGCCTCCGAGATCCTCCTGACCGTCGCCGCCCACGACGCCCTGCCGGCGGGCCTCTACCACTTCGACCCGGCCCGCTACTCGATCAGCGGCCTCGAACTCGACTGCCATCACTTCCGCTGCAAGCTCCACCCCGACGGTCGGGAGATCCAGATCCCCAACTCGCCGGGCCGGCTCCTCGGCTGATCCGAGGGGTTCGACCACCACCACCCAACTCGTCCGAGGATTCGCCCGATGCCAACGACCCGCTCCCGGCCCCACCTCAAGACCGTGTCCTTGACCGCCCTCGCGCTGGCCCTGGCCCTCGGCTGGGCAGCTCGCGAGCGTGCCCACGCCGCCGAGAAGGCCGCGATCCTCGCGTCGCAGGTCGTCACGCTCGACCAGGTCAAGATGACCGACGCCAGCGATCGCGGGGCCGTCTTCGGCAAGCTCGGGATCTACCTCGCGGGCGACACCCCGGGCAGCACCAACTTCGTGACCGGCCGGCTGGTCCTCGCCCCGGGCAAGACCCCGCACCCGCCCCACACCCACGCCGAGGAGGAGGTCATGGTGATCGAGGCCGGCCACGGCGACATCGAGGTCGACGGCAAGACCACTCAGGTTGGCCCCGGCTCGGTGATGTATACCGCCCCCAACGTCTCGCACGGGATCGTCAACACCGGCGACACGCCGATCGTCTTCTACTTCATCAAGTGGGCCGGCAAGGGCGGGAAGTGAGGGCCGAGTGATCGCCCGGGAATGACGGGAGATCCCCCATCGGAACTCATCCCATCCCGAGGATCTTGTCCATCCTCCGGACCACGTCCTTCATCCCGTCGAGGTCGGCCAGCCCGACCTCGGCGGTGATCCAGCCGTCGTAGCCGACCTCGATCAGCGCTGACCTGACGGCTGGCCAGTCGATCTCCCCTTCTCCGAGCGGGTAGCTGAACCGCTTGGGCTTGCCGTATTCCTTGACGTGGATCTTGAGGATCCGCTTGCCCAGCTCGCGGATCCACTCCTGCGGGAAGCCGTATTCGACCACGTTCCCCACGTCGAAGTAAGCCCCGACGGCCGGCGTGCCGAACTCGTCGATGTAGCGGGCGAACTCCGGGGCGCTGAGGAGGAACTTGTTCCAGACCTCCTCGATCGCGATCTTGATCCCGGCCGCCTCGGCCTCGGGAATCACCTTCCGGACGTTGGCCTGCGACCGGGCGTAAGCCTCCCGGTGCGTGACGGGCGGCTTGACCACCGCCGGAACCAGCAGGACGGTCGACCCGCCGTACGCCTTGCAGTCGGCGATCGACTGCCGGATCGCGGCCAGGCCCCTCTCGACCACGGCGGGGTCGGGGCTGGACAGCGGCGCGTTCCAGTGGGCCGAGCCCGAAACCCCGTGGATCACCAGGCCGGTCGCGTCGCGGGCCTTGAGGACCTCGGAGCGGTCGAACCCGTTGGGGCTGAGCAGCTCGACGCCCTCGAAGCCGGCCTCCTTCAGGAGCTGGAAGTGCCCGAGGACCGGCCCCTGGGACGCGACCGAGAGCATGAACGCCTTCTTCCAGGGCGGCCTGGGCGGCCGGGCGAGCGCCCGGGGGCCGGCCATCGAGGCGGCGGCCAGGGCCGCGCCGGTTGACTTGACGAACGTCCTGCGGTCGATCTCGATCATGGGGCCTCCCGGTTCGGGTCGCGGATCAGCCGGCCAGCTCGGCGAGCCGGGCGTCGAGCAATTCCCCGACGACGGCGGGGTCGGCCTTGCCGCCGGTCTGCTTCATCACCTGGCCTCGGAGGAAGCCCTTGACGGCCTCGGGCTTCTTCTTGCCGCCTCTGAGGTCTTCCAATGCCTTGGGGTTGGCCGCCAGCGCGGCCTCGACGGCCGAGGCGATGGCGTCGCGGTCGGACACCATCTTGTAGCCGCCGGCCGCGATGATCGCCTCGACCGGCTCGCCGGTCGCGATCATCTTGCCGAGAACCTCGCGCCCTTGATTCGTGTTCAACTCCGACCGACCGACCCGGTTGATCAGGTCGGCCAGCGCCCCGGGCCCGACCGGGAACTCACCGATGGGGACCTTCCGCTCCTTGACGGACCGGAGGATGTCCTGCTGGATCCAGTTGCTCGCCAGTTTAAATTCACCGGTGGATCCGGCGACGGCGTCGAAGTAATCGGCCACGTCCTGCCCCTGCTCGACCAGGACGTTGGCGTCGTAATCCGAGAGGCCGAAGTCCGAGGAGAACCGCCGGCGACGCTCGGCCGGGAGCTCGCCGATCGAGGCCCGGATCCGGGCGACCCAGGCCTCGTCGACGACGACGGGGACGAGGTCGGGCTCGGGGAAGTAGCGGTAGTCGGCCGCCGTCTCCTTCTCGCGCTGGGGCTTGGTGATCCCCTCGGGATCGCTCCAACCCCGGGTCTGCTTGGGGGCGTCATTGATCGTCTTGCCGTCTGCTTTCCAGCGGGCGAATTGCCGCTCGGCCTCGTAGTCGATGGCCCGCTCGACGGCCCGGAAGCTGTTCAAATTCTTGATCTCGACGATCGGCGTGGCGATCGTCTTGCCTTCCCGCTCGATCTGGATGTTGACGTTGGCGTCGCACCGGAGGCTCCCCTCCTGCATCTCGCAGTCGGAGACGCCCAGGTAGCGGAGGGTCAGCCGCAACTCCTCCAGGCACGCCTTGGCGTCCCGGGAGTTCCGGATCTCGGGCTCGCCGACGATCTCCATCAGCGGGATCCCGGCGCGGTTCAGATCCACTTCCGAGAATCCGCCCGCTCCGTGGGTGAGCTTACCAGTATCCTCCTCCAGGTGGACCCGGGTCAGCCGACATCGCCCGCCGCCCGAGCCGTCCTTCTGGGGGGGGATCTCCAGCCAGCCCCCGGTGCTGAACGGGAGGTCGTACTGGCTGATCTGGTAGTTCTTGGGGAGGTCCGGATAGTAATAATTCTTCCGGTCCCACTTGGTGAACCCGGCGATCTCGGCGTGGAGCGCCACGGCCGTCTTGAGCGCCAGCTCGAACGCCCGCCCGTTCATCACCGGGAGAGTCCCCGGCATCCCCAGCGAGACCGGGTCGGTCTGCGTGTTGGGCGGGAGCCCAAACTCGGTCCCGCACGAGGCGAACATCTTGCTCTCGGTGGTGAGCTGAACGTGGACCTCGAGGCCGATGACGATCGTGTAATCCATCAAACTTTCTCTCACATTTTGCGACCGATCGGCCCGCGAAGATGCTCAACTCCGATCTCGGGATTCAAGAGCTTATCATCAACTACAAAGATATCTGGGACATGGCCCCGATCACCCCAGACGAAATATTCGTCCAAGGGTCGGAGAAGCAATTCGGTTGCCTCGTACAGATCAGGATATTCTTTTAGATCGCCTTCAAAAGCATCCATGACTTCGTTATAAAATTTCATTTCATCAAAATTTTTGCGTTTGAACGACTCCGAAAAAAAAACGACTGTGATGACACCCCAGGTTTCATGGATGTCCATCAAAATGCGATAGCTCTCGGGCTTCCAACCATGGGATTTCGCATAATTCTGCAATGAATCCCGAATTCTCAGGATGCCTTCTCTCAAGGTTGGTTCGTGATCCATGTAATGACTCCGCTGGCCGGATCAGTGAGTTGGGCCAAGAATTCGTAACCGTTCACGGCCCCAGTGGCAGTATTGACGGCCTTCCGATCTGATCCTGGTAAGCCATGATAGCCTTTGTGAGGAATTCCATGACGCCACGCCCCTGCGCTCGGCAACTGGCGACCACGCTCAGCATCCGCTCGACGAACCGGCTACCCCGCTCGCTATCGGTCCGTAACCGTTCACGGCCCCAGTGGCAGTATTGACGGCCTTCCGATCTGATCCTGGTAA
>JAABUU010005690.1_pt1 | contig 13819 bp, 19 predicted proteins | sample 5559301 | NCBI WGS metagenome assembly JAABUU01 (sample SAMN10711884, study PRJNA513360) | rock metagenome | isolation source: Antarctica rocks | place: Antarctica: Victoria Land, Richard Nunatak white | reverse complement strand
CAAATTCTGGCCTTTCATTAGCTACCAGCTTTTGCTGCCCATGCTGCGTCAAATGTTGTCAGCAAATGACCCGGCTGATCAAATGCATGAGAAGTGTTGCTTGGTCATTGCAGGTCCATTTGAGGCATTTGGTGGGAGGCAGAGCTCGCAGTTACATGGGTGAAATGCCTCACGAGAAGATCTATCAAGTGGAGTTTCCTGAAAGGCCAGGAGCCTTGAAGAAGTTCTTGTCTGTGCTGCAGCCTCAGTGGAACATTACCCTGTTTCACTATAGACAATCAGGTGAGCTCCATGTCACGCTGTGGGAAAGTTACCATTTGCTCTTCACACCAGTGTGTGCAGCTGATGTTGTCAGGGATGCAGTGTTTACTACTTAGCTGATGCCTCTCTATGTGTTCTGCCGTACGCACATATAGACTAAGAGACAGTGTGTTCTTCATACATGCCTTGAATGAGCAATCTTCTTATGTTTGGAGAAGGGCAGGATACCGTACAAATTTTCAAAACATCCTCGGGATTTTAAGTCACCTCAGGGTGCTTTGGAACTGAAAGAATCAGAATAAGTTTTCAGAAACAAATACTCAATAACTTTATCTATCGTCAGGCAGGCTGCATGTTAAATTTATCGGGCTTTAAGTGTCCTGGGGCACCTGTGCATGTCCAAAACCTGTTGATTTGCAGCTACAATCAAGCTACAGCACAGAGTGCATCATTGGTGCATTCACAGGTGTCTGGCCTGTCATACCAACAGTCAAAAGCTTCCCATAATCAACGTTTCTACCCCCTTTTTTTCAGTCACCGCCCCCTTTTGTTTGGGGAATAATTCAACAAAACAAGGATACTCGCATAAAATTACATATGGTATCTGCATGTGTTTCCATGTTGCCAGGCAGTATGTGCATACAGTTTATAAGACAGCGAACATCAACACATGCCTCAAGTCAGACAGCTTTCTACGAATGGAGCTGGCCAGGAGTTTTGCGCCATACATGCAATTTCTTCTCATGTCTTCCCCATTTCGCACATTTCGATTTGTTGCAATGCAGGTAACAGGACGTCTCAGGCTTTGCTCGGTCTACAGCTATCTCCAGACCAGCAAGAAGCCTTCCAAGCTGTAATTCAAGAGTTGGAAGTCGATTTCACTTTCACGACTCTTCCAGAAGACGCTCGGCGCGTATTTGACATGTTCATTCAGTGACACACAGAGTGTAGTCTATATGATGCTCTAGAAATGCACGAGGCTATTCTACAGGTTAATATTTTCATAGGTTCAGAACTCATGTTTTGCTACAGCACACTTCAGTAGAGCTGCACGCTCTGCTCTTTAATAGAAAGAGTTCACAGTGGTAGCAAATGACTGCATTGGTGCTTCATCTATATTGATTCTAGTTGTCTAAGCGCAAGGCCTTATTCCTTGCAGACTGTCTACTGGCTGTCACATGTACACCTAGACTTCTTTTGGGTGACTTGCTGCTTTTGTGGCCAGTCTTGTCAAGCTGTTGCAGAGTCGTGTCATGGGGCCCATCACTTACGCTGTTCACCAGATTAGAACCAATCTGTGGTGTGCGGCATATCCGCTGATCACTGTTGGGCTGATACTTTGGTTGTTCCACAGAAGTGCTGGCCAGCTGAGCTTCTGAATCAGCTGCTCTGGCAGAGCCAGCTCCTGCAGTCTTCGGAGCTGTAGCTGATGCAGCATTTCTAGACATTGCACGTGCACTGCTTTGAGAGCTGGCACCTTGACTTGGCTGCTTGTTTGCCTGCTGTGAGGATCTGGCTCTGCTCATCACAGGCTGTAACTGCGGCATGTCTGTGGCAGGGCTGAAAGACTTTGCTGCTGTCAAGTACTCCAATGGCCTCTGGATTGGAGGCAGCAAGCCCACTCTGCAGTGTAACAACAAAAGCTGTGCAGCAGAAATGACCATTCGTGGTCACAGAAGAGGGCCATGCAACACAAGGTTTTGGGGGGCAGGAATAATACAGGCACCTCATATCAGGCCCCACTTGCCTGCGTTTCAGTCTCTGAATGGAGTGCTGACAGATGTCGCCCACCTCTGCCTCCAACATCCTGATGCTGTGCGGCGTCAAATCTATTGGCCATTGCGAAAGCACAGAGCGGCGCTGTATAGCTGTTTGCCCTTCGTGTTGAGGGTGACCGTCTTTTGTTTCATACAAATCAGCAAGCGGGCCTGGTGCAAAGTGTACCCTGAATGAACACACCCAAATAAACGACCAGATTACAGGGGTACAGTAACGCCAAGTGAACTAAGTTGGCTGCATGCATAAGCACAATCTTTTGTGGCAAGCTGTGAGACAACGTGTCCTAGCGTTTGTACCTGCGTCTTCTGGTCTTGACCATGTTGACAGCATTGCCTTTAAGGGGGTTCTGCGTACTGCTCACCCATGCTGCATAGTCTGTAAGGGAAGCAGCGCCTTGCCTGGATGGATCAGACTAACACGCGGAACTGGCCTGCAAGGCTTGCTGACCACCAGGGAAGTCTCACGAGATGAGGGAAGTCTCTGAAAACCAATGAAGGTCATGCAAAAGCGGTGCGGCGACACTGGAAAGTTTTGACAAGTTTCGCATGCTGAGCTTTCGAAATGCTTACCGGCAACTTTAGAGTCTCCTAAAATTTGCATGACAGACATATGAACAAATCTCCAACTTATAGCTCATAGTTCTGCACTGTATTGCGAACCCAAATGTGGGTAACAAGCTCCTTGTGAAAGCCTGATGCGTGCATGCGCATATGCCCATCATGTCAAAGACATAGCAAGCTTCCATGCTGTGGATTACCAACTACTTGCCAGACAGGTATTGACCATTGGGACAACACTCACAATAGCCTTGTTTACTGCGTACAGGGCTGAAAGGACGTGTGGTGCTGCATCTGCCACATGTGCTGAGGTGGTAGCTTGGCTGCATGCATGCATGACGTTCACATAATTACACTTTTACAAAATGATATCTTTGGAGCTGGCCCAGCCTGTAATGATCTGCATGATGCGCACAGCATTGGGGTGCGAGGACCCCTGAAGCATCCCCATCACCTGCCTGCACAGCCACAAACAACAACATTGTTCATTCTGGCACCATCTACCCACATATGCAGTGCAGTTGGCACTAAGTTGGCACAACGGATGAAGATTCCATGTGCTGCACACCAAAGATGCATACTGGTGACCAGTGACCACCACGAAACAATGATACAGTCGAAGCAATTGCCATCTCAGTCAGAATCACAACATTCTGGTGGGTACAGTGACAGGCTGCAGCAGTCATCATGCCCACATTGCTGCAAATGTTGCATGCATGCTCCGCCAAACCCAGCTCTGCATGTTCAACCTTGCAATGTAGACTCCTTCAGATATCTCCACAATGTAAAAACACACCGGACACTAGTCCCCAGGCGTTGTTGAGTTTAGAATTTCCACCTTGAAACGGGCGGTTCCCTCATAAAAGTGACGTTTCTGTGTCCCAAGAGGGCTAGTCAGCATGCACAGCTGTACCTGAGTGCATCTGGTGTCTCCTTGCCAGCAACAACCATCTGCAGAGTGCCAGCACAAGCGCCCTGCTTGGCCTGCCAATACACAGGGGCCGGGTCCAGCTGCTCCAACACATCAAAGGCCCTTGCAGCTGCTAGGAAGAAGCCTGCCTGGTAGCACTCATTGGCAATGAGCTGTAGCAGCTCCAAGGACCTCTCAGAGGTCTCTTGCTGCAGGTACAGCTCCCAGGCCAACATGGGCTTCCCTGTAAAACACATGCTTTGGATTTATCTTGGATTCTTAAGCCTCTGATTTTGGACAATGATTGATAAGTGTCAAAAGAGAACTTTTAGTTTGCATCGCAAATAACACCATGGTGCAAATACGGTAAGTTTTCTTGTTGAAAATCATGTTTTCGAAGTTGAAAGAAACTTTTCACACAACGCAATGCATCCATTGTGACCTCAAATGCATCCCTTGGCTATAAGATTCAGGAGCTTCACAGGGCTCCAACTGCCCCCTTGCTGACCATGTTCAATACCAAGCCTGGTGTTGCTTGCATAACACATACACCAACTTGTGGCTAACACCCTGGCAAGCCCTGACACAGTCTGGACAGTCCTTATGCTTAACGATTAGTTGAAAGAATGAATCAGTGAAGTTGGGAAGGAATCAAAGAGGCATGGAATGGTCACCTTGCATGATGAAGGTGCGTGCTGACCAGTTGAGGAAGGGCCCTTCCTGGCGATAGGCCTCGCTCTGAATGGCGCCGAAGGCCTCTTCAGCTTCTGCCCACTCTCCATTGGAGGCGTATGCAATGCCATAGTTCCAGTTGAAGTCGTCATCAGAGGCCAGATATGTCTTGATAGACTTCAGGTACACCAGTACGTCCTCAAACTGCTTCAACAGGAAGAAACAAGAGGCCATGCATTGCCGCCCTGCAGCAGAGTTGTCTGCACTTAGATCTTCTGACAGCACATGATTGGCTCCATGATGCGATTGTTCACAACATGACAAGCCTTTTGCCAACCATTGCTGCCCTGCACGCAGTGTACTGTGCTTGCTGCTGACATTCACGTCACAAGTGCAAGACTTCGCTAAAACTTAGGAACTGGTGAGTGCAACTACAAAGACTTTACAGACTTGATGCAATAGCAGCACAGTCTTGACTTGCCTGAGTCTTGAGCACACATGCTCTCCTACCAAAATGGTATGCTGGTTCCAATCAAGGCCTCTGAAGTGACATGATACTGCTGTAAGCACAAGGTGGGGATGAGGCTTACCCGGTATGGTATCGCACTCTGCAGCAGAGGAGCCGACAGCTTGGAAGCACTGCTGTGCAAGGCGTAAGTGCTCACTTGAGGCTGATTGGGACTGCCCCATGGATGCATGCACCACACCTGCACAGCATACACTATTTCACACAGTATCTCATAAAGTATTTGCGAGTCTGACTGCTGCTAATATGAAACTTCCTGCAATGCAGATGTAGTTGCCTACATGCAGATACTTGAAGGAGCTGCAGAGCAGACTGCTACTGCAAGAACGGCCTATCTGTTCAGTACTGTCTATACTGTCCGTCAAGCAATTAACGGCACCCACCTTGAGCAGCACCAGGCCCATCTTTCAGCTGTAATGCAAAGTTTTCTTGTTTAGATGAGCTGCAGCGGCCAGACTGACTGCAAGCATCAGCACATCATGAGACAACATGCATATGGAGAGCATGCAGGCTGACAATGCGACACCGCACTCAGACTATGGATCATGTGTCATGCAGATGAGCAGCATGCGCTGCTGACCTTTGAGCGTGTACTCTTGTGGCGTGGCTGGCTGCAGGTCCTTCACCAGCTTGAAGGCTTCCTGCAGCTGGCCTTGCCGCAGGTAGTGCACAGCCAGGTTGAGCCTGGCCTCAGGACACACATCCAACAGGCATGGCAGAACCTGCATCACACCACCAGTCTGGTTTCATGCCTTGACATTGATCGGCCAGGCACGGTGAGGAGCTTGCAACAGGCTGTGGGTTAAATACAATGGAGTCAGCATAAGAGGCGCGACTGGCAGGATGAAATCACATGTATGGTGCAGCACGTGTAGCAGCCTGGGTGCACGCACGTAAAACCACCCACGTGCTGCACAGGTCTCATGATTGATAACAAACAGTTGACTGTAGACGTTAATGGTTTGATTTCTGTGTGGAGGAGCTGCTGCAGCACGTGACATGTGCGGTGGTGTGGTGATGATGGGCATGCAACGCAAGCCCCATGACATTCACTAAAGCTCATGTGAGTGTGAGCCCTTGTGTGAGCGCTTTAGGAGCCACATTGTATCAAGTCAGAGGATGACGCTTCTGACTACGCTTTTAGCAGCAAGGCCAAAGTCACCTGCAGGGCGGCGTCACCATCCCTGAAGACCACCAAGTTGTGCTTGATGAGGTCATTGCTATCAGGGCTCACCCCTCGCTGCTCCAAGGCCTGCAATGTAAGCTGGTTGAGCCTGCATCGTTGAGCTTGATGGAAGATATGAAAGCAACAGTACAACCACACACAGACAGACACAATCTAGCAAATAGCAAGGTGAAGGATGCAACACCATGTTTACACCTAGGAAAAGATTTCACCATACAGACAGAGTCAGAGCATCCTGACTCCTAACTCGCGACCGCTAATTCCATCTAGCTTGGTCTAGGTTGATGATCTCATTGCAATAATGGGCATGCCAACTTACCGTAAGCCGAGTATAGCCTCCGCCATGTCTCTGGTCAATTCCGGAGGTTTTCTAAACAGAATGATTTTGTTTTCGGTGTGCAGTACATGTGTCACTGCATGTCTGTCGACGCATTCAATCTTACCAGAGTTGTGTCGATTTCGATACTTCAGCTCGAATGGCTCAACAGTCTTCAGCTCCACATAGCTGAAGACTGTTGAGTGCAGAATTGGTGTTTGGAGCAAGATGGCGGAGTGCTGTACCTTGATCTCTGCTTCTGCTGCTTTGCCAGTGTACAGCTTGAAGAGGTTGCACGCCTTCAAGTTGATGGCGGCAGCGCTGTCCGCATACTGCTGCAGGTAACCATCCAGCATTTCTGAGCTGACATCAAAGTAGTCCAGCTTGCTATAGCACAGTGCCAGGTAGACATTGAGAGCCAGGAAGTCTCGGTGCTCGAGCAGCAAGCGCTTGTAGACCTCTGTTGCCTCCTGCAATACCATGGCAAGCAATGACGACCTGTGATCCAAAGGGGCATAGGAACTACAATCTTTTGTGTTCTTCATGTTGCAGCATTGAACACAATGTCAATCAGATGATAAGGAGAAAGAGAAGGGCGTTTGCACTTTGCTGCTGAGGTGGTTGTGTGATGATGAGAATTGGGTTGGCAACTTGCAAGGGCACCGTGGTCACGTCATTGCAATTGCTGTCAAGACATGAACACATAAGCACAGGGACAGCTTGCACTTATGTGCAGGCTTGTGGTGCACCGTAAAAGCGTGCACCTGATAGTGGCCACGCAAGTAGTGTATGGAGGCAAGTGACAGCTGATCCTCAAGGCTGTCACCAAGCTGCTGATGGCACTCCATGAGCTTCTCTTCCTGACCAGTCTTATGTGCACAGTGGAACAGGATGCGTGTTTGCAGCGGACATTGCGGCCCCTGCATCACAAGCAAGGGGCTGGCTCCAAGTGCAAAAGAACAGGATCACAGCACAATCTGATCTGCCCTCTGCAGCACCATTTGCATATGCAATGCCAAATGCAAAAGCTCCTTGTGCCAGATCCTAAGATGTTAACCAAGCATTGTTCATTGTACTGGGGGCAGTGTGGCATTTGCTGAGGCTCATGTGCACCTCTGCAGCTGATGCCTCCGCTTCTTCATACAATCCCATGTAATACAAGCAGGCTGCCACATAGGTGTGAAAAATTGGATCTGGATCCTCCTCTGCCAGCAGCTGTTTGTATATTTCCATTGCCTACATGTCCACAGCCAACAGCAGGTGTCAGAGCTCACGCTAGGCTGACATCATGCATGCAATGGTGCAATGACTTGAAAAGGTTTGCACGCTCTCAAGACAATGCAGGCCTTGATCAGAATATTGAGGTCACAGCAACATGATGCACTACCAGCTGACTGCACAGCATTACCTGCAAATATGCAGCTGCGTTGCTGTAGTCATATGCAAAGGGACTGTATATTATCCACTGAAGGTCACAGACACATGTGCAGCAACACTTTGGTGTCACCTGAGCATGTTCCCAGTTGTGGTAATGAGAGTACGCAAGCCATTCAAGTGTCTTAGAGTCTGCTCCTGCTTCTCTGCGCTGAAACGTGAGAAAGGCCGTTGCGCCTGCATAGTCTCTGCCTTCCAAGAATGTTTCGAGCTGCAGAGATCGGTCACGTGGCTCTTGTCCCTGTGAAATTTAGGAGCTGTCACGAGCCAGTGCAGCTGATCAAAATAGTGCGTGGATCAGCTGAGGAAGTTCAGGGAGCAAAAAGCAAATGCAAGCCCCAGCAGCGTCTTTGCATGTCTGCAGACTTGTTGACGGAATCCTTTTTGTCACCTGCTCGAGAGGCTGCCTCTGTCTTACTCGTGACTTGGACAAGATCATCACTATTTGGCCTTTGTCCAGACCATCTCAACACGAGCGATACACGTCGCAAATGGACGTCACTCACCCTGAAAGCAGTACGCGCGCTTTGCCACTTTAGACGTCCAGTGCCTGGTCGCCCAGCTGAATGACCTGTTAAGCCAGCAGAGGAGCAATACCAGAATTCTCGACGTCCCCAATGCAGTTCAGGGATATTACAAGCTCCTTTCAATCCCGAAACGTCTATTTTAGTTCAGGTCCATAACATGAGTGAAACAAACGTCACAATCAATTCAGAGCACATATGTCATCAAGAGCTGATCTAAAACTGACTGCCTGAATGCATGCATGCCTGTCTGACCCAATGCAGCGATTGTACATGTGCAGGACTGCAGGTATAGAAAAACATTTGGAGTATGCCAGTGGAAGACAGACAAGGGACCAAGGCTGCATCAGCCTCCATGCTGTTTCAATTTTGGCATGCCAGCAGCTAGAGGTGCTGCACTTTCAAATGGGAGCCACTCAACAGGCGCACGAGCTGAGCTTCCGTTCAATCCTTTGCAATAGACTGGCAATGAGCTACATCGACTGAACCGTTGCATTCGTGGCTAGCGTAGTTCCTAACACATACCGTACTCAAAATCAAATGTGAACATATCGTACACAGAAAATCTTCTGCATGTGCAAATGCAGGGCAAACTTGATCCTTGTGACACATGTTTGCTGTCGAATGACCTTGGCTTGAACAAGCATGATGTCAGCAGTGATGTTGCTGTTCTGTGGTCCAAATGTCATCTGACAGGACATGGCACCTGACCGCTCTAGAGCAACATCTTTGTATGCTATATTTTACCAACTGTCTGATAAAGCAGCTTCAGTGATTTGCACATCAATGCCAGCATCTAGCAGCTCTTGATAAACAGCCCGGCATGTAGCTGCGGAAAATGCCTCGTCACCTCTTGCAGATGCAAATATCTCAAATTCCTCAGGTATCATGGCAATATCTTCAACTGGGACAGATTCTTGTTCTCCTTCTTGAGGCAGGCGTGCTGATTGTGATCTGCTGCCATGCTGCGAACCTTCTGACCCACTTCCCTCCGCTGATGAAGCATCATCATTCCTGACCACAATCTTTGGTCGCTTCCTAAGGGCACCATTCAAAACGAGCTTCTGCAGTGTTTCTTTGCAGCTTGTCAAGACAGGTGGGATTCTGCTAAAGGAGTTATATGACAAATCCAAGAGTTTCAGCTGTTGTAACCATGGTCCCTCAGGAAGCCACTTCAAGCCGGCTTCTTGCAAAATCACTTCTTGCAAATGCCTCAGTTGTAAAAACCCATCTGGTAGACCAACCCACGCAAAGCAATTGTGACTCTTTATGTTGACGGTGCGCAACGGCATTTCAGCATGAAAGCAGGCTTTCAGCAAAACCTGCATACCAACACTGGCTGTCATTCTCACCATGAACATCCACAAAGCAATGACAAGGAACAAGTGCCCTGCATATGAAGATAACTCAGAAACAGATTGTGCAGTCCAGAGCACTCGTTGCAACCATCAGGCGTGCAGTACAGCAGGAGAAACATAAATTATCACTAGATCAGTCTTCAAAGAGCTTCAAGAGCTGAACAAGTTGATTGCGTCACAGGGGACGCACCTGATCTGGTCTTCGCAAGTACACACTGCCACCCTTGGCATAGCGCTTCTGATTGCACCTCAACTCCAAGAAATGCAAGCTTGGGGGAAAGGTAAAAGCCAGGCACTCAAAAGGGTCATAATGCCCATATACAAAGACCCTCAACCAGGTCAGTGATAACATCTGCTGCAGGACTCGCAAGTCCTGATACGGGTCCATTATGTCGAGATGCTCAAGGTTTCTGAGGTTCAACATTTCCTCTGAAAGGGATTGAAACCCACAACAGCGCAGGGTCAGACTCCTGCAACCAAAACATATAGACCCATGATGGGTTACTTCTGTCAGCAAATGTCAGCAAATGCAGCTTGCATAGCGTTGATGGGTCACTTGCATGCTCTTGCTTGCAAGGGGTGACAAAGGTATGCCACAGCTATCAATCCTGCTTTCACAAAGCCTGAGTTCCTAAGGCAGCGCCATGCCCTTTTATACACATCTCTCGAGTGTCAGAAATGTGCTTGCATAGCTCAAGCTTTGTACTGTGAGACACTTACCTGAGGTCTACGAGCCTTGAAAGCGCTAAAGGCATTGCTACAGGTGCAGACCATTCCTTGAAATGGTCAAACCCATCAAAAGTAATGTAGTCCAGCCTAAGGTGCTTCAGCTTATGTAGACTTGCGCCTTCCCAGAAGGTGTCAAGGTCTGTGTTGAAACGGATGTTTGCCAACGTGAGACACTGAAGATTTAGTTCATCCAACAGATACTCGAAATCATCAAAGTCAATTGGAAGCGGTATCCCTGTAGTAGGATCACCGCCATGTGGTGAACTTCGACCTTGTTGCAACCACAAGCTTGTAAGCCCTGTCAGAACAGTCAAGTCAGCAAGGTCACAAGCAATGTAATTAGAGTTTTCGTTTTCCAGCAGGGCCAAAGATTGCAGCCCAGTGAAGCTCAAGATATCAGGCCAGACACTCTCTAGGCTGACTTGGCTTGCAGCATTGACTGGTTGGATGTTGTCTGCTGCTAGCCTCAGACTCGTCAACCTTGCCCCAGAGCTTGCCAAGATGTCTAACAGGCTTTCCATCTGTGACATGCTTGAAATACCCTCTGCCTCTTGCGACCAAGCAGGTTTGTCCCGCAGGGGATGGAGTCCAAACATGTCAATGCTTGCCACTGCTGGTGCTCGCTGTTTGACCCAGGAGCAAACTGCATTCCTCACAGGAAGCTGTATGCTAAGTCTGGACCAAACCGCAGACGGTTGCCGTAACATCTTCGCCCAGTTTCGGCACACCAAGCTACACCTGGTGCTCCTGCACGCCAGTCTACCTAAGCGGACACGTAGGTGATCTAAAATCTTTGTGCGGCGGTCATCACACTGAAGACTCACAGTTCATGCTGCGTCAAAGGTCCTGCGGCAAAGATTCTGATCAAGATCTCCTCAGGAAGGCAACGGAGGCTGGGGACGTCTATCATGATTGCTGACGAACGCTGCGTTTCAGTCCTGCGGTACACTGATGTGTATCACCAACTTCTCAGCTGTGGGCCCAGCTGTGGTTCAGGAAGGCGCGGAGGAGTTGACAAGGTTATAATGCATCTCATGCGGGCAAACATCACCGCAATAGACGTCTATCCCAGTGGCTGACCCTTAACTGCAAGGCTTCAGCAAGACTAATGAGTCATACCTGACCTGAAGAATTCTTCTTCCATGCAGTGCTCTCCACAATCGACAGCTGCCTGCCGATTGTGGAAAATACGCGATCGAAACACAATGTGGCGATCGTGCCAAAGTCAGATGCTGTTCAATTTCACGTCACCGGCGTAGCTGCCAACGAAAATCGTCGCCCGGCGTCGTGCTCCTGAATCTCCCCAGGTTCGAGCGATCGAGCGAGCTCGACAGACTTTATACAAGCTGCACCGACACAAATCATGGTAATTGTGCGCTCGTTTTGATATCAGTCAAGAGCGGAGTCACCCCGAACTTCCGGGATTCAACGGCCGTAAGCCGGACCGTTGTCGTTGCGTCCCATAGCTTAATTGCCAGCGCGCAAAGCATCGAAGCCTTGGAGACTGCTACCATTCTTTGTCACAGGCATCGCCCTCCCAGTCGCTGTTATCACAGCCTGCGACATGTCGTCAGAACTAGCCAGCGCTGAGACCACAGTGTCAAAAGCCTGCACAGTCCGTTTTTGGGTTTCGCACCAGCTTGCGCCTAGCACGTCGTTGCTTGTTCTATCGGCGTAACCCTATTTTCTAATGACAAAAAACACAAAATCATCCCCTCACAGACTGACGGTGCCTGGGTGTTGTTTCGTTGCTGGTGTGTTGCTGACTCTGCTATGGACCTCGTCCTTCAACCCGAAGCTTCAAGCGCCAGCAGGGGGAGCAGTTGTCAGTGCCTCAGCAGATGCTTTCAACAAAGTTGCAGAGGCCTTGAGCACATCCACACAGACTCTCATTCACAACAATGCCACTCTATCTGGGTCACTGGCCAGAGATGACCTCCTCATTGCAATCCCTAGCAGCCTTGGAAGGTCAGCAGCCTGTATCAAGCATGCCTCTATATTTGCAATGCAAGCTTCTGGTGCAGTCTCACCCCATGACGCATATGGTCTTGTGCTGCTGCCGGCATGCATTTGCCATACCTGTTAGATCATCTGTCATGACCATGCAGAGCCAGCTTACGCCTAGACAAGAGCAAGCATACTAGTCGGCCACAATTGATTGCATACTGTCTCTGTGCAGACTGTATTGTACAGCTTCGATACATGCATGCGTGCAGGCTGCCTCTTGTAGAAGCTAGCCGCTTATGGAGGGAAGGGACAGGGGCTTTTGTTGTGGTTGAATCAAGTACAGCCATTGACGCTGCACCATCCAAGTTCAAGGTCAGCAACATCAGTTTGGTGTCATGCCACCATGAGTGTTTTGACATGCCATCTGCATGGCTGCCTCCAACTCAAGCAATGTGCCAAAACACCTATGCATGGGCAGATACACAGGACATGTCGTATAGACATGCAGACAAGTCTACCGCAAGTCTGTCAGCACATGTCAGTACATGTCCTTTTGTCTGTCTGCAAGCCCAACGTAACAGGTGGGTGCAATGTGTTACCCAAAACAGTCTTTTTCTGTTCTCCAGCTGCAAATGCTCATGCATGTAGCATCAGAGCCCTTAGGGCCTCTGTGATCAGACTTGTTGGCTGCCAAAAGCATGATCATCATCATCATGACTCTCTCTTGGTTCCTAGGCTGGCATGGCAGCAGCAAGAGAGGAGTTTGGCAGCTATGCAGACCTAGAGGAAGGCCCTCCAGCCTGGCACAAGCCTGGGGATGCCAGGTAGCTTTCAGCAAGGACCATAACCAGCAGTGCATGTCAGTACATACTCCATATTGATGTCTGGCGCATCCACTGCGCATACTCCGAAGCCACTGATGCAAACTGCGTGTCAGGGACAGCCCCAATGTTTCTAGATTAATGTTACCATAGCACCTGTTGCCGCTCTGACAGAGGCTTACATCAGCAGCTGCACATGAAAGAGACTAATATGTATCTGTGCACAGCCTCACTGAACCACCTGTGATGTTGCTTGGTGCCATTGATTGCCACAAAATACATAACGTGGGTGCAAGGCTGCAATGACCCCATGCTCTAGCCAATTGCAGCCAGGGAAGAGGCAAGGGATGCATGGTGGTGCGAAGGACACTGTTACATACCTGGGGAAGTAGTTGCTATATTTGTTGCTATTTTGCCCTGCTGCTCTCACAAGCGCCTGCTTACATGCTGGGCTGCAAGAGCTGTTCTTCTGGCCAATCACAAGTGGCAGCAGAAAGCTGCAAGTGATTGCTCTGTGACGACTCTCCTCTCCTCCTTTTCTTCCTGTAAAAGAGACATGTTCAGCATTTGGGCGCTTTGTATCTCCTGTCATTCTCTTTTGAGTACTGCAGATGGTCCTAAATAGATCCTAAATCAACAGGTGACTGAAATGCTCTGCAGAACATTGATAGGCAATTCAGTGGGCGACTGGGTGCAGGCAAGGAGGCAAGGTGATAATGTGTATGAGCAAAGCTGGAATGACACCTCTCCTGACCAGTCACATCCCAGGAGCAGACGGCTCCAAAAGGCTGCCACATTA
>JAABUU010005689.1_pt1 | contig 13822 bp, 17 predicted proteins | sample 5559301 | NCBI WGS metagenome assembly JAABUU01 (sample SAMN10711884, study PRJNA513360) | rock metagenome | isolation source: Antarctica rocks | place: Antarctica: Victoria Land, Richard Nunatak white | reverse complement strand
GCCGGGTTACCCATGTTCTTTGGCAGGGACCCCCTCCGGGCCTTGGAGTATGCCCCAGTGACTAGGCAGGTGCAAATGCGATGCCAATGGCTGTTGCACTTTGCAAGGGAGGCTTTACAACCCCTGCCCAGCACAACTGCAGACCCTTTCTCTGGGACCCTAATAGATGCCAACGCACTCGGTGCGCCATGTTTTTACCTGAAAAACATTCGGCACTGCGTTTGCATGCACAGTGTGTATGAGCTGGCTCTGGAGCACAAAAGCACAGATTTATGCGTGTGTCACCCGCTTGCTTTTGCAAATGTTGTGAGTGTTTCTTGGGGCCTCTGTTGCAAGCATGCGGCATGCAGCCGTCAAATGACGGTAATTTTTGTTGTGCTGGTGGGTCATCAAACAGGCACGTCAGCTTATTGCATGACTTGTGCATCTTTAGCCATCTTGTCCATCAAGAAATGTTTTGTACCGTTGTGAAGGATGCCACAGTGCCAGAGCAGTGATGACACAATACAGGCCTTCCAGCGAGGGAGTGCAAGCATACAGGATTTTAGGCACCTAAACAATCACAGACATGTGGTGACTCAGTCCTCCCTGACTTTGTGTTATGTATGATTAGGCTGGGCATTGGCAGTTGTCACGTCCAGGGCTTTCAGAGTAGGAGGGCCCAACCAGCCGGCAGCAATGCTGCCCCTCATTGACATGTGTAACCACAGCTTTGCCCCCAACTGTAAGCTACAGCCTCTAGGTGATGGGAGCCTGCAGCTGGTTGCCCTTCAGGATATTCCCCATCAGCAGCCCTTGCTGCTCAGCTATGGCGGCCTGAGCAACGACTTCCTGCTGATGGACTATGGCTTTGTGGTGGCCAACAACCCATTTGACAGAGTGCAGCTGAGCTTCAACCTGGACATATTGGAGGTGAGCTGCTTGCTGTGGCAAGTTCCCTCTGCAATCTTGTGACATTGAGTAGCTGGAGTCAGGAGGCAGCTGGAAAGGGAACAATGCTCTTGCAACAATACCCTAGAGCATTGCCTCATCAAGTTTAGTAAAGTTCTGCAGGAATCTCTAGGTCATTGTACAACAGTAGCCAATCAAAAGAAGTTGCTGCAGTTTCTGCACTGTGATTGTGGAATGACAGCTGACGAACACCCAAAGACCTCCTTGCAAGTGCCTTCATGCCTCAGCGGTGTCCACACCAACAGGCAGTGCTTTATGCTTGGTGCAATCCGTTGCTTTGCACAGCGTTTGATTACGTCTTGGCCCTTGCACAGGCTGCCAAGGAGGTAGCGCATCTGCAAAGTTCTCAGGTGTGGTCAACAAAGAGCCAAGGTCCCTCTTCTGCCAGCACTGACCTACCCATTTGGCAAGAGCAGGCCCTGACCCACCTCAACCTGTGGGGCCCAAATGCCAACCTGGAAGTCATGCTGGGCGGCGTGCCCCCTGTGGACCCACGCCTGCTGGCTGCAGTCAGGATTCTATACTGCAAGGACCCCTCTGAGCTTCAGGGTAGAGCCTTAGTCCAGCTGGGGGCTTGGGGAGCCTTCTTGAACCCTGCCAATGAGGTTTACCCCTTCACTGGCATCATCTGGGCAGTATGTTCATCCAGGCACCAGACCAGAGGCCAAATCCAGCAGACAATGATGACTACACATGACTGGGCAGAGCTCCATTCAGCCACTTCTATTGCACAATACTGCTTGACAATAGAAGTGGCTCATCTTGCACTTGCAATGTATGCATTGCATCACATGCCTCCTGTTGCATCTGGGCCTACTGCAGATTTGCTGCACAGCCACATAGCTCCCTGGTTAGCGCACTGTACCTCAGAGCTCTATGAACCAATGGTGCACTACTTCCTGCAGGTGCGAGCCTTGAGGACCATTGCCGCTATATGTACCCTGCTGCTGTCTCAGTGGTCCTCAGTCCCTCAGGAGGACCAGGAAGCTCTCAGTCTGGGGATGGATTCAGCTGGGCTACCCTTATCCAGCGACATGAAGCTTGCAATGCAGTTTCGCCTTGAAAAGAAACGTCTGCTGCTGCATGCTGTCAATGAGATTAGCAAGCAAATACAGGTTAGTGATCGACGCTGCGCTTGAATATCTTCAGGCCCCGCTGCTGCAATGCAACGCAATCACATGTCCATTATGCATATCAATGTGGCATCAAACGCTGGTGTGGAGATTGCATGCCATGTTGTGACCACTGCCCTTTCATGCCTTGGTAGCACTGAGGCGTGACCTGTGTGGTTGCAGGGTCTGCCAGGCAAGAAAGGATGAATGAACAGTCAGGCATGCATGCAAGTCAACCCTAGTGCACAGGCAGTGACACTCTGATTGCATAGCACCGTTACTTCAGCTTGCAGCAATGCAATGCAACTGTGCCAGCTGTTGGCTGTCTTTAAAGCTATCGCTTGTTCCCTGTCAGCCTTCAAAACAGCTGTCTTGATGCATGTAAATCTAGATCTACCAATACCATTGAAGACTTCTGGTCATCTATTTGACATGCAATCAGAGCCAGTGTGACCTGAGCAATGTCGTGTCATAGACGAGTCTGTTCAGTCACAGTGCCAAGCAGGTCATTAAATCTGTAGCTCTGCTAAGAGTATGACTGATCTTGTGAAGCACGTGTCAATTGCAAACGAAATGCATGCAGCTCTTCAACGGCGAACATTTGCGCAGCGATCCCGCACCCAAGCTACCGTGCCTCAGGCTGTGAGTCCAAGCATCCCACATTCTGTTGTAGGTTGTGTGTGAGTTTGCTGCACATTTTTCGGAACATCCCGTTGTTTTGCACAAAGTCACCCTTCAACACTCCACACATCAGGCTCTTGCCGGTTCAAGACAGTGCCGTGATTAGCAGTTGGAGCACACTCGTTTTTCACAGTTTTCTCGTAGGTTGTACTTTAGTGCGCTATGCCAGGCGACCTGGGACAAGTCAGCTCACACCAAAGTGGACCGACTGCTCAGGTCCGGGTCCAGTCAGCAGCATCAAACATGCAGATCGGATCTGCTCGAATGATAGAACCACGTGTGCGTGCAGGACCTTCACCTGGACAATGACCTCAGGGAACCATATCAGTATGTTTTGCGTGAACGGCTCGCTCTCTGACTTTGGTGGTTGCTCTGGGAGCTAAGCTCTGACTATGGCCTGTTGTAGTGTTCCTGTGAAGTATCTGGAAGGTACAAGGGATGACTTGCCTGAAGACTCGCACCTGGCGCAGCACCAGATCAAAATGCTGCCACCGCACCCTACCATCGTCTTCATCAATCCAAAGTCAGGTGGCCAAATGGGGAAAAGCTTGTTGAAGCTGTTTGGACAGGTGGTCGGTGTCCCACAGGTCAGAGCAGCCAAGTGCAGCGTTTGCGTGTGACAGATATTCCTGCTCAGGATGCCTTCAACATGCAGAGCTTGCATCACCTTAGTACTGCAATGCAGTAACTGCGACAACTGTGTCTCAAGGAGGGAACAGTGCACGCAGCATCATGCAGCATGACACATGCTACAAATTCATGCTATGATACTGTTAGGTGTTTCGGTTGCCAAAGCAGAAGCCAGACAAGGTGCTGAAGAAGATCTGGGAGAACCTGAATGCAGCCATCAAGCAAGGAGATGAGAAAGCACATCACATCCAAAACAACATGAGGGTGGTGGCAGCTGGGGGTGATGGCACCTTCAGCTGGCTACTGCAAGCCATAGGGTAAATGTATATTGCGCTCGTAGGCCCATGCTGCCTGTATTGTGAAAAAATGTGATATAATGTGAAACGATGTGAAGGTCAGCAATTAGAGAGGCTGATATACAAGTCTGCTTTGCTTACATACTGGCTCATGCATTGAGTGCACAAGCTTGCATGAGTCACTAGGACCACAGGAGCTATCACAACCCTCTGCTTATGATGCAGCTGGCACTTTGCCTGTTGCAATCATTTGGTGACATCACACTGTATAAATCACCACACTAGACAACGGCACAGGCCATAGCACCAGAAACCTTCAGGTCAAATTGAGGCAGGCCACAGCATTGAGCAATGGTTGAGCAGAGGCAGTGTGCAGGGAGATTGGTATCTTGCCGAAGCCTCCTGCTGCTGTTATCCCTCTAGGCACGGGCAATGGCATGTCAGTCAATCTGGGATGGGGCCACAAGGCCAGCAAGCTGTGGGTCAAGGACCAGAAGTCAATGTCTGACGTAAACCACCCTTCCTCATTGTCCGTGACTCAAGAGCTTGTTATTTTGAGGAACTGTGGCTGCACGTGTTGCCCATGCAGCTTGTCATGCGGTTACATATTTGCAAGGCGCCCGCGGCATAGGACAGGAGGACGTGCAGTAGTCAATAATGCCCACTAACAGACAAGCATCTTGTTGTCAGTTGGTGTCTGTGCCTCTGTGTCATGAAAGCACGCCAATCACATTTGAGCGCAAACTGTGTTTGTGCTTTGTCTACACCACAGCATGCTATCAAAAATGTCTACTGGTTTGGCAACCTGATTTTGCAGCAGTTGAACACTGTGCTGTTGTGCCAAACAACAGCTTGAGATGTGCGACTTGCCATATGCAGATGATTCATGGCATAGCAAATGCTGCCATCCGTGACATGGACCTCTGGTCCCTGATGAGCTGGAGGCCTGCTATGTACAGTCAGCAGCTGCCTCTGACATTGAACTGTGTGCTTGTGTTTGGCAGATGACCATGCAAGCTGCATACCACGCGCTGTGCTTGCACGCCTGTGTACTTGGCGAGTGACTTGCAACTTGTGCCAGCCCAAGCCAGGAAGGTATTGGCCATTGATTTCAAACGCCATGCAGCAGGCATTCCCGTACCTGCATACACTGGACGGTCTGTGAGGTGCATCACATCAAAGCAACTCTCGCTCTCCTTTGGTTGTTGACAGCTGTGCTGTCGGGCAGGTTCAATGAAGTGCGCAACAACAAGCCAAAGCTGGCAAAGTATCGATGGCAGAACATTGGGTGGTATTTCTATGAGGCAATGGCCACTGGATGGTTCCTGGGTGCCAAGCCATTGAGAAAGAAGATAGCCAAGCTGCGAGTAAGTAAGCCAGTTGTACTGCTTTGCTGAAATCAGCTTATGACTGTGACGCTGCTGTTGGATTGCGTCTTTGTCTGTCCATGTGTGCACATGTCCGCCCCCCCCCCACTTGCACCTGCCTGTGCACTTTTCTGAGGCTGTGGATGTCTGTGGTAACAGCTCATGCTCAGTTTACTGCAGCCTCCTAGTAAGCTCTGATCAGTCAATTGGGTAGCAGCAATGGTGCTTTGCATAACATTACAACAAAAACATTGATTTCCAGTATGATTTAGGCAATGAGAGGGGCAGGTGGCAAAAAAGATGATTGCCTGCATCATGTATGGGACAGCATCACATGTTTGCAGCAGCTTTTTGCCAACATGTTTGGATTGATGGGTAGCAGCAATAATGTCACTTTGGTATTGTCTTGAGACAGGAATGTCCTGGGCTTGTGTAGGTGAGGCGAGGAGACGATGAAGAGTGGGAGGAGATCATCGTGTCCAGCAGTGTGCGAGCCATTGTGATGATCAACCTGCAGACCTACATGGGAGGCCGCGACTTGTGGGGTTTGCATGACCACCACATGCCTGAGGAACAAGTCAAGAACCTCAAGAAACCTATCTTCGATGATGGCTTGCTAGAGGTGCCCTGTCTGGTACACTTGCATGCATGTGCTGATTGGTCAAAGTATAAGTGCAAGGTGAAAGGATGGGTGTGGCGCAGATAGTGGGGTTGAAGGGGGGGTTTTCATACAGGAGCGGTATTGACAGGGGTGAGTGATCACATCCATGGGGAGCGCATTGCTCAGGCCAGCGAGGTCGAGGTCTATTTTGAAATGCAAAGTGAGTTGCAGGAAAGCCTGATCAGACAACAAGCGTAAAGTTTGCATCATACCAATGACTGCCAGTGCTTGAAGTGCATTAGTAACTGTATGTGGAAGGTCACGTTTCTGCAATCAAAAGCTGATCATCTTGTGCTTGGGTGCTATGAACACCGGTGTGATCTGGCAGCTTTTGGTGTTGTCTGCACGGCATGAGGCTCAACTGCATGCTGGCACATGTTTTTGCAAGACATGTGCTGGCCTATGCAGATGGGAGGAAGGGATTGACACACATGCGATTGGATGGGGAACCCTGGGCCCAACCCATACCTGCCAAGGGTGCACCAGAGGGCCCTCTCAAGGTGATGCTTGTTTTGCTATCGACCTGATCAGCTGTAGGCACAGCACTCTTCTGCTCTACAGTGTTGTGCTACCTTATTGCTACAAAGCCCTGTAGAAGCAAAGGTAGGTGTGTTGTTTCACCTGCCAAGCTGCATACACTGTAGGGGTGGGGTTTCGAGTTGTGATAAGCTGCTTATGTTTCCTGCAAAGTTGGTCATGAGTGAAAGCCTTCTGTTACATTTAGACTGGCCAATGACACTGTCTTACATCTAGACTCGGTCAGACATGCTGTCTTGATGACAGCATTGTTGAGCGGCGCAAGCCATGTGCACAGGTCCATGTGAAGCTGTCTGGGTCTTCCAGAGTGCTCATCAACACCCACAACCTGCCCGGCATCAATGCCAAGGCTCTGCAGCTCTCAAAACGGGAGGAGCAAAATAGGTGATGCCATGCATCTGTCTGATGCTACTGCCACGCTGTTGCCTTATGAAAAACAAAATGCGATAGCTGAGCCTCTGAGCCAGCTGTTGCTGCTAGGCCTGACTGCCGTCTTTCTCAATTGGCACACCATGTGCCAAATCTCATGCGCATGCAATGTGCTCTCTCCTTGTGTCCTTGCTATGTGCATGCAATGTGCCACCCCATTGTGTATGTGTCATATGCCAATGCCTGTCTGGCGGGCTGTTCCTTTTGGTGCTGCACATGTACAGTGTGCAGTATGCTTCTGTAGACTTTTGTAAGCTTCATGTCAGTGTTGTGCCTCATGCAAGTGTCAAATGCATATTCAGAGCTGTGTGGCAGGCTACATCTGATTGTGTGATGCCTGCCTGCAGCACCCCAGAGCAAGATCAGAACAGGGATGACACGCCCACAACTCACTAGCAGCAGCTGCAGGATATGCATGCATGATGTCTGGCCCATGTGCTCCTTTCAGACCAGGCAAAGACGGACCATGCTTACCACTGTTGTGCCAACAAGTGCAACAGCAGTGCTGTATGTTAGCGTACGGAGCGCTCATTCAGACCCTCCAGAGCATGGGAAGGAGCAACGAAGTAGCGCTGCAGTGTTTGGTGCTATTTTGTCTCTGATGACCAGCTGTAAATTAGCGAAGATGCAAGCAGCACAGTCAGCATTAGCCACTTCACACAGATCATTGTGTTAAGAAAGCGTGTGCAGTGATATCTGATTGACTTGGGCTGAGCACATGCCTTGTATAGACTCGAATGGATTCATCACACACTGAAGTCTGCTTCTGGACCGCTTAAGCCTGAAGTTGATAGCTGTGTGACCAATGCACATTGGAGACACAGAACTATGCTGCTGCTGCTTGGTCAATACGGCTGTTCTTGAAGTCACAATTTTCTGCATGCCCCTTGAAGCTGATGGAGGCTGTTGTACACATCTGAGGTGTACTTGTTGCAGCCAAATAAGTCGAGAGCTGGCACTGCTACTTGACATGTTGTCAAATCAGCAAGGCATAGCGATGCAGGTGTCTAGGGATGGTTGGCCATTAATTGCGAGGGTGATAAAATCAGTGGGATGAAAAGGAAAACAGACTTTTGGCATTTGCAAAAGCTGCATCAGCAATTGTCTCAGCTTGCTGCCCGCGTATGTCAGCCAGCAGGTCCAGCATAACCCTGCAGCGTGACACAGCAAAAAGTTTGCCAGGTACAAGTGCCAAAAATGCAACCAAAAGCAGGCCAAGCAACAACACATCAACCAAATCAGCGGATATGAACTTTTGCATCCCAGCCAAGCCTGTCCTGCCTGCAAAGTTGTTATACAGCCCTGCTCATACCCCCAGTCATTGAATTACTTTGCTACGACTTGGCATGTGCAGCTTTTGACATACAGTAATGGCTGCTTGCCTGATGTTTGCTGGATGATTCAGCTCCTGATCTTCTGTGCCATCCTGTGACTGAACATTCAGCAACCGTTCCTGGTATGGGTCCCCCAGGCGTGGCCTACCGTCTGGTGCATCTGTCTCCAGCAGCAGCCTCTCCAGAGGTATCTGCAAAGCTGTCATCATCAGCATTTAGGACATGCATGATTCTTGAAGTCAAGCAAACCAACAGATCTGTCAGCCTTGGTAGGCAAGTACCACAAACATCCATGCGCGTACTAAATGGCATATACAGTGTCTGGCAGATCACAGTGACAATGTTTCAGCGTGACAATGCTCAGAAGATGCGGCAGCAAGGATGCAGCAAAGCAAGAAAGTCCAGCTTTGCCTTTTTGACCATTGGCTCGTACTTCTTCTTGGACATGCGAGTCAGGTGGCCAGAGAGGGAGAAGTAGACTCCCTTGATCTTGGCCAGGGCATCCACCATTTCAGCAGGGCCAATCCAGGAATGTAGAATCAGCCCCTGCGGAAACGGCCCATGCTGCTGGACCACATCTTGCAGCTTGCCAAATGCACTGACACAATGCACCTGCAGCACAGATCCATGGATTGAGCATTGCTTGCATGACAAATTCAGCAGGGGAGCAAGGGATGATGCATAAACACATCCACCAGATATTATGCATGGGGGCATGTTTGGGCGTGTCATCATTGCAGCCATCAGTGGGGCCTTCTTGGTGCCGCTTTCAAGCAGTAGGTGTGCCATCACAGGGTGATGCAGCAGGACATTCTGCTCATCCATGATTGAAAGCAACCAGATGCAGCTGCACTATCGCACATGACGGTATATACATGAACACATCGGCAAGTCAGCAATACAGTAACAAAAGTGTAAATGCAGTAGCACGCCGTAACTGATATTGGTCTCTGCAGCTCCTTGCCCAGCTCAATCTGAGCCTTGAATACCTCTTCTTGTTCATGAATAGGAGTTTGGACCTTTTTGCTGATGTCCAGGCCACACTGCAAACACGCGTTTTCAGAACGTCTGTCACGAATGTGCGTACCCTGCTTGGTACCATTGATCAGGTGCTGTCATGGCAAAGAATATTATCATGGACACAAGCAAAGATCAGCCTCGCATAGTGGCCACGCATACCTCGCCTAGACCTGCTTGTGGTACTTCCTCTAGCTGTTTGCGCAAGTTGTCGAGCCACTTGTCTGATCTGCCCTGCAAAAACCTGTTGCAATTGCAAAAAGCTCAAGGTCAGCTGATGCATGACGCTGATGCATGATGCTGCCTCAAAGACACAGGCAGGGCCAGGAAAGGGTAGATCAGAAAGCTGACATAGTTGTTTACACAGACCATACCACGGGTGTAGGCCAAAATTGGGCTTGATATTGTGGTGCCTTTTGGCAAGTTGTGCCACCTACAAGGCAAGACACATTATGTGTCTGGTGCTGCTATGCAAATAGGTGACAATGCTGGCAGTGCAGGCCTGTGACCTGAGGCCAGTCATCTTAACAGGTACCATTGCAGGCAAATTGATGTACACCTTGCCCTTCAGTGGCATTGACAGTGTCTTCTAGGCAGTGTCTGATCCTGGGGTCCTGCATATACGACAGCGTGAGCGTATAAGGTTTATACTGCTTCTGGGAGCTCAACTGCATCAGGGAGCAAGGCACCCAGAGGTGACCTGCAAATGGCAGTGGGCATCAAAGAGCCTCATACTGCGACGTGGAGTTGCGTTCAGCCGCTTGAGCGCGCAGACGCTTCGTCTTGCAAGGCTTCACAAGGGAGGCATGCAGTTGAGCATGCAGGCCAATTTGACGCTCAAGCTCCAAGTAAGTTAGTGTATCCAACAACACGATAGCTGATAGCATTAACCGGTTTCTCAACCTCGCGAAGGAGGCCTTGTCGCGCCAATAACAACAAGCGTGGTCAAAGTGCAATCAAGCTTAAAGTCAAAGGATGCATTACTCAGCTTAGTCACTGCTGTCATAATTAGTCACGCGCAACATAAGGATATTCGTGGGGCCTATTTTTTTGGGCCTGAGCGCGCTGCTGAACCTGACGGCAGCTAAAGTGCGCCATGCATCTGTCAATGCAGGTGCTGCTGGCGCTGCTCGCAGTTGCTATTGGAGCCATCAGCTATAAGGCCTCGAATGTAATCTACAGCTGTTTCCGCAACTCGAGACTGCTTCGTGACTATCCTGGACCGAAGTATGGCTTCTTCCTGGGCGTAATCCCGCATTTTGCAGGCAGTACGCCCTTGACCAGGTATGCGAGGTCAACAGCATTAGGCTGGATTATGACACCTCACTCTGCAGGTATTCTGATCTGCAGAACGATGCAAGCCTGGGTGGAAGAATATGGGCCTGTGTTTCGCATGCGTTTGTTATTCGCGCATGTAAGCTATGTTGTTGCCTCACAGCATTTGAGCCTGTATACTGCTTGGAATTACCAATCCCGCCTGTACTGCAGGCTCTTTGTGTCTCAGACCCCACACTGGCTACCGAGATTTTGCAGATGCCGAAGATTCTGGACAAGAACAGGCAGGCTCTGGTGACACTGGACCTGGTGAGAGCTCAAGTTGACTCCTGCAAATGCTGAGGCTGTGACATTTGTGACATTCATTGAGATGTACTTTTGCAGATGACCAGTCGGCATGGTGAGCTTCCCAGCCTGGTGACCAATGCAACTGATGATGTTTATTGGAAGGCAATCAGGAAAGGCATTGCCCCGGCATTCAGTCCTGCCAACATCAGGTGTGCCACTTGCATCTGATCTGCACAATGCAGCTGCAGCATCTTGCTCTACGTCTCGCATGTATCACTGCAACGCACTTGCTGCAGATCCCATCCATGACTCATTCAATGTGCGTGAATTGTCTTCACAGTATGGCATTGCATATTTGGCACACCAGATTTGCCTTGTAGGAAAGGGTTCCTGCATGTACTGGCAACTTCCAACCAGGTGCTGGCTCGCATCCAAGAGGCAGGCTGTGATGCAGCGCTTGACATGGACAATCTGCTGCTGCGGCAGTCTCTGGATGTTATTGGGCTGGTAGGTTTTGAGCAGGACATGGGCGGCACCAGGAGCCTAGACGACAGCAGTGAAGCCAGCAATTGCTTAGTCATCTCTGTGACAGCAATGCAAGAAATTGAACGCAGGTTCAGAGACCCATTCAGGGGCCGCAAGTTCTGGCGAAAGGTCAGTTGCCCATCTTTGGTGCCCTGGAGGCTCCAAATGTGCACTTGACTCTGCATCGCACGTTCTCTGTCCACATTCACGTCAGCCAATATAGACATGTCTTGACACTGTCAGGCGTGTTTGGTGTACGAGGGTACAAGCCTCTCAATGGTGCCTTAAAACAGGGGCTCTCGTGAGTGATCACATGCAGCTGCTGCCAGCCACCATCATCAAACTCACACTGCCCCTGCCATAAGTACCACAAACAGCTGTCACAGCTGTACCAAATTAACAGCCGGCCACTGACCAAAATCACAAACACAGTGAAATCAAGCGCCAAAACCCATCAACCATGCAACTCCCATTTGCTGGCCACTATTTGGACCGGCAGCATGTACAGTCATGACCCCAAGATATTGCGCGGCTGAGCATAGAACATATTTCTGGCACCCGCAAGTCGTTTAGCTTACACATGTCCATTTGCAATGCATGTGACTGACCCTTTGGCCTCTGCACAGGACGTGAAGCAAGGGCAGCAGGCCTTGTGGCGCTACCAAGACATGATCCGGCAGCTGCTGAAGAAGGTGACCAGTGGGACCCCTCCAGCACCCCATACCCTTGCCGCCCACCTGCTCAGTGTCAAGGATCCCCACACAGGTCACCTACTGTCCCATCCTCTTCACCTTCTCCCCGATCCAGCTCATGTGTCTATAAGCGTATGCGCAAATGCTTTGCATGATGCTCATGCCATTTGCACAATGACAGGACCCATAATACATAGTCCTCACCACCCGTCAAAAGCCATTTCCTGTTCAGCTTGCCAGGTTTTGGCCGTCCACCTCTGAGCAATGAATTCGAGCTGCAAGCTACACACTGACGTGCCTCACCAGCTAAGAAAAGCTTGACCTTTTACAGAATCTTGCTGGCTCCCTTTGTGCCAATGAACACCTTCCTCCGTTTACAGTGCAGCACGAATTGGCCCATGTTCCCACAGCAACCCTGGTCTTGATCTGCCTTGTATTACCTCTGCAGGCGGTCAGCTCTCAGAAGACCGCATGGCATCCGAGATTGGCATCTTCTTCCTCGCGGGTTTTGAGACAACAGGTCACAGTGGCGCATGGCTGCTGTACCTAGTGTCTCAGCATCCTGAAGTAGAGGCAAAGATCTGCCAAGAACTGGACCAGCATGGTTTGCTAGTCACTGCTGACAGGCCAAACCCACGCAAAGTCACATATGATGATTTGGCCAAGCTCATGTACCTTGACATGGCCATAAAGGTCTGTTTGCCATCCAATGCTGACCTGTAAGCTGTTTGGTCATGACTGCATGTTGTGACACTGCCAGGCCTTTCGACAGGGTACATTTCTGGAAATGTGACTCATGCTCTACATTGAAGTTTGCCTTCATGGCTTCTGCTCCGGCAGGAGTTGTTCACAGCTCAGCTTGACCTATGGATGGCTTGTGTAACAGAGACGGCAGCATGAGCTCAACTGCGCAGGCTGGTCTTGTGCTGCACCAGCTTATGCACACTCAGCACAGTGCTGCTGACACTGAGCTAGCTTGACTGCGTGTATCATCAGCAGCAGCAGCAGCAGCAGCAGCAGCAGCAGCAGCAGCAGCAGCAGCAGCAGCAGCAGCAGCAGCAGCAGCACTCACTGAAAAGGGCGCTACATGCAGGAAAGCATGCGGCTGTTTCCGGTGGTGGGTTCTGGGACAACACGCCGGAATCTGGAGAAGGACATGTGGCTTGGCGGCGGCAAGCTGTTTGTGCCGAAAGGAGTGCTGCTGTGGGTTCCTATGCATGCTGTGCAGAATGTGTCTGCCAACTGGGATGAACCTGACAAGTTTCAGCCAGAGAGGTGGAGCCAGGTCAGTCCCCCTCATCCCCCCACACACGCCTTGCCTTTTGTGCCTTGCCTTTTGTGCCCTTTGATGCTTTCCCTGTCCAGATGCTGTGACATTTGCTTCTTTCCATGTCTGCCTATGCATGCCCTCATAAGCTCTGCCTTTTGAACCCTTCCTAGTCTCGCCTTAGTGCCCTTTGGGCCTCATGTTGAGCCTCGTGTTAAATGCCCTTCTGTGTCTCCTGATCTGTGTCCTTCCCTTGTTTCCCTACCCATAAGCTCTGCTGCCACATTGGCTGCTGCTATGCTTGCTGTAAACTCTTGCCCATGCAGCGTCAGCATGCAAATGCGGTGCCTGCTTTACAACAACCCATCAAGCCATCATATGCCTGTCACTGTGGCAACTTTGTTGACAGCTGGCATAAAAAGCAATTGTAGCAGCATTGCATTATTAGTGCTTTCTGCAGTCCAGTCTCTTGAAAGTGCTCATGCTTGTGTGAGTGTCTGACACATTTCAGTTTTGCACGGTGTCACTGCAGCACACGACACTGATGTCACAATGCTTCACCTTGCAAATTTTTCCATTGCATCTGCTCCCAACTGGGCATGCATGCATTGATAGTGTCATGTTTGTGCTACAGCCTGGTGCTCAATACTGCCAGAAGCCTTCCTTGTACTCCCCCAGCAAGGCGCAGGCAACAGACCCAAAGCAAGTGGACGACTTGGGAATGGACATGAGCAGGCAAGGCAAGAGGTGGTTCCCCTTC
>JAABUU010005687.1_pt1 | contig 13827 bp, 8 predicted proteins | sample 5559301 | NCBI WGS metagenome assembly JAABUU01 (sample SAMN10711884, study PRJNA513360) | rock metagenome | isolation source: Antarctica rocks | place: Antarctica: Victoria Land, Richard Nunatak white | reverse complement strand
CCGCCCGGGCGAGGCCGCGGAGGCCTGGCGGCGGGTTGCCGGGATCGATCCCGGCGGCGTTTTCGGGGCCGAGATGAACCTGGCCCGGCTCGACGGCCGGACGTCCCCCACCCTGTCCGAAGCCTACGTCCGGGCGCTGTTCGACGATTACGCGCCGCGCTTCGATCGCCACCTCGTCGGCACGCTCGGATATCGCGGCCCGGCGATCCTGAAAGAGGCTCTCGATCGGCTCGCACCCGGGGGCGTCTTCGCCCGGGCGCTCGACCTCGGCTGCGGCACGGGGCTGATGGCCGCCGCCCTCCAGGGGCGCGCCGTCGCGATCGACGGCGTCGACCTGTCGGCCGCCATGGTGCAGCAAGCCCGGCACACGGGACGTTACGCGGCACTCACGGTGGGATCGCTCGACGCGGCGCTCGCGGCGAGCCCGGCAGCCGGCTACGACCTCGTCACCGCCGCCGATGTCTTCGTCTACATCGGCAACCTCGCGCCGGTCTTGGCCGGTGTGTTCCGCGCCCTGGCGAGGGGCGGGCTGCTGGCCTTCACGGTCCAGACACCGTCGACGCCGGGCGGTGGTCCTCCTGCTTACGCGCTCGGACCCGACCTTCGCTTCGCCCATGCGCCCGGCTACATCGAGGCCGCGCTGGAGGCGGCCGGGCTCCAGCTCCTGCTGCTCGAGGCCGCCTCGATCCGCACCGAGCGAGGTGGCGGCGTGCCGGGACTCGTCGCGGTGGCGTCGAAGGCCTAATTGGGGGGAGTGCTCGACAGGTCGACAGCCCCCTCCCCGATCCCGCAACTCCTGCCGTCAGCGTTCCTGCTCTGGTTCGTGACCCGGGGCTGGGTGCCGCGGGCTCATCAGCTCGATCTCCTGGCCCATGCCGAGGCCGGGCGTTCGGCGCTGCTCATCGCGCCGACCGGCGCCGGCAAGACGCTCGCGGGCTTCCTGCCGAGCCTCGTCGAACTGTCGGCCGCGCCGAGACGGCAGGCTCGCCTACACACCCTCTATGTATCGCCGCTGAAGGCGCTGTCGGTCGACGTCGCCCGCAACCTCGAGGTCCCCGTGGCCGAGATGAAGCTCGGCATCCGCATCGAGACCCGCACGGGCGACACCTCGGCGGCGAAGCGGCAGCGCCAGCGGCGCGACCCGCCCGACATCCTGCTGACCACGCCCGAGCAGATCGCCCTGCTGCTGGCCAGCCCGGACGCCAAGACGCTGTTCGCCGATCTGAAGCGCATCGTGCTCGACGAACTCCACGCTCTGGTGACGTCGAAGCGCGGCGACCTGCTGGCGCTCGATCTCGCCCGGCTGCGGCGCCTGGCGCCGGGCGTGCAGACCGTCGGCCTCTCGGCGACCGTGCGCGAGCCCGCCGAACTCGTGGCCTACCTGCACGGCCGGACCGACCCGCCGCCCGCTCTCGTGGTGGCGCCCGAGGGTGCCGCCGCCCACGTCACGATGCTGGATACGCGCGAGCGCCTGCCCTGGGCGGGCCATAGCGCGCGCCACGCGCTGGGCGAAATCTACGACGAGATCAAGGCCGTGAAACTGGCCCTGATCTTCGTCAACACGCGGTTCCAGGCCGAGCAGCTGTTCTGGGACCTTTGGCGCATCAACGCCGACAGCCTGCCCATCGCGCTCCACCACGGCTCGCTCGACGTCGGCCAGCGCCGCAGGGTCGAGGACGCCATGGCGGCCGGCAAGCTGAAGGCCGTGGTGGCGACCGCGACGCTCGACCTCGGCATCGATTGGGGCGACGTCGACCTCGTGATCAACGTCGGGGCGCCGAAGGGCGCGAGCCGCCTGATCCAGCGCATCGGCCGCGCCAACCACCGGCTCGACGAACCGTCGCGCGCCATCCTGGTGCCGGCCAACCGCTTCGAGGTGCTGGAATGCCGGGCCGCCATCACGGCCGCGGCGGCGGGCGCCCAGGACACGCCGGTTCCACGGCGCGGCGCCCTCGACGTGCTGGCCCAGCATATTCTCGGGATGGCCTGCGCCGAACCTTTCGCCGCCGACGCCCTCTACGCCGAGGTCACCGACGCCGCCCCCTACGCTGACCTTGATCGGAACGAGTTCGACCAGGCCGTCGAATTCGTGGCGCACGGCGGCTACGCGCTGCGGGCCTATGAACGCTTTGCCAAGATCCGGCAGGCCAAGGACGGGCGCTGGCGCATCTCCAACGGCCGCATCGCCCAGCAATACCGCATGAACGTCGGCACCATCGTGCAGGCCGCCATGCTCAAGGTGCGGCTCGTGCGAAGCCGCACCGCGGCCCCCGCGGCTGGCGGCCCGGCGCCGCATACAGGGCCGGTCGGGCGGGGCGGACGCGTGCTGGGCCAGGTCGAGGACGGTTTTCTCGAAACCTTGTTGCCCGGCGACACCTTTCTGTTCGGCGGCGAGATCCTGGCCCTGCAGGCCATCGTCGACGACGAGGCGCTCTGCGCCCGCGTCGGCGGCGACACGCCCAAGATCCCCTCCTATGCGGGTTCGAAGTTTCCGCTCTCGACCTATCTGGCCGAGCAGGTGCGGGCCATGGCGTCCCGGCCCGAATCCTATGACCTGCCCGAACAGGTGGAGGACTGGCTCGGGCTGCAGCGCGCGCGATCGGCCCTGCCGCCGCGCGACGCCATGCTGGTCGAGACGTTTCCGCGCGGTGGGCGCCATTACCTGATCGCCTATGCGTTCGAGGGGCGACTCGCGCACCAGACGCTCGGCATGCTGCTGAGCCGCCGCATGGAACGCGCCAAGCTCGAGCCGCTCGGCTTCGTGGCCAACGACTACGCCATCGCGGTCTGGTCCCGCCACGATGTCGGGGCGCGCGCGGCGCGCGGACTCGTCAGCCTCGACGATCTCTTCGCCGAGGACATGCTCGGCGACGACCTCGAAGCATGGCTCGACGAGTCCTCGATGATGAAGCGGACGTTCCGCATCTGCGCCACGATCGCAGGGCTGATCGAGCGGCGCTACCCCGGCAGGGAGAAGACGGGCCGCCAGATGACGGTTTCGACCAACCTCGTCTACGACGTCCTGCGCCGCCACGAGCCCGACCACATCCTGCTCAAGGCCGCGCGCGACGATGCGGCAACCGGGCTCCTCGATCTGAAGCGGCTGGGTGAGCTATTGTCGCGAGTCCGGGGGCGAATCATGCACAAGCACCTCCGGAAAGTCTCACCCCTCGCGGTTCCGATCATGCTGGAGATCGGCCGTGAACCCGTCTACGGCGAGGCCCAGGACAGCATCCTGGCCGAAGCCGCGGACGTGCTGATCGAGGAAGCATTCGCGGACGATGACGGCGGCACAACGGAAGACCCCGGCCGAGGCCAGGCCCGGGGACGACCGACAGGCGGACGCCCGAAAGGGCGAGGCTAGTCGGATGCACACTCATGTTCCGGTCGCGGGTGTCGACCTTCTGGCCGACTTTCTCGGGGCCTTGTTCCACGAGGGCGAGAGGGTCTTGCTGGTGGCCGACCTGCACCTCGAAAAGGGTTCCTCCTTTGCGCGGCGCGGCATGATGCTGCCGCCCTACGACACGGCCGCGACGCTGGCGAAGCTCGCCGCCGTGGTAGCCCGCTATGCGCCACGCGTGGTGATCGCGCTCGGCGACAGCTTCCACGATCGTCAGGGCGCCGCGCGCCTCGGCGAAGCCGACCGCGCGGCGCTGGCGCGATTGCAGGCCGGCCGCGATTGGATCTGGCTCGCCGGCAACCATGATCCCGAGGCTCCGGCCGGCCTCGGGGGCGTCACGGCCGACATGTGGCATCTCGGGCCGCTCACGCTGCGACACGAGCCCTTGCCGGGCGCGGGCCAGCCCGGCGGGGGCGCCGACGACACGCGCGGCGAGATCGCGGGCCACCTGCACCCGGTCGCCGTAGTGGCGGGCACGTCGGGCGCGGTCCGCCGCCGCTGCTTCGTGTCGGACGGCTCCCGCTGCATCATGCCGGCCTTCGGGGCCTATGCGGGCGGCCTCAACTTCCGCCACCCGGCCTTCGCGGGCCTGCTCACCTCAGGCCGCCGCATCGCCCACGCGCTCGGGCGGGATCGCGTCTACGCGATTCCGGAGCACCGGTGTCTGGCGGGGGCGTGAAGCGCACGTTACTGCGGCTGGATTGCGCCAAGAGCGGACTCCAGCCCACCGCCAGCTTCCAGACATTCACGGGGCCTGCCTGAGCATCGTAGACCGCCGCGGTTAGCCGTCTACCGATTGGCAGGTTCCGGCCGCCATCGTGGGGTACCTGTCGTTCCCCCGCGCATCGCAATGGTCGTCTTCATGCTGGCGATGAGCCGAGTGGGGAGCATTTTCAGGCTGGCTACGGCTCAGCTTCGGAGTCGGCGATGAGCCGCACGGAGATCTGCGCGTTCGGCGTCGGCGTCCCACCCTTTAGCCACCGCGTTCAAGAGCGATGCCGTCCGAGGCCACTGCGCCGCTGTGTTCGCCCAAGCCCTCGTCGTGGCAGCGAGCGCTCGTTCCTGGTCTCCTCCGTCGAATACGCCGCGGGTGTGTACTCCCCGCATGTTAAACCGCTCGATTTGAATTGCCTGGTCGATCTCATCGGAGGCAAGGCGCTCGATCTGCTTGCGCACTGCTAGGTGGGGCCATGCCCCGTCTGGGTCCACGGGCGAATGGGCTAGCAGCCGACCAACATAGCTGTCGGTAATTTCCGCCCGGTTGGTCTCCCGGCCGAGAGCGCGAACACGGTCGATCCAGGCCGTAAGAGCCGCCTCGTCGATAGCGACGCCATCCGCGCCGGGCAGCTGGTCGAAGTGGGAGAGGAGAGAATATCCCAGGCGCGCCTTCCCCTCCGTCACCTTATCGACTTCGCCCTTTTCGGCACCCTTCTCCAGGAACACGTCACGCAAAATGCCATGGTAAAAGTCAGCGTCCCGCGCCATCACCTTGTGGATTAATAGTGATCGACCGCTGTATTCGAGCAGGGGCAGGAACGCGTACTCCCGCTGCGCAAGCGCCAACTCGTCAATATCTGGGCGGCCGTCGAGGGATTGAAGCGTTTGCTCCAGGTAAAAGTTGAGCATCGTGTCAGGCTGGACTGTCCCACTGTTCAACTCCGCAACTACCCCGTCAAGGGCGCGGAGCAGCAGATTGGACGGCACGTCATTGAGACGGTCGTTCAGCGACTGGAGCAGGACCGTCGCGCGACCAAAACGCAACAACATCAGCGATGCGCGCACGACGTCCAAGGTCGGGCCGGTGATGTGGTGGGGCCCGATCTGGCGCCAGTAGCTCTCGACCGCGTAAGGGCCGAACGACCGCGCCGCCGCCCAGCTCGCGCGTTCGAAGGGAAAGGCTAACAGGAGCGTCCCAGCCTCAGCCTCATTAAGCTCCCGGCCCACTAACTTGTTCTCAAGCCAACCGAGGGCCGCCTCCTTTCCCACCGTCCGCTTGTAGAGGCTAATGAAGATCAATGTGAGCCGGCCTGTCTTGTCCGTGCGGAAGGCCATCTCGAGCAGCGCCTCAACGAAGCTCGCGTCCAGTTTCGCTTCTTCAGCTGCCTCGGCGACAAGGAAGGGGAGCTTGGTGCGAACGGCAAGCTCGTAGACGCCGTGAACGCCCTGGGCCTGCGCAAGTTCGTTGATGGCCTGGGCGCGGCGATTGTTTGACGTTCTTAGACTTCCCGCGCCGTCTAGTGACCAGTTATCAAATAGGTAGACCACTGGCTCCAGCGGATCGGCCGGCGCATAGCGCTCGACGAGATTCACAAGCGGCGCTAAGTCATCAGGTCGCATCGCCCAGGCGGCCGAGGCGAACCGCTGGTGCCGGGCGACCTCGTCGCGGAGGCTCGTCCAGAGCGCCTCCTGCTCGAAGGGCTCGAGCATAGCGAGAACGCGATCAAGGTCTCCGACCAAGCGGCCGCGCTGCGCGGCCGGGAAGAGCGAATACCCCCGGAGCAGCCGGTCCCACCGGCTCCCCTCGGATCCGGCAAGGTTGAGGGCCATGTCGACGACTGCCCCCTGCATCTCTTCAAGCGCTCGATCAGTGACGGGCAGCCGTTCCGCGGCGCCGGCCTCACGCAAGCGCGGCTTTGCGGTGGGAAAAGAGGTGCCATGCACGGTTGGCAATAAGCGCGCGATCAAGTCCCATCCGACGTTCGAATCCTGAGAGGCGATTTCGCCAAGGACGGCAAGACGCAGGGGCGCGGCGGCGTTGGTGTTCGGGCTCCAGGGGAGGAATACCTCGGCAAGGCTGTTCAGCGGCCGGTTCGTCAGCTTGCCACCCGGGTCGATCGTCGCCAGCTTTGAAAGGACGTGGACCGCTCGACGGAAATAGGTGGGGTCCCACGCCAGCGTCTCCAGCGCCCATAGCAGCTCGGTATGGTACGATCGAGGGAAAAGGAGCCCCTCCTTTTCTTCAAATATTGGGCGAATTAGAGCGCCATCGCCCTCGAGCATAAGCTCGAGGGCTGAGAGCAAAGGGCCTGGTGCGGCCTCGGCCAGCTGAGGCAATTCTCTGCGAAGGTTTCGGAGCAGCCGCTCATCATTCCGAAGTCCCGGAAGCGTCTCGAGGATGCGATCGGCGAATTGCTGTCCGGTGTCCCCGCGAAGATTCACACCGGCTGGCTCGCTCCAGACTGCCATGAGTAACAAGGTGGTCGCGAGACCCTCTCGCAACCAATCACTATAGCGCGGGGGCCTCGGCTCCAATGTGGAGAGAAACCCATCGGCGTCGTCCTCCGGCTGGACCGTGCCGAAAACGGTCACCATGGCCACCCGCAGCCGCTCGCCCTCCGCAGGTCCAATCAGAGTTCCGATCTGGATGAAGGCGTCCATCGGGGCGCGGACCGCCCAAACGGTTCCCTCTAGATCAAACGGCGGGTCAGAACGGCCGAGGAATTGGCGCAGGTCAGCTTCGATAGCATCGTGCTCGCCGGGGCGGCCCGCGATCTGCTCGACAATGCCTCGATCCAGCTCGTTCGAGGCGTCCCACGCGCCCGCCAACATCGACGCGAGGAGCGACCGCCCGCGGTCAATCCAAGCTGGAGGCTCGAACGTGCCGCCAGGCTTCAGCCGGGCCAGTGCCGTGAGGCTTCGCCCAGAGCCTCGGGCGAGCGTAAGCGCTTCCTGTTCGCCAAAGCCCATGGTCCTCATCGCCATGCCCATCGCCTGACCCGTCGGGCGAGGAAGCTCGGGGTTCCGACCGCCGGGCGGTTGTCGACCAAGCGGCACGATGATGGTCCCAGCTGCTGAGAATTGCGCCGGTGATCGGGCGGCGTCTCCTCGGAGAAAGAGGACAAGATTCTTGTGGCCGAGCAGCTGGCGGCCAGCCGCGGCCGAATCGACGACGAGACCGCGAGCTTCGAGAAACAGCCTTGCGTCAGGTTCGGCCTTGCGGATGGCGGAGATAGCGAAAGCAATAACTTCGTCGACGGTGTCGCCGACCATGGTGATGGTCGCCGGCGAGCCGAGCAGTTGGCTCATCAGCTGTTTGGCGGACTCTTCGCGCTCGCAAAGCAAGACCTCCTCCGTGAAGGGAGGACCGCAGCGCCCGCTGAAATCCGCCCAGAACTCATCTGAGCTGCGAAGGTCGGTGACGGGCTTAGACCTTAGCGTGTTTCGGGCGTGCCACGCCGCCACAGCCGGATTGGCGTCCAGCCACGCCTCCAGGGCCGCGCCATCGATGTAGGCGACGGCTTTCCAACCACCGGTCCTTCGCCGAGCGGCGAGCCAATCTTCGACCTTGTTCTTCGCATTGGATGAATCCCAGGTCCATGGTGAAACGAACACATAGGTCGTGTCGGCCTTTGTGGCGGCGTCAACTTCACTTGTTCTCTTATTATAATCGTCGAGCGCTTTCGTCTTGTAATCCTGGTTGGTCCCGAACTCCCAAAACGATCGTCCTGCTGGAACGTTCAACGCTCCGCTGGCGGCCAAGAGATGGCCGTCGAACCCTCGCACGCGCCCCTTGTCACCGCTGGGAAAGCGGAAGGACGCCAAGTCCGCGCCGGATGCGCGAATAAGATCGCTCACGATCTTTGGCAGTTCAGCTTCAGACGGAAGGCTTCGCGCCCAGTTCTCAAGGTCAGTCGCAGAAATCCAGCGCATCGTTCCCATACGTTTGGCAGGGCTACAGGCCACGCTGAAATACCACGTTGCGCCGCCGACCGTCTCAGAACATTTGCTTGAGGACTGAGGCAGCGGCGTGCCCTGAGGCGCTCTTTAAGGTCTCCTCGGCGGAGCTGAGATAGGCCCCCCGCTGGTTGCCAGTCCCTCCGCGCACCAACCGACGGATGCCGAAAACTAGACGTTCTGAAACGGGTGGCTTCGGGGCAGCGCCGTGGCCATGGGCGGCCGCACTGATCTGCCTCAAGGCGGACCCTACTAACTTCCGCTATGGGTCAGCCATCCCCTCTCCTCACGCCGCCCTCCCCTGCTCACCCGATGCCGGCGGCGGCCCGATGCTCGGGCCGTGGCCGCGGAAGGTGCGGAGGCAGCAAGCCCAATCCGGAGGGGCGAGGAGGGGTGTTGCGGGCGAGTTCGCGGGTCGCCCAGACGAGCCAGTGCGGGCGGGCGAGCGCCGGCCGGCCCAAGAGGTCCAAATCAATCAATCCCTCGGATGGCGCAGTGGGCGTTCTGCGGCACGCCGAGGTTCCAGCTCGTGCCGACCAGGATGCCGATCTCGCGACGCACCCGGGCGCCACGCTCCAGCATGAAGCCTACCCAGGCGAAGGCGGGTCTGTCATCTCGTCCGTGTTGACGCCGAGCGACGGGCCGCCCGCGCCGCGCGGATATTGACGTCGGCCCGTCCGCGGGTCCATCGACGGGGCAACGAGCCGGGACGGCGTCCTGGCGCCATAGGGAGAGAGAGACCGCCATGGATGTTCTCGTGATCGGGGCGGCCGGGATGGTCGGGCGCAAGCTGACGGACCGGCTGGTGAAGGACGGGAAGCTGGCGGGACGCGCCGTCGACGCCCTGACCCTGGTCGATGTCGTGGCGCCGGCCGCGCCGCAGGGCTTCGCGGGCCGCGTCGATTGCGTCACGGCCGATTTGTCGGCCCCGGGCGAGGCCGAGAAGATCGCGGCCCGCCGGCCCGACCTCCTGTTCCATCTCGCCGCCATCGTCTCGGGCGAGGCCGAAGCCGACTTCGACAAGGGCTACCGCATCAATCTCGACGGCACGCGCCTGCTGTTCGAGGCCATCCGCCAGGAAGGCTTGAAGGCCCCCTACTGCCCGCGCGTGGTGTTCACCTCGTCGATCGCGGTGTTCGGGGCGCCCTTCCCGAGCCGCATCCACGACGAGTTCTTGCACACGCCGCTGACAAGCTACGGGACCCAGAAGGCGATCGGCGAGCTTCTGCTTTCGGACTACAGCCGCCGCGGCTTCTTCGACGGAATCGGCATCCGCCTTCCCACCATCTGCATCCGGCCCGGCAAGCCCAATCTCGCGGCCTCGGGCTTCTTCTCGGGCATTCTAAGGGAGCCGCTGTCGGGCCGGGAAGCCGTGCTGCCAGTGTCCGAGAATGTGCGCCACTGGTTCGCGAGCCCGCGCGCTGCAGTCGGCTTCCTCATCCGCGCGGCCGAGATCGACACGGCGGCCCTCGGCCCGCGGCGCAACCTCAGCCTGCCGGGGCTGTCGGCCACCGTCGGCGAGGAGATCGAGGCGTTGCGGCGCGTCGGCGGCGACAAGGCCGTGGCGCTGATCCGCCGCGAGCCCGATCCCGTGATCGCACGCATCGTCGAAGGCTGGGCGCAGGATTTCGACACGCGCCGGGCCGAGGCCCTGGGGTTCAAGGCCGAGACCAGCTTCGACGAGATCGTGCGGGCCCATGTCGAGGACGAACTCGGCGGCATAGTCGGCTGATGGGAGCGCCGTCGCGCCGCTCCGGCGCGACACGAGGCAACCGGGATGGACATGACCGAGTTTCGGGTCTCCATGCCCCATCCTTCCGTCCCCCGTCCCCGAGCCCGCGTCGTCACCGGCATCGCATTGGCGGCCGGCGGTTACGCGCTGTTCTCGCTTCAGGATGCGGCGGTGAAATGGCTGGTGACGTCCTATGCGGTGCCGCAGATCCTGTTCGTGCGCTCGGCCGTGGTGGTGCTGGTCGCACTCGGTGTCGGCGGTGGCCGGCGCGCCCTGGCCGACATCGGCCGCAGCCAAAACAAGATCGCGATGGTGTTCCGGGCCGCGCTGATCCTCGGCGCCTGGCTGTTGTTCTATACGGCGGCGGCCCGCATGGGCTTGGCCGAACTCACGACGCTCTACTTCGCGGCGCCGGTGATCGCGGTGGGGCTCTCGGCTCTCGTTTTGAAGGAGAAGGTCGACGCGGTGCGCTGGGGTGCAGTCGTGACGGGGTTCGCGGGCGTGGTCGTGGCGGCGGGACCGCTCGCCAGCGTGTCGGCCGGCCCGGCCCTGATGGCGCTCGGGGCCGCGGCCTGCTGGGGCACGTCCACGGTTCTGGTGCGCTGGATCGGCCGCTCCGATTCGACCCTGACCCAGATGCTGTCGAGCAACGCGCTCTTCGCCCTGGCGTGCCTGCCGACACTGCCCTGGATCTGGCATGGGCTAGACGGCTTCAGCTTCGCCATCATGATCGGGCTCGGCCTCACGGGCGGGCTCGGCCAGTATCTGCTGTTCGAGGGCTTTCGCTTCGCCCCGGCTTCGGCCCTGGCGCCGATTGAATATAGCGGGCTTGTGTGGGCCTTCCTCTATGGCTACGCGATCTGGGCCGACGTCCCGCGATGGAACACCTTCGCGGGTGCGGCGCTGATCCTGACCGGCAGCGTGACGCTGGTCTGCTTCGAGAATCGGCGTGCCGGGCGCGGGGCCGCAGCGTCGTCGGCGACATGATGTGACAAGGGAAGCGACGATGACCGACAAGGGAATTGCCCTGGTGACGGGCGCGGGATCGGGCATCGGCGAGGCGGTCGCGGTGGCGCTGGCCGCGGCGGGCTTCTCCACGGTGCTGACCGGGCGCCGACGCGAGCAGCTTGACCGGGTGGCGGCGGCGATCGGTCCGAAGGCGTATCCCCTCGCGTCGGACCTCACCGATCCCGCCTCCGTGGCGGCACTCTTTGCAGGCATCAAGGACCGTTACGGCCGGCTCGACCTCCTGTTCAACAATGCCGGCACCAATGCGCCCGCCATCGCACTCGAGGATCTCACGGTCGAGCAGTGGAAAGGCGTGATCGACACCAACGTGACCGGCGTGTTCCTGTGCACCCAGGAGGCGTTTCGCCTGATGAAGAGCCAGGATCCGCGCGGCGGCCGCATCATCAACAACGGCTCCATCTCTTCCACCATGCCCCGGCCGAACTCGGCCCCCTATACCGCCTCGAAACATGCCGTCACGGGCCTGACGCGCTCCACCTCGCTCGACGGGCGCAAATACGACATCGCCTGCGGGCAGATCGACATCGGCAACACCCTGACCCCGATGGCATCCAGGATGCCCGGCGGCGTTCTGCAGGCGGATCTCTCGATCAGGCCGGAACCGACATTCGACGTGAAGCACGTCGCCGAAGCCGTTGTGTTCATGGCGGGACTTCCGCTCGAGGCCAACGTCCAGTCCATCACCGTCATGGCTACCAAGATGCCATACGTCGGTCGTGGCTGATCTCAAGAAAAAGCCCGCCCCGGATTGTCCGGGGCGGGCTTTCGTCATTGGTCGGCGCGAACGGATCAGTCGAGCACTTCGACGACCCGACGCGTACCGGGCTCGACCAACACCGGCCGCTCGTTGACGATCGTATAGCGATAGCCGGGGCGAGCCCGGTACTCGGCCGGCACGTCGTAGAAGGTTACGCCCTCGCGCGGCAGGACAGCGCCGACGCGCAGCGGTTCCGCGTAGCGGTAGGACGGACGGTGTTCGCGCACCACATATTCGCGGAAGCGCGGACGCTCGTTGACGCCCATCACGTCGCCCGCGATGCCTGCAGCCGTGCCGACCGCGCCCGTGGCGGCCCCGACGCCCGCACCGATGGCCCCTCCGACGATGCCACCGACCGGGCCACCGACGTCCTCGCCCTGAGCCGCGCCGCGCTGGGCGCCATTCACCGTGCCGTTGACCACCTGGGCCTGGGCGGCCAGCGGTACCGCCACAGCAGCGGTGGCGATCATGACGGCGATAAGCTGGTTACGCATGCAAAATCTCCATGTTGCGCCCGCTTCGGCAACGTCGCGCCCAAAACATGGTTCCAACTGCCCAAACTTGTTGCAGGCGACATAATGAACCGCGGCCCGCCCGTGAACCATCCTGGTTGTGTGGGAGAACCTCCCACGATAAAGACCATAGGTCACCCGTGCGCGCTGCCCGCGCCGCGTGGTGATGGCCGGGGAAGGCCGCGCCCCCTCTCTGCCTTCCCCGGCGCCGCCTTCAGCTCAAGCGGCGTGTGTTACGGTTCGGCTCCGCAGCGCTGCGAGGCCCGGCATGATCGCTTCCTCCTCCATCTCTCTCGCGGGCTTGCTGTTCGACAAAGACGGCACGCTCGTGGACTTCGACCAGACCTGGGGGCGTGCCGGATACGAGGTCATGCTCCGCCTCGGCCGGGGCGACGCCGCAGCGGTCCACCGCCTGGTCGACGCCATGCATTACGGTGTGGAGAGCCGGCGTTTCGCCCCCACGTCACCGCTCGTGGCCGGCGCGCCCGACACCTATGTCCACCTCTGGGCCGAAGCCCTCGGTCGGCCCAACGACGCCGCCATGCTGGACGACCTCGACCGCGCTTTCACGCACGAGACCCTGCGGGCGCTGACACCGTTGGCCGAGCCCGAGGCGGTGCTGCGCCAGCTCGCCGGCCGCGGCCTGAAGCTCGGGCTCGCCACCAACGACGGCGAGGCCAGTGCCCGCCGGCAACTCGCGGCTTTGGGGCTCGACCGCCACATGGACTTCGTCGCCGGCTATGATTCCGGCCATGGCGGCAAGCCCGAACCCGGCATGGTGCTGGCGTTTGCGCGGGCCATCGGCGTCGAGCCGGGCCGCATCGCCATGGTGGGCGACAGCCCGCTCGACCTTATCGCGGCCAGGAGCGCGGGCGCGATCGCGGTCGCAGTGCTGAGCGGCCCGGCACGGCGCGACGAACTCGAACATCTGGCCGATCACGTGCTCGACGGCATCGAGGACGTTCCGGCCCTGGTGGATCGCCTGGCGGCGTGACGCCTATCCGGTCGATGCGTCGATCTTGGCCGCCAGGATGAAGTCGTTGAGATGCAGGCCGCCGATGGCGTGGGTCTGCAACGTCACCTCGCAATAGCCCCATCCGAAGCGGACGTCGGGATGATGCCGTTGCGCTTCGGCCAGGGCCGAAATCCGCGCCACGACGTCGAAGGCCTGTCGGTAGGTCTTGAACCGATAGCGGCGGACCAGGCGGGTGCCGCCGTCTTCGATCGTCCAGTCCGGCGTGCCGGTCCGGTGACGCTCAGCCTCGTCGGGGGTCAGCGGCGGAACGCCACCGCGGCACGGCGTGCAGGTGAGGCCGGCGAGGTCGGCCGGCAGCGCGGCCGCCTGCGGCAGCAGCGGCCCGCCGAGGCGTCGCGCGCTCGTTACGGGACCACCACCGGCTCTGTCCCGCCGGATCCGCACGGTCATCAGCGATTCCGACGTCACCGCCATGGCGGAGCCGCTGGCGTGCAACAGGGTTTCGCCGTCGCGCATGATCCCGACATGACCGGCCCAGAAGACGAGGTCGCCCCGCCGCAGCGGCACGCCGGGCGGCAGCGGCCGACCGAGCGCCTGCTCCTGCTGATCGCTGTCGCGTGGCGCCGTGATTCCGGCGGCGCCGAAGGCGATCTGCACGAGCCCCGAGCAGTCGATGCCGCTCGGCGTGCGGCCACCCCACAGATAGGCGGCCCCGAGGAACCGCTCGGCGACCGCGACCGGATCCGT
>JAABUU010005683.1_pt1 | contig 13839 bp, 17 predicted proteins | sample 5559301 | NCBI WGS metagenome assembly JAABUU01 (sample SAMN10711884, study PRJNA513360) | rock metagenome | isolation source: Antarctica rocks | place: Antarctica: Victoria Land, Richard Nunatak white | reverse complement strand
AACTGCTCTAGTTCTAGCCCCTGTGCCAATGTGAACATAGACACATAGACAGACACACACGGGCAGCCAGACATGCAGACCCACAGGTAGATCAGCAGGTTGCATGTGACACTCAGACTGTAATTGTTTTTGGGCATTAGGTAAGAAAATTGTACCTTTGACGCTTCTTGAACAGCTGGTAGAGGGCGTGTCCTAGGCCCTCACCAGCCTCCATTGACTCCTTCTTCCATGCCTTGTCCAGCGCCTTGTCGTCCTGTGTTCAAACTCATTCATTCATTCATTCATTCATCCATCCATTCATTCATTCATTCATTCATTCATTCATCCATCCATCCATCCATCCATTCATTCATTCATTCATTCATCCATCCATCCATCCATCCATCCATTCATTCATTCATCCATCCATCCATCCATCCATCCATCCATCCATTCATTCATTCAATCATCCATCCATTCATTCATGTATCCATATATTTGCTCATTCATACAGCACTTGGCTCGTTCATCCTGCCGTTCAATCATGCAGACATGGTTTCATTCATTGAACATCTGTCTTCCCCCAGGGTCAGGTATGCAGAGTCCTAAGTGCCTCCCTTCTTGAGGTGCTGTTCTGCCAGTGTGTTCGGTGAGACACCATAAACATAAAACCGGCTGCATTTTCATCTTGTTTGGAATCACGTCATTGGTACTGAAGGCCGGCAGTCAAGTGTGTAATCAGCGTGACCTGACCAATAATATGACATCAAGAATGCTCGGGATCTTGTTATAGCCCATGTGACAAATTTGTTGAAATATAAAGCTTGCAGAGCATGACAGTGTGTGGGGGTGCCCTGCAAGAAAGGTCCAGTTGCAGTAACAGCAGCAGCTGGAAAGAGAGTACCTGTTGCAGAGCAGCCAGAACCTCCCTGTGATCTTGCAGTTGTGCAGTCACATCAGCCATCTCATTCTGCTTTGCAGCAAAGCTGCTCTCAGCCTCGGCCAGCTGAGTCTGTAGAGTGAGCTCAGCTGAGGGGCTGAGCTCCTTGAGACGGTCAGCTGAGGCGGTCAGCTTCAGCTTCTGCAGGTCTAGCTGATTGATCTGCAACTCCTTCTCCAGACGCATCTGAAGTCAACCAATCAATCAATCAATCAATCAAGCAATCAGTTTACACTTCCTGTTCTGTCTTTAGGACTCATCAGGGGAGTCAACAGACAATGACTGTGAAGTTAACATACACTGAGCACCACATGACACTAAGCACGAAATGCGGTCTTGGAGCCTGGTACATCAACAGCATAACAACCATGTGTCTGAAATATTTTAAACCTAATTCTTCCTATTGGTATGGCGCTGCGAATGTGCGAGTCCTGCATATGCAGACGAAGGGACAATGCGTAGTATCATCACATGCCCTGCAGCAATGCCAAGCATTCCTCGCCAATGCAAACTTATATACCATACTGACATAAATGCATCCCGCAAAACTAGTTCGATTGTGCCCTGCGGGATAACAATTAGTTCCACAACAGGCCAAAACTTGACCGTAATACATTGCAATCTTTTGCTACATGCAAGAAATGTAGTGCCTACAGTGTAATACAACATGTTATGGCGTAGTGCAGGATAGCATCAGTTCTTTCGAAATTTGAGGGTGCAGGGTGAATTTGTGTCAGCATGGTATACACAACTTCAAGACTTGCACATCTGGCTAACATGTGAATTGTGAGAAGATCTGAAAAGAATATGGTGAGCTAACCGTCTGCAAAGCCAGCAGTGACTCATCAAATTTGGCGGCTATGTCATCCTGAGCTGCCTTTAGAGTTCTGAGCTCAGTCTCCAAGGCTGATCTCTGTTTGGCGCGCTCATCAACTAGGGTTTTGGCCTTCTCCTCCCATATTTTCACCTAATGGTGGGACAGAGCTGTCAGAGGTAGGGCGTTTTAGAAACATTTGATGTTGTCTGTGTGTACCTGAGCAGGCCCTGCTGTCCTGCTAGACAGCACAACAATGTAACTAACATGGTTCTCATCAGCATTAAGTGCAATTATGGGCTTAAAGGCTCCATTGCTTGGCATGAGTAGGCTGAGCAGCAGGCATACCAATGCGTTACACAACAAGTCCTTGTTGGGAGGAAAAGAGATCAAAAACAGATCTTTTTCTGACATTCTCGTTGGTTTGTGTAGAACCTTGCAGACAAGTCAAGTGCTGCTCGTGCATCAAATAGATTCAGGCCCTCTGGCTGCACTTGAGAGTGACTGCCCCTTGCATCTGTGTCTGGTATTAGGCAAGCTGGCAAGAACTCAGCAACAAATCAAGCAGACCTCCTGTTGCTGCTCTGGGGTAAACTGGGATGGGTCCCCCTCCATCCAAGGGGGTCTAGCCAGGGTTGCCTGGGCCGCCCCACCCGACAGCCCAGCTGGGCTGCCGTTCATCATCTGCTTCAGGGCCCTTGCAGCCATGTCATTGCCTGTATTTGCCCTGGCCCTTGCCTCTTCTTCTGCAGCTTCGTCCGCCAGGCGGGCCTTGTCTTTTGCTGACAGGAAGCGTGGCACATGCACCTCAGAGTCCTGCAGCAAAAGCATATATGTCACAGACAGGAAATGTAAATTGATTGATTGATTGATATGTCAGTCTTTTGCCTGGGATGCAGAGTGTCATACAAGTGCAGGTGCACATCTGCCTTGCTGTGATGCATCGGAAAACAGGAAAATATCTGTCATGTCTGCAATGCACACTATTGCAAGTCACGCGGCACAGCAAAGCAACCTCTCATACATGATGATGATGCACCCTCTGTCGGCAAGAGTCAAAATGTCCTTCATTCTCGGTTGATCTAAGTCCCGACCTTTATTCTGTGTGTCAAAGCAGAATCAATACCTGGACAGAAAGGACACTGTTTTCAACATCGTCAAGACCCCTCCGGGGCTTGAACAGGGTCCCCTCCGCTGTGGCGGCCCCCTGCCTGGCTTGCTCATCCCAGATCTCCTTGATACGGTTGTTGGCATCCAGAATCCTGTCCACGTCTGCTTGCCTGCTCTTCTGCGTCGCCTCAAAGCGTGCATTGAAGTCTGCCTGCATGTGCATCACAAGATGATTGACTCATGCCTTTCAGAAGCCAAGCAGCTAGACATCATCAACCTAGAGACAAGGCTGTCAGTCACACCACCAAATAGGAGGCCAGAACATGTATTATGCTGCATGCAGCCCATGTCATGGACGTATTGCAACAATACACATCGCAGATATCATAACTGGAGTACTCTTAGCAAGCCTCAAGAGTCCTCTTGCTCACATGCCAGAGCCTTGAGCATGTACTTGTCAGCTGGCCCAAAGCATGACTCAAGACCAGGCAAATTAGTTCAGAACCAGTTTACCTTCACAATGCTCATCTCTTGATGCAGAACATGCGCCTGCAGGAGCTGGCGGCCAGGGGGGGTCAGTCTCCCCTCCCCAAAGCCCAGCCGCTGTGCCTCTTCTTGCTCCTGGCTGCTGAGTATACCGGCCAGGGACTCTGCTCCAGAGGGCATGGCAGAGCCTCTGGCATTAGGGGCAAACTGGGAGCGAGGCAGAGTTCTGGCAAAGATTGAGAGGGGTGGGGGTTGCTGAGGCGAGGGAGAGGCTAGAGAGCTGATGCTCTGTTGGCCCATGAGGGACGTTGCATTGCTTGGCGCCACTTGAATGTTCAGCTGCAGCCAAGAACAAAACAATCACCACCGCTGATTGCAATCACCAGTGGTGATCACCACTGATCACCAGTCACCAAGCCACTACCATCACCAAAAGCAAGCAAGTTATCGCTGCCCAGTCACACCTTGAGCAAGTGAAATTGTTGCAGGTCTGCTGCACTGACAAGGCAGTGACAGGACTGAAAAGATGCGTTGCTGGAACACATGTTTCTCAGCAGCACTCAAGACGAGGACATGACCGTCAAAAAATCTGGCTGCATAGCCTGACTGCTATGAGGTCATGACATCCTCCTGGTATCAAAGGGTGTCATGACCTCAAAGTCAACTAAAGTGCACATCCGGGTGAAACCAGACACAGATTTAAACGCTGAGGACGGAACCAGACTGTCATAAAGTGATTTGCAATGACACACATCAGCCAGCATCCCGGTACACGACTTTTCTATGATACATTGACTGAATGTACGAAAGGACTGTTTGTCTTACACAGATGAGCATGCAGATCGGAAATGCTTGAGCTAGGAGATGCAGAGACCACGCACAGCCCACCTGATGACACTGCATGCAGCACCAACAACACAGATGTCAGTAAGCAGTGCTGCCAATGCGCTCACCTGAGGAGGCAGCTGCGTAAGATCCCTCTCATGCAGCAGCACTAGCTTGTCCATCACTACATCCTGCTCGCTGCTCTTTGGCACTGCAAAGTTGCTCACCTGCACAAAGCATTCTGTCAGCACATTCATCGCAAGCCAGCAAGTCATTGTCTCACTGAATGATAGGACTCTGAAGCAGGTACATTGGCGTAGTTCAAATAAGCATCAGCTAGGAACCATTGTATGAATGATGGTGAACAGTGTAGCAAGACGAACCTCAATGTTGCTTTTGATGCCTGTGAGGACAGTCTGGTGCACTTCCATACAGTCCCACCCCAGCTCCTTCAAACGGCCCCAGATTATGGTCTGCTCCAGCCCAGCCCTCAGGATGCTCTCCCTTAGGGCTGCAACCCTATTCTCCCCAAGGGCTTTCAGCCGTCCCATACCCGGAACATCTAACACAAGATCCTGGTGCGGCAGCTGCTCGCGCTGGGCTGCTTGCTCATTCTGGTGCAGAAGCTGCTGTGCACGCTCGTGAATGGACGCCAGCTGGTCTAGGGTCTTCTGCTGAACCAGAAGGGCTTCCTGGGTAGGCTGTTGCTTAAGGCTTTCAGCATGACGTGCCTCCTGCATGCAATGGCAGCTTGGCCTCAAACAGCACCTGTGACAGGCTGTTGCCCCCCCCCCCCCCAAAAATTGACCAATCTAAGATGCCTGCTGCAGGATCAGAGGGGGATATAGACTCCATTTGTTGCTGACCAGAGCAAATGGGTGAATGCATGATGGAGTGACTGATTGAGCGGATGCATGGATTGGTAGATGAATGAAAGAATGAGTGAGCGAGTGACTGAATAAATGCAAGAATGGATGAACAAATGTATACACAAATGAATGAAGGAATGAAGGAATGAGTGAAAGAACGAATCAAGCAATGAATGGACGAACGTACACATGAACCAAGAACAAGAACCAATGAGCAAACTCACGATTGACGACTCATGAAGACCATGAGAGTCATAGGGGTGGATGAAACTGTCACTAACACAGGCCGTGATTCTCAATCTGACTGACGTGCCTCCTTGCTGTCTGTCATTGTGACTACATGGGTGAACGTGCACTTGAGCAAATTTGGTCTGCACATACTTCAGTTGCCTCAGCATCGTCATCCAGGGTGTCCATGTCCTGTACATCGCCAAGGGCTGGTGCCTGAACAGGCAACTGGCTGAGGTGCGCCTTTCCTGACTCCTGGATGGTATGAAGAAGAACGGAACCATCAAGGCCAGCTGTCAGGCAGTGTTCTCCGGTTGCGTTGAAGCATACACTGCTGATGCCGCCTGCAGTCAATGCCATAGACCTCTGAGCTGATCCATGCAGTCATTGCTGCCAGCAGTCTCCGGAGGTAATCTCATCTTGAGGCTTCTGCCGAGGCCGCTTTGCATGCTTTGCGTTGAAGGGCAGATTTTGTGACAGCTGGCCTTACTCAAGAACAATGAACATGCCAAAAGCGCCATAATCAGATGAGCAGACCGTTGAACAGGAAAGGGTTGTGTGTATCAGTCATTCATTCATTCATAAAACTTGCGTCTGCCCCTAGGGTCAGGCATGAACAGTCCTGACTACCTCCCTGTATGAGGTCCTGTTGTGGCAGTCAACATTTAATTGAAGCAACTTTGCATTGAATCAAACTGGACGAAAGCCAATCAGCAGCAGAACAAGATGCTGCACTTTCTTCTTTAGATGAAGACACTGTATGCTCATGTGCATCATCAACCGCAGATACTGCAAATCATTCAAAGTAAAAAGGTATGCATACAATTGGCCCAAACCTCAACTGCATCATTATGCGCAGACGCTGGACAGATGAAGAAGTATGCACTCAACATGACCACAAGCTGAAGTGCATTCATCGTTTACAAGAGTGAGGTTCATCTGCCCACATGCTGACTTACATCATCATTCATAGACGCTGGACGGGTGAAGAAGTGTGCATCCACAAGGTCAAGTGCAATCATCATTCACACATACTGCAAGAGGGGGGGAAGGGGGGGGGGGGTCACCTGCCCACATGTCATGCAGCACAGGGTGGCTTGTGCGAGGGCTGCCTGGGTCCAGCCTGCAGGGCTGAAGCATCACGCACCCATCTGCAGAACCCACCAACAGCAGCTCGCCGCTTATGCTTGTGCTCAGCGCACCAGCAGCCTGTACATGCAGTGCACCACACCCACTGTGATCATCCTCAAACAGCACTTGTCCAGCAGTTGGAGTAGCTTGCATGCGGCGATGCATGCCTTGGGGTTGCCAAGAGCTCACTCGATATGCGCTCACTCACTGTGAGATCACTTACAATGAGCTCATTCCCCATGAGCTCACTTGCTATGAGCCCATACACTGTGATGCAATGTATCGCATTCCAGGCAAGAGCAATTGCTGACAGGCCAAAAGTGACAGCATCAGCAGATCGCAAGCCATAGGCATGCTGTCAGCAGGCTTGTGTATGCACAAACAGCCCATACAGTCGCGAACGTCAGCGTGAACGTGTCCAGTCAGATTTAGACTGAATCAACTCACATTATTGCTGGTATGCTGATTGCCAAAACAGGACCTCACAAAGGAACGCATTCAGGATTGTATGTACCAGGTAGAGACATGTTTGATGAATGAATTAACGAGGCATTCAAAAGGTACATGTCATGCACAAGGCAAGCAACTCAGTGGCATAGTATGCCTTGTCGGAGTGTCATGCACAAGGCAACATACTCGGTGGCACAGTATATCTTGTCGGAGTGTCATGCACAATGCAGGCAAATCAATGGAACGGTTGTATCTTGTATCTTGAGGGGCACTTGCCTTCTGGGGACCAGGAGTGGAGCTTTGGGGACTCAGGTGCTTGCCCTTGACAGCAGCCCAGCCTGCTACCTCCTTGGGCAAGGTGTACTGCTTGAGGATCCTATCAGGGCTCATGCCCAGGATGACCGGAGCAGTATCTGTGGCCACCGCTGGTGTCACCATGTGCAGCAGTGGCTGGTCAAGAGTTAGGGAGGCTGAGGGCACTGCTGCAGCAGACAGTCTCAGGCCGCCGCCTGCAGCAGCAGAGACAAGTCATTAGGTTTCATTGAGGGCCTTTGCAAAGCAAAGACATCACCATTGTCAGCAGTACCAGGTGTGGGATATGATAAGGCTTGCTTCCAGTTGTCAACAGGCCAGTCAGCTAATGGCCACTAACATCAACAACAGCACAGAACGAGCTTTGACAATAACCGCAAGCAATGCTGACCTGGAAGCAGGCAGCAAACTGCAAGACGCATGGATGCCACATGATACAGAATGCAGTTTGGAGCAGCGCTGTCATCACACATATGTTGCAGACATGCAAATCCAAACCATGGGGAGTATACTTCAGACGCCTGGTGCATTTGGTGTTCCCTGACATATGCACACAACTGCAGCATAGGCACTGTTGTTGAACATATGAAACATATGGGCTATATACCATACAGTTGCCAGAGAATGAAAACATTACACACACCTTGTGCAGATGGGCTATACCACACAGTTGCCAGAGAACTTCAAACAGCGCACCGACCTTGTGCTGCTGATGCCATGTCCGGCGACAGTCCCAACAGGTTCTGAGACGCTAGAGACACCAGCAACAATGGAGCCTTAGCCTGCTGAACCCAAGCTATGCACAGCACCTGTGCATGCACCTCTGTGTAGCCAACAATCTTGGCTACCTCGGAAACTTGCCCCAGACCTACAAAACAGACCCTGCAGCAGAAGCAGTGCCGATGCTGAAGCCCGCAAATGTTGTGAGCTGTGTGCATGTCTTCTGCATAGGATCATCTGATGCGAGCTCTGTCAACAGCTGATTGGGTTCTTTGCTAAACAGCAATGTGATGTTTGCTTCAGATTTTGTAGCTGTTTTGGCTTTGCTGCTGAGCAACAGTGTCTCTGAAGGCTTTGAGGATGTGATGCACTCTCAATAGGCTGTGCTGTGCAGAAACTGATTCACTCGCAGCTGTTAGTAACAAACCTCGCTGCAGCCCTCAGCAGACAGCTTGGGACCACCACAACCTCCTGTCAGCCATCCTTGACGTGCACATCTGACCGATATGACAATTGCAGCATGCACTTGGTCTCACCTGTTGCCGGCGACCACAGCCAGGGCTTTTGCATCAGGGCTGAAGGCCATGCAGGTGATAGGGCCCTTGCACAGCCTTGCTCTGAAGACAACTGTCAAGCTGAGTGCGGCTGCATCAATCAGCCTGACGACACCAGAGTCAGATCCCAGCGCCACAAAGCTGGTTTTCATGCTGCTGGCAAGACACCTGTGGTGACAAAAAGGCCTCAGGAGGGGTAGGGGAGGATGGGAGGAGGGGTCTGTCATCACCCAATGATTTTGTTGGCATGGCTCTCACACAGTGCCAAGCTTCTGGCCAGGAAGCAGAAGACTGCAATTGGAGCTTCGTTCACCCAGGTGGGTGCATGTGCCAGCCAAGGTTTGGAAGGTTGAAGTGCAATTGTTATGCTGTAGTGCGGACGAAAGACACTTTGCACTATTTTGATGTAGCAGGCAGGGCCACAATGTGCAACAAACAGCGCAACAAACAAGAAGCAAACTGATTCGAACCGGCAGACAGCTGTGGCGGCAACAAAAGCCACTCAGCTCGGTGCTAGTCATGTGATGGTGTTGGAAGGTTGGTGGTGGCGGTGGAGATGGTCATGATGGGTAATCTTGGTGATGCACATGCTGCAGATGTTGTGTGCAAGTTGGGCACCAGTGACTGCCATGATGTGAATGCACATTTGCCAAAAGCCTGCGGTGAGCGAAGCTGCTGTCAGCTCACAGTTGGGCAGACGAGAAGGTCCGCCTGGCTGTGCAGCGATGGGTGTGCACATTCCACAATCGTATGGAACCATCTTCACCAGCTGTGGCAATGTGGCGGCCATCAGGCAAGGCTCCTGAGGCATGTACCCTGCCAACATGGTACTCCCCCAGCTGACTCACCTGCACTCACTTTCATTCTTTGCCCGGCTTGTTGTAGCCAAAAGCAGCTGGGAATAGTAATAATAATAATGATAATAATAATAATGATGATAATGATAATGACAATGATGATGATAATGATGATGGTAATGATAATGATAATGATCATGATCATGGTATGTCAACCCAACTCTGCAGGCATGCCGCGCGATTCCACTCTGGGTGTACAGGCTTACCAGTCATTACCTTACGGCCCCGTCTGCTGCTTGTTCATGGCAGTGAATACCCAGGGAGGCTCTGGCATTTCATTAGCAGACTGAACAAAACAGGTCATAATTGCACATACAACTGGCAAGTTTTGATGCTCGCAGATGCGCAGTTGTATACAAGATACGGACCAGATCAGCCTTGTATACCTGAGCGCACAATGCCCTGTTAGCTGCAGCAAATGGCTTTCTATGCTACTGCTATACATCACCTGACCACTACGCTCTGTGCTGCATTGTTCTGCACACATGCAGCTTTAGGTAGGGGGTTCAAACATTGTGGCTAATGGCTTGCTATTGCGCCAGACGTGGTTCAGCTGGCAGGCAACTGCATCATGAACGCCACAGCCAGCTGCAGTAAAGACTGCATCAGAAAAGGAAGGAGCAGACTGTACCTGAGGAGGCTCCGGCAGACCATCATCAGAGTTTGTCAGCTGAACCATGTGGGTTGTGGCTTCCATGGAGCCCACAGCTAAGCTGGTGTGGTGGGTGCCGCCAAATGCCAGGCTTGAGACGCCCACCACACATAGGTCCAGCTCATGCAGCAAGCTCAGAGGCCCTCCCTTGCCTGAATGACTGAACAACCTGCATGGAAGATGATGCTGCATGTTCAGGCAGTGGCGCAAAAAGGGTGTTGCAAACATCATCTCAAGTACTTCAAGACTGCTGAGACAATGAGCGGTTGCCAAATGGATGGTTTTGGCCGTTGCACAGGCGTATCTCAGAGCTGCTGCATCATCGGGCAATGCACAACATGATATTATCAATTTGGGCATCCATCAAGGGCAGACTGGCTCAATCTATATTCAAGAAGTGTTAAAACATGAATGCAAGCCCCCGGCTGGGAGTATTGCAGCCAGCATGGCTTTGCTCAAGCAAGTAGTGCCTCTGCAGTCATACACCAGGAGCAATCACCCTGTTGCTCACCGGATAACTGGGCAATGCCCAGCCACCGCCACGCAATCTTTGTTCACAGCCAAGGCCTCAACATAAATCATCTGACCACCATATTCCAAGGCTGCCACAACAGGTAGGCTTGCTTGTTCTGCTGTTCCCAAACAAGGCACATCCTCAACCGCTTGCGGCCCAAGGGCTGGACCAGGCACTGCCCCAGCCTGGCTAGCGCGATGTGCCTGTTGCTGAGATTTCAAGGCTGTGGCTGTGTCCACAACAACAACTGAGCCGCTGGCACAGCCGACGTATAGGCTGTGAGGTAGCCATGCATAGCTGGTTGGCTCTAAGCCTGTGGACATGACTTTGTTGCAGTACATGCGTAACATGTCCAGTCCTGCATGCAGGGCTATGGGCGCATGCAGCCCAGAATCATATGCATTTCAAATCAGCAAACAAGCTCGTAAGCTTGCAGGCACATTGATGCAGATCATAATGCGGCAGTGCATGACCTGGTTGTGCTATTGGTGTGGAGTTGTGCCAAAAAGCGACAGACTTGATCTGAATGCGAGACAGAGCAGAGAAGCCTGCTTTGAAGCTGGCTGGAAATACATGTACTGCTCTGTTTTTGCTTGTTTTAGTGACATGTCATGCTGCAGTGGGACAGCTGTACAGAGCTATGCTAGGTTGTGCTGAGCAGGCCTTTGCCATGCTGTGCTGTGCTGTGCTGTGCTGTGCTGTGCTGTGTGTATATTTTGCCCTAGCGCAATATACAGGGAGATGGCACACCCTGATGCTGTATGGCACCATGATGATTGAGTCATGCACCGCATGCTCTCGGCAAAAGACTGCTCTAATTTTGGACCCACCTGATATTTGCACAGGAACCTGCTGCAGCTGACTCTGACCGGCATGTTTGTCAACATGCCACAAGGACAAGCCACTTTCACCAAGAGTGCAGAGCAGATCGGGATCAGAGGGGTGAAAGCTGAGCTGACTGACTGCATGTTCTGACTCGCCAGTAAAAAGCTGTGTGCTCTGCACCAAGAAATGGCAGTCAAACTGTGCTGTGAGTGAACACAAGTCATGGCAGTAGTTGCAAAGAATGAGAGGCAAAAATGGAATGTCTTTCAGGGGAAGTGTGTAAGGAAATAGCAAGCAGGTGGCTGCGTGTCTTGTACCTCTTGCCAATCCCACACCACAAGTCGACTGTTTTGTTCTTGCTCAATTGCCGCAAGCCGTTTCCCATCTCCAGAGAAGGCAATTGCAACATAGCCTGCTTGTGTACCCCAACTGATCTTTTGCAGGAGGCTCAGATCAGTGGTGCTGTGAATATGCAGTTGAGGAGCTAGCCCCTGCTTGACATGATGATTGTTAGATGGGGTGCACAGTGACTTTGTATCTCTGAGCCAGGAGTACACACACGCTTACCTTCTCAGCATAAGCAACTAGGTTGTGAGCTCTAGTGACAGCAAAACACTCAATCCCCCTGGCAGCTCCAGTCAGTAGATGCTGCAAGTTGCTGCTTGGTTATCACCTTAGCAAAAGGGCAGCAGCATATGCTCAACATTGCAGCATGACGTAACAATTCACACCTGCTTGGCAGTCTGCTGGTCGTGAAAGGAAAGGCAGTTTCCGCACACAGATACAAGGGTCTCAGCTGCAGAGTACAGCAAGGAGCCCCGCGAGAAACCCAACGCCCATCTGCAACACACATTTCAGTATTGATCAAGTAGACGAGTGACGCACAGCCGTGAGCAACACGTCTTACTCCGTAGCCAAGGGCATGACAGCTACTTTTGGCGCCTTAGATAGGGAGTGAGCATGCCATCAATGCGTGAAGTCGTACAAGCGTAAGATACTTTGCTTCGGCGTTAGCATTACACCGCCGTCTTCTCAGCAGCAGCCCTGGACGGACAACGACATTGCATTGATCTAAGTTGCTTCCTGACGTACCTCTGGCGTTACAACTCTCCGCGAACATGCGGTGTGGTGATCAGTATTTACAGGTGATGAGACTTTTGGTCTGGCTCGAGCATTGCAACCTCTCTCTCTGTCCCTGGTACTGCAATCCTCCAGAGTCACCAACAACAGGACTATCAGGCACTGTTGTTGACACTACTGCTCTACAGCTGCTTCTGCCTGTGTCACTGGCACCTCCGGTACAGCTTGTCCTATCACCTCCACTGCTGGCATTTCGATCACAGGCAATGCAGCATCAGGCGCTGCTGGATCAGGCTGCTGCTGGACTTGTTGGTCTACTTGCTGATCAGTCAGCTGCTGCTCTGACAGCTCAGCACCAACTTCATCGCCTTCCGGAGTACCATTTTCACCTCTTAGCAAACACAGACCAGCTGCAGCTATGCGCCCCTGCTCATGCTTCTCCTTGTATTTCTTTTGACGAGTCTTACGAAACTCTCCGGATAACGGCAAGCCCAGACGCATGCGGTCAGCCTCTTCTTTGCAAACCTGCCACAATGATAGCTACTGATGACCATGTTTGAGCAACTTAGCACATGGTGACACACCAAATTGACTATCCACACCAATAGACAGCCAGAAAAATCGACATGTAGCTTGGAGTCTGAGTGCTGCAAGTCAGCTGCTTTGTTTGAGGCCAGACTTGAAGGACAACCCACCAACACATGACAACATTGTCTTCAGCAAATGGAAGAGAAGCTGACTCTTCTGATGCAAATTCTCAAGCTCAGGTCTCACCCCAGAATACTGGTTGTCAATGGACAGCTTGGCGACGCTCTGCATGGCTCGGTGCGGCCAGCGCTTGATGTTGGCCTGCCTGCATGCGCTCTTCAGGCAGGTCTCCCCCACCCCAAGTTCCCTTGCAGCCTTCGCTATGGGATACTGAGCCAACACTGCCAACACAATGGGCAATCCAAGCACCTGCAGCCATACAACAGATGAACGTGCAGCTCCTGGGAATGCATAAACGTCACTGCTTCAGATACCGTCTATTCTATAGTGAATATTTGGTCTTGAGAAGTCCTGAGGAGCAGTGAACAACATTTGTAAAGTAAAGCGTCTCAGCCCCGGGCTCTTGGTAGAAGCTGTTTTGTGGATCTTACATGCATGCAATGACAGCACATCACCTGGGTATCAGTGCAATCAACTCAGATGGGCCGCGGAAGTCAAGCGTGAGTCAAGCACAAGTCCAGCATGAGTCAAGCATGTGTCAAGCATAAGTCATCAATGGGAAACAGGGGGCTGACAGTCATCTGACCTTAGCAAGGGCTTCCTGAGGCCGGGTCTTGCGGCCCTTGGGGCTGCCCTGCTTGGTTTGCTCCATCAGAAAGTTCTTGGCTGTCTCCATGATGTCCTCAGGCGTAGTGGACTGTATGATCAGCTCTGGAAATCACCACAACATTTGAGTACACAGAATGGACAGATGTACTTGAATGCAATATGTCCTGTGTGGTGAC
>JAABUU010005678.1_pt1 | contig 13844 bp, 11 predicted proteins | sample 5559301 | NCBI WGS metagenome assembly JAABUU01 (sample SAMN10711884, study PRJNA513360) | rock metagenome | isolation source: Antarctica rocks | place: Antarctica: Victoria Land, Richard Nunatak white | reverse complement strand
TTGAAAAAACATGAATGAATAAGATCAAGATAACGATTAATATGAGAAATGATCATCTTCAATTTTCTGATTCAAAGACTCATATCAATGCTAGCTTAACTTTTCTTTCTGTCATCAAGAAAATTGCAATAGAACAGAAGAGTTTGATTTCTATTCAAATACTAAAGAGATTTACTTCTTCTATCATCATTCAACTAAGCAAGAAGTTATCTTCATTCAGTAAAATCGTGAAATCATTTAATTCAATCAACTTTGCTTCGTCTTTCGATTCAATGAACATAGCAATGATAGAGACTGCAGCATATAGATCACTAGTCAAATGATCAAATGTGACTACTTTCATGATCATCATCACGAAAATCGATCGACTTCTAAAAACAGCTAGAAATAAACTCGAAGATGTAGATCTACAAGAGCTTTCACATGAAGAGATCTTGAAAGAAGTCAAAGCTAAGCTTTCTTTGAAATATCATGACTATCTAAACATGTTTGATCGAGCGATGACTAATCAACTATCTTCTCATCATCTCTATGATCATAAAATTGAGTTGATCGACGAGAAAATATCTTCTCGAAGTCGTCTTTATCATATGTCTGATCACAAGCTTCAAAAGATGAAGAATTATCTGATTGAGCATCTGAATAAAGACTTCATATCTTCTAGCTCAGCTTCATATACTTCGCTCATACTATTCATCAAAAAGAAAGACGATAGTTTGCGTTTCTGCGTCAATTATAGAAAGCTCAATGCTTTGATCAAACGAGATCGCTACTCTCTACTCTTAATAGACGAAACTCTCGCTCGTATTCAAGATAGCAAGTATCTGACTCGATTGAATATAATAGTCGTCTTCAACAAACTACGCATGCATTTGAGTAGCAAAGATTTGACTATCTTTATTATCTCTTTTGACTTCTACAAATATCACGTGATGTCTTTCAAATTAATCAACGACTTGACTTTCTATCAACACTATATGAACGACGTGCTGTTTGATTATCTACATCAGTTTTGTCAGATCTATCTAGATGACATTATCATCTACAGCAAAACACTGAAGAAACATAAGAAACACGTACGACTAGTTCTACATAGATTATGAGAGATCGATTTACAGATGAATATAAACAAATGCAAGTTTCATGTTCAGAAGATCTTCTTTCTGAGACTATTGCTATTCATCGAAGAACTAAAGATGAATCTCAGAAAAGTACAAGCAGTAGTCGAATGATTTACTTCTACAAATCTCACTCAGATGCAGTTCTTCGTCAACTTCTGCAACTTCTATCAACGTTTTATAAAGAACTTTTCGAAGATTGTTCATTCTCTGATTCAACTAACTCAAAAAGAAATGATATTTGAATGAAATCAAGCTTGTCATATGATCTTTGATCATATGAAGAAACGAATGACTGAAGTCTTTATTCTTCGTCATTTTGATCAGAATAAAAAGACTATTCTTGAAACAGACTCATTCAACTACGTCAACGATGACATACTTTCTCAATATGATGATGAAGAAACATTGCATTTGATGATTTACTACAGCAAGAATCTGAGTCTCACTGAGTGCAATTACGAGATTTATGACAAGAAGTTACTAGCAATCATTCAAGCATTCAAGCATTGATGATCTGAGCTGAAATTGACTGAGCTATCGATCAAAATGTTCATCGATCATCAAGCTCTGACATCATTAATGAAGAATAAAGAGCTGAGTAAACTTCAGATGCACTGAATTCAAAAGCTCGTTGACTTCAACTTCAAAATCATGTATCGCTCAGACAAATAAAACATCAAAGTCGATGCATTGACTCGTCAAGTCGATTTAGTTTCTAGAAGCTTCGAGAATGAACGATGTTGCTATCAGCGAACTACGATTCTGACGTTGAATCGAATGAAAATCGCTGATTTGAAGAAGAAAGAGAATGATAAATCAATTTATCAATTGATTCTAGAAGTTAATAGAATGAATGATAATTATGTTTTACTTCGTGAAGCTGTATTAAAAAAGAAAGCTCAATACAAAGATATTAAACTAAGAAATTATTAAATTCAGAACGAAATACTATATCAAAATGATCTTCTATGAATTTTCTTCAATGAGCATCTTCAAATGAAGCTAATTCGAAAAGTTCATGATTAATCTTCTATTGATCATTTCGAAATTCTCAGAACTATGAAGATCATAAGAAGATACTACTATTGATCTTCAATGCAAAAGACAATAGATCGATATATTCAAAACTGCTACATTTGTCAGCGATCAAAGATTTCTCAAAATAAATTCAATGAACTACTACATTCTCTACTCATACTTGAACAGCAATGAAAGAACATAGTCATAAATTTCATCATCAACTTATCTCTTTTGAAAGGCAAAAACATCATACTAACAGTGATATGTAAACTGACAAAGAAACGACATTATATTTCTTGCTTCACTGATGATAAGAAAATCACAGCAGAAAAAACAGCTGAGCTAATGCTTCAGTGAATATATCGAATACACGATTTACTCGATTTCATTGTTTCAAATCGAGATTCTCAATTTACCTTCATTCTATGAAAGTCTCTTTGCAAAAGACTGAGCATTAATCTTTGACTATTCACTGTCTATCACTCTCAAATCAATGATCAAAGTGAACAAGTCAATCAGAACGTCGAAAGATATTTTCGATTCTTCTGTTTATACATGCAGAATGACTGAGCTAAGCTACTATTCATGATTGAGTTTGTTGACAATAATGCTCTGTTCTCAGTCATTTTCTTCATCTCTTTCTTTCTAAACAAAGACTTTCATTCTTGTATGAGCTTCGAACTCGATACGATCGAATATGAAAGCTTTCGTGAACGCTTGCAAGCGACTAAAGTCAAGAATATATCTGAACATATGAACAAGATCTTGACGTTTGCTTACGAATCTCTAGTCAAAACACGGAAATAAATGATGAAACAAGTCAATAAGCATAGAAAAGAAGTTGATTATGAAATCGAATCAAAGATGTTTCTCAATGAAAGAAACATTGTTACAGCAAGATCTTTCAAGAAGCTAAATGACAAAATGCTCGATTCTTTCATCAATTTAAATTTCGTCGACTCTTCATATAAACTGAAATTATCAGAGTCTATGCATGTTCATGATGTATTTCATTCTGATTTGCTTCGCTTTGCGATCGACGACTTCTTGCCTGATCAAAAGAACGAACTCTCAGATTCAATGATGATAAATGACGAAGACGAGTGAGAAATCGATGATATATTGAATTTTCGTCGATATCAAAGACGACTGCAGTATAGAGTCAAATGAAATGACTATGACAATGATCTCAATTGATACAACGCTGATGACGACGAATTTATGAACACTCAGAAGATCGTTGACGATTTTCATATTTAATACTTGAACAAATCGCGCTAATCAACAATTCAATCAATCATAATTGAGCAATCAATCGAGTCGAGCAGAAAATACATTCATGCGAACATGAATCATCGAAGAAAGAGAGTAATGTCACGATTCTAGTCTTGTCAGACTCAGTCTTCTAGTCTTGTCAGATTTATTCTCGCTTTATCATCTTGACTAGTCTTTATTGAGTCTAACGTCGACTGAGAAATACACATATGTAATCAGCTTCTTTTCTGTAGCTATCTTTCTTTCTTAGCATTTATTTTCTAGTTAAATGACACTCATATTGACTCGCTCTATGCTGATCTCTAACAATCAAGATGTTACAGAAGATCATTGAGAAATTTATTCTTTTGACAAAGTCATCAAATTGAACAAAGAACTCCTGAAATTCAAACTGCTTAAAGATAGTAATGAAATCAAGATGATTGTGAATCATATGAAAAATACAGAGTACATTAGATGCGTGAAATGAATATCTGAAACATAATGATCATAAAAACAAGATCATTTAACAAGCAAAGCGCGCACATTTCAGATCACAAATGCATGAGTTGAATGATGCACTTAAGTTGATATGATGCTTCGCAAAATGAATCAGAATTGAAAGTCAATTATTTAAAAAACTTTCTTAGTTTTTATCATTAAAGCAAAGTGATACTGATCAAATGATAACAACGTTCAAGAAAAAAATCAAGATATTGCAAGAAAAATTCTTTTTCTCACTTTTTCAGACAAACATCAACAACATCACAAATTCATTTAAAAATATGTGATCTTGTTTTGCAGCATGTTCAAATGAACATGCAACAAACTTATATACATTTTTGCTTTCAAAGTCTTGATGCTTATTCTTTTAAATGTTTCTGCAATGTGATGCAAAGTCTGATTCTATAATGTTTCAAGTCTGCATTCTTTATCTGACAATTCTTTCTCTTTTTCTCGCTGATGTCAAACTGATGCTTTAAATTCAATTTCTGATCTTACTACTGCTGAATTCACAAGAAAAGAGTAAAAGAATTTGATAAAAAGTCTGCTAAATAATGATGACTTTGCATGTGAAAAGATATGTATTAATCAAAGATTGCAACATCATTTAATGTGAAAAGACTCTTCGAGACAGATTCTGCGCAAAAATCATAGCAAACATATTGATTCAGAAGATTTACTGCAAAGTCAAAGATGAGATAGCATATCAAGAATACTTGAAGATATTCTTTGATTCACTTTCTACTAATGTCATTCTCATTACAGTGACAATGATTGCTCATTGTATACAAGAATATGAATCAGAAGAGCACAGATTAAACAAGTTTGAAAGATCAAATGTGAAGAATAAGTGAATATTTGCATATATCAGTGATTAAAGTGATTGAAGCGAAGCTGAACTTGATAACACGCAGTGACATGAATGCACATCAATGCAACATAAAATCAACAAGTTTGCAAGCATCAACAATTAATATTGAAGATTCTGCTATATTGTATCAAGCAACAAATCAATAATAATGATATCAAAGTGACTATGAACACTCAAGCTGTACTCAATGTATACGTTGATTATCTTGATGATCTTTCATTATATGAGTTAGAAAACAACATGCAACTTAATTTAAATGCAAATCATAAGAAAACATTCTTGAGTTCAGAAAGCAGTTTTGTCTTTCAATCTTCAAAACTAACGTCACTTGTCTTTGACGTAGTATTATCAAATGAAGCTGTAAATATTGCAACTCATAACTAAATCTTTAATCACTAATGCTGTGTAGAAGAGATTGATTGAATTGAACACAGAGAATGAATCATTGATTGATGATGCTTAAGTCAGCAAAAAGCAAACTCTTAGCAAGAGATTTCACTTTACATCACAAACTAAAGATCAATCACATATCATATTGCAAAGCAATGAATATGAGCTTGTGATAATGCAACAGAATGATGTTAAGTCAACAATGATTAAGATCAGCTGAGAATGAAAGTTTAATAACTTGTGAAATGCTTTAAACATGAAGAAAAATGAACGTTTGTAATATAAAGCAGACAAGACAGACAAGATTCTAAGCAATGAGAAGAAATATGAAAGCTTCATGTGCAAGATGAGAAAGAAAAGCATCATGAACATAACTCGCGAAAAGAGAGAAATTAGAGAAGAATAGAACTCAAGCACAGTAATCACTATAATCAAATGATTTGAACAAAGCAAATATTTTGCTTCATACTGCAAAAGCACTTCTGTCACATGTGTTTACATGAGAAAACATGATACTGATAGTGATGCAAGCGCACTGATTGAACACTTCAAACATCTTGCTCAAGAATGTGCAAGTACTTATGTTGCAAATGTTGTCATGAGAGAACATAGTGCTAAAAGTGATGCAAATGCACAATAAGAAAAGAGTGATAATATTGAGAAGAATGATCAAGACGTTTATGATGACATTTATTACTAGAGAACAAAAGATACATTGAACACTTTGAGCAGTCTATGTGATATTAAAGCTATGTTTGCAATGTATGATAATTACGCAGTTGACAGCTTAATCATTGATGATGATTCTAACAAAGAAAGATCATACAGAGATAACAGTGAATTACAAGCTTCAATGATATTATTCGACATTGCAATTCTAATTGCTACAAATGTCAAGATCATATTTGTTGAATCAAATGATAAAGACACATACTGCGCTCATAGAAGTTCTAAAAATGTTGATGTTTTTATGAATATTGATGCTTTTATGAATATGTCTCAGCTAAAAGTGACGCAAATCTGAAACATGAGATTAAATGAATATTTGAAATATTAATTACTAAAAGCGCTAAAATCTGTCACTGTCATTCTTTACAAATTGCGAATATGATATGATGTTCAATTTAGTCAGATGCTTGCAATTCACTATTTTATCAATGATCTCATCTATCAATGATAGAAAATATCTATTTCTTTTGAAAATGACATTTAGCTTTCGATAGTTCACGCAGAATTGAAAATCTTCATTTGCTTTAAGAGCGAATAGAACAGGAAAGAAATAGAGAGTCTTACTGAGAATAATGAATTTCTTTGACAGATTCTCGTTTAAGTACTTCTTTACTTTCAGAAGTTTGACAGAGAACATTTGATAAACTCAACATCAAGAAGACGTTGAATCATTGATGAGTTCAATTTTATGATCATAGAAGCGATAAGAAAGTAGTTTATTCAATTGAGTTCAATCAAAAACATTTAAAAAATTATGATATTTTGAAGACAGCTTGACTTTAATAGCTTTCAAATTCTGAGTAGTTTTCTTGATGAAAGAGACATTCAGAGCATTCAAATTGCACTGAGTGTTGTATGCAATTTCTCTATCAATATTCTTCATGAATAGAGTAAATACTTCAGTCTGATTCTTCTTTGAGTGATTCAACAATGTTTTAAATGAAGTGATGTTTATGCTTTGAATTGAGAATGACTCTTTCTGAATCATAGTTGAAACAGATTGTTTGAGCATTCTAGAAATCTTTGACTGAGAAGTAAAAGTAAACGAAGTTGATCGTGATCAACTTAAGTGCTTTGAATTGAAAAAGATCGAAAAAATCGAAAAGAAAGTATCTAATTGATTCAAAAAAACGATGACGTTGATTTGTATATTTAACAATATTTCATTTTTGTTCATTCATGATTTTTCTAATATGACTTTGTGATGATTGATGTCAGCTATTAACATAGAAACAGTCAATTTCTTATGACTTTCAATGATGAGATTCAATAGAATTTTATGAGTGATAGTCTTCTTAAATATCTTTTCATCATATTCTTTTATTAACTTCTCTTTTGTCAGTGATATAGATTGAATTCTCAGCTTTTTACATACTCTATCAACTAGATTGATATGTATGATTGTATAGATGACTGAATCACTGTCTATCAAAGAGCGAAGGCTGAATGATTCGTTCTGCAAGATGAGAAGAGCATTGACTAGAAATGACTTATCAAAGTAATTGTTGAAAATAAAGTATGTTCATACGTAACACGTACGTAATGCATACATATAAACCTCAATGTTTAAATATCTTTGCTTCGACTTTAGTTAACTCTAGTCGACTTGACTTTAAAGATATATAGCTCATCTTCTACTTCTTTCTTTCTTCGTAATCTATCTATCAACAAACTAGATATATGTCTCTACTACATAGTCAATATATCTACATGCACATATTCATTCTGACTCTCATATATCAATAGATTATGAGCTCGAGTTAACTCTATTTCGCTATCACAAACATATCTAAGAGCAGAACTTGAAGCATTGATCTTGTTATCATCAATTTCACATTCTCATATCTCAATCACTTTCACAATAAAGAGTTCAAAGAACTATCATGTCTTGAAGCTAAAGAGAAGCGAGAACTATAAGTTATGAAAGAAGAACATAGTCAGTGTCTTGAAAGTCAAAGATTTCTGAATGATCATCTTGAAATGACTGAAGAAATCAAAAGCTTCGAAATTCAACGCATCGACAGCAGATACACTCTCTACAACATTGACTGCATTTATCTCAACAGCAGCTGCATTCGTCTCAACAGCAGTCGCATTCGTCGTCTTGACAACAGTCAGAAAAGAGTATGTCATCGCTGCTCACTATTGAGCGAATAAAAATGATAGAGTCTGTGATATGATCATTTATAACTGCGAAAAAGAATTTCAAGTACATATATTCAAAGTAATCGAAGTCATCAAGATGTGATTCATTCTAGAGACATAATATGAGCAATCGAACTTAACTACTTTATATCTGATCATCAAAGAACTCAATCGTTCAAAACAATTGAATTTTAAATTCATTCAGAACTATGTTGACTCACTCAAATGAGTTGTTATCAGATGTTCAAACGTTGAAAAAATGATAGAATCATGACTGCTGAGCAATCTCTTTCTTCTAGATCTTAACGAAAGTCTAGAATCATACATCTTTGACCTGATACAGAGCGTCAAGATCAACAAATTCAAGCTACTAATCAATGAGATGACTATCGCTCTAGTTGATCATGACAAAAGAGCAAACGAAGAGAAGAACTTCAGCTTCAAGAGCATGATAGCTCAGTTTGATGAAAAGAAGAGAAAATTTGAAAGCAACAAATTTCAAAAAGAGTCAAATAAAATCTGCTCTCATTGCGAGCAAATGAGTCATGATCAACAGAAGTGCTGATATCTACATTCTAACCTTCGTTTAGATGATTAAAAACTCAGCGAGAGAAACAAGAATCTAGTCGTTGACTTCAAAACAGACTTCAAAATCAAAATAGTCAGATCAATGAAAATCTTCTTCGTCAATTGAGCAAGTAGTTGCATCAACATCTGATGAATAAACATCAAAGCTGAGAATCATGTTTGCTATGACAAGAACTTGTTCAATGAATAAACATATAGAAAAGTGATCAGAAACAGCATTGTTACTGCAAATAATGAAGCAGTAGTCATTATCGAGAAAGATATGATTATAATCGATATTTTGCTGAAGAGTTAATCAATCAAAATTCAGCTAAACAATGTTTATCACTGTTTGAAACTGCATTATAATTTGATGTCAGTTGAACAAGTGAAAGTCAAAGAATATACGTGTAGTATACAGAAAGGTAAATTTCTATTCATTGACTCAATGAAAATCATCGTTCTCATTGATTTGAGAAGCGATAGGAAATTCTACTTCGTGAATGCATCAACTAACTTCTCAAATTTTCAAACACTGACAAGCAGAATACACAAATCAATCAGAGCATCATGACATCAATGATATAAACGACTAGCTCATCTGAATATGACAGACGTAAAACGTCTAGTCAACATGAGCATTGACATTGATGTGAATTCGATCAACAGTCTAGAAGAAGAAGAATTCTCAGAATCAATATGTGAGACTTATGTCTTAAACAAGCAACATTGAGCTTCAAGTCGAAGATTTCACACAACAGTCATCAGAATTAATGAGCTGATACATTTGAATCTTGTTGACGATGGTAAAATACTCATGATCGATGAAGAATTCAGATATGTTGTTATTATGATTGATGATTACAGTCAATATACAATCATTTATCTAATAGATTGAAAATTCAATCTAAAAGACGTACTTCAAGACTATCTGAATTTAATGAAGAATTGAGACACTTTGATTCATTGACTTCATTCAGACAATAAAGAAGAGTATGCTGATCATCACATCATTGATTTGCTCAAGAAGCATGAGATCAAATGAGAGTTGATGACTTCATATAACTTGAGTCAAAATGAAGTTGCAGAACGATGTTTTTGCATTCTTTTTGAACGAACTCGCGCTATACTATCTAGCGTCAATTTGTCAATAAAACTATGAGAGAAGACAATAATGACTGTCATCTATCTGAAGAACAGAAGTTCTATCATTGCGTTGAACAAAATAACTCTTTATGAGGCATGACATGACAAGAAGTCTGATCTTAACTATCTGCATACGTTCAAATGCGTAGTCTATCATCATGTGAAGAAAGCTCATCGAAAGCTCGATGACAAGAGCTTAAAATGTCAGTTCTTAAACTATGAGAGAGTCAATCAGTATTGCTTGTGAAACGAAAAGAAGATACTAATATTTAGTCACGTTCAATGAGATGAGATAGTCATCAAAGTTGAAGAGTATGATGAAGATCTTTCAATACTAAGCTTCGATGATTAAATCAATGATCATCAAACAAGAACATCAGTCGCTTCACAGAAAATTAGAAGCAGATCACTAGAACTAGAATCAGAATCAATTGAGTCAGACAGCTTAAGCGATACTGATATTCTTGATGCTTCAAGCGAATGCTTTAAACGATTCATCGCTGAATTGATTGATTACAAGACTCTCAATGATCTTTGAATTAAAAACAATCAAGACTTTGTCAGTTAAGCAAATTGAATTCAAATTGAATTGAATACATCACAAACAGTGAAACAAGCTAAAGTCAATCTTGATTGAAAACAATGAAAGCTTGCTTTTAGAAGTGAACTGAACACTCACATCAAAAACAACATCTTTATTCTGAAGATATCTTCGTCGAGTTGATGAATACTGTCGACGCGCTGAATAACTATCATTAAGCAAGAACTCAAAGAAAAGATGATCAAATACAAAGCTAGATGAGTGTGTAAGAGATTTCATCAGAAGCAAGAGATTGATTATGATGAGATCTTTGTCTTGATGATCAAAGTCATCATCATCAAAATGCTTCTAGCACTGACAATCAAATATGACTACGAAGTTGAACAAATGAACGTCATCATCGTCTTTTTAGAAGCACATCTAAAAGAAGAGATCTGAATGCAGTAATCATCGAGATTTGAGCAAAAAGAATCAAATAAAATCTTTTTGACCTGTCATTTAAACAAGACTTTATATGAACTGAAACAGACATCTTGAAAATGATATGCAATTCTGAAAGTTTATCTCATTTTCATTGACTATCAAAGAGTAGAAATTGATCATTCAATGTTCACTCATCAGAATGACATTATTATCGCTATCTATGTGAATGATCTACTTATTCTAGAATCAAATATATTCAATATAAAAGCTCTGAAGCTGCAATTCACAAAGCGCTTTCAAATGAAAGATCTTGACTCAATCAAGTGATATCTAGAAACGCACATAACTCATGATAGAATTGAGCGAACTCTTTGAATCAATCAAAGCACTTATATCAAGCGAGTCATTAAGCTTCTGAGCATGAGCAATTGCAGTTCAACGAAAACATTGATGCATCACAGATGTTAGCTCAAGAAGAACGTCTATTGAAAGTCTGAACAATGAGTTGAGTATCAAGCTATCTCTGAAGAAATAGAGAGTTATCAATCAATCATCAAAACACTGATGTAAATAGTCTGTCAAACACAATCAGACATAGTTTATGCAGTGAGCAAATGCAGCAGATATTCGACGAATTCTATCTTCGATCATGATCTAACTGTCAAACAAATCATTTGATATCTGATCAATACTGCTGAGCTGAAACTTTAATATGAATCTTTCAAAGAGAAAGAAGTTGAGAAAGCTGAATTCTTTGAATATATCGATTCAGCTCATGCAAATTGCTTGAATTTTCAAAGATTCATCTTCAACTATATGTTTTTTCTATGAAATGAATCAATTAGCTGAAGCTTCAAACATCAACAATGCATTAGCACGTCATCTGCTAAAGCTGAATACGTTAACGAATGTAATGCAGTCAAGAAATTGATCTTTCTGATTCAAGCATTGAAAGAGATGAGATATGATGATTTGAATACAAATTCAACTATCATGAACTTCTTGAATCAGCTTCATTTGAAGATGCTCATTGAAGAAAATTCATAGAAGATCACTTTGATATAGTATTTCGTTCTAAACTCAACAATCTCTTAATTTAGTATCTTCATATTGAGCTTCATCTTTTGATATGACTTCACGAAGTAGAACACAATTCTCATTGATTCTATTAACTTTTAAAATCAATCAATAAATTGATTCATCATTCTCTTTCTTCTTCAGATCAGCGATTTTCATTTGATTTGACATCAAAATCGTAGTTCGCTGATAACAACATCATTCATTCTCGAAGCTTCTAGAAACTAAATTGACTTGATGAGTTAATTCATTGACTTTGATGTTTTGTTTGTCTGAACAATACATGATTTTGAAGTTGAAGTCAATGAGCTTTTGAATTCAGCGCATCTGACGTCTACTTAACTCTTTATTCTTCATTAATGACGTCAGAGCTTGATGATTGATAAACATCTTGATTGATAGCTCAGTCAATTTCAGCTCAGATCATCAATGCTTGAATGCTTGAATGATTATTAGTAGCTTCTTGTCATAAATCTTGTAATTGCACTCAGCAAGACTCAGATTCTTGCTGTAGTAGATCATTAAATGCAATGTTTCTTTGTCATCATACTGAGAAAGTATGTCATCATTGACGTAGTTGAATGAGTCTGTTTCAAGAATAGTCTTTTTATTCTGATTAAAATGACGAAGAATAAATGCTTCAGTCATTCATTTCTTTATATGATCAAAGATTGTTTGACAAGCGTGATTTCATTCAAATATCATCTCTTTTTGAGTGAGTTGAATCATTGATCAAACAATCTTCGAGAAGTTCTTTATAAAGCGACGATAGAAATTGCAGAAGTCAATAAAGAACTGCATCTGAGTGAGATTTGTAAAAGTAGATCATTCAACAACTGCTTGTATCTTTCGAGAATTCATCTTCAATCTTTCAATGAATAGCAATAGTTTTAAAAAGCTGATCTCTTGAACGTGAAACTTGCATTTGTTTATATTCATCTGTAGATCAATCTCTCGTAGTCTATGTAAAACTAGTCATACGTGTTTCTTATGTTTCTTCAATGTTTTGCTGTAAATGATAATGTCATCTAGATAAATTTGACAAAACTGATGTAGATAATCAAACAGCACGTCGTTCATATAGTGTTGATAGAAAGTCGAGTCGTTGATTAATTTGAAAGACATCACGTGATATTTGTAGAAGTCAAAAAGATAATAAAGATAGTCAAATCTTCGCTCTTTGAATGCATGTGTAGTTTGTTGAAGATGACTATTATATTCAATCAAGTTAGATACTTGCTATCTTGAATACAAGCGAGAGTTTCGTCTATTAAGAGTAGAGAATAGCGATTTCGTTTAATCAAAGCATTGAGCTTTCTATAATCGATGCAGAAACGCAAACTATCGTCTTTCTTTTCAATGAATAGTATGAGCGAAGCATATAAGATCGAGCTGAAAGATATAAAGTTCTTATTCAGATGTTCAATCAGATAATTCTTCATCTTTTGAAGCTTGTAGTCAGACATATGATAGAGACAACTTCAAGAAGACATTTTCTCATCTGTTAACTCGATTTTGTGATTGTAGAAGCGATGAGAGAGTAGTTAATCAGTCATAGCTCGATCAAACACGTCTAAATAGTCATGATATTTCGAAGAAAGCTTAGCTTTGACTTCTTTCAAGATCTCTTCATGTGAAAGCTTTTGTAAATCTACATCTTCGAGTTTATTTCTAGCTGTTTTTAGAAGTCGATCGATTTTCGTGATGATGATCGCAAAAGTAGTCACATTTGATCGTTTGACTAGTGATCTATATGCTGCAGTCTTTATCATTGCTATGTTCATTGAATCAAAAGACGAAGCGAAGTTGATTGAATTAAATGATTTCACGATTTTACTGAATGAAGATAACTTCTTGCTTAGTTGAATGATGATAGAAGAAGTAAATCTCTTTAGTATTTGAATAGAAATCAAACTCTTCTGTTCTATCGCAATTTTCTTGATGACAGAAAGAAAAGTTAAGCTAGCATTGATATGAGTCTTTGAATCAGAAAATTGAAGATGATCATTTCTCATATTAATCGTTATCTTGATCTTATTCATTCATGTTTTTTCAA
>JAABUU010005677.1_pt1 | contig 13845 bp, 12 predicted proteins | sample 5559301 | NCBI WGS metagenome assembly JAABUU01 (sample SAMN10711884, study PRJNA513360) | rock metagenome | isolation source: Antarctica rocks | place: Antarctica: Victoria Land, Richard Nunatak white | reverse complement strand
GGGCCGGGCAGCCGATGCACCCCGAATCACTCGCGGCGCTGGTCAACAGCCTCGGCATCCCCACCGTCGCCGGCCGAACCTCCGCGATCCGCCAGCACCTCTTGGAGATGCCCGCACCCGTCGTCGCCGATGCCCTCGGCTACCACCCGGTCACCACCGCCAAGCTGGCATCACAGGCCGGAGGCACCTGGAGCCGCTACGCCACCGGAGACCACCAACGGTCGCCATCAGGATGGACTGCGCGGAGAACCCACGACAGTTGAATAGGCGAACTCACCAGGATCGACCCCCAATACGCACTCCTCTGACATACGATAACTTATCGGCGTAGGAATTACGTTGCGGGGGAGGGCTTTGCGATTGAGTCGACCGCGCCCGTTGGTGAGGCGGCATCTCGACGCGTCGCCGGCGGGCTGGACACTGTGGCCGAGACGTCCCGCCGCCGGTGGGATCAACCGAGGTCGTGGAACGTGAAGAGAAATCCGCAGATCGCCACCGGAACGTCCAGGACATAGACCGACTAGTGCGAAGAGTTCGTCGGTCCGGCGCAACTTTCTAGCGCAGCGTTCAATTCCCCTAGTCGGGGGTCGGCCGGGATACGGAGAAACCTGCCGAGCGGCCCTGATGTTGTCGCGGGGAATACCGCATTCCCTGCGACAACTCCCCTCTACTGCTCCGCTGACCTGGGCAGTCGGGGTGCTCTGCGATGCTCCACCCGTACGCGTTTCCTGCGACAAACCCCGGGGAGAGTGCCGTGGCCACGATCAGCCCACCACCGAGGCGCTCGCCCGGTGAGGGCCGGGCGCCGACGTACGCGCATGCGGTCGAGGCGTTCCTCGTCGCGCACGACCGGGCCGGGGCGTGGTCGGCGGGTACCGCGGTCAAGTACCGCCAGAGCCTGGCCATCCTGGGGACCCGCCTGGCCGAGGGTCCGACCGGCGCCTCGGTCGCGGCGTTGGACACCCCCGCCGGGGCTGCGGACTTGGAAGCGGCGTTCACCGCCGCCTTCGCGACGCTGGCCCCGCCGCCCGAGCCCGGCACCTCGCCGCGCTGCGCTCGGCCCTGGGGTGGTGGCGGGCCCGGGGTTGGCTGGCCGGCGACCCCACCGCCGGCTGGGCCCGACCCAAGATCGCCCGCGACCACAGCCGAGCACTGACCCCCGACCAGATCGCCGCCCTGTGGCGCCTGGACGCCGGCCTGCGGGAGAAGACCCTGTGGCGGCTGCTGTATGAAACCGCCGCCCGCGCCAACGAGATCCTCACCCTCGACATCGCCGACCTCGACCGAGCCGGCAACCGCGCCCGCGTCATCTCCAAAGGCGGGGACACCGACTGGGTGTACTACCAAACCGGGACCGCGCTGCTGCTGCCCCGACTCCTCACCGGCCGCACCCGGGGACCGGTATTCCTCGCCGAGCGGGCCGCCGCCCGTGCGGTGCCCACCCTGGATCTGTGCCCGGTGACCGGCCGGGCCCGACTGTCCTACCGCCGGGCTGCCGAGCTGTTCGCGCTCGCCACCACACCCCTCGCCACCGGGCAGTCGACAGGATGGACTATGCATCAACTACGCCACTCTGCACTGACCCACGACGCCGAGAGCGGCACCAACACCCCGATGCTGCTCGCGCGGTCCCGACACGCCTCCATGCGCTCCCTCGAGCGCTACGCCCGACCCGGCCCCGAAGCCCTCGCCCGCCACGCCGCGGCCACCGACCCAGCCGCCCGACGACACGGCCGGTAGAGACTCACCCAGTGGCCGATCCGACTGCCTGCCGGCACTTGCCTCCCCCAATTTGTCCCGCTCTCCATACTGGTCCCGAGCGGGCGGTGCGTTTACCCCCTGGGTACGCCAGGGTCTTTGGGATACGTGGCTGCGGTGCCCCCCCAGGGCTGCGGTGGGCGGGGCAGGCGACCACGGTCCGCCACGGGCCGTACCTCCCGAAACTTCGACCCAGCAGGCGACACGCCGGTACGTAGCCGTCGACAGTCTCTTATTGGCATGAATGCCTTAGAACCCCGTCCAGGATCATGTCGAGGAGGAGAATGAGCCTTTGGTGCAGATCGAAAGGGGTTGGGTCGTCGTCGATCCATGCCGTGAGGACGGCGAAGTAGCCAGTTGCAAGGGCCAGCGCCGTCAGGCTAATGTCGACATCGGCAGCCAGAACGCCTTCGCTCTCAGCGTCGGCGAGAAGTGTTTCCAGCTGCGCGGCGAGGGCTGGTCGGCGGAGCAGGCTGGTGTTGTCCACGGCAGCCCGCATAAAGGCGACACTTTCAGTTCGAGATTCCCCACTGAGCCGCGCCAGTTCGACGAAATAGCGACCCAGTCCTTCGCGCAAGGAATGGTCGTCTTGTCGGTGCTCAAGCACCGCGTCAAACGCGCTCTGACGACGCAGACGGCTCCACTCCTCCAAGAAGGCGGTCTTTCGCTCAAAGAGGTTGAATACCGTCGCGCGGGCTACATCGGCCCGCTCAGCGATCTCGTCCATCGTGCAGCTCTCGAAGCCGCGCTCGACGATGAGCTCGACAGCGGCAGCGTAGATGCGCTCGCGCCGCTGCTGCTGGCCGCGGGTCCGGCGATCGGGATAGACAACGGGCTGGATAGCGGGCACCTGTGCCTCTGTTCGTCGGTGGGAGGGCCTTGCGGCCCACGGTCTGTGTGGCGGCCCGGCTGGGGTGCTTCCACGGTGCGTGGACGCTGGTGGGAGCGTCCCGGCTGCTCCCGGGCGGGCGGTCCGCCATCGTCTGGCGGAAGGATATCCGACGGCTGCAGTGACGGCGGTGGGCCTATTGACGGGTGCCCATTGACCTTGGCCGAACGAAAGTCCCAACAGGTTGCCGCCGCTGGAAGCAGCCAGTTGGGGTGGCCTCGGTTGGGGTGGCCCTGTCTTGACCTAGGAAGAGTGTGTGATGTAACTTACGTCTAACGGTGGACTATAGTCCACCATTAGTTGACGACTCGCGCGATAGAGGAGCCCCCCATGACGGCCGGTCTGCTTGGGCGGAGCACCGACCGCGCGACGGTCGCTGGGCTTCTGCGCGCTCATGCCGCCGGCGCCGGGCGGGTGCTGTACCGGCTGGAGGACGGCAGCTCTGTCACCTACGGCGAGCAGCTGCGGCGCAGCCAGGAGACGGCCGCCGGCCTGCGGGCGCGGGGAGCGGTTCCGGGTGACCGGGTGCACCTCTCCCTGGGCAACTGCCCTGAGTTCCTTGACCTGTGGTTCGCCACCGCCTTAAGCGGCACCGTGATGGTGCCGACGAGCCCTCAGGCCTCCGAGCAGGAACTTGCCCACACGCTGGCCGACGCCCGTCCGGTCGTCGTCGTGAGAGACGCCCAAGAGGCTCGTGCGTTGCGGGTTGAGCCCGACGACGCGCCGGATGTCGCGCCGGGTCCGGTGTCGTCGATCCTGTACACCTCGGGCACGACGAGCCGGGCCAAGGGCGTGATGATCACCAGTGACAACCTCGTCGGTGCGGGGAGGGCTGTTGCCGACCACCTGTCCATGACGGCACAGGACCGTTGGCTGGTTGTGCTGCCCCTGTTCCACGCGAACGCGCAGTTCTACTGCGTCATGTCTGCCTTGGCGAGCGGGGGCTCGCTGGCGTTGCCCCCTGGCTTCTCTGCTTCTCGGTGGGGTCATCAGGCGCATGAGCTTGGCGCGACCCTTGGCAGCCTGTTCGCGGCGCCTGTGCGGATGATCCTGTCGAAGACCGAGGGGGTGGCGCAGCCGCGCAGCTTGCGTGCCGTGCTCTATGCCCAGAATCTGACGGTGCCCTTGGCGCGGACGTTCGAGGAACGTTTCCGGACCCGCCTAATTCAGCTGTACGGCATGACCGAGACCGTGGTCCCGCCGACGATGAACCCGGTGTCGGACGAGCGGCGGTGGGACAGCATCGGGCGTCCCTTGCCAGGCATCTCCATCGACTTGGTGCAGCCGGACGGTCGGGTCGATGCCGGCTATGGGGAGATGCGCGTCCGCGGCGACTTCGGGCGGACGCTGGCCGCTGGCTACTGGGGCGATCCCGAGGCGACGGCCGCCGCGTTCACCGAGGATGGTCTGCGGACCGGCGACCTCGCAACCCGTGACGATGAGGGTTTCCTCTGCTTCGTCGACCGGGTCAAGGACGTCATCAAGCGCGGCGGAGAGAACATTGCCGCGAGCGAGGTCGAGCGGGTGTTGTGCGAGCACGAGTCTGTCCACGACTGCGCGGTGGTCGGGATCCCGGACGAGCTACGGGACGAGGCGGTCGCCGCTGCGGTCGTCCTGGAGGCAGACGCATTGCTCGATCAGGCCGCCCTGACCGCGTGGTGCGAGGCCCGTCTCAGCAACTTCAAGGTCCCGACGGTCATCCGTTTCCTGGACAGCCTCCCGCGGAACAGCGTCGGCAAGATCCGCAAGGTGGAGCTTCGCTCACTCCTGGCACAGCCGCTGCCACCGTCGACCGACCCGCCGGCCAACGGGTTCCCGTTGGTCCTTCCCGCCCCTGTGAGGAGTGCCCGTTGAGCTCAACTCGTGAAGCCATCACCACCCCTGCGCCGCCGATCGTGCAGGAGGTCAGCGACGGTGTGTACGCCTACGTCCAGCCTGACGGCACCTGGTGGATCAACAACACGGGTTTCCTGGTGGGTCACAAGCGGTGCGTAGCAATCGACGCCTGCGCCACGGAGCGGCGGACCCGCGCGTTGCTCGCGGCGATCGGTGAGGTGTCCTCCGCCCCCGTGCAGACGCTGGTGAACACCCACCACCACGGCGACCACACGCATGGCAACGCACTCTTCGCCGACGCCACGATTGTCGCCCATGAGCTCACCCGGGAAGAAGTCCTGGCCGAGGGCAAGCCGGGAACCAGCCCCCTGGTGCAGACCGGCCTGTGGGAACCTGTCGACTGGGGGGACCTAGACCTCGCTCCTCCCTTCCTCACCTACCGTGACGGGGTCACGATCTGGTCCGATGAGACCCGCTGCGACGTCCGCCATGTCGGCTTGCCTGCGCACAGCACCAACGACTCCGTCGTCTGGCTGCCGGCCGAGCGCGTGCTGTTCGCCGGGGACCTGCTCTTTAACGGCGGCACACCCTTCCTGCTGGCCGGGTCCGTGGAAGGCGCAGTCGAGGCCGTCAGCTCCCTCAAGGCCTACGGGGCACAGACGATCGTGCCTGGCCACGGCCCGGTCTGCGGGCCAGAGATCATCGACGAGGTGCTGGCCTATCTCCAGTTCGTCCTGGAGGTCGCACGGCAGGGCCGCGAGGCTGGGCTGACACCACTAGAGGCCGCCCGCGAGGGGGAGACGACCCGCTTCGACCACCTCACCGACGGCGAACGACTCGTCGGCAACCTGCACCGGGCTTACGCCGAGCTGGCAGGGGCCGAACGGGGCGCGACAATCGATTTCGGAGCGGCACTCGCCGACATGCGCGAGTTCAACGGGGGCCGCCCGCTGAGTTGTCTGGCTTGATCAAGTTTCGATTCTGTCACCTGCTTGCGAACGCTCTTGTCCGTCTCCGGAACCGCTTCTCACCTGAAGGACTGCCCATGACAAGACCCGCATCAATAAGGGCAGCGGCTCCGGCAGCTCTTGTCCTTACCGGCGTGCTGCTCCTCTCAGCATGCGCTGGCGGCTCCACGACCAGCTCGACCTCGGCCGGGGCACCGGACTCCTCGGCCACCTTCCGCTACGCGAACGCGACCGATGCTGGCAAGAACTACGACCCGGTCTCCTCGGGTAACCCGTTCGCGCCCGGGTTCCTCCTGCCGGTCTATGACCGCTTGTTCGACATCGACGCGACCGGGGCCGTGATCCCGATGCTCGCAACCTCCAGCGAGGTGAGCACGGACGGTCTGACCGTCACGCTCAAGCTGCGGGAGCACGTGACCTTCCACGACGGGACACCGTTCGATGCCGCCGCGGTCAAAGCGAACATCGAGCGAGGGAAGACCAACCCGAAGTCGTCGGTCAAGGCGAGTCTGAGCTCGGTCGCCTCCGTCGCTGTCGTCGACCCGAACACGGTGACGCTCACGTTGACTAAGCCGAACGGGGCGCTGGACGCAACCTTGTCCGACCGTGCGGGGATGATGGTGAGCCCCGCCGCGATGTCGAAGCCGAACCTGGACCTCATGCCGGTCGGCGCCGGCCCGTACAAGGTCGTCGCCGACGATCCCGGCGTCAAGGTGACCTACGAGAAGTACAACGGGTACTACGCGCCGAACGCCGATGCGGTCAAGACGATCGAGATGTCGATCCTCATCGACCCGGAGGCTCGCCTGCGGGGGCTGGAGACCGGGCAGTTCGACGGCGCCGCTCTCAACATGAACCAGCTCGACGCCGCGAAGCGCACGAGCATCCTGATCGCCCCGGCCCCCGAGGTGAGTACAGCGACCTACATCATCTACCTCAACATGGCGAGGGTCCCGGCCCTCGCCGACCCGAAGGTCCGTGCCGCGATGGCACTCGCGATCGATAGGAACGGCATCAACTAGGGCGTCTTGAACGGTGCCTGCAAGCCGTCGGCGCAGATCTTCCCGGACTCCTACTGGGCGTCCTCCAAGAAGATCCCACCCACCGCCCTCGACTACGACCCGAAGAAGGCGAAGGCCATGCTGGCCGAGGCCGGCTACCCGAACGGCTTTGAGATCACACTGGCCGCGATCAATGCCCAGCAGTACTCCAACGTGGCCGAGGCCGTCGCCGCCCAGCTGAGCGCCATCGGCCTCAAGGTCAACGTGCAGGTGACCGAACCGGTGCAGCTCCTTGGGAACTTCATCGCCCAGAAGACGACGGACGCCTACGTCTCGATCTCGCCGGGCGCGAACGACCCGTCGACGACGGTCGGGAGCCTCTACCTGCCGACCGGTCTCTACAATCCCGGCGCCCTCGACGTCCCGGCGATCACCTCGGCCGCCGCGGAGGGGCTCAACGGGAAGGATCGAGCTGCCCGGGCGACGTCCTACCAGGCGTTGGCGGAAGCGACGGTGGCCCAGCACGTTCACCTGCCGATCTGCAGTGCCAGCCTCCCCAACGCGCTGACGAGCAAGGTGTCCAACCTGCGTGAGACCTCCGCGACCGCGCTGGACCTGCGCAACGTCACGATGTCGAAGTAGGCGGGCAAGCATGTTGGTGATGCTGTTTCCGGGGGTCGAGCCGTGACGCGGCAGATCGCCCATCGTCTCGGGACGCTGGTGCTCCTGCTCTGGCTGGTTTCGCTGGCAGTCTTCGGGCTGACCTACCTGATCCCGGGCGACCCGGCTCTGACCCTGCTGGGCGACAGCGCGACGCCGGCGCAGACGGCCTCGCTGCGTACCGCGCTCGGGCTCGACGAGCCCTTCTTCACCCGCTATTGGAACTGGACCTTAGAAGTGCTGCACGGCAACCTGGGCACCTCGCTGTTCAACTCCTCGAGTGTCACCAGCGCCCTCACCAGTCGCATCTGGGTGACCGTCTCGCTCGTCGTCGGCGCGTTAGTGCTGTCCGTCGTGGTGGGGACCCTCGTCGGGGTGGCTGCGGGCTCGCGCCCAGGAAGCCTGCTCGACCGGGCACTGCTTTTCCTGTCCTCGGTGGGCATTGCGCTCCCGAACTTCTGGCTGGGCATCTTGTTGGTGACCCTGTTCGGGGTGACCTTCCGATTGTTCCCGATCGGCGGCTACGTCGCTTTCGGTGACAGCCCGACGCAGTGGGTATCGCACCTAGCTCTCCCCGTCGTCACCCTGACGGCGGGGGGCGCCGCGGAGATCGCCCGACAGGCACGTGCCAGCATGGTCGACACCCTGCAATTGGACTTCGTACGCACGTTGCACGCGAAAGGTGTTGCACCCGGTGTGGTGCTGTTCAAGCATGCCCTGCGCAACGCCATGGTCCCGGTGGTCACCGTCGCCGGCCTGCAGGTCAGCCGTCTGTTTGGGCTCTCGCTGCTGATCGAGTCGGTGTTCGTCATCCCTGGCATTGGGACGCTGCTCGTCAAGGCGGTCTTCGACCGTGACATCCCGGTGGTGCAGGGTGCTGTCTTGCTGGCGACCACGGTGGTGGTGCTGGTGAACCTGCTCGTTGACCTGTCCTACGGATGGCTCAACCCGAAGGCGGCCACGCCATGACCCGCCCACCAGAGCTCCGCGAGGCGCAGCAGCAGGATGACCTCGACCCGGCCCGGACGCTGGCGCCTGACCCGGGGTTCGAGAGCAGCCTTAAGCGGTTTTGGCGCCGCTTCCGCGTCCAGCGCCTGGCCGTGGTCATGTTCGGTGTCATTGTCGTCCTCATCGCGGTGGCACTGCTCGCCCCGTGGATCACTCCGAACGACCCGGCTGCGCAGAGCTTGTCCTCGACCCTGCTCCAGCCCAGCGGGACGCACCTGCTGGGCACCGACGACCTCGGGCGCGACTTTCTGTCCCGGCTGATTGCCGCCACCCGGGTGAGCATGTACGCCGGGTTCCTGGCCACCGCCATCAGCGTAGTGCTGGGACTGCCGCTCGGGCTCATCGCCGGATACCTACGAGGGCGGGTCGATGCCGTGCTCGGACGCATCAACGACGCGCTAATGGCGATCCCGACGCTGCTGCTCGCGCTGGCCATCGTCGCCGTCCTCGGCTTCGGGGTCACCAAGGCCGTGCTCTCCATCGGGATCGCAACCGCCCCGCGCTTCTTCCGGGTCGCCCGCGGCATGGCCATCATCACGCGCGAGGAAACCTTCATCGAGGCGGCAAAGTCTCTCGGGGTGCCACCCCTGCAGATCTTGCGGCGGCACGTCCTGCCGAACATCATGTCGCCGCTGATCATCCAGGTCTCGCTGACCGTCGGCTTCTCCATTCTGTTCGAGGCGGGACTGAGCTACCTCGGTCTGGGCGTCCGACCACCGGACGCGTCCTGGGGATCGCTGTTGCAGAAGGCCGTCACCTACGCCTCGACCAACCCGCTGCTCGCGGTGGTGCCCGGGCTCATGATCCTGATCACGGTCTTGGCGTTCAACACGGTCGGCGACGCGGTGCGGGACTCGATCGGTCGAGAGGACCGGAGGCGATGACACACGCCCACACCATCCTGGATGTCCGTGACTTGTGCGTCGAAGCGGACACCCGGTCCGGGCCTGTCGTCATCGTCGACCGGGTGTCCCTGGCAATCGAGGCCGGCCAGACCGTCGGGCTGGTTGGGGAGTCCGGCTCCGGGAAGTCGATGACCGCGCTCGCCGTCCTACGTCTGCTCGGGTCCGGGGCCCGGTTGTCCAGCGGCCAGGTCCTGCTCGAGGGGGTCGACCTCGCCGCGCTGAGCCCCAAGCAGATGCGCGGCATTCGCGGCGGAAAGGTTGGGATGGTCTTCCAGGAGCCAATGACAGCTCTCGATCCCGCCTACAGCGTGGGCGAGCAGATCGCCGAAGGCATCCGGGCGCACCGTGGGCTATCGCGCAAAGAGGCAAGCGGGCAGGCGGTCGCGATGCTCGACCGGGTCGGGATCCCGACGGCGGCCCGCCGCGCGAAGGACTACCCACACGAGTTCAGCGGGGGAATGCGCCAACGCGTCGTCATCGCCATCGCGTTGGCCTGCGAACCAGCGCTGCTGCTGGCGGACGAGCCAACCACAGCGCTTGACGTCACCGTCCAGGACCAGATCCTGGGCCTGCTCAAGGAGCTGCAGGCCGAACGCGACCTCGCCATCCTGCTGATCTCCCACGACTTGGGTGTGATCGCCGATATGGCCGACCGGGTCGACGTGATGTACGCCGGCCAGGTAGTGGAGTCCGCCGACGTCTGGAGTCTGTTCGCCCACGCCGAGCACCCCTACACCGAAGCGCTCCTGCGGTCGGTCCCTAGCGGGCCGGGTCGCCGCCTGGAGGCGATCCCCTGCCAGGTCCCGACCTTCGACCAGCTGCCCGCAGGCTGCCGATTTGAACCGCGCTGTCAGCTTGCTCACCAGGAGTGCCGGGCGCCCGGGCTGGAGCTGCACACGGTGCAGCCCTCGCACGACGCCCGGTGCGTCTCTCCCTCGAGTAGAAGGGGCTAGATCGTGTCGACCGGTCCGCTGCTGGAGGTCACCGACCTGAGCAAGACGTTCACCACCCGCCGCAGAAGGAGGCGCCAAAAGGTGTTCGCTGTACGCGGGGTGAGCTTGCGCCTGGACCGAGGCGAGACCCTCGGGCTCGTCGGGGAGTCCGGGTCCGGCAAGTCCACGACTGCGCGACTCGTGCTCAGGCTCATCCCGGCGGACACGGGGACTGTCACGATCCATGGCCAGGACGTCATGACGGCCGGGACGCGCGAGCTGCGGACCCTGCAGCGCAAGATGCCCATGGTGTTCCAGGACCCCTACTCCTCGTTGGACCCGACCTGGCTCATCGGCGACATCCTCACCCAGCCGGAGATGCTCACCCGCAGGATGTCGCGTGCCGAGCAGCGGCAGCGGGCCACCCAGCTCATCGACCTGGTCGGTCTCCCGGCCAGCTTCATCCACCGCTACCCGTACGAGTTGTCCGGCGGTCAGCGTCAGCGAATCGCTATCGCCCGGGCACTGGGGTGCAAGCCCGACCTGGTCATCTGCGACGAGGCGCTCGCGGCGCTGGACGTCTCCACCCGGGCCAGCGTCCTCGGCCTGCTGCAGGACCTACAGGTCGAGACTGGGGTGGGCTACCTGTTCATCTCCCACGACCTCGCCCTCGTCGAGGCTGTGAGCGACCACGTGGCCGTGATGTATCTGGGCCAGGTCGTGGAGCACGGCCCCACCGAGGCCGTGTACGCCTCGCCGGGACACCCCTACACGCAGGCCCTCATCGACGCTGTCCCGCTGCCTGACCCGGTCGCGCAGCGCAAGAAGGAGCGGCTCCAACTGTCCGGCGAGGTCCCGAGCGCCCTGGACATCCCATCCGGGTGCACGTTCCGGAGCCGCTGCCCCTACGCAACTGAGCTCTGCCTGACCGAGCCCCCCTCGGTGCAAGTCGGCCCCGGACAGTACGCGTCCTGCCACTACGCCAAGCCAACTGAGCAGACCCCCGACCGGATGGAGACCGACAGATGAGATGGGCCACCTACACCTCGCGGACCGGTGACGAGCGCGTCGGCGTCGTCGCAGACGGGAGGATCTACGCCCTGGACACCAAGGAGACGCTGCTCACCCTTCTGGCAGGCGGTGCGGAGCAGCTCCAGGAAGCCGGACGGTCGGCACGCCGGAACCCGGTTGAGGAGGTTGCCTGGGACGACGCGCAGGTCCGGGCACCGTTGGTCCCACCGTCGATGCGGGACTCCATGTGCTTCCACGAGCACATCCGAAACTGCCGCCTGCAGGGCGACGTCGACATCGACGAGCGGCACTCCCGATACCCGGCCTTCTACTTCTCGAACCCGGCCGCCGTGATCGGACCGTATGACAGTGTCCCGATCTCCCCCGGGTGCGAGATGTTCGACTTCGAGCTCGAGACCGCCGCCGTCATCGGCAAGCCGGGCAGCAACATCGCCGTGGGCTCGGCGCGGGACCACATCATTGGCTACACGATCTACTGCGACTGGAGCGCTCGGGACCTGCAGATGGACGAGATGCAGCTGGGGCTCGGTCCGGCAAAGGGCAAGGACTCCGCGACCACGCTAGGTCCGGTGCTTGTCACCGCGGATGAGCTAGAGCCCTACCGCAGCGACAAGGGCTTCGCGCTAGCCATGACAGCGGATGTCAACGGGGAGGAAGTCACCCGGTCCAGCTGGAGCACCATCGACTGGAGCTTCGACGACGTCGTCGCTTACACCTCCCGCGGCACAACACTGCGCACCGGTGACGTTCTTGGGTCGGGAACCGTGGGCCGCGGGTGCCTGTTCGAGCACTCGCGGATCGCACCGGACACCTTCCGGGGCTGGCTGCAGGTCGGCGACGAAGTGGTTCTCGAGGTGGAGCAAATCGGACAGCTGCGCCAGCGCGTGCTCCCGGCACAACCGGTCCACCCCCTGAGCTCCGGTCACTGAGCCGTCATGACAGGTGCGGGCTTCTCCCTCCGGCTCAGCAGCCCTGCCCCTTCGCGGGACAGCGAGGCGGCCCGCTACGCCCGGGGGCGAGAGGTGCTCGAACAAGTCGCCGGGCCAGCGGGCGTCGCCATCACCGAGGGCCTCGCGGAAACCGCACCGGGATTGGTCCATCACGTCGTGGCCTACGGCTTCGGCGATGTCTACCCCCAGCCGGAGCTGGACCCCGCGCGACGTCAGCTGGTCACAATTGGGGCCCTGACTGCGCTCGGTGGTTGCGAGCGTCAGCTGCAGGTGCACGTGCAAGCCGCCTTGAACGTCGGGCTGTCACCGGCTCAGATCGTCGCGGCGGTCACGCACGCGGCCCTCTACTGCGGCTTCCCCAGGGCGCTCAACGCGATGACCGTCGTCCAAGACGTTCTCGCCGCCCGCGATCCGTCCGGCGCCCCGCCAGCAAGCTCGTTATGACAGGAGACATCGTGTCCCTCGCCTCAACCGTTCCCTACACCCGGGGACGTCACCAACTCACCGAACACTGCCACGCCTGGCTGGTCCCGGACGGAACCTGGGGCTGGAGCAACGCCGGGCTCGTCACGGGCACGGACCAGTCGCTGCTAATCGACACCCTGTTCGACCTGGCCATGACCCGCGAGATGCTCGACGGCCTCGCCGACCTCACCGATGCCTACCCGCTCCAGACGGTGGTCAACACGCACGCCAACGGTGACCACTGGTTCGGCAACGAGCTAGTAGCCGGTGCTGAGATCATCGCCTCCGAGCCCACCTCACAGGAGATGAGCACCAACGGGCCGGAGCTCATCAGAGGGCTGCTCGAGCAGGACGGGGCCGTCGGCCGCTTCGCCCGCCACATCTTCAAGCCGTTCCGGTTCGACGACATCACCCCGACCGGCGCGACGCGGACCTTCGACCGGGAGCTGACCCTCGACGTCGGCGGCACGTCTGTCCAGCTTTTCAACTTGGGACCGGCGCACACGGCCGGGGACAGTGTCGTGTTCGTGCCGACAGAACGGGTCCTCTACTCAGGGGACCTGCTGTTTATCGGTGGGACCCCGATTACCTGGGCCGGACCGGTCTCCAGCTGGGTCTCCGCATGCGACCGGATGCTCGCGCTGGAACCAGCCCTGGTTGTGCCGGGCCACGGACCCGTCGTAGACGCAGGCGGCATCCTGCAGGTCCGGGACTACCTCACGTGGGTCCAGGACGAGGCGAGCTCCCGATACGAGCGGGGCATGACCGCCGAGGACGCCATGCGCGACATCAACCTTGGCCGCTTCGCCGACCTCGACGAACGCGGGCGGCTAGCCCAGAACGTCCTCGCCGTCTACTACGAGCTGGACCCTGCGCTCGAGCGGGTGGAGACCCTGGAGGTCTTCCGCCGGATCGCCGAGCTCGAGGGATACACCGACCAGCCGGCGGACGACGGCCAACCCGAGACCTGATTACTCCGTTGCCCCAAACCCGCCCTCCACCGCCGAGAAGGATGACCGATGCCTCGCCTGCAAGCCCTGTCCGAGAACGACCTCCCCCACGCGCAGGACAGCTTTGCGTCTATACGCCAGGTGTACGGGTTCGTGCCCGCGTCCGTGCTCACGATGTACCGCCGACCGGGCCTGGCCGAGGCGTTCGGGGCGCTCTTCCAAGCCGCGATGACCGAGAATCAGCTCGTACCGTTAGAGCTCAAATGGCTTGTCGCGCACGCCGCCAGCCGAGGTGCAGCCTGTACCTACTGCCAAGCCGATACCGCCTCCAACGGAGCGCACTCCGGGCTCGATCCTAGGAAGGTCGACTTTACTTCTCGCCCGTACGGCGTGGCCCACGTGTGTTCAGAGGCCGATAGGGCAATGTGGCACACGCAGTGTCCGCGACGGTCGGCCAGCTGGAAGGGCAGGCCGCGTGGTTTCCACGGTGT
>JAABUU010005676.1_pt1 | contig 13846 bp, 10 predicted proteins | sample 5559301 | NCBI WGS metagenome assembly JAABUU01 (sample SAMN10711884, study PRJNA513360) | rock metagenome | isolation source: Antarctica rocks | place: Antarctica: Victoria Land, Richard Nunatak white | reverse complement strand
CCTGGTCCAGGCGGCCAAACGCAAGGCCCGCGGCTACCGCAACAAGCAGAAGATGATCACCATCGTCTACCTCATCGCCGGCCGCTTGCCCCTACCCACCATCCACACGATCTAGCGAGGAGCCCAGTTTGGGCAGCACCAGCACCAGGTCGGTGAACCGCATCAGCGCCGACTCCGTCGCGCCGCCGAACCACCCCGCCGCCACTCCCACCAGCGTTCCGAGCACAACCGTTCCCGCGCCGGCCAGGACGGCGACCAGAACGGAGGCCCTGGCACCGAGGATGAGCTGGCTGGCAACATCTTGTCCGAGGGCATTCGTTCCGAGCAGGTGTTCCTGGCCCGGGGGGGAGAGGGACGGGCCGGACAGCTCGGTGGCTCGGTATGGTGCGAGAACACCTCCCAGGAGCGTTACCGTAATGAGGGCGGCTGCCGCGAGAGCACCTGACAACGCGGTGAGGTGCAGCCGCGGCGAGGAACGGCCCCGGAACCGGGCCGAGGACGTCGAAGCGGTCATCGTCCCACTCGCGGGTCGACCCTGCGGTAGAACAGCTCGACGATCGCGTTCGCCGCCAGAACCATCACCGCCAGGACGAGGAAGCTGCTCTGGAGAACCGGGTAGTCGCGGGCGCTGACGGCACTGTTCATCAGCGTTCCCATGCCGGGGTAGGCGAACACCGTCTCCGTGAAGAGCGATCCGCTGACCGCGAAACCCGCTTGAGTCCCGAGGGCGGTGACAAACGGAAGCAGCGCGTTGCGGCCCGAGTACCCGTACTTGAGTCGACGCCGGCTCAGGCCCTTGGCCCGGCCCAGCACCATGTAGTCCTCGCCCAGCGTCGCGACCGTCGCGTTGCGCACGATCAGAAAGTTGCGTCCGGCCAGCCCGATGGTGAGTGCCGCGAGCGGCAGGACAAGGTGCTGAAGAACGTCACCGACCGCCGCGAACGCCGTGTCGTAGCTGACGAAGGACGCCTGCGCACCGGAGAGCGGGAACACGGGAAGCAGGACAGCGAAGCAGGTGAGCAGCAGGCCGGCAACCGCATACTCCGGCACGGTCCGGCCGGCGGACAGCAACGCGATGAGGCCGCGGTCCACGAGCTTGCCACGCTGCCAGGCCGCGGTCACACCGGCGAGAAAGCTGAGCGTGGAGGACAGGATCAGGGCGCAACCTGTGAGGAGCAAGGTCCACGGAAGCCGCTCGGCTATCAGTCCGCGAACCGCGACGTTCTGACCGATGGACCAGCCGAAGTCCCCGTGGAGGAGCCCGGACAGGTACGTCAGGTACTGGGTGCCGAGTGGCTGGTCCAGGCCGTAGTACGCGCTGACCTTCTCGCGCACCTGGGGATCGGAGAGGAAGCTGCCGCTGGTGGGGTCCTCCAGGCTCTGCAGGGGGTCTCCGGGCATCAGCCGCGGCAGGAGGAAGACGACGGTGACGACTGCTGCCACCATGACGGCATACAGGGCCACGACCTGCACCCATCGTGCCGGGGCCGCCGGCCGCCGACCACGCGGACCGGCGGCGTCCAGCCTGACGCGCGGACCGCGGCGACCGAGGACATCGACAGCTGCGTCGTACGAACCGCCTCGCCGGCCCCGGTGCTGGCCCCAGAGGAGTCTTCGGCCCCAGCAGGGAGGGGAGTGACGGGGGAACCGTTGACCATGCTCGCATGCAATCACCAACAGGTGTCCGCGGCTAAGTGTCGCCCGCACCTACGCAGCGGGCCGGCCAACCCTTGAGGAGCCGGTCCCGCGAGTGCACCACCTACCCAAGAGGCAGGGCGCGCCGCCAAGCCGGCGGCTCCAACGCCGGGGGGGTCATCGCCACCAGCCTCTCGGCCAGACCGACGAGAGCCCGCGTGCCGGGCGCGTGCGGTGCGACGTCGAGCGGGGCGGCTCCCTGCCGCTCGGCGTCGACGATCGCAGCATCCTCGGGGACGATGACGACGTCGACCCCCGGGAAGGCGGCGGTGACCCGCGCCGCATCGTCCTCGTCACGGACACGGTTGGCGGTGACCATGAGCCTGCCCAGGCTGCCCTCGCGGACCAGGTCGGCGGCGCGGCGGCCCACCTCGAGTGACTTCGCTGTCGGCTCGACGACGACGACGACGACGTCGACCGGAAGTCCCTCAAGCCGCATGAGGGTTCCCAAGCCTGCCTCGAAGTCCGCGACGACGACGAGATCTGGATTGGCAATCTGCCCGAGCAACTGCTCAGGTGAGATCCCACATCAAGGGCAACCGGGCTCCGGGTTCTGGATCGCGGAGACCACCGTGAGACGAACCCCGTCGGGGGCCGCGCTGCCGTAGCGCCGCACCAGCTCTTCCGGGCTGGCAGCGTGCTCCTCCTCACCAGTGCCCACCGCGTCACGGAGGGCAACCAGCCGCTCAGTGGCCTCCTCACCCAACCCCAGTGATATGCCCAGGTTGGGGTTGGTGTCGCAGTCCAGGGCCAGCGTTGCCCGTCCGTGTCGGGCGAAGGTGCGCGCCAACACTGCGGCAGTGGTCGTCTTACCCGATCCGCCCTTGCCGACGACAGCGATCTTCATGGAGGCTCCATTCCGGTGCGGAAAACGTCTGACAGCGATCGTACCGCCGTGGCGACCATCCCCCCAAGGGCGCAGTCGAGCAGCACCGAGTCGCTCTGCCGCGGCGAGCTCGGGGCGGACAGGACGGCGCCTCGCCGCGGCCGCCCTGGGCCGCAGGCAGGTCTCCCCCGTCCGGTCCGGCGGCCGAGCAGGTTGAGCCGTCAGGCGAGCACGTCGCGAGCGATCAGCTCCAGCGTGACGAGGGTCGAGACCGCCTGGACGACGAGCAGGCCCACGAGCACGACCAGCTGCACCGCGGCGGCCTGCAGCGGGGTGGCCCCGCCGAGGAGCATCCCGACGAACGCGCCGGGGAGGGTGACGAGGCCGACCGTCCGGGTCTGGTCGAGTCCCGGCACCAGGGCCAGCCCAGCGTCCTCGCGGGCCACGAGCAGCCGCGCGTCCCGCGTCAGCAGCCCGACGGACAGCCCGGCCTCGAACTCGCCGTGCCGCTGCCGCAGCGCATCGAGGGTCCGGCGACCGGCGAGCGTCGTCGCCGTCATGGCTCCACCGATGAGAATCCCGAGGATGGGCACGACCGCGACCTCCCGCAAGGGAATGAGGCCGCTGCCGAGCAGGACCGCACCGACCGGCACCGCGCCGGACGCCACGCACACGCCGGCCACCCACCACCGGCCATTCGGCACGAGCCGGCGTCCGGAGGTCACCGAGGCGACGACGAGCATCAGTGTGACGAACAGGCTGGTCAGCCACCACGAACGGAGGACGACGGCGATCACCGCACCGACGATGGCGAGCTGGAGGACCGCCCTGCTGGCGGCGGTCAGGTCAGCCCGGGCGAACTGGAGCCCACCGACCTTCTGGACGAGGGCCGCGAGCAGGGTCAGGAGCACGACGACGACCGCGAGGCGGACGTAGGAGGACGTCCCGTCGATGCTGACCAGCGACTCGGCAGGAACGTGCATGGCGTCATTATGGGGCCGCTGCTCCGGGCGCCCCGGCGCGGGAACGGCTCAGGGCTCCGAGAGCGGCGACGTCAGGTCGAGGAGCACGGCCCACTCCCAGGCGATCTGGCGCCAGGCGTCGTAGCGCCCGGACTGGCCGCCGTGGCCGGCCGTCAGCTCGGTCCGGAAGAGGATCGGTGCCGTGTCGGGGTCGTTATTGGCCAGCTCGCGCAGCCGGGCCACCCACTTCGCCGGCTCGGTGACGTAGACGCGGGTGTCGTGCACGCTCGTCGTGACGAGCAGCGCGGGGTAGTCGCGGGCGGCGACGTTGTCGTAGGGGGCGTAGCCCTTCATCCGCGCGTATGCCGTGGGGTCGTCGAGGGGGTTGCCCCACTCCTCCCACTCGCCCACCGTCAGCGGGAGCTCCGGGTCGAGCATGGTTGTCAGCGCGTCAACGAAGGGCACCTGCGCGTGCAGGACCCGGAACCGGTCGGGCGCGAGGTTCGCAACGGCACCGATGAGCAGACCGCCGGCCGAGCCGCCTCCTGCCGCAAGGCGGTCCGCCGCCACAACCTCCTGCTGCACGAGATGCTCGGCGCAGGCGATGAAGTCCGTGAAGGTGTGCTCCTTGAGTTCCATCTTGCCGTCGTCGTACCACTGCCGGCCCATCTCTGAGCCGCCGCGCACGTGGGCGATCGCGAAGACGAAGCCCCGGTCGAGCAGCGAGAGCCGGGCCACCGAGAACCACGGGTCCGTGCTCAGGCCGTAGGCGCCGTAGCCGTAGAGGAGGCCCGGGGCGGTGCCGTCGAGGGCTGTCGAGGCACGGTGGACGACCGACACCGGGACCAAGGTGCCGTCCGCAGCGGGCGCCCACTCGAGATGCTGGATGTAGTCCTGCGGCGCATATCCGCCGAGCACCTCCTTGCGCTTGAGCAGGATCAGCTCCCGGGTGGTCAGGTCGTAGTCGTAGACCGTCGGCGGCGTGACCAGCGAGCTGAACGACACCTGGAGGGTGCGCGTGGCCGGATCCGGATTGTCCCCTGTCGACACCGACCGCACGGACTCGTCGAAGTCGATGTCGTGGGCGGGGCCGAAGCCCTTCTCGGACAACGGATCTCGGGGCACGACGCGCAGCGCCGTCTGACCGCCCGACCGGAGCGACACGACGGCGAACTCCTCGAACGCCTCCACCCCCGTGACGAACTCGTCCTCACTCGTGACGTCGAGGGGCACCCACTCCCCTGCACCGCCCGGGCCGAGCACCGCACGCGCGACCTCGAAGTTGCGCCGTCGGCCGTTGTGGACGACGAGCAGCTCGTCGCCGAGCGGCTCGAGCTCGTACTCCAGCCCGTCCCGGCGCGGCGCGACCACCCACGCGTTCCCGGTGGGGACTGCCGCAGCGAGCAGGTGGTACTCGCTCGTCGTCTTCGACGCGATGCCGATGACCACCCAGCGGTCGTCACGGGAGGTGCCGACGCCGACCGAGAACCGCTCGTCCGGTTCGTGCAGCACGAGGACGTCCTCCTCGGCCGGGCGTCCGACCTCGTGCCGCCAGATCTCGTGCGGGCGCCACGCCTCGTCGAGACGCGGGTAGAACACGTGGGTGCCGTGCAGGGACCACGCCACACCGGAACCGATCCCGGTCACCGCGTCGTCGAGGGTCTGCCCCGAGTCGATGTCGCGGACCCTCAGGTGGAACCGCTCGTCGCCGGTCACGTCCACGGAGTAGGCCAGCAGCCGGCCGTCGGGCGAGACGTCGCTCGCGCCGAGGGCGAAGAAGTCATGGCCCGCGGCCTCGGCGTTCTCGTCGAGCAGGACCTGCTCACCCGCCGGTGCGCCGTCGCCGTCCAGCGCCGGGCGGCCGGGGTGCTCCGCCACGCGGACCCGGGCGTCCACGGCATACTGCTCCCCCTCGATCGTGCGCGAGTAGTACCACCAGCCGCCGTGCCGCACCGGGACGCTGAGGTCGGTCTCCTTGGTGCGGGTGCGGATCTCGCCGAAGACCTCCTCGACGAGAGGGGCCAGGTGGCTCGTCCTCGCTGCGGCGTACGCGTTCTCGGCCTCGAGATAGGCCCTCAGCTCGGGGTCGTCCCGGTCGGCCATCCAGGCGAAGTCGTCGGCGACGGTGTCTCCGTGCAGGGTCCGGCTGCTCGGGCGGCGGGGCGCCCGTGGAGGGCTCGCAGCGGCGTCGGGCACCAGAGCACTCTAGTCAGGCGCCGTCCGGTCCTGCCGGCCGGCCCGACAGGCGCTGCCGCGAGCTGAACCTTCGCTCTGCGTCGACCGGGTCGGAAAAGCGGATCGAGGAGGCGAGCAGCTGGAGCGGGTCGGTGAAGTCGTCCTCGGCAACATCCCGGACCTGCGGCTAGAGCGGGTCGCCGACGAGGGGGATCCCGAGGCCGCAGAGGTGGCACCGCAGCTGGTGGGTGCGCCCGGGCGTGGGCACGAGGCGGTAGAGCCGGTGGTCGGCGCGGCGCTCAAGGAGGGTGACGTGGGTCTCGGCGTTCGGTTCGGCCCCGGGACTCCTCGACCTGCAGGCGGCCCCGCTCGGGAGGTCCTGGGCCTGCCTGGCCAGGTGGTGCCGGACGGTGTCCGCGACGGCCGATGCCACATCCTCATCGTCGGGACCACCGCCGACGGGCGCCCTCAGCTGAGGCAGGCCGGCCCGAGGAGGGCCTTGAGGTCCCCGAACAGCGCCGGCGAGGCCGTGACCCGCAGCGAGTCGTCGAGCCGCATGAGCATCGAGCGGCCCGGCTGGGTCAGCTTGAGGTGCACCTCGGTCACGCCGGGGTGCTCCCCGAGGACCCGCCGGATGCGCTCGGCGACGGCGTCGGTGGCTCGCAGGACCGGAAGGGTCACGACGACCGGCCCGCGCGGGCCCTCCTTGATGTCCGGGAGGGTCAGCTCCTGGGCGAAAATCGAGATGCTGTCGTCGCGGCTGCTGACCCGGCCCTTGACGACGCACACGACGTCGTGGCCCAGCATCGTCGAGACGGTGAGGTAGGCGTTGGGGAAGAAGAGGCACTCGATGGCGCCGTCGAGGTCCTCGACAGTGGCGATGGCCCAGAGGTCGCCCTTCTTGGTCCGCTTGATCTGCAGCCCGGTGATCAGGCCGGCCACGGTGACGGGGGTGCCGTCCGGCTTGGGCTCCTCGCCCATGAGGGAGGCGATCGAGGTGTCGGCGTGCTTGGCGAGCACGTGCTCGATGCCGAAGAGCGGGTGGTCCGAGACATAGAGCCCGAGCATCTCCCGCTCGAAGGCAAGCAGGGTCTGCTTGTCCCACTCGGCCCGTGGCACCGGAGGCAGGCCGTCGAACGCGTCCGTGCCGGACGGCATACTCCCCTCGTCGTCGCCGAACGAGCCGAACGCCGAGAACAGGCTCTCCTGGCCCCGCTCCTCCTGGCGCTTGACGTCGACGAGGACGTCGACGTAGCGGTCGTGGACCTCCAGCTGGCCGCGCCGGCTCTCACCCAGCGAGTCGAACGCCCCACCCTTGATGAGCGACTCGATCGTGCGCTTGTTGCAGACCACCGCAGGAACCTTGCCCAGGAAGTCCTTGAAGGAGGTGAAGCCACCCTTCTCCTCACGGGTGCGCGCGATCGCCTCGACGACGTTGGCGCCGACGTTGCGGATCGCGGCCAGCCCGAAGCGGATGTCGGTGCCGACCGCGGCAAAGTTGGCCACCGACTCGTTGACGTCGGGCGGCAGGACCTTGATGCCCATCCGCCGGCACTCGCCCAGGTAGAGCGCCGACTTGTCCTTGTCGTCGCGCACCGAGGTGAGCAGGGCGGCCATGTACTCCGCGGGGTAGTTGCCCTTGAGGTATGCCGTCCAGTAGGAGATCAGCGCGTACGCCTTGGCGTGGGCCTTGTTGAACCCGTAGTCCGCGAACGGCATGAGGGCGTCCCACAGCGTCTTGATCGCCCCGGCGCTGTAGCCGTTGGCCTGCATGCCGGCCTCGAAGCCGAGAAACTCGGCGTCGAGGACCTCCTTCTGCTTCTTCCCCATCGCCTTGCGCAGCAGGTCGGCGTGGCCCATGGTGTAGCCCGCGACCTTCTGGGCGATCTGGATGACGTGCTCCTGGTAGACGATCAGCCCGTAGGTCGCGTCGAGGACCTCGGCCAGCGGCTCCGCCAGCTCGGGGTGGATCGGGGTGACCGGCTGACGCCCGGTCTTACGCATCGCGTAGTTGGTGTGGCTGTTGATACCCATCGGCCCGGGTCGGTAGAGGGCGATCGTCGCGGAGATGTCCTCGAACCGGTTCGGCTGCATCTGGCGCAGCAGGGTTCGGGTGCCGCCCCCGTCGAGCTGGAAGACGCCGAGGGTGTCGCCCTTCCGGAGGACGTCATAGGCCAGCTCGTCGGTCATGTCCTTGGACAGCGCCTCGAGGTCGACCTCCTCACCCCGGTTGGCGCAGACGTTCTCGATCGCGTCGTCGAGGATGGTGAGGTTGCGCAGCCCGAGGAAGTCCATCTTGACCAGCCCGAGCGTCTCGCAGCTCGGGTAGTCGAACTGGGTGATGATCTGGCCGTCCTGCTCGCGCCGCATGATCGGCACGAGGTCGATGAGCGGCTCGCTACTCATGATGACGCCGGCGGCGTGGACGCCCCACTGACGCTTCAGCCCCTCGAGGCCGAGGGCGGTCGTGACGACCTCCTTCGCCTGCGGGTCCTCGTCGTGGATGCCGCGGAAGTCGGCGGCCTCCGAGTAGCGCGGGTGGGCCGAGTCGAAGACGCCGGACAGGGGCATGTCCTTGCCCATGACCGGCGGGGGCATGGCTTTGGTGAGCTTCTCCCCCATGGCGAAGGGGTGGCCCATGACCCGGGCCGCGTCCTTGACGGCCTGTTTGGCCTTGATGGTCCCGTAGGTGACGATCTGGGCGACCCGCTCCTCGCCGTACTTCTCGGTGACGTAGCGGATCACCTCACCGCGACGGCGCTCGTCGAAGTCGACGTCGAAGTCGGGCATCGAGGGGCGCTCGGGGTTGAGGAACCGCTCGAAGACGAGACCGTGCTCGACGGGGTCGAGGTCGGTGATCCGCATCGCGTAGGCGCACATCGACCCGGCGCCCGACCCGCGACCCGGCCCGACGCGGATGCCGTGGTCCTTGGCCCAGTTGATGAAGTCGGCGACGACGAGGAAGTAGCCGGCATACCCCTTGCCGAGGATGACCTCGGTCTCGTAGTGGGCCTGCTTCGTCGCGTAGTCGGGAACGCCGCCGGGATAGCGCACCCTGAGGCCGCCCTCGACCTCCTTGACGAACCAGGACTCCTCGTTCTCGCCCTCGGGGCAGGGGAACCGGGGCATGTAGCGCCCCTCGCCCTCGACGAACGTGACGTCGCACCGCTCGGCGACGAGCAGGGTGTTGTCGCACGCCTCGGGCAGCTCGCGCCACACGTGCCGCATCTGCTGGGGAGTCTTGAGGTAGAACTCATCGGCATCGAACTTGAGCCGGTTGGGGTCCCGGAGGGTCGAGCCCGACTGCACGCAGAGCAGGGCCGAGTGCGCCTTGGCGTCCTCCGCCTTGGTGTAGTGCAGGTCGTTGGTCGCCAGCAGCGGGAGCTGCAGGTCGCGGGCAAGGCGGAGCAGCTCCTTCTGGGTCTGCCGCTCGATCGCGATGCCGTGGTCCATGACCTCGGCGTAGTAGTTCTCCTTGCCGAAGATGTCCTGGAGCTCGCCCGCCGCCGCCCGGGCCTGCGCGTACTGCCCCAGCCGCAGCCGGGTCTGCACCTCGCCCCCGACACAGCCCGTCGTCGCGATGATCCCGTCGCCATATCGCCCGAGCAGGTCACGGTCGATGCGCGGCTTGAAGTAGTGGCCCTCCAGCGACGCCAGGGAGCTCATCCGGAACAGGTTGTGCATGCCGGCCGTGGAGCGGGCCAGCAGCGTCATGTGGGTGTACGCCCCGCCGCCGGCCACGTCGTCGCGTGAGGTCGCGCCGTCGCCGCCCCACTTGACGCGGCTCTTGTCACCGCGCGCGGTACCGGGGGTCAGGTAGGCCTCGACCCCGATGATCGGCTTGATGCCGTGCTTGCGTGCCTTGGACCAGAACTCGTAGGCGCCGAAGAGGTAGCCGTGGTCGGTGGTCGCGATGGCCGGCATCCCCATCCCGGCCGCCGACCTGAGCAGCTCGTCGACCCGCGCCGCACCGTCGAGCATGGAGTACTCGGTGTGCACGTGCAGGTGCACGAAGCTCTGGTCCGGTGCGGGCTGGGCTGACATCACGGGCGAGTCTAAGCCCGCCCGCCGACTCCCCCGGGCGTGTCGCCGGCGGTGTCGTGGCCGCGTCGAGCACCGCCCAACCGACCCGCCGGCATACCGTCCGCCGTTGCCGGGGGGTTGACGCCGCGTCGAGCAGGTCGACGCTGTGTCCAGAGGGCGTCAACCTGCCCGACGCGGCGTCAACCCCAATGACAGGAGCCGGTATGCCGGGTGGCCGGGGCCGTCACCCGGCGACGCGGTCGAGTGCCGTCTGGAGGTCGGCGGGATACGGGCTGGTGTAGCTGACGTAGCTGCCCGTGCCGGGGTGCTCGAAGCCCAGGCCGACGGCGTGCAGCCACTGCCGGTCGAGGCCGAGCCGGGCGGTCAGCCTGGGGTCCGCGCCGTAGGTCAGGTCGCCGCAGCAGGGGTGGTGCAGGGCCGCGAAGTGGACCCGGATCTGGTGGGTCCGCCCGGTCTCGAGGTGCACCTCGACCAGGGAGGCGGAATGGAAGGCCTCGATGACCTCGTAGTGGGTCACCGCGGCCTTGCCGCTGTCCATCACCGCGAACTTGTAGTCGTGGCCCGGATGCCGCCCGATCGGCGCGTCGATCGTGCCGACGACCGGGTCGGGCAGGCCCTGGAGGAGGGTGTGGTAGGTCTTGTCGACGGTCCGGGAGCGGAAGGCCTGCTTGAGCACGCTGTAGGCGCGCTCGCTCTTGGCAACGACCATGAGGCCCGAGGTGCCGACGTCGAGGCGGCTGACGATGCCCTGTCGCTCGCTGGCGCCGGAGGTGGAGATGCGGTAGCCCGCGGCAGCCAGGCCGGAGACGACGTTGGGTCCGGTCCACCCGACGCTCGGGTGCGCTGCGACCCCGACGGGCTTGTCGACGACGACGATGTCGTCGTCGTCGTGGATGACCCGCATGCCCGGTACCGGCTCGGCGACGACCGCCAGGACCGGGCTGTCCTCGGCGCTCGTGATCGAGACCTCCAGGAGGTCACCGGCGCTGACCCGGTCGGACTTGCCCGCGAGCTTGTGGTTGATGCTGACGTCACCTCCCGAGGCAAGGTCTGCGGCCTTGGTGCGCGAAAGACCGAACAGCCGGGCGATCGCCGCGTCGACGCGTTCTCCCTCGAGCCCGTCCGGCACGAACAGCGTTCTGGCGTCAGGCATCGGCGTCCTTGGAGGGTGCGACCGCGGCAGCACTCTTCTCCGACCCGGCACTCTTCTCCGACCCGGCCTCGGGCCCGTGTCGGCCGGGTGGTTTGCGGTCGCGGGTGCCGTCGACCGCGATGCCGAGGAAGGCCAGGAGGGCGATGGAGACCGCCGCACCGACGATCGCGATGTCGGCGATGTTGCCGATGAACCAGTTGTTGTAGTTGAGGAAGTCGACGACGCGACCGCGGCCGAGCCCCGGCTCGCGCACCATCCGGTCGGTGAGGTTGCCGAGTGCCCCACCGAGGAGCAGGCCCAGGGCCCACGCCCAGCCGGTGCTTCCGATCCTGCGGCTGGTCCGGACGACGACGACGAGGACGAGGACCGCGATGACGGTCAGCAGCCACGTGCTCCCGGTGCCCAGCGAGAACGCGGCGCCGGAGTTGCGGATGAGGTCCAGCTGGAGGAACGACCCGACCAGGCGCCGGGGCGGCTCGTCGGTGAGGTGGGAGACGGCCCACGCCTTGGAGACCTGGTCAGCGGCGTACGACAGGATCGCCACGGCGGCAAGCAGCGCGAAGAGACGACGCCTTCGCGACGACGGCGCGGGTGCCGACGGCTCGTGGTGGGCGGTTGGCTTCGAGATCAGCGGCTCTCCTGCTTCGTCTTGCACGCCAGGCACAACGTGGCCCGGGGGGCCGCCTGGAGGCGGATCTTGCCGATCGCGTTGCCGCAGGACTCGCACACACCGTAGCCGCCGTCGGTGAGCCGCTCCAACGCGTGCTCAATCTGCTCGAGCCTCTCGCGGGAGTTGTACGCGAGCACCATCTCGTACTCGCGGCCGAAGATGCTTGCGCCGGCGTCGGCCTGGTCGTCGCCGGCGCCCTCACCGGCATTCGTCAGCAGGCCCTGGAGGTCGGTCTCGGCGATCCGCAGGTCGGCGAGGGCGCGCGAGCGCTCGGACTCGAGCTCGGTCCGGATCTCCCTCAGCTCCGTGGCGGTCCAGGGCTTCTCCGACTGGGCCACCCGCGGCCGCGCCGGGCCCGAGTCGGATCCGCTGCCCGCTCGATTCAGGGGCGCGGCCGTCCCCGTCATGGTGCTCGTTGCAGCCGTGGCCGCGGTCGCCTTGCCGACGCGCTTCGCCGAGGGCGCCGCCTTCGGGACCGGCCCACTCTTCTTGGCGACGGGCTTCTTCAGGATGGTCCTGGCGGGTGCCGCCTGCTTGACGGTTGCCGGCTTGCCGCCGACGACCTGCTTGGTCGACGCGGTCGTGCCCTTCGCGGCGGCTCGTGCCCGAGGCGCGGTCGACGTCGTGGCGGGTGCCGACGTCGTGGGCGCGGCCTTCTTCGCGAGCGCAGCCTTGTTGGCGGGGGCGGCCTTCTTCGCGGGGGCCGCCTTCGGCGTTGGAGCGACCTTCTTCGCGGGCGCAGCCTTCTTGGCGGGGCCCGCCTTCGGCGTTGGAGCGACCTTCTTCGCGGGCGCGGCCTTCGGCGTTGGAGCGACCTTCTTCGCGGGCCCCGCCTTCGGGGTTGGAGCGACCTTCTTCGCCGTCGTGGCCGTGGTGGCAGCGGCGGACGCCTTCGTCGCCGCCCTGGTGGTGGCGGTCATCCTCTTCGCAGCCATGCGCGTCGGCCCCTCTCGGGTTGGGGTGTCGTCGTTGACAAGTGGGCCTGAGGATAAGGCCCGCAGACGGCGCCGACCAAACCCGACGCACCCGAAGGCCAGGGTTTCCTCAGCCGTTCACCTCACGCGGGACCAGCCGCCGCCCGGCCCTGCGCCGGGGACGAACGACGGGATCGAAGCCGCCTCGGCTCGTTCGCCGAGCGTGAGTGGGGAACCCGGTCCCGTCGTTCGTCCCCGCTCTGGCCGGCCCGAACGTTAGGTGCGCTCGGCCCTGTGGCGTCCCGCACGCTCGCACCGTGCCGGGGCACACGAGCGGCGCGCCCCCGGCATACGGGAGGTGCCGGCGGATGACGGGCGGACCGGTGGGGTGCGGGCTCGGCGGCCCCTTGGACGACGCAGTGACACCGCTGTACGCGCCGGGAGGAGTGCCCGGCTGGGGCAGCTCATGCGGCGGGTGCCATGACAGGTCATCGCCGATGCCGCCCGCCGCCCGCCGGGAAGGAACGACGGGAGCGAAGCCCCCCTCCGCTCGGTCGCGGAGCGTGAGCCGTGGAGCTCGTCCCGTCATTCGTCCCGTCATTCGCCCGCGGCCGCCGGGACGGTCGTCGGATCCTCGCGGGGGAGGTGCGCGGATCCCGGGCCGGACGGCATACCGTGGCAGGACGTGTGTCGAAGCCCCGGCCGCTGCCGCATCCTCGGGATCGCAGCTCTGCGCAGGTCTAGCCGTTGTCCTGACCGGTGTCCTCGGGGGCCGTGGCCTCACGCTCCGACGCCGCGTCGACGCCGGTGTGGTCCAGCTCCTCCAGCTGGCTCTGGAGGTAGGACTTCAGCTGCGAGCGGTAGGTGCGCTCGAAACCACGCAGCTCCTCGATCTTCTTCTCCAGCATTCCCTTCTCGTGCTCGAGCTCGGCGAGCACTGCGGCCTTGCGCTGCTGGGCCTCCGCCACCATGCCGGTGGACCGCTCGCGGCCCTCCGTGATGAGCTCCTCGTGCCGGCTCGTCGCCTCGGCGATGAGGCTGTCGTGCCGCTCCTGGGCAGTGCCGACGAGCTCGTCGTGCTGGCTCTGTGCCGTGCTGAGCAGCTCGTCGTGCCGCGACTGGGCCGTGCCGACGAGCTCGTCGTACTGACGCCGCCCGTCGGAGATGAGCTCCTCCCGCTTCGCCTCGCCCGTGCCGACGTGCTCGTCGTGCAGCCGCTGGGCGAGCTCGATGAGTGCGGCCGCGCTGCCTCCCGCCACGGCACCACCGGCGCCGGCGGCCACGACCCGCATCGCCCCGGTGTTGCTGTCCTGGTCGCGGGCCTGCGCCTCGAGCGCCTGGTGCTGGGCGTCGGCCTGCGCCATCTCGGAGCGATGGTCCTGCAACGACGTGTGCTGCGCCTGGAGG
>JAABUU010005674.1_pt1 | contig 13846 bp, 14 predicted proteins | sample 5559301 | NCBI WGS metagenome assembly JAABUU01 (sample SAMN10711884, study PRJNA513360) | rock metagenome | isolation source: Antarctica rocks | place: Antarctica: Victoria Land, Richard Nunatak white | reverse complement strand
CCAGTCGCCGCGGCGGGGAAGAAACCCGCGTCGACATGAACCGAGACGATCAACCACGGCCGCGTCGAACGGCTGGAACGACACGCCCGCCGAAGGTTCTGAGACCAGGTCTAACTCGGTTGGGTCCAGCGGCGCGCTCAGCACGGGCTGCAGCCGTTCCCAGGTGAACGCCAGTCGCACCTGCCGGATCCCCTGGCTTGCCAGGAATTGCAGAAACTGCGACGACGTCTGTGCCGTAGGTGCCGCGATTGCTCGTCGAATATTTGGTGCCGTTGTCCAGCGACGCACCAAACGTGCCATCTGCCAGGGAGACGCCGCGCAGGCCCCCGTCGACCGTAAGGTCGCTTTCGACCACTTGAGCCTGGCTACCTACGACATATGGTGCAGCACCCGACGCTGCAAGGCCGTTGTCCCGGTAGATGGCCAGCGGATAGTCCGGCGCCCACCGCTCGGCGGCAGACCAGGCGAACACCCCAATTTGGGCGTCGTCACCGGCGGCGTACCACTTTCTGGCTAGGGTGTTCCACTTTGCAGCGTCCGGCCCGCCCGGCCAGCCAACCTCACCGATCGCGCCCTGCACCCCGTTCTGTTGCACCCAGGTGGTGAAGGAGTGCAGATCACCGAGTGATCGTGCGGTCAGGGCATCAGTCGTGCACGCAGTCGTGCGGTTGCCCGAGCAACTCACCACACTGGCGGTAAGCAGCAGTAGGGCGACCATACTGAGAAGCCATTGTCGACTGCGCCGCACGATGATCTCAGCGACGCGGTCCGGCTAAGTCTGGCCGAGCTGTCAGTTCGAAGTCGGTCAGGTCGATGACCTCTGACGTAACGACACCGACACCGACACCGGGGCCGCGGTCGGTCGCCAACCGCAGAAGGTGTTCCAGGAAGATGAGACCTTGCCGCAGCACGACCCCGGCAAGGACGTCGCGGCGCACGGCGAAAAAGCCGGCTAACGGGTCGCGGACGCCCCACAGCCGCGGACGCACCAGCCAGACAAGCCATCGGCATACCTGGGAGACCAGGTGACGCCACGGACCGTCCAGACCATCAGTGGCGTTCACTACCCGCGCCACGGCAGTACCTGCTTGCGATCGCGATCTGGACATCGTCCAGTGCGACCGCTGCAACCAGCTCTGGCAGCACCTCCGGCGGGTGCTGAAGGTCAGCGTCCATAACCGCGAGCACGTCACCCCAAGCGTCCTGAAAGCCTGCGCTGACCGCCCCCGACAGCCCGTTCACCCGCTGGTCAAAACTGCGATGCAGCAGCCGCACGGGCAGCCCAGCTGCAGCGTGTCGGTGCACCCGAGCCGGAGTGTCGTCGTCGCTGTCGTCCACGACAAGCATTTCCCACGTCAACCCTGCACCGGTCATGGCAGCGGCCGTGCGACGCACCATCGGGTCGATGTTCTGTGCCTCGTTGCGTGTCGGCACGACGATCGTGACGTCCGGGGCCGCGAGCCGGTTCACGGTCCAACCTTGTGAATCTCGATCTCGTGGGATCCCGAGCCCCATCGAGCGACCGGCCGTGAGTGCAGCAGCGCGTCCTTGACGGTCCCTCCGCTGCCGGGAGGTCCGGATGATGTCACTGGACACCATGTAGTTGATTGCATGCCAGTTGGGGACACGCCGATCGACCTGCTGGTCCGCGTTGGGCTTGGTGAACCAGATCAGGTTCTGCTGCGGGTAGCCAGCGCTGAGCAGACTGGTCCACACAGGCGGTACTCGCGTACGCACTGCCGCCTTGTGCGAACCGGTCGGCCGCGTCGCCGTGGACACCGCCGTCGCCGCCGAGCCGCCGGGTTCGGCAACGGCCCGGTCGACGGCGCGGTTCAGCTGGTCGGTCACATGGTCAGGTCGATGACGATCTTGCCGCGAGCGCGTCCGGCGGCGAGCTCGGCGAGCCCCTCCGCGGCCTCGTCGAGCGGCAGGACGCGATAGACGTCGACGTGCAGTTCGCCCTTCGCCGCTTGATCGGCCAATGGCGAGATGACCTCGCGGGTCGGGGAGGCGATGATCCCGCCGCCGGAGAGCCCTCGCGCGTCGAGGGTGGCTTCGTCAGGCACCTGCGTCGTCGTGCACACCGCGCCGCCGGGCCGCACCGCGTCGAGCGGAACCTCGTCCAGCACGTAGCCGGCGAGGTTGATCAGTGCGTCCACGCCGTCGGGATGCGCGGCGCGGACCTGCTCGGCGACCGGGCCGGCCGTGAAGTCGACGACCTCGCTCGCACCGAGCTCCCGCAGCCGGTCGGCGTCGGCGGGTGCGGCGGTGGCGATCACGGTAACGCCGAGCCGGTGGAGCAGCTGCACGGCGTACCGGCCGACGCCGCCCGAGGCGCCGTTGACCAGCACGACCTGTCCTTGCTGTGGGTGGATCGCGTCGACGACCATCTGCGCGGCACCTCCGGCCAGGGGCAGCGCCGCGGCGGTGACATGGTCCAGATCGACGGGCTTGACCGTGACCGTCCTGGCGGGCACGACGGCGTACTCGGCGAGGGTGCCGGCCTGGAACGGCGGCTCGAACAGTATGTGGGCGAGGACCTCGTCGCCGACCGCGACGTCGTCGACGCCCTCGCCGACCGCCTCGACGACGCCCGAGGCGTCGCGGCCCAGCACGACCGGGTAGCGATGCTCGAACATCTGCTCGAGCGCGCCGGCGGCGATGTGGTTGTCCAGCGGGTTCAGCGCTGCGGCGCAGACGCGCAACAGGACCTCCCCGTCCCCGGGCGTCGGGGTGGGCAGGTCCGCGAGCGTGGGCTGCTCGCCGGAGGCAGGAACGAAGAGGGCACGCATTCGGGGTCTCCTGGGGTCGAGGACAGGTAGTTGAGAGTTCTACCTTACGAGCAACTTGTCCTTTCAACAAATACGCTGTGCGAGTGGCACGGGAAGCGCAGCGTCGAGCACGTGCTCCCCGACGCGATTCCGGCGCGACGTCGGCGGCAGCCGCGGACGAGCCGCGGTGGCTCAGCCGCGAGGAGCGCGCGGCGTGGCTCGCCACTGCCTCGATCATGATCACGCTGCCGGCGGCGCTGGACGCGCGGCTGCAGCTAGACGCGGACCTGACGTTCTGCGAGTACATGGTGCTGGCCGTCCTGTCCGAGCGCGCCGACCGGACCATGCAGATGAGCAACATCGCGGCCGGGGTCTCCGCGTCCCTGTCCCGCCTGTCGCACGTCGTGGCGAGGCTGGAGAAGCAGGGCCTGCTGTATCGCGAGCGGGTGCCGGGGTCGGGTCGACGGACCAACGCCACGCTGACCGACGCCGGCTACGCCCAGGTGGTCGCCGCCGCGCCCGACCATGTCGCAGCCGTGCGCGACTACTTCGTCGACGCTCTGAACTCTGCCGACGTGGCCACCATGCAACGCATCGGCCGGGCCGTCGCCGGACGCATCAACCCCGAGCGACCGTTCCTCCACGGCGTGACCACGTAGTTCGCGCACGACACACCACCAGGACGCACCCGTGACCACGCAGATCGACCCCCGTCAGCTGGAGTGTTTCCTGGCCGTCGCCGAAACCAAGCACTTCCGTCGCGCCGCGGACCGCCTCCACCTCGGGCCGGCGAGCGTCAGTGAGTCGATCATGGCTCTCGAACGACGTCTCGGCGGCCGGCTGTTCGAACGGTCGACCAGGCGGGTCGAGCTGACCGAGTTCGGGGAGCAGTTTCTGGACGACGTCCGCGAGCCTTACCAGCAGCTGCAACGCGCCTTCGAGTCCGCCCGGCGCCGCCGGCCCGGGGAGGCCGGCCTGGTGATCGCCTACACGCCGGAATTGGGACACCTGTACATGCCGGCGCTTCTGGCGAATGCGCCGCGTTCTCCCGGCGCCGACGCTGGATACTGGCGTCCCATCCTGATGCACACGACCGAGCAGCTGCACGAGATCGAGGCCGGCACCGTGGATGTCGGGCTGTGCTGGTCGGCCGTGGTGCGGCGCCCGCTGCGGTCGGTGTCGTTGGCCGACGTGCCGGTGGTCGCCGTCATGCGCGGCGACGACCCCCTGGCCCAGCTTCCAGTGGTGCCGCTCATCGAGCTGCGCAAAAGGCGCCTGCTCATGATCCCCCGAGCCGACAACCCGTTCATCGAGAACCGCCTGCAGGCGGGTCTGGTCCAGGTGGGCGTGTTGAAGTCGGACATCGAAGAGGTCCCTCGTTACGACGAGCTGGTGATCAACGTGGTCACGACCAACCGCGTCGGCCTGCACCCCGCCACTATCTCCATCATCAACCAGATCCCCGGCGTCGTCTTCCGGCGCGTCGTCGACCCGGACCTCACCGAGACCATCTGCGTCCTCATGCGCGGCGCCCACGCTGACTCGGACGTCGACCGGGTGGTGGAGGTCGTCGGCGCGGCGACCGAGGAGCTCGGGCTCGGCCGGTTGCGCACCATGTAGCGGCATTGATCGGCGCGACCGAACAGAGCCGTCGTCATCCGATCATTGATGCAGCGGTCTTCCCTTCGCAGAATTGGCAGCGTCCTTGTGATTGCGATCACAAGCCGGGCGCGAAGCCCTTCATTGCGTGAGGTGAGGATGAACGACACGTCGGCACCGAGCACTGCCGGTGCCAGCACGTTCGGCACGGGAACGGGCGCTGCCGCGGCCGGGCCGGTGCCGCGCCCGGCGACGTTCCACGAGGCCGACATGGAGCTCGCGGCACGCCCCGCGACCGCCGAACCGCGCTCCTGGTACGTCCGCGGTCAGAACTTCTGTGTCGTCTACAGCCGGCTAGACGCCGGCCAGGAGATCGCCGACGACGGCCTGCCCGACGAGCACATGATCCTCGTGCCCGACTCGGGCCGGATCGAGGTTGCCACCGAGGGCGGCGAGTCCGATCTCGTCGCGGGACCGGCGGTCGTCGTCGTTCCGCGGGGAAGTGTCACGGTGCGGGCGAGTGTGGCCGGCAGCTTGCTCCGGGTGTTCACCGCCCGCGCCGAGGCCGTGACGCGTCGAGCCGGCAACCAGTCGTCGTACGCCGTCGCGGACCCGATGGTAGAACCGCTCCCGGACCTTCCGACCGTCGCCGGTCCCGCGACGCTGCGCGTCCACCGCCTCGCCGACGTCCCGACCGATCCCGACCGGCTCGGCAACATCTTCCAGACCGACTCCCTCATGGTCAACTGGTTCCCGCCCCACGACGGCCCGCGCGACGGCGACACCTTGTCGCCCCACGTCCACCACGACTTCGAACAGGCGACGGTGACCCTGGGCGGCCGGCACGTCCATCACATCCGGCTGCCGTGGTCCACGAGGTTGCGGGACTGGCGCGACGATCAGCACGTCGAGTGCGGCAGCCCCTCGGTCACCGTCATCCCGCCGGGCAACATCCACACCACGCAGGCGGTGGGCGAGGGTCTGCACCACCTCGTGGACGTGTTCGCCCCGCACCGGCGGGACTTCCGCGACAACGGCTGGGTCCTTAACGAGATCGACTACGCCGCCCGGAGCGTGACCGCGTGAGCGCCCCCTGGGCGGCTGGGCACCTCGCGATCGGCACGTTCGTGAAGATCCCGGCCCCCGAGGTCGTCGAGCTGCTCGCCGCGGCCGGACTCGACCTCATCGTCATCGACGCCGAGCACGGCGCGTTCGACGCCCGCACGGTCTCGACCATGGTCGCCGTCGCCCGTGGTCACGGCCTGCAGGTGTTCGTCCGCGTGCCCGGGCACGCGCCCCGGGACGTCCAGCCCGCGCTGGACGCCGGCGCCGACGGGCTATTCGTCCCGCACGTGAACAGCCGGCAGATTGCAGAGGCCGTGGTGCACTCGTGCCGCTTCCCGCCGCTGGGCAACCGCGGCGGCAGCCTGTTCACCCGTCCCGGCGACTGGGGCGGACTCGACGCCCCCGATTACGTCGCCCGGGGCAACTACGACGTCACGATCGTCGCGCAGATTGAGAGCAGCGAAGCAGCCGCCGCCGCGGGCGAGATCGGTGCGGTGACCGGAATAGATGCCGTCTTCATCGGACCCTTCGACTTGGCCCTGGCGAGTGGCCTGCGGCCGGAGGGCACCGAGCTCCGGGACCTGATCCGCTGGACCGAGCAGCGGGCCGCGGCGGCCGGCGTGCCGGTCGGCGGCTTGGCCGCGGCGGCGGAGTCCGCCGCGCCACTGGTCGAGCGAGGCCTCGATTTCGTCCTGGTCGGCAACGACGCCGCGCTGCTCACCCGCGCGGCCCGCGGGACGGCCGAGCAGGTCCGGTCACTGCTACTGGACGCGGCGGGAGCCCAGCACGCCGGAGGCGTAGGGGGCGGCGCGTCGATGACGCCCGATGGCAGCGCTGCTGTCCGCGTCCTCCGTGAGGAGCTCATTCGGGTCGTCGTCGCGCTCTGGTTCGAGATCGACCACCACCACGGCGTCGCCGCATCCGCCTTCTTCACCGCCGACGCAGAGCTGCGCTTCGAGGACGCGACCTTTTGCGGCACGGCGCAGATCGACGACGTCTACGCCACCCGGGCTGCGCGGGGGCCCCGCGTCTCCCGCCATGTCGTGACCAACCTGCACGTGGTCGAGGCGGATGATCGAAGCGCCCGCGCGATCTCCACGCTGATCCTTTACGCCGACGACGGGATCCCGCCTCTACCGGTCACCACGCCGGCGTTGATCGCCGACGTCCACGACACCTTCGAGCGGCACGACGGCCGGTACCTGATCCGGTCACGTCACATCGAGCACCTGTTCATCGCGCCGTCAACCGTCCTCGCCGTTCCGGTCGCGTAGCCCGCGATCCACCGCAGATCGGAAGCCCATGACAAACCGCTCATACCAAGGATACCGAGGCCGGCCCCCGGCCCTGCCCATCCTCGATGGCATCCTGCACGCCGACCTCCTGCCGGACGTGGCCGCCTGGGAACTGTCGGCAGCGCTGCGCAACTACCGCGATCCCTACGTCGGCGTCACCACCGACGGCGTCCCCGTCGACGGGCTGTACCACCTGGACGGGACCGGTCTGTCCCACAAGGACGCCGTCGACGCCGCGTGCGCATACCTGGAGGTACTGCAGGACTACCAGCGGGTCGTCGCGCAGCTGCCGATGGACTCCCCCGATTGGCGGCTGTGGTCCAACGCATTCCCCGTCTGGACGCCGAAAGGCGTGCGCCTGGACCGGATAGGTCCCCGGCAACGGGACGCGGCCCTGGACCTCGTGCGGGTCAGCCTCAGCGCCGACGGCTTCGCCGTGGTGCGTAACGCGATGAGGCTCAACGGTGCGCTCGGCGACCTGATCCAGGACTACCGCGACTCCTTGGGCGAGTACACCTATCAGTTCACGATCTTCGGCGAGCCCTCCACCGACGAACCCTGGGGCTGGCAGCTGGCGGGCCACCACGTCGACGTCCACTGCGTGTTCGTCGAATCCCAGCTCGTGCTCGCCCCCGTCTTCCTCGGCGCCGAACCCGCCCGCGCCTGGGAACACGGACCCTACGCAGGAGCCAGCGCCTTCGAGGCGGAAACGGAAAGCGGCCTCGCCCTGCGCCGCTCACTCGACACGGATCAGGAGGAGCGGGTGCTGCTGGGCGACTCGCTGCGCACCGCCGATCTGCCGCCGGAACTCGCCGGCCCCTTCAATGGTCGTCACCTGTCCGGCGCCGGACAGGACAACCTCGTTCTGCCGCTAGAAGGCATCGCCGGCAAGGAGCTGACGCCCGACCAACGGAAACTGCTGCTCGGGGTGGCGGACGTCTACATCACGCGACTCCCGCCCGACCACGCCGCCCTCAAACGGCGCCAGTTCCGCGACCACCTCGACGACACGACGTTCGCGTGGCGCGGCAAGCACGACGACACCAGCGCCTTCTACTACCGGATCCACTCACCGGTCCTGCTGGTCGAGTACGACAACCACCCCGGCATCTTCCTGGACAACGACGAGCCCGAACGGTTCCACGTCCACACGATCACCCGAGAACCCAACGGCAACGACTACGGCAAGAACCTGCTCGCCCAGCACTACCGACGTTTCCACGGCTGACATGCCCCCATCACCACGGGCAACGAGCCCGTCCAGGAAAGGACGACACCCATGACCGGAACCATGATCGACCGGCCCACGGACACCGACGAGCTGCGGGATCACCTCATGTCCGCGGTCGACTCGATCCGCGAGACGCTTGAGGGCTGTTCGGAGGAGGCCGAGCGTACGGGCTTCTACCCCGAGCGGGGCTGGCGCGCGATGCACGACAGCGGACTGTTCCGGTTGCGGGCCCCGCGGGAGATCGGGGGTCACGAGGCCGATCCCGTCACGCAGCTGGAGGTGATCGAGGAGATCGCGGCCATCGACGGCGCTGCCGGGTGGACCTACTTCATCGGCGTGGACTCGCTGGCGCTGATGGGCGGCTGGCTGCCCGACGCGGGCCTCGACGCCTTCCTCGTCGATGGCCGGCTGCCGCGGACCGCGATGACGGCTGCGCCGATCGGCGTGGCCACTCCCGTCGCTGGAGGCCTCCGCGTCACCGGTCGGTGGCCGTTCGGCAGCGGCAGCGCCCATGCCGAGCGGATCGCGGGCACGTGCCGGACCATGACCGACTCCGGGCCGCCGCTCGTGTCGTGCATGTTCATGCCCGCGGACGTGACCCTGCACGACAACTGGCAGGTCAACGCCCTGCGCGGTACCGGGAGCCAGGACTTCTCCGTCGCCGACGTGTTCGTCCCGCAGGAGCACACGTTCGACTTCATGGGGCCTGCGGCCCGTGGCGACGCCATGTACCGGATCGGGAACCCCAGCTTCGTCGCGATCGACCACGGTGCGTTCGCTCTCGGCCTCGGGCGGCACGCCATCGCGGCGGCGACGGTGCTGGCGAGGACGAAGATGCGCGGCGCCGTGAAGCCGGTCGGCATCGCGTCCTCCGAGCGCTTCCAGTTCGAGCTCGGGCGCGCCCAAATCATGCTCGACGCCGCGCGCAGCCAGCTGCACACCGCCTGCCGGCAGGCCTTCAACGTGGCGCTGGACGGCGAGGCCCGCAGCATACAGATCCTGCTGCACCTGCAGTGCTCGGCGATCTACGCGACCGAGGTCGCCGTGGAGGTCTGCCAGACGCTGTTCCGGTACGGCGGCGCGAAGTCGCTCTACGCCGGCAACGCGCTGGAGCAGTGCCTGCGGGACGCCCAGGCGGCCGGCCAGCACGGCCTGATGAACGCCGACAACTACTCGTCACTGGGTCAGGTCGGGCTCGGGTTCCACGAGGTTACGCCTCGCTGAACCGGCACCAGCGGCGGCTAGAGGTCAGGTCAGAGGTCCACGAGAGGAGAACGGACGTGTGTGATTCATGGAGGCGGTCCGCCCGGCGTGCCGTCGCGATGACGGGGCTGATCGGCGTCGCCGCGCTGTCGATCGCCGGGTGCAGCTCGTCGTCGTCCACGACGTCGTCCGGCTCATCGGGCTCGGACGCGAACGTCGCCGCTGCGGAGAAGGCGATCGCGCCCTTCAGCGGTCGTCCGAGCGCGTTTCCCGTGACCACGGCGCTGCCGAAGATGATCCCGGCCGGCACGCGAATGGTGTATCTGCAGTGCGGCGCGCCGACCTGCGCGCTGGTCGAGAAGGTGATGGCGGCGGCGGTTATGACGATGGGCGGCTCGCTCACGCCGATCAACGCCGGCACGACCGCCGCGTCGTCGCAGCAGGCCGCCTCCAGCGCGCTGGCGATGAAGCCGAAGGTCGTGTTCGTCATCGGCATCCAGCCGTCGTTCTTCGGTGACCGTCTCAAGCAGCTGCAGGCCGCGGGCGCCGACGTCGTGTCCTACGCGGTGTCACTTCCGGACCCGAAGAAGTACGGCATCACCTACAACTACATCGGGCTCACTCCGTTGCAGCGGGCCGGGGCGTTGATGGCCGATTGGGTTGTCGCCCGCAAGGGATCGAAGGCCGACGTCGTGTTCTACGGCGCGCCCGAGGTCACCCAGACTCCCGTGATGGAGGCGGCGTTCAAGCAGCAGCTGGCCGCCGTCTGCTCCTCGTGCTCCGTGCGGTTCGTGTCGGTCCCGATCACGACCGCGGGCACGACCGCGCCGCGGACGATCGCCAACGACCTGCAGTCGCATCCGTCCAACAACGTCGCGGTGGCCGGGGAGGCCGAGCTCACCAATGGTCTGCCGACGGCGCTGCGGGCAGCCGGCATAAAGGTCACCACGCTGATGTACAACCCCTTGCCGCAGCAGCTGTCGGACATCAAGTCCGGCAGCCTGACCGCCGGTCTCGCGGTCGACCTGCCGACCCAGATCTGGACCGGGGTCGATGCCGCCGGGCGTCTGGTGCTCGGGTCCACGCCGACGGCCGGCGAGAACGAGGGGTTCGGGCCGTTTCAGTTCCTCGGCCAGAAGGACATCACTTTCGATCCGCAGAACGGCTGGACCGGGTTTCCCGACTTCGCGCAACGGTTCACGAGGCTGTGGCACCCGAGCAAGTGACGACCGGCGCGGCCGCTCAGCCGTTGCTGCGGGTGAGCGGCATGTCGAAGACCTTTGCAGGCCTGAAGGCGCTCGACGACGTCTCGCTAGACGTGGCGGCCGGGGAGATCCTGGCCGTCGTCGGGCACAACGGCTCGGGGAAGTCGACTCTGGTCAAGATCCTCGCCGGCGTGCACCAGGCGGATGCCGGTTCGGTCGTCGAGGTACGCGATGGCCAGGGGCAGATTCGCAGCGGAGCCGCGGCCGGGCGCGAGGTGCACTTCATCCACCAGGATCTCGGCCTGATCGACGCGCTGTCGACGGTCGAGAACCTTGGCCTGGGCAGACTTGGGCCGAGGCGGGATTTCGCCCCCGTCCGCGGCGGCGCCGAGCGACGCCACGCCCAGCAGTTGATCGCCCGTTTCGGAGCGACCTTCAACCCGACGGTGCCGGTGCACACGCTGTCGCCCGCCGAGCGGGCGATCGTCGCGATCGCGCGCGCCCTGGACGGCTGGACGCGGGCGGACAACGTGTTGGTGCTGGACGAGCCGACGACCGCGTTCCACGGCGACGAGGTGACGGTGTTGTTCGAGGCGGTCCGTCGGATCGCCTCGGACGGCGCGGGAATAATGTTCATCTCGCACCGGCTGGACGAGGTCCTCGGCCTGGCCGACCGGGTCGTGGTGCTGCGGGACGGAGGGGTCGTCGCCGACGAGCCCGTGAGTCGACTCGACCACGATCGGATGGTCGAGCTCATCGCCGGCCGGGCGGTTGCCGAGGTGCAGCCGAATCGGCGTACGCATGCCCCGGAGCCGATGTTGACGGTGACCGGGTTGCGCGGCGCGACGATCTCGGATCTGTCGCTGTCGGTCAGCTCGGGCGAGGTCGTCGGTGTCAGCGGCGTCCTCGGCTCCGGTCGCGAGGAACTGGCGGGCCTGCTGTTCGGCGCACACCATCGCTTCGGCGGACGCGTCGAGGTCTCGGACGAGGAGCTGGTCCCGGACGATCCGCGAGCCGCGATCGGGTCGGGCGTGGCCTACGTGCCGGCCGATCGCCGTCGTCACGGCGCGGTGATGGACATGACCGTCCGCGAGAACCTGACGCTGCCGCTGCTGCGGCCGCTGGAGCGCGGCTTCGGACGTCTCGACCGGGCGGCCGAGCTGCGGCAGACGGATCACTGGATGCGGACCGTGGCGGTCCGGCCGCCCGAGCCCGAGCGTCCGCTGACGTTGCTCAGCGGCGGCAATCAGCAAAAGGTCGTGCTGGCCAAGTGGCTGCGCACGCAGCCTCGCGTGCTGCTGCTCGACGAGCCGACGCAGGGCGTCGACGTCGGCGCCAAGGCGGCGATCTACGAGCTAATCCTGGCCGCGGCGCGAGGCGGGACCGCGGTGATGCTCTGCTCCTCGGACACCGAGGAGCTGGTGCGTCTCTGCGATCGCGTGCTGGTGCTCGAGGGCGGCCGGCTCGTCTCGGACATCCCGCGTGAGTCCCTCACCGAGGCTCGCTTGGTCAGGGACGAGCTCGGGCTGGTGTCGGGCCGGACCGCGGACGCCGGCGACCCCTTCGCGAGAAAGGCGCTCTGAGATGTCGGACCCCGTTTCCGAGCCTGATCTGGAACCGGTCGCGACCCCCGCGCGGTCGACGTCCGCGGCGCCCTTGCCCCGAACGTGGTCCGAGCCCACGGCCGGACAGCGTGTCCGGCGTGCGTTGTCGTTCCGCAATGCCGCGGCGTTGTACCTGTTCGCGGTCATGTTCGCGGCGTTCGCCCTGTGGGTTCCGGACACGTTCCTGACGTGGGGGACGTGGCGGTCGTTGCTGTCCGATCAGGCGATCACGTGCCTGGTGGCGGTGGGCCTGGTCGTTCCGATCGCAGCCGGCGTGCTGGATCTCGCGGTCGGAACCGAGGTCGGTCTGGGGGCGATCCTGGTGGCGTGGCTGCTGGTCGACCAGCACGTCGGTGCGCCGCTGGCGATAGTGGTGACGTTGCTGGCCGGCGCCGGGGTGGGCGTGTTGTCGTGGCTGATGATCACGCGGGTGCGGATCCCGTCGTTCATCGCGACGTTGGGCATCAGCTCGGTGCTGACCGCGGTGATCGCGTGGGTATCGCACGGCGAGCAGATCCTGAATCTGCCCACCGGTTTCTCGCACATCGGCTCGAACGAGCTGTTCGGGCTGCAGTATCCGTTCTACGTCGTGCTGGTCGTCGCGGTGGTGGTCTGGTACGTGCTAGAGCGCACCGCTGCCGGCCGCCGGGTCTACGCGACCGGCGGCAACGCCGAGGCGGCGCGGCTGGCGGGCGTGCGGACCTCGCGGGTGATCCTATGCTCGCTGATCGCCTGCGGTGTGATCGCCGGGCTCGCCGGGCTGCTGGAGAGCTCGCAGCTGTCCAGCGGTGACCCGACGACCGGCCCAGGGTTTCTGCTGCCGGTGATCGCGGCCGTGTTCCTCGGCTCGACGCAGTTTCGCGGCGGGCGGATGAATGTGTGGGGCACCGTGGTCGCGGCCTATGTGCTGGCCACCGGCGTCAAAGGACTGCAACTGGGTGGCGCGCCGGTATGGATCCCCGACCTGTTCAACGGCGCCGCGCTGCTGCTCGCCGTCGGCCTCGCCCAATGGCGTCGCACGCCAACCGCTCGCGGCCAGGCGATCCTGCGGTTGCTCGGGGGCGGTCGCGCGTTGGCGACCCCCGCTCCAGGGTCGAACTGACCGTGCTGGATGTGACGAGGTGTCCATCGCCAAGGGCCGGCCGCGGTTCGCCCGCATGACCGGAGACGCCGACCTCGCAGGCCCGTACCCGGCGGTCGAGCCGCATGCGTTCCGCGCCGCGATGGGCCACTTCGCGACCGGTGTCGCGATCGTCGGCGCCAGCGACCGCGACGGTGTCCCCTACGGCTCGACCGCCAACGCGATCACGTCGGTCTCGCTCGACCCGCCGCTGCTGCTTGTCTGTATGCGCCGCGAGTCGGTCACGCTGGACATGCTGCGGGAGGCCGGTTACTTCAGCGTCAGCATGCTCGACGCGAGGCAGGCCGCGATCGCCCGGCGGTTCGCCCGGACGAGCACCCCCGATGGCTGGGACGGCATCGCCTTCCACCGCGGCGCCCACGGCGCGCCTATGCTCGACGCCGCGCTGGCAACGATCGAAGCGTCGATCCACGACATCGCCGACGGCGGCGACCACGAGATCGTGATCGGTCGCACGCTGCGCGTGGATCACCCCGAGCTGCACGTGGCGCCGCTCGTCTTCTACCGCGGCGCGTTCGCCGCCATCGGCGCGCAGCTCTGAGGGTCGTCTGTCAAGGCACTGCCGGCAGGGGGTCGGCCGGTGACTTTGGTGTGGATCAAGCGTTAGGAAGTGAGACACCGGCTTTCAGGCTTCCGGCCCGAGGGGGCGGTGGACGCCAGACCTCATCGCCTGCGCGGTCACCGTTGCGCCGATACCAGGCCACTAGCCAGATCTCGCTCAAGACGGCCGCA
>JAABUU010002096.1_pt1 | contig 13847 bp, 11 predicted proteins | sample 5559301 | NCBI WGS metagenome assembly JAABUU01 (sample SAMN10711884, study PRJNA513360) | rock metagenome | isolation source: Antarctica rocks | place: Antarctica: Victoria Land, Richard Nunatak white | reverse complement strand
CGTGGCGCTGGACCTGCAGACGACGCTGGTCGGGCGCCGCCAGGAGGGCACGGTACGGCTGCGCTCACTGGACCTGGCAGGTCTTGCCGAGGTCGACCTGGCCACCGGCGCAGGCACGACGACCGGCTGGGGCCGCTACGTCACCGCGGTTGTCGCCGAGATCCGGTCGGCAGGCCTGAACGTGCACGGGCTCGAGGGTGTGGTGTCGACCACCCTTCCGGTCGGTGCCGGGTTGTCCTCCTCCGCCGCGCTGGAGGTTGCCGTCGCCCTGGCCCTACTGGCCGACCCGCTTGCCCCGGTGGAACTGGCCCGGCTCTGCCAACGGGCCGAGAACGCCGGTGTCGGCGTACAGACAGGGCTGATGGACCAGCTGGCCTCGGTCTGCGGCGTCCCCGGCTGCGCCCTGCTCATCGACTGCCGCAGCGCGGAGGTCCAGCCGGTCGGCCTTCCCACTGGTCTACGCGTGCTCCTGGTCGACTCCGCGGTCCCCCGTACGCTCGCCACTACCGCGTACGACGAGCGTCGCCGGCAGTGCCAGCAGGCAGCGGCGGCCCTGGGCGTGCCGACCCTGCGCGAGCTGGACGTCGCGGCGCTGGAGGCCGGTCGCAGCCGCACTGATCCGGTGGACTGGCGCCGGGCCCGGCACGTCGTGACCGAGAACGCCCGGGTCCTGGCCACCGTAGCGGCGCTGGGTCACGGCGACCTGGCCGAGCTGGGCCGGCTGTTCGCCGCCAGCCACCGCAGCATGGCCGAGGACTTCGAGATCTCGACCGGTGAGATCGACACCCTGGTACGGCTGGCCGCGGCGACGCCGGGCGTGGTCGCCAGCCGGATGACGGGTGGCGGCTTCGGCGGCTGCACGGTCAGCCTCGTGGAGGCCGACCGCGCCGACGCGGCCGCGGCAGACCTGCTCAGGCGCTACGGGCGGGCCACCGGCCTGCCCGCGCGGGCCTGGATCTGCGATCCAGTGGCCGGCGCCGGGCCGCTGCCCGCCTGACACCGCCAGCCGCGACGGCTGAGCTCAGGTCGCCGCCGCCGCCCGGTCCGGAGCAGGCGTGCCGGCGAGCGGCACGCGCCACAGCAGGGTCGTGCCGTCCCCGGACTCCAGGACGAGCTCGCCGCCCAGCAGGGCGGCGCGCGCCTGGAGGTTGGCCAGTCCACTGCGCCTGCCGTCCGGGGGCAGCCCGACACCGTCGTCGTGGACATCCAGCACGAGATCGGCGCCGCGTACCGCGACGACGACCTGCACGGCGTGGGCGTGCGCGTGCCGGGCGGCATTGCTCAACGCCTCCCGCAGCGCCGGCAGCAGGTGCTCCACGACCTCGGGCGGGACGAGGGTGTCGAGTAGGCCGTCCAGGCGCAGGGAGGGCGCGAAGCCGAGCTGCTCGGTGCCGGCGTCGATGGCCTGCAGCACCAACGCGCGCAGCGACGGCCGACCGTCCTGGGGCGCCTGCAGGCCGTAGATCGTGGAGCGCAGCTCCCGGATCGTGGCGTCGAGGTCGTCCACGGCCCGGTGCACCCGCAACCGGGCCTGTTCGGGCCGGTCCGGAATGAGTCGGCCGGCGCCCTCGAGCTGCATGCCGGTGGCGAACAGCCGTTGGATGACCAGGTCGTGCAGGTCCCGCGCGATCCGGTCGCGGTCCTCATAGACGGCGTACCGCTCGGCGTCCCGCCGCCGTTCGGCGAGCTCCAGAGCGACCGCGGCCTGAGCGGCGAAGCTGCCGAGGGTGCGGATGGCCACGGCGGTGTCGGCGGCGGGCAGCCCGGTGACGATCAGCACGCCGCGCGCCTCCCCCGGACCGCCCAGCGGTACGGCGAGCACGTCGCCGTCACCACCGAGCGCGAGCTCAGTGGCGGGCAGAAGCCGCGCTTCACCGACGGACAGCACGTCGGCCAGCGCCGAGCCGGCCCGGTCGAGCAGCCGGCCCCGTACGCCGTCTGCGTCAGCGCCGTCGGCCACCTCGACCAGCAGCCGGGAGGCGTCCAGCGGCAGCGCGACGAACGCCAGCCGGCCACCGGTCACCTGGCGCGCGCGTTCGGCCACCAGGGTGAGGACCTGCTCGGGGTCGGTACCGGACAGCAGCGCGGTCGAGACCTCGCTGCTGGCCTCGAGCCAGCGCTCGCGCTGCCGGCTCTCGCTGTAGAGCCGCGCGTTCCAGATGGCGACACCAGCCGCCGCGGCGAGGGCCTGGACGACGGCCTGGTCCTCCTCGTCGAACCTCGCGCCGTCGCGCTTCTGCGTCAGGTAGAGGTTGCCGAACACGACCTCGCGGACGCGGATGGGGACGCCGAGAAAGGTGTGCATCGCCGGGTGCCCGGGCGGGAAGCCGAACGACGCGGGGTGCTCGGCCAGGTCGTCGAGCCGCAGCGGTCGGGGGTCGCGGATGAGCTGCCCGAGTACGCCGTGACCTTCTGGCAGGCTCCCGATCCGGTCGGTCAGCTCGTCATCGACGCCGACGACGAGGAACTGCGCGAGCCCCTCGCCGTCCTCGCTGATGACGCCGAGCGCGCCGTACTCCGCGTCGACCAGCGTGGCGGCGACCTCGGTGATCCGGCGCAGGACCGCCTGCAGGTCCAGGTCACTACCGACGGCGAGCACCGCCTCGAGCAGATTGCGCTCGCGGTCGCGGGTGGTGAGCACCGTGACGAGTCGCGTCTGCAGCTCGGCGAGCAGGTCGGCGAGGGCCAGTTGCGGCGTGACAGGGTCCGGCCCGGCTGACCGCGAGGGGGGCACACACCTAGCCTCTCACCCCCGGCGCCGCGGGTCCGGTCCTTCCGCGCACACAGATGGGACCTTCGACCCTGCCGGAGTGCGCAAAGCGGGAGCAGGCTGGCCGCAGCGCACCGGAGCACCGCGCGCGCCCCGCCGTACCGGAAGGCTTCTCATGACCGGCTCCGTCACCTCCGAGCAGCTCCACCACGTCGTTGAGGCAGCCGGCCTGGCGCCGAGTGTGCACAACACCCAGCCGTGGACGTTCGTCCCGGTCCCGGGCGGTGTGGAACTGCATGCCGACCCGGCGCGGCAGCTGCCGGTGCTCGACGCCGACGGCCGGCAGCTGCACCTGTCGTGCGGGGCAGCGTTGTTCCACGCCCGCGCCGCGGCCCGCGCCCTCGGCATGGACGTGGAGGTCGAGCTGCTCCCCGACCACTCTCGGCCCGAGCTGCTCGCCCGGGTCCACCTTGCACCGGGAGCAGCTGCCACCGAGGACGAGCTCGACGTCGCCACGGCGATCCTGCGCCGGCACACCTACCGTGGGACCTTCGAGCCACGGCCGGTACCTGCGGCGCTGGTCGACCAGCTGCGCTGGGATGCTGAGCGGGAGCAGGTCGTCCTGCACGAGGTGCATGGCGGGGACGCGCTCCTTGAGCTGGAGGTGCTGCTGTCCCGCGCTGACGAGGACGAGCAGCGCGACGGTGCCTACCGCAACGAGCTCGCCCACTGGGTGCGCACCGACCCGGCCGCGACCGATGGGATCGCGGTCGAGACCCTGGCCGAGGCGCCTGGCTCCTCCTTGCGCCAGCGGGACTGGACGATGAGCCACCCGGCCGACTCCGACGGTTCGGCGCCGGTCGTGGACCACCCCCTGGTACTGGTGCTCGCGACTCCGCAGGACCGTCCGGCCGCCTGGCTGCAGACCGGGCAGGCGCTCGCCGCCGTACTGCTGAGGGCTGCCGGCCACGGCGTCCAGGCCCAGCCCCTCGGACAGGTCACCGACGTGCTCGCCTACCGCCACCGGCTGCGCAGCGTGCTGGGTATTGTTGCGGTACCGCAGCTGGTCCTGCGGGTGGGGTATGCGGAGTCCCGCACACCCACCCCCCGCCGCGGTGTCGATGACGTGCTGGTGACCGCCCCAGCCTGACGCTCGGGAGGGCCCCGGCCATCCGGGACCTTCGGCCCTGTCCAGGAGCTCCTGCCCGTCGCAGGCTGAGGGCATGACCACCGAGGCGCCTCGCCAAGCGGATTCCGACTACGGCCTGCTCGAACTCGACCGCGACCAGTGCCTGTCCCTGCTGGCGAGCGCACCGATCGGCCGTCTGGTCCTCAACGGTCTGCCCGCACCGTCCGTCCTGCCCGTGGGGTTCGTCCTGCACGCCGGCGCGATCCACATCCGCACCCGTCAGGCGATCTGCGACGACGCCGTGAAGGACGGCGTCCTCGCCGCCTTCGAAGCCGACGCCTTCGACGCCGGTACGCGTACCGGCTGGAGCGTGGTCGTCCTGGGCCGCCCCGCCCTCGTCACCGACCGGCTCGTCCTGGACCAGGTCGATGCCCTGGCGCTGAGGGCGTGGGCCAGCGGCGACCGGGACAGCGTCCTGCGCATCCCCGTCGAGCTGGTCTCCGGCCGGCGGGTCGGAAGCGGCCCGCTGCACGCCATGCCGCCGGCGCCCTGACTCCTGCGTCCGCCCCAGCTCGCCCACCACACCCCAAAGAGGTAGCCATGACCAGCACGCTTGACCGCACCGCCCCCGAGACGTCCTCCACCCCGGCGAGCACGTCACTGGTCGTGGTGGGCATCGACGGTTCAGCCGCCTCCGAGGCAGCACTGCTGTTCGCCGTGCACGAGGCGCAGCTGCGGGGCGCCGTGCTGCGCGTCGTGACAAGCCACGACCTGGCTCCCATGACCTACGGGTACGCCGGAGTCTGTGACCTCGGACCCATGGAGGACTCGTTGCAGGCGGCAGGACGGGAGCTGGTCGCCGCGGCGCAGGAGACGGTACGGGCCGCCGCTGCCTCTAGCCCGGTGGTCGTGGAGACCGTCGTCGAGCAGGGTCGTGCCAGCGTTGTCCTTCTCGAGGCCGCGCAGGGAGCCGCGCTGCTCGTCGTCGGCGCCCGCGGTGCCGGCGCCTTCAACCGGCTGATGAACGGGTCGACCTGCACCGAGGTCGTGCATCACGCGCACGTGCCCGTTGCGGTCATCCCCTGCCCGACAGCTGGGCAGCCGGCCCAGCAGACGCCGTAGGCCTGGCGCTCATCGGCACCAGCTCGTCGTCGAGCACGCGCACAACCTGGTCGGCCTCGTCCTCGGCCAGCTGCCGGTGCGTGCTCATCAGGACGGTCTGACCGCGCGTCCCGGCGAGTAGATCGGCCAGTACGGCCCGCTCGGTAGCCGGGTCGAGGTGCGCTGTCGGCTCGTCCAGCACCAGCACGACCGGGTCGGCGAGCAGGGCGCGGGCGAGCAGCAACCGCTGGCGCTGGCCACCGGACAGGTGGGCCCCGTCGGCGCCGGCGGAGGAGGACCAACCGTCCGGCAATTCGCGAACGAACTCGCGCAGCCCGGCCCGCGCCGCCACTGCGTCGAGCTCGTCATCAGTTGCCTTCGGCCGTACGACGCGCAGGTTGTCGCGCAGCGAGGCGTGGAAGACGTGATCGCCCTGCAGGGATCCGGCCACGAGCGGAGGTATGTCCGCGGCTGGGATGGAGCTGACCGGCAGCGCCTCGCCCCCTGCAACGATCGAGATGCTCCCGGCCCGCACGGGCAGCAGGCGTAGCACGGCCGTGAGCAGGGTGCTCTTGCCGCAGCCGCTTGGCCCTGTCACAGCGATCCGCTGTCCGGGCAGCAGCGAGAGGCTCGCCGCGGTGAGCACGGCCGGGGCCGTGGCCGACGGGGCGAGGGTCACGGCTGCGACCTGCACGCCGAGCCGCCCCTCGGGCGCGCGCAACGGCTGCTCCGGCTCCGGTACCGGTAGCGGCGTGGACAGCAGGCCGACGACCCGGTCGAGCCCCGCGCGGACGCCCGCCCAGGCGGCCAGGGCCGCCGGTAGGGGCGCCAGCGCGTCGAAGCCGGCCAGGACGCAGGCCGCCAGGACGCCGACGGTGATCGGGGCGACCGACCCATCGGCGGCAGCGGTGGCGGCCGTCGCCAGGACCAGCGCGAGGGTGACCGCCGCGACCAGGCCGCTGAGCGCAGCGCCTGCTGCCGCTGACCGCGCCGGACGACGGGCGAGCTGCAGGAGCACCGCGTCGGCCTGCGCCACCTCGGCGACCGCGGCGGACTCCGCGCCGTACGCGGTCAGCTCGGCCAGCCCGTCAAGCAGGGCGCTGGTCCGCGCGTCCCGTAGCCCAGCCGCCTGGGCACGAACTGCGGCGCCGCGGGCCAGGTGCTGGCTGAGGACGGGGACGCAGACCAGCGCGACAAGCAGGCCCATGGCCAGCACCGCGCCGGACGACGGGCTGAGCAGTGCAGCCACCGTGACGGCGCCCAGGGCCGCGATCATCGCACCCATGACCGGAACTGCGGTCCGCACCAGCGCGTCCTGTGCGCCGTCGACGTCGGAGACGAAGCGGCGCAGCAGGTCACCGCGGCGCAGCTCCGCGAGGCCGGCAGGGGCAAGCGGGTGCAGGGCGGCGAAGACCCGCGTCCGCACGTCGGCCAGCAGGTGCAGCGCGGCGTCATGGCTGACGAGCCGCTCGACGTACCGGAGCAGCGCCCGGGCCAGGGCGAACCCCCGTACGCCGACGACGGCCAGGGCAAGCGCCTGAACCTCCGGGTGCTGGGCGGCGCGGGAGATGAGCCAGACCGACGTCGTGAGCAGCGCCAATCCGGACAGGCCGACGCCGCCGGCCAGCAGGCCTGCGCCGACCAGCCGTCGACCGGTCCCCGGCGGTCGCTCGGCGGCCAGCGCGGAGACCAGGTCGCGCAGCGGACGGGCCGCGGGTGGGACAGGAGCAGGAGCTTGCAGCCGCGGCCCGGGTACCCGCGCCGGACCAGGACCGGCGATCTCCCGGCCCTGCATCTCCGGGCCCTGCATCTCCGGGCCCTGCATCTCCGGGCCCTGCATCTCCGGGCCCTGCATCTCCGGGCCCTGCATCTCCGGGCCCTGCGTCTCCCGGCACTGCGCGACGTCGGACACCACCTGGCCGTCCCGCAGCTCCACGCGCCGGTCGCCGAGCCCGGCCAACCGCGGGCTGTGGGTGGCCACCAGCACCGTCGCCCAGCCGGCCAGCCGGCTGATGACCGCGGCGACGACGCGCTCGGTGTCCAGGTCGAGATCCTCACTCGGCTCGTCGAGCAGCACGAGCGGAACGCCACCGGCAGCCCGTACGGCGCGGGCGCGCAGCAACGCACGGGCGACGGCGACACGCCGGCGCTGGCCGGTCGAGATGTGCGTGCCGTCCTCCCCGAGCCGGGTCTCCGGCGACAGGGCGCGGCAGTCCGTCAGCGCGGCCAGCAGCTGCGGCCGGGTGGCCGCGGGATCGCCCAGTAGCACCTCCTCGGCCACAGTCGGCTGCGTGGTGTGCGGCCGTTGCGGAGCCCAGGCCGTGCCCGCGCGCCACAGGGCCGGGTCGAGCTCCCGCAGGTCCTTGTCACCGACCAGGATGCTGCCCGAAGTCGGCTCGACCAGGCCGAGCAACACAGCCAGCAAGGTGCTCTTGCCGCCACCACTCGGGCCCTGCAGCACGACCACGGTGCCCGGGCTGATGTCCAGGTCGACCCCGTCCAGGGCCGGGTGCGACCTGCCCGCGTGCGCAACGTGCAGTGCCCGGACCCGCACCATCCCGGCCGGGCGGGAGCAGCGCAGCTGTTCGGCCACCGGCAGCGCGCGCGCCTGGTCAAGCACGTCCAGCGCCATCGCGCTGGCCACCCGCCCCTGTTCGGAGTCGTGATGCTGCGCGCCCATCGCCCGCAGCGGCGCGAACAGCTCGGGGGCGAGCAACAGCACGAGCAGCGCCGGTCGCAACGTGAGGTGGCCGGCGTCCAGACGCAGCCCGACGTCGACGGCCACGACAGCGACGGACAGGGTCGCGAGCAGGTCCAGCACGAGCCCGGAAAGCAGGGCGACCCGCAGTGTCTGCATCGTCTGCACCCGGTAGGCGTCGGTGGCCCGGCGGACGGCCTCGACCTGCCGGTGCGCCTGGCCGTACACCTTGAGCGTCGTCAACCCCTGCACGAGGTCCAGGAAGTGGCCGGCCAGGCGGGCGAGCGTCTCGTACTGCGCTTGCATCCGTCGGCGCGTCGTCGCTCCGACCAGGACCATGAACAGCGGGACCAGTGGCAGCGTCACGACCAGCACGAGCGCGCTCTGCCAGTCGGTGACCGCGATGGTCGCCAGGACTACGACCGGGACGACGGCAGCGGCGGTGAGCGCGGGCACCGCCAGGGTCAGATAACCGTCCATCGCCTCCAGGCCGGGGCCAGCGGCGGTGACCAGACGCCCTGCCGGCTGCCGTCCCGCCCAGGTCGGGCCCAGGCGCGTGACGGCTGTCAGCACCGCCCGGCGCAGATCCGGGCGGGTCTGGCTGGAGGCCCGCGCTGCGACCCACTCCTGCGCAGCGGCGACGCCGGCCCGCCCACCCATGGCCGCCACGAGCAGCACCAGTCGCGGCGCCAGGGGGCCACCGTGCTGACCCTGCAGGACCACCGCGACGACAAGGTCCGCGAGCAGTGCGGCCTGCGCCACAGTGAGCAGCGCGCCGAGCACCTGCAGGCAGCACAGGGTCCGCAGCAGGCGCCGTACGACGGGGAGCGCGTGCAGCAGCCGCGGGTCAAGCGGTCGGCTCACGTACGCACTGGTGGCTCGCCGGAGTGGCCACCGAGCACCCCACGCGCGGACTCCGCGGCGCTGCTGACGACGTGTGCCAAGCCGCCGTAGCCGTCCCCGACAACGCTGTCCCCGGTGACGCGGGCCCGGAAGACCCAGTACGTCCAGGCCGTGTAGGCCAGCACCACCGGCAGGAAGATGGCCGCGACCACGGTCATCACGACCAGCGTGTAGTGGCTCGAGCTGGCGTTGGACAGGGTCAGCGACAGCGCGGCGCCGTTGCGGGCAGGCAGCACGTCAGGGTAGAGCGCCGCGAAGACCCAGACCGGCAGGAGCGCGGCTGCGGTCGAGGTGCAGGCAAAGGCGCGGACCGGGTGCTCCCCGCGAAGGCCGGCCGCGAGCAGGGCGAGGAGCAGGACCACGCCGAGCAGCAGGCTGACGGCGCCCCCGCGCACCTGTGAGGTCCAGGCGACGAAAGCCAGGGCGAGCAGGCCGGCGAGCGGCGCGAGCACCCGCGTGAGCCGCTGCGCCCGCAGGGCGACATCGCCCTCGGTACGCAGCACCAGGAAGCTCGCGCCGTGCAGAGCGAACAGCGTCAGAGTCGTCAGCCCACCGAGCAGGGCGTACGGCGTGAGCAGGTCGAAGAAGCCACCTGTCACGTCGTGCGCCGCGTTCATCTCCACTCCGCGCAGGAAGTCCGCGAAGGCGACGCCGAGCAGCAGCGCCGCCGCGCCGGAGCCGCCGACGACAGCGATGTCGCACCACCGTCGGCCGAGGGCGGACTCGGCCTTGCCCCGGTACTCGATGCCGATCCCGCGCAGGATCAACCCGACCAGCAGCAGAGCGAAGGCGAGGTAGAACCCCGAGAAGACACTGGCGTACCACTCCGGGAAGGCGGCGAACGTCGCGCCACCAGCCACGACGAGCCAGACCTCGTTGCCGTCCCAGAACGGGCCGATCGAGCGCAGGGCGACCTTGCGGTCCGCGTCGGTCCTGGCTACCGCCGGCAGCAGCAGGCCCACCCCGAAGTCGAACCCCTCGAGCAGGAAGAAGCCGGCCCACAGGACCGCGATGAGAGCGAACCAGAGTGCTTGCACGGCAGTCTCCTCAGACCAGGCTGAGCTGGGGCGCGTCGACCGGGCCGGTCGATGGCGGGGACGCGGCAGGGTCAGGGCCGGCGACCGCAATACGTCGGACCATCCGGAAGCAGATCACGCCCAGGACGCCGTACAGCAGGGTGAACAGGACCAAGGTGGTGAGCACGAAGCCACTGCTGACACCGGGGCTCACCCCGTCCCGGGTCCGGAGCAGGCCGTAGACCAGCCAGGGCTGTCGGGCGGTCTCGGTGAACAGCCAGCCGGCGGTGTTGGCGCCCAGTGGGAGCACCACGGACCAGGTGGCAAGACGCAACAGCCGGGGGGCCAGCTCCAGGCGACGACGCCGCCACTGCACGACGACGGCCAAGGCGAGCAGCCCGGCGAGCACGCCCAGCCCGATCATCAGGCGGAACGACCAGTACGCGATCCATACGACCGGCACGTAGCTGCCGGGGCCGTACTTCGCCGTCTCGGCGGCCTGCACATCGTTGATGCCGGCGACGCGACCGCGCAGGTTGTTGGTGGCCAGGACCGAGAGGCCGTCCGGGATAGCGATGTCGACCTTGTTGTGCCCCTGCTCGACGTCGGCGTAGGCGAACAGGCTGAACGGCGCGCTGGCGCGCGTGTCCCAGAGCGCCTCGGCGGCGGCCATCTTCATGGGCTGCTGACGCGTCATGATCTGGCCCTGCAGGTGGCCGACCGCGCTGACCCCGAAGGCGGACGCGAGGACCACGCCGAGCGACATCGCCGCGACCTTGCGGTGCACCGGGTCGGCCGAGCCTCGGCGTAGGTGGAAGGCGCTGACCGACAGCAGCAGGGCCGCAGCAGTGAGCATCGCGGCGAGGATCGTGTGCGGGAAGGTGACCAGCTGGGTGGAGTTGGTCAGCACCTGCCAGATGGAGGTCAGCTCGACCCGGTGCCTGGCCGGGTTGAGGACCAGGCCCACGGGGTGCTGCATGAAGCTGTTCGCCGCAAGGATGAAGTACGCGCTCGCGATCGTGCCGACGGCCACAGCCCAGATGCAGGCCAGGTGCGCCTTCAGGCTCAACAGGCCCCGGCCGAACAGCCACAGACCCAGGAACGTCGACTCCAGGAAGAACGCGACCAGTCCCTCCATTGCCAGCGGGGCACCGAAGATGTCGCCGACAAAGCGCGAGTACGCCGACCAGTTCATGCCGAACTGGAACTCCTGTACCAGACCGGTCACGATGCCCAGGGCGAACAGCACCAACATCACGCGCCCCCAGAACCGGCTCGCCCGATCCCAAGTGTCGCCGTTGGCATTGTCGCGCTGCCGGTAGGACAGCGTCTGCATCACCGCCACCAACGTCGTCAGGCCGATGGAGAGCGGCACGATCATGAAGTGGTAGATCGTGACGCTGGCGAATTGCCAGCGGGCCAACATGGTCGGGTCCACAGGTACCTCATCGCTATCGCTCGAACCTGGTGTGTGCAGGCAGACTCGACACTGTCGCCTCCGTCTACAGGCGCATAGGGCCGAAGGTCCTCAGCTTGTTGGTGCGGTGCTGTCGACGCAGGGCCTCGCCGCCGCCGCGATCGAAGGACTGATCGGCGAGCCGGCCGCGAGCAGGCCACCGCGGACCCGACATCGAGGCCCAGAATGCGCGCGCCCACACGCGGTGGCCACGGTCGTTCGGGTGGAAGAAGTCGGGTGCGAAGTCCGTCACCATCGCCGACCAGCCGCGGGCGCGCAACGCTGCGTGCAGCGGGACTGTCACGAGCCCTCGAGCCCGGGCGCTTCGGGTGAGGATCTCCGCCGCCTGTTGAGCCTGGCGTTCGTAGCGGCCGTGCATGAAGTACGGCACATCCGCGATGTAGGTGCCTGCCGGCAGTGCTGCAGTCAGCTGGTCGATCCGCATGGAAAACGCGACCGGGTCATAGGTGGAGACGTCGTTCCCGCCGACGTCGACGGTGACGATGTCGGGCCGCAAAGCCTTCAGCCGGGGGACCTGCTGGTGCAGGACGTCCGCGACGCGAGCCCCACTGACGCTCAGGTTCACGACCTGCACCGGGCAGCCGCAGCGGGTGCGCAGATCGGTGGCGAGGAGCCCGACGTAGCCACGTTCTGGACGGCTCGCCCCAACACCTTGGGCTGCGGAGTCGCCCAAGGCCACGTACAGCAGGCCGCCGGTGTTCCCGTGCGCCGCGGACCAGTACGACTTGGCCCGGCCCACGCCGGCCTGCTCGACGAGCAACAGGCCCGTCCATGCGCTTGCGATGATCACGATAACGACGGAGAGTGCCAGGAGCACGGGGTGCCGGCGCGTCCACCGGGGCCGCGACGGCGACCAGCCCGCGACGTGCTGCGGAGCTGTGTGGCATCGCCGTCCTTTCCCTTGCCTAGCGGGTACCGCGACCCGTCCTGGAGGCCGGTGTGCAAGCGCAGCCTCAGTTCGTGCGGGTCATCCCGACAGAGGCGAAGGTCACCGTCGCACGAGCAGTCGGCAGCCAGATCGGGGCCTGGGCGCGTTGGATCTCCGCTGCTGCGGCAGCACAGCTGTCGGTGCTGCTGGCCGACTTCGCCGGCCGTGCGGGCTCGGGTCCGAGGCTGCTGTAGCAGGTCCGAGATCTGCAGTCGCTCCAGCGAGGTACTCGGGGTATGTGTGTACAGTGTGTGTGATGGCCCGGTTGAATGTCTATCTCCCAAACGACCTTGCCGCGGAAGCCAAGAGGGCTGGCTTGAACCTTTCAGCAGTGACGCAAGAGGCCGTCAGGCGATCGCTCGCCGCTCGCTCAACTGATGCGTGGCTGGCCACGCTCGAGCCCGCAGCGTCACGCGGTGTCACCCACTGCCGCGTACTCGATGCCCTTGATGCAGGGCGAGACGAGCCGCCGACACGCCATGGCTGAGGTTGTTGTTGACGCTTCCGCCCTCGTCGACCTCCTCCTCGGTGATGACTTTGGTAACGCGGTCCGACGACGCATCGCAGGACATGCGCTCCACGCTCCCGCCCACGTGGACGCGGAGGTCCTCTCCGCTCTGAGGCGGCTACAGCGCGCCGGGACGATCGAGGCCGACAGTGTCGAAACGATGCTGCATCAGTTGGCCGACGCTCCGATACAACGACACCCGGTGACGAGCCTGCTGCTCGGCGCCTGGGGAAGGCGTCACCAACTGCGTCTAGCGGACGCCTTGTACGTCGAACTGGCCATCTCCCTCGGCTTGCCGCTTGTCACCACCGACGGCCGCCTGCACCTTGTACCTGTCACCGACATCGTGGTCGGGTGAGAGGTTATGGGGGTGCCCGGCCAGGCGGCGGTGGTCGTCGGGCATGTGGCGTGACGAACGGCTGCTCGCGTGCGTCACCAGGAGGCCGTGGTGCTCGGCGGCGCGGGTGAGGCGAAGAAGTGGTTGAGTCGGCGGCGACGAGCGCCGGATCGAACTTGTCGTTCTGACCTGGCAGGACCCGGTGCACGGCGACAGGAATGGCGCCAGCGACCACGGCTGCGGCGCGGCTTAGAACTTCGAACGTCTCGGTGCCGCTGATGATGACGGTCGGCCTGGTAGGGAGGCGAGGTCCTCATCGGGCATAGGGCCCGGCTGGGTGATGGTGGCGCGTTGTTCTCCTTCCCATCGTTCGCCGACTACGAGGCTTATCGCGCTCTGTTCGGGATCGACCCGGAGTTCGTGACGGCCGACGAGATCTGTGACGAAGCCGCTAATTACTGCGCTACGAGCGGTCGTTAATGCGCCCGATGTTAACCGCCGCGGCTCCGCACGTGTCTCGCTGAACCGCGAGACGTGCTGCACTCACCGGACGCAACTTGAACCAGGCATCTGCGGACGCCCGAGCGCCCGTGGACAAGTGGGTGTACGGCTCTGGTGATCTACCGACCTGGCGCACCGCTTCGTCGAGTACGTCGCGCACCATCCACACGTCAGCAGGACGCGCCCGCGTCATGCCCAAGGCCATATCAACGCGTTCCAGGCTGATCCCCAAGGCCGTCGCGATGCGCTCAGGAGTCCAACCCGACTGGTCGAGGTTCCTGGTCAACTCCATCCGGGTGCGTTCCTGCTCTGCCGGACTGAGCGACATCTCAGGCCCTCCCTCGTCATCGGTGGACTGACCGTAGCCCGGACCTACGCGTGGGCCCCAACCTCCCGTACTGCTGCGCTGCTTGCAATCCCGTCGGGCAGGTCGCCTGAGCCTGGATCCACCGTTGCGATAGGGCGGTTTGGCATGTCGTAGACCGCGGATGCCCTGCTGGGCAAGGAGAATGTGGCTTGCGACAGTCAGATTCGCCTAC
>JAABUU010005671.1_pt1 | contig 13850 bp, 13 predicted proteins | sample 5559301 | NCBI WGS metagenome assembly JAABUU01 (sample SAMN10711884, study PRJNA513360) | rock metagenome | isolation source: Antarctica rocks | place: Antarctica: Victoria Land, Richard Nunatak white | reverse complement strand
AGATCTTTTAGATGTAGTTTTGACAAAGATTTCATCTTAATATTCTTTCTTTTACTCTTTGACATTGAGACTGTTGTTATAGGGCTTTGAGGGTGTCAATTGGCCTTGTGGGTGTGTGATTTTGTGGGTGAATACAGGGGTGGCAGGTTTTACTTAGAAAAACAGGTGTGTTTTTTACTTACAGTGTGGATGGCTCAGAATTTCCACCAGCACTGTATCATGTCTGTGAACAGCTTCATCTGCATTGTTGTTTATGTGAATAGTTGAGCTGTTTCATCATAATAATACAATGTAGGGTGTCCTGAATTTCAAGTTGACTTCTGATGAAAGTTGTGTCTGCATCTCATAGCAGAGCTGCAGATGTTTCAGTGAGCTCTTTCAGCAAAGCTTCTTTGTGAAGTCAGGCCTGATTCTCTTCATTAGGGTGTAGATTGATGCAGTGACAATGTGAAGCATGGACTCTCTCAGTGCCTTCTCTAGCTGCTGTTTCATTGGAGCATATGGATTGAATTCAGAGTTGTAGTATCGCCCGCTTAAAGCGGCTAGCGCAGTTAGACAAAGGATGAGCCAACGCGAGGTTCGAGTCTAAATCAACCTACAATCACTTCGCTCGTTGAGAACAATACTCGAGATTTGAACCATTGTGAGGTGTGTTGAGCAGTCCCCGGTTTAGTTCATGGTTGGCACGGTAGATGGGGTTACACGTCCCAATCTATATATCCACCTCTACATCTTTCCTTCTACACCGTGCGCTTAGCCATGCGCCTTCAAGCCACACGGGATTCCATCTGTAGCCCCCGTGGGGTGGAAGGGATAGTTGTGTTGGGGTTGCAGATCCGTCGTACACAAACAAACAACAACCCGGCACCTATGCGGAAAAGCCGCAACCCTTTACTACTGATCATGGTGGTTACATCAAGCCACGCTGGTAGCAAGGCTACGATCTACCGGTAGTGTAACGATGGAGATCTTGCGTTACAGTTACAGAGTGGAGAAAACTCCGAGACAATGGTACATGAGCACGAGTCATGATCAAATCTCGGCTTCACTGGTGGTGAGTGCAAGAGGTGATGACAGAGTCCAACATTTGGCTGCTTCTCAGTGGTTTTCCTATTGTCTTCAGTGTTTGCGTGAGCTCTATTTATCCAGCAATAGTCGCAATGGTGGGTAATATTTTGCTTTAGTATCTCATTAGGGAACAGTCAACGATGTCACACTTTTGAACGCCATCATATTCGGCCAGACAATCCATTGGAGGGATTTCTCCATTACATTCGTGCTCACTACCAACCTAGGCGCACCTGTGATGTACAGGAAACAAGCCACGATCGTAATGGCTCATGTTTGGCTTCGAATCAAAGATCAGGACGCCCGATTCGACCTGTTCCAACGGTCCGGTCATCTCTATCATAGGCACTTGTGGAATGCTTTACGTTCTCTTGACTTCAAGTCATTCTGTACTGGACCCACCGCTGGGCCAGGTTGCTTTCAGCTACGGGGCAGCGGGTAGTTTCCCTTACCGCTATTACATCTATTACGTTTAGATTGTCTGTGTCTCTACTTCTTAAGTCTAGACCTCGCTCGAGTAGTTAAGGCCTCTGCCACACGCGTCTTCATATCTGCCGTGAACGGGAAGGGGCTTTGGTCGAGATACCTAGGAGATGGAACCGCTCAATCAGCTTGGAACACATGACACATGGAGTCTTTATTGCTGTTCCGCTCGCCGTTGAAGCATTCATATCCTTCCATTTCCTCGTATCGAGAGCCGTCGGGAGGAAACCTGCCTTGAAATGGGAACCCCACGGCCAGTTACAGTTGTTGCCGGTACCGGCGGAAAGATATTCACCAATCTTCCCGCGTCTTTGCCCTCCCGAGATTGTATCTAGATACCACTGGCAACTCCATGGATGAATAATCCCTTTCTGGACGGACGATGCTACATCCCGAGTCTCACATTCGGGTCACACCAAACACGTGGGTTCCGGCGGCACGGCGGCCGGGATGGGACCTTGCATGATGCCGAACGTTCTTTGCTTGCTTCTACGGCATTAATGAAAAATTCACCGAGTTGAGCTGGCAAGCCGGTGAGACAGTCGTTCGTTTACATATTGCTCCCTCGCTCATGGCGCATCTCTTTACTCCTTATATCTATTACTGCATGTTGCGTCTGCTCAACCCTTGTGCGAGACAACGTCGCCAGTCTTAAACCGCATTGATCCTTGGTATTTTGTTTGACCGAGAACCGTAACACTCTCACATAAATGGCTCTGTTCAACAACCTTCAGTTCCGTCTCTGCCTTGCCACTTCGGACGGTTCATGGACGCAGTTCTCTTGTGATCCCATGGACTTCCAACATGCTAGTTTACTCGACGGACCACAGTTCAGTGAAAGGTCGATCAAGGATCCGCCGTCCCCCCACCCGCACCCACCTGTCCCACCACCCAGCCCTAGCATGTCAGAGCCGGAGATGTGAATCGTTCCGGACAAAAAGAGGGGTCAATACACACAAATCTACATCGGGTATGTCTGTATCAAAACCGCTGAATGTGCGCTGGGAGCAAACGCTGACGTTGAACTGGCAACAGACCATCAATCATATTTAAGATGGTAGAGGCAATCACATAGTAACGACCTGTTGGACCTCACTTGAATTACAAAGTCTCATAGGCTCAGGAGAGACTGTTAGGGGCTGGGAAGGCGGCTTATGTCGAGGGTTCTTTAGATATGCAGGCGTCATGGCAGCTCGGGCCTTACGCCCACGGGTCTCTCCTTCGTCACCATTCTTTCACTAATGCCTTGGCCCAGTTGATGTGGGCATGAATAAGTTAGTAGCAAGCATGCTAACGTCGTCAATGCGATGGTTATGTCACCTCAATCAGATTACTAGGCCTATCCCAAACCTACTATAATATTCTCGAGTTGAAGTAGGTATGGCCTTCTCAGTTTCTTTCAAAGAGTCGATCTAGACATGTGATCCGGGTGAGAAGCGTGATTTTCACAGAAAATCAAAGAGTCAGTTAAAATATTCACAATCAAAGCCCAAAATCAAACATCCACCCCCTCCACAACCCCACCCCCTCAAACCATCGCCAAAACCGCCGCCCCCGTCACCGACAACCCGACAACAGCCCACCCCGTCCTCTGCACCTGCTTATTACTCAACTCCCTCCCCATATCCCAGACCAAATGCCGCACACCGTTAAGGCCATGAAACGTAAATGGGAACGCCACCGTGAACTTGGCCGCGACCTTCAACGCCACGGGCCAGGCGCCAAACGCCGCCGCCATGCTGGCCGACTCCAGATGCCAGCCGAACAGCGGCGCGACCAGGTAGGCGGCGCCGAAGGCGTAGAAGCCCCCGCTCAGCACCGAGCCCGTGATCCGGTTCAGCGCCGAGCCGTACCATGTTATCTGCGGCTTGTAGATGGATAGGTGCGGCGATACCGGCCGGTTCAGGCGCTGCTTGACCAGGATGTCGTGCGCGTCGGCTGAGCGGACGGTGGTTGTTGCGGCGGGTCTGGTTGGGGGGAGGGTTAGTGGGGTGTTGGGAGGAGTAAGGCGGATGGAGGACGGGGAGGTGGGGGTTCGTTTGGGGTAGTGCTGGCGTACCTGGACTGGATATAGTGGTTGTTCGTGGCCACTGCGGCTGGGGCAGCGAATCGCGATAGGCTCGTCTTGGAAAATGTGCTTGGCTGCTGCGCGGCGACTGGGGATGTTGTCAGCGATGGATGTCCCTCCGAGATGGTAGAAGCTGCTGGTGAGGCTGGCTACTGACGCCGTCGCAGCGATTGCTGTATTGTCCTTTGAGGCAACATGATGGACCTGATCACTCTGAATTCTGGCAGCAATTGATACTGGTCTCGAGACTGTCGTCACGACCGGAGGTAGAGATCATACCCCTCGGCTACGGCAGCACTTGTCGCTTAGTCATCATACACAGTCGACCAATCACAGCCCGTCAATTGTAACGCTACCATACATATCCTTACCTTAAGCCTGTCCGCCGCGCTTGTCTTCCTTTTCTCCCTTTACATCAGGAACCTCAGCCAGACAGCTCACCTATCTACCCTTCCGGGGAATGATGAGCAGGTGAAAATATATGTTGGCATTCTGCTGACACTCCTTCAGAGGTTCCTGAGAAGGAAAACCAGACCTGTCGTTAATCGCGCATTTTTATCGTTCGCTTTCAGTGATTCGGTGCGTTTCATACCAGGGTTACAGACTTTCGTTTCGTTGATTACCCAAGGTTGTGGTAGAGTGTTGGGTCTATAAATGAGGATGATGGAATGGATTTTCTGGACGAGCTCCGATTTATTGTGCCCGGTGCCTCGTTGGGGAGTGTTCTGGGGATACTGTTAGGGTCGTCCTCGAGATAAAGAGCTTGGATGGATTGAGGCTACGTCTGGTCTTTTTGGCGAGCCGATGTCTTCGATAGGAAACTAATACTCTGTTAATGGACTGGATGGGCCTCCTAGAAGGAAGAGCAGAGCTTCGGCTCCCTCGTGGTCGAGCCTCTCCACAGCCTCTCTTTTCGTGGTCCTCCATCACCATCGCGTTCCCCTTCAAACCCGTATACCTCGATGCCCGGCCCTCGCCTTCTCTTTGTTTTAGTAACAATACCACTCATTCCTCTCCTCCGCCGACCTCGATTCTTCTCTCACTTAAGCCCCACTCACCTTCAACAAACCCCTCTATATCCATCTTCTTCTGTTAAAGATTCCTATCTCTACATCTACGGTATTCCATTACTATCAGCTGTTCTGCCATCTCTCATAATCAGCGCCGTCGATTGAAGCTTAGGGTACGAGATATGTAGCGGCTACATCATCCTGTCCAACCCTTCTCCGTCGAATGGACGTGTGCCTGTATGGCGGTGAGGTCTGTAGTATCCGTCTGCATTGCAGCATGGACTTTCTACAACGTCTGTTGCTAAAGTGAAAGATGTGATGATGAAATCTATAGAAACATCTCAAAAACCCTATAGTTTGCTCTGTCCAAACCCCCATAACTCCGCGCCGGGATTATTCGTATTCTTCCCAACCGTGCCCGACGCCGACTTGGGTATCTGATCGTTGCCGATGATCAACGAGCTAGCTTTGTTGAGCGTCTCTTCGGCTTCACGCTCGATCCGCTTAACAAGCTCGTCGCATGTTGGGATATCGTGGATGAGACCGATAACTTGCCCTGCTGTCCAAACCTAAAGGATGAACGTCAGCTTCTGGTGGCAAGATCGAAAGATACTGGTCAGAGATACATACGCCGTAATCTACATCGCCGTTGACAAACACCTCTCGCCCCCTCTTCCCGCTCACATACGGTGCGACCTCCTCGAACTTGCCCGTCGTCGTCTCCTTCTCGATCCTGACCGCCTCCTTCGCGATCTTGTTCGCGAACAACCTCGACGTATTCTTCCACCGCCTCAGCACCAGCTCCGTGTCCGTCTCCTGCGCATCCACAATCGCCTGCTTGACCTTGACGTGTATCGGCGCCTCGACCGTACACATGAACCGCGTCCCCATGTTGATGCCCTCGGCGCCCAAGCTCAGCGCAGCCGCGAGGCCCTGCCCGTCCGCGAAGCCACCAGACGCGATGAACGGGACGCCGAGGGATTGGCGCGCTCGGCTCAGCAGGATGAAGTTGGTGATGTCTGATTCGCCGACGTGGCCCGCGCATTCGAAGCCGTCGATGGAGAGGAAGTCGACGCCGAGCTTGACGGCCGATTGGGCGTGGCGGATCGTCGTGCATTTGTGCAGGACGATGCAGTTCGCGGCCTTGAACTGTTTGATCACCGGGCCCGGGCTGTTTCCGGCCGTCTCGACGATTCGGATGCCTTCCTCGATGATCACACGCGCGTAGCCGGCGTAGTCGGGTGGGACGAGGGCGGGGAGGAGAGTAAGGTTCACGCCGAAGGGGTTCTTGGTCATGTTTCGACATCTTCGGATTTCCTTGCGGAGGTCTTCGGGAGAAGGTTGGGTCAATGCTGTTAACTATTGCAACCGTCAGTCTTGCCCTTTGTGGAGATGTGTAGCGGAGCTTACTATTCCAAGACCGCCGGCGTTGCTGACGGCGCTTGCGAGTTCGGCATATCCGACCCATTGCATACCACCCTGCACCACGGGAACTGCGCTGTATCAGCTCAAATATTCGGCGGATGAATTGCTAGTAAGCTACCTCTTATCCCGAGTGCCCTGGTAAGAGCAGTATTGAAAGGCATGTTGTTGCTGAGAGAAAGGATAAAAGTTAAGTTGACCCTAAGTGAACTCGTTCGGGTGCTGGAGAGCTTCAAGACCGGGAACGTAGAAAGAAGATCTATTTGATATTCATGAGATCTAAAGAAATGACTGGTTCTAGAACGAAAGCGATGTTCCTCTCTTCATCATGTTGTTGATAGCCTATCCCCCACATGACAGACTGACCAGCCGAGGCACGGACTTACATTATCCCGCGATCAGCCCTATGCGCGCCAATCGCAACCTCGACAACAGTATGGGATCTATGAAAGTCCACTCAAAGGAACCAATATACAAAGTGCCTACCTACAAGTACCTTATACTCCGCGACTGTTTTATCAAGCAGGATATGGCTTCAAGTGTTCGAACATGCAGATCGAACCAGCCGACTGCAGAGTACGTTCGTGGATAAAGCGACCTGATTAGGACTCTGGCGATGGCTCTCGATAATTTTATTATATTGAAGATTTACAAGCAACTCATATGAAGCCTTTCACTATTGTCGTCCCACCATTTCATTCTTCGGCAGCGAGGGGCCTTTCGGGGACTGAGCATGCTTTCCTACAGACCCCCAGCATTCGTTAGCGATAGGCCCAACCGCTGGCAGGACTGGAATGCTGCTATGTTTCGTGAGGGGACACCGCATCTCGATCCTAGCATTCCACTGCCGTCTAGGCTGCTGCCCAGCCAATGTTTCACTCTTTCCCCTCGATTTGATTCTCATCTCTCCTTACCTGCTTGCTTTCAAAGATCATACTATCTAGTTGAATTGCGCGTCGCGTTCGTGAGCGAGAGTGACCTCCCAGCCTCCCTATCCCGTGTCTTCGGAGTTTGTTAGCCTCCTTGAAGGGATGGGGGAGTTCCCAAACCCTCCATTACCAACCCATTCAGTCCTAGAGTACGGCAGTCCTCATATACAACTGTTTTAGTACACCACGTAACGTTGACATTTGGAGTTGAGCTATACCTGTCGAGGTGTCGAACGGATCTGGTAATAAGACTCCGGCTTGAGAAGTTCAGTGGAAAGAGAACAAGCATGGCAAGACCAGGAGGCCGTAAAAGCTTGGTTGCCATCGTGCTAGCTTTATACACACTCTCTACGCTGTCGACTTTTGTCCTCTCCTCTACTATATATCTTTACATTGCGAGACTGGTGGACTCCACCATCACTGCTAGCGAGATATTGATGGTTGTCTCGGTAAGTGAAACCACCGTTTGACGTTGTCGTCGGTCTTTGACTGGTGGATATAATCTAGTCTGGCTTGTCAGCTATATACCTACCTCTTCATCAAGTCATGGCTCGACGGCATCGAAAGGCTAGCCCTTTCTACCAGGAGCACAAGTTTTTACGCTCCGCCTGTTTTGCCATTGCTCGACTTATAGTTATATCATGGATGGCTGCCTCGGGTGCTGGTCTGGTAGTTGCTGTAAAACAGCCAATGTGCCTCTCTGGGAACGGCGGCTATGCAGCCTGGCAAGCAGGAGACAGTTGCATCATCCACAGAGCCAGCGTGGCGGCGTCATTGGCTGCCTTGTAAGTATCAATCGTTTTAAGGGATACCGCACGCTTATTGACTTCATACAGCATCGCATCTTGCGTACTACTCTGTTCACTCGAAATACCTGGTCAACCCTTCCGGGCATCATTATCTGGAATCACACCCTGTGCTCGGCCTATTAGACCAATACCGACAGCCAATCCTAGCGTCTACTCCTTCATCTCCGACAAGAGTCTAGTCCCTTCATCTACAGACCTGGAACAAGGTCGCATTCACAGACCTTCGCTACAAAGCGCTCCACGAACTGCAGAATGGCTTTACGGCGGGACACCGGTTCTTCCCCCGCTGCCACGAAGGTCGTATTCTTTAGGCTTAGCGTGGCCAACAGGGGGACCAGACTTGTCTCGTCAGTCAACGATCTACGAATCGACCGCTTACATCCCACAAGCGAGGACTGTGCCTGCTCCGTCCATCTTCTCAGACATCAGCGCCTCCTCAAAGTACAGCACTGTCAGCCATCAAACCAGCGCCATCAGCTCCACAGGGAGTACCCGCTCTTCCATATCTCGCCAGTCACCATTGTCAACGATGCGCAGAGCCGACGAGCCAGAAGTTCCAATTATTCCTGATAAGTTCAAACTCGGCTCCAGACCGCTCTTGACACATGGGTGGTCCAGACCCGCCGAAGAAGCTGTGCTAGAAAGAACATTGACGATGCCGGCCAAAGTAGCCCGTGAGTATCCGTCTAGGTACCGGCGTCCATCGACAAACCCGGCTGTGCCTCCGCTTGCCGTCCGCAAGGCGAAGTCTACCGCCACACTTCAACAGCCACATCAACGTGCATATATGTATACCCACGCTCAGACGCAGCAGCAGCAGCAGCAACAGCCATACCAGCGTACAATCTACCAGCGTCCTTCACTGTCACGCTTCTCCACTTACGAAAATCCTCGACCACCGCCCCAACCCGTCCCATCCTACGATTATGAAACCCTCCGCAAAGATACTCCAATCTTCCCCGCTCCTTCCCTCCAGCCAAACCCACCCCACCACCACCACCACCATCACCACCATCAGCCCTCCCCTCTCGCTCTCGCTCTAGACTCGGCCGTTGAAATCGACACCCACGGCACTGACGGCAGACTCTACGAGCCTGTAGACAAATACCCCGATCAATCGGCCATCCTCCTTGCGCAAGCAAGAGCGGGTGACACCGTGATGGGAAGAGCGGGACTTGGTGCGAGTGCTGGTATGCGAAGGAAAGGTAGTAGAACGTTGGTCAAGCGGAGGCAGCCGGGTGATGGTTGTGGAAGTGGCGGTAGCGGTGGGAAGAGGATGGGGATGGGAAGGAGATTGACAGGGTCCGGGGGAGGGACGGCGCTGGGGACTGGGGGTTGGCTTTGAAACTTGAAATTTAAGGGGTGGGCAATATGAGAGTGGGAGGCGGGGCATGTTGGGGAAAGGGTTCGGGCAGTAAGCTAGGTCTTGGCAGTGTAGACTTCTGATATTGAAAGCACGGAGACGACGAATAGAAATGGGATGATATGATAAGTGCCGTCCTTCCTTCAAGACACATTTGAAGTGAACTGAGGCAAACAAGGTATCAACAATGCTGGCAGAGTATGATTGAAATTCAACCTTCTCAAAGTACATACCTGGAGAAGATTGCAAAGAGAAATAAGTTGACGCCCTTTGAGCAAGAAGGCTAGCGCGTGCACATCAGGAAAGGCGCAATGGTGAATCCAAACGCGTTCCAAGAAGGTATATATACCAAAACAGCACATGAATCTCTCACCGAGGGTAATATGGCAGAACTGGATGACCGTCTGATCGTTACTGCGGGCCGGGCTCCGAGAGCTCTATCTACCACGTGAAATTCGTTGGGCCGGTGTTCGAGACACCCTAAGGCAAGTCGATTTGCAGATGTATCTGTAAATCGGCTTGAGTCCTTTTGTGGTTTTGGAGCATCTTTTGACAGGTGATATGTGTGGTATCTTTTTTCCTTCTTGTGTTATTGATTTTTGAAGGGGGTTGTGGGGGGGTGGTTGTTGTCTTGTCGGTTAGGGCTGGTTTTCGTGGGTCGTGAACGTAAGGGACGGTGAGGTATGACGGCACTCCGGTACAACGAAGAGTTCTTGTCTCTGTAGAGGAGTTGCTGCTGCATATTATATATACCGAGAGTACAGCTGGATACGAGCAGTGCTTGGGCCCAACACTTGTGTTTCCAAGGTGCGCGTCGCTCCACCGGGAGTCGCTAGGTCGCTGGTGCGGCTTTCTGGAGAACAACAGCTTGAAGCACAACGTGTTAACGAACATTGCAGTACAATTTACCTGCCATGAGTTCTTGCGGTCGGGTTCGTCCCCGACTCAACTCTCATCAGCTCCTTTAACAACAAAAGTTCAACTAGTCACTATCTTAGAGACGTCATAAGTGTACGTTATATCAGGACAGTCATGGACTCATATCAAAGACTGCTGTATGTGCTAATCAATATCCAGCTTGATCCTCAATCATAACAAATGCCAGTCCACGCAACACAAAATGGCAGCCACCTTGACGCCATGCTGAACAACGAAAGTCAACGATGCTAAAAGGCACTGAAGAATTCCGAGCAACCTGCTCACCTCAGAACGACTTCCCAAAAGCCAGGCTACGGAGTTGCTGTCGCAGCCTCGTGACCCATCGCGGTGACTCGGCTCATTGTGACCTCTAAGGACAAGTAGGGAATCCGAGGACAGGAACAGGTCATCAGGCAACAGGACGCAGCAAGCTAGGTCCCTGTCTGAATTCCTCCGAGCTGGACCAGAGCTCCTGGGCCTATCTTCGCATATCTTGACGGCGGAACGACTCGGGGCAAACAGTAGGAGTCCCTTACTACTGCTTTCACCCTCACTGTCACCCTCGCTATCGCCCTCACCCTCACTGACACTGAGTCGTTCCATTTGGGTTGCGTGCTAGCTCAGGACGGAGGTAAGTTGAGACAATTGAGAAACGCTGCAAAACTGTCTGAGTCTCGAACTCTGAGGTTCGCCTTGCGGCATCTCACATGCTATGATCGACCTTCCCATCTCTCATGCGTAGCTCTACCTCATCCTGTGACTCAAGCATCAGAGGAGGAACGATGATCCCACCTAAATGCGCTGGCACCCTCCCACCCTCGCCTTCCTCCTTCCCGACCTCCCCATGCCACCACCGGCAACCCCTTGATTGCATCTGAATCTTGTACTGCCCATCCACCAGCCCATCCACCAGCGCTCCGATATCGATTTTCCTGATAACTGGCGCTCCAGGCTTCAACGTCACCACATCGTCTACCTTTGGCCTTTGATCAGCATTAGAATCTGTCAATGGGCCTGTGCCGCGCCGTTCGTTCCCCCGGACCACTTCCCCTGTCGCGGAATTGACAACCTGCAGACTGGACGTCGGTGGTTTGTGGGGCGTGGCGTGGATGATTCTCATGCGATGGTCGTCAGCGTCCGGTTCGGGTTGGAAGGGACCCCAGGGGATCAGGAAACGCTGGTGTCCCCGCGTCTGCACCGTGACGGAGTCGGAACCGGTATTGATGACCGAGACTTCCAAGGCAGTGCTACTGCTGAACTTGGTGTTGGCAAGTGTGGAATCAGAGGATGGGGAAGATGCGCAAAGACGCATCCTTGTCTCCATTCTCGGTGGCCAGGACAGGCTCTTGACGACCGTGAATGTTGCGTTACCGGCCGTGGGTTTGCTGTTGACCAACTTTACCGCTTCAGAATCATGACTTGGCTTCCCATCATTGTTGATGAATTGCTTTCGATCACTATACGCCCACCGTTTCACGCCGAGATCCTCGCTCGCCAGTCTGATGATATACTTCTTTCCCGGCTCCAAAATCGATGCCAACTCACCATTCACATCGACATGACACTGATATACCGTGAAAGCATCTCTCCAGTGCTCCGTCCTGTTGACCGGGGATGGCAGGGCAAGGCACTCTGCCTCGTTCGCGGCGACTTTGCTCAGTCGGCTAAGATCTACTTCAACCCACTGCTTAGTGTCTTCGGGATCTTCGGGATCTTGTTGGTATAGGGTAAGCAAGCCATGTGCCAGCGCATATGGGACATCCAGTACCGAGCCTGCAATCTCAAGGAGTAATGATCGAGGGTCAGTATCAGCTGGTGACCGACGACAGAGGCCGAAGACTATGCTGAATGGCAGCTGGCCTGAGGCGTCAAGGACTTGGTAGCGGCTGTGGATTTGTGTGTGGATTCGCAAATCATTCATCATGTTGTAGTGTGCAGGTGCAGGTGCAGGTGCAGGTACAGGTGCAGGTACAGGTTCTGTGGCTTCTGTATGAAATGAATGGAACGAGTGGAAATGATTGAAAAGGTGTTGACATTTGTGGTTAACATATCTGGCGGGTCAAGCAACATGTGAAATCAGGCAGGCGCTCAATATTTATTATCGGCTGTGCTGTGACTGAGTGTGAGTCACCTACTATTATGGTGTGGCGAAATATGAAAACAAAATATGCAAAAGACACTTGAACATTACACACAACTATTCCCATTCTACACCACAGAGTGGCCTCCTCAAGAAGCCAGGCTAAGGCATTGCTGCGGCAGCTTCGTGACCCGTTGTGGATTCAGCCCCTGAGCCGATCCTTGCATATTTCGACGGCAGCAGGACAGACTGCCGTGGGGCTTTGACTTGGATGGGCCCATCATGTGGTTTGTGTGTGACATGGTGATTGCAGTGTGAGCAATAATGGTCGGTGTCCTCGCACCAGCCGCAAAGGCATGGAATGCAGGCGCCAATACAAGTGAGGAGGCAGCATAGAAACCCTGCCAATCTGCCGGGACTTGTCAGTGACAACTTGCGCCAGGAAGTCTACCGTGCCATTTGATTGTGAGCGGATCAGACGTACGTCGTAGCAGTTGAGCCTTCGTGGGACACCAACGTTTTGCTCCTTTGATGACAAAACGGGCAATCGATGAACTCAGGTACTTCAGAGAGTCGGTCCAGAGGCGTGACAAACAATGGATCTTTCACTGGAACTACATTGCCAGTTTTGCCCGATGGAACACCAGGTTGACTTATTGGTAAAACTCTGTCACCAGATTTCATGTCAACCGAGTTCACCTCGAAGTTTGTCCCAGGCCCAACCAAGTGGAATAATTCCCGTGGCCACATACAGTTCTAGGAATTGAATGGGCACATTCGATGGCTCCGTTCGCCGCTCTACCTGATTGATAACATCCGGGTTAGGTTCTTGCATCCGACCTGCGGCTTGATACGAAGGTTGAGTGATCACGGAGTTGGAAGCGTCTTCCATAGACCCCTCGTGTTTGAACCGGTCTGGTGGCACTGAGACGTTGACTTTCGACGCTTTAGAAGTGACGGGTTCCTGTGAGGTTGGCCTTCCTTTGGCAGACATGATCGGGACTGGAAAGGATGGGACAGTCGGAAATGGTATTGATCGAACTCTAGTGTATGATGAAGTCGTTCATTTACCCCGGTGCCTGCATTATCGGACCATCAGTCTTCGTCCTTGCAGAGAGCATGTTGGAACCCAGGGGGATTCTGACCTGGATAGATATGTCTTGACGACAAGACTCATAAAGAAAAGAATAACAAAATGGATGAGAGCAGCAGGATACAAAAGATGACGAGGAAGAATAACGGAGTTGGTTACTCTGCCATCTAGCAATAGGCTCAAAACCGCCAGACAGATAGGCTCGAAGAATTATGGGTGATGAGAGCTGCCCGCATGGTTCTCACGAAAGAATCCTTCTCAGCCTCGACGATTTGGGGGCTAGACTGTGCCACAGCCACCAACCTTGGGGTACCATACCTTAAAAGTAGGCAAGTTCTCTAAATCTGCAACTGCAACCTGCAATCACAATCTGCAGGCGACATGGTGGGGGCTCTAAATACTCCGTCAGCCTTCTTGCTCAGCAGTCAGCCTGGTGCCTATTGAAGGTAACGTCTTAGCCACCTAGTCAAGCCAGCCACCTAAGCGAGCCACCCATTTAGTCAAAACATCAACATCAACATTGTCATCAATCTCATCATCATCACACATTCACAATGACCTCAGACAAATCAATTAAGTCAATTTCTGATATTTTCACACAATATAG
>JAABUU010005668.1_pt1 | contig 13857 bp, 13 predicted proteins | sample 5559301 | NCBI WGS metagenome assembly JAABUU01 (sample SAMN10711884, study PRJNA513360) | rock metagenome | isolation source: Antarctica rocks | place: Antarctica: Victoria Land, Richard Nunatak white | reverse complement strand
GGGCAGTTCGGGCGCGATGGTGGTGCTGCGCAGATGGCCACCGGCGGCGGTGAGCAGGCGGGCCAGCGCGGCGCGGTCGGGCGGGATCATGTGCCGCGGGTCCTGTGCGCCGCAGCGGACCGTCGATAGGAAGGGCCCTTCTAGGTGTGCGCCGAGCACACCGGGGTCGGTGCGGGCCAGCTCGGCGATTCGGGAGAGCTGGGCGCACAGATCGTCGATCGAGGCGGTGACCAGCGAGATGAGCGTCGAGGTCGTGCCGTGCGCCCGGTGAAACGCGACCGCCCCACGCAGCTCGTCCGCCGATGTGGTGACGTCGTATCCGCCGCCGCCGTGCATGTGGATGTCGGTGAATCCGGGAACGAGCCAATCTGCGTGCGCCGTGACGGTCGCGTCGGGCGGCGGTCCGGCCCCGAGCGCGGCGACCCGCTGTCCTTCGACGCGGACCCAGCCCGGCTCGAGAATGCCTTGCGCGGTCAGAACGCGGCGGGCGGCGAGAACGCTCACCAGGTCTCGGTAATCTTCGACAGGCCGCGCGGGCGGTCCGGGTCGCTACCGCGCGCCAGCGCCAGCCCCCACGCGAAACGCTGCAGCGGCAGTATTTGCAGCAGCGGGTGCAGCGCCTCACCGATCCCGTCGGTGACCACCGGCAGCCCCGCCGACGGACCAACAATCAGGACGGCGGCGTGGAGCGCGGCGACCCGATCGAGCACCGGCCGCATCGCGTCCCCTCCGAGTCCAGGGGTGGCCACCACCAGCACGGGCGTCGCAGCGTCCACGAGCGCCATCGGCCCGTGCAGCAGGTCGGCGGCCGAGAAGGCGTGCGCCGAGAGGTAGCTGGTCTCCATGAGCTTCAACGCAGCTTCGCGCGCTGTGGCGTAGGCGTAGCCCCTGCCGGTCACGATCATGCGACCGGCGCCGCGGTGCGCGGCGGCCAGCTCGTCGGCTCGAGCTGCCGAGTCCAATGTCGCGGCTGCAGCGGCGGGCAGTGCGTCTAACCCGTCCCCGACGCTCTGGGACATGCCGGCGAACAGCAGGTACAGCGCGAGCAGTTCGGCGGTATACGTTTTGGTTGCGGCTACCGCCCGCTCGATGCCTGCTCCGATATCGACCTGGTACTGCGCGGCGGCGGCGAGCGGCGAGGCCAGGTTGTTGGTCACCGCGATCGTAGTCGCGCCGCCCGCGCGTGCCACCCTCACCGAGTCGAGCAGATCGGGGGACGCGCCGGACTGGCTGACCGCGACGAACAGCACATCGGTCAGGTCAGGGTGTGCACCGTAAATGGTCATCGTGGACGGCGAGACGAGCCCGGCAGGTAGGCCCAGTCGCAGTTCCACCAGGTACTTGCCGTAGAGCGCAGCGTGATCGCTCGTGCCCCGGGCAGCGAACAGAACGAAGCGTGTCCGGCGTTTGCGCAGTGCAGCGGCGACCTCGGCGATCGGATCCGCGCCATCAGCGAGCAACCCGGCCAGCACCTGCGGTTGCTCGGCGATTTCGGCTGCCATCAGTACACCGGGCAGCTGGGTCATGGCATTGCCAGCTCGTCCAGTGCCTGCCGCGCCCGTCCGCCGGCGGTCTCCAGCGCGGCGCGGCAGCGCTGCGGCGTTACTGTGGCGGCGGACGGCGCACGGAGAGCAAGCAGGTACACCAGGGCCGTCTTGAGTTCACCGCACAGGTCTAAGGCGTCGGCGCACTCGCGCTCGTCCGCACCGGTGGCCTGGATCAGCAGCTCCACCGACCGCCCGCGCAACTTGGCGTTCGTCGCCCGCATGTCGACCATCAAGTTCTGGTAGCTGTGCCCGAGCCGAACCATCAATGCCGTCGAGAACATGTTCAAGATCAGTTTCTGCGCCGTCCCGGCCTTGAGCCGGGTAGAGCCGGTGAGTGCCTCCGGTCCGGTCGGCGCGACGAGCAAGTAATCGGCAAGCTCGGCCAGCGGTGCGTCCGGATTGGACGTGACCAGCGCTGTCGCGGCGCCGACAGCCCGGGCTGCGGCCAGCGCCGCCCCGACGTAGGGCGTTCGGCCGGACGCGGCCAGCCCGATCACCACGTCGGCATCGTTCACCGCGGCCGTGTCGTGCCCGTCCTCGTCGTCCTCAGCGTCCTCCACCGCCTGGAGGAATGCGGCCGGGCCGCCCGCCTGGTGCGCGACGACCACGCCGGCGGGCACACCGAAGGTCGGCAACAACTCGGCCGCGTCCAGCACTCCTAGCCGCCCAGATGTTCCGGCGCCGAAGTAGTGCACCCGTCCGCCGGCGGACACCCTGATCGCGGCGGCGTCGACCAGGCCAGCCAAGGTCGGCAGCACTTGGGCCACCGCACCTGGTACCAGCGCATCCTGCTCGTTGAGCAACTCGACCAGCTCGAGCGTCGGCACGACGTCTATGTCGGTGGTCGCGGGATTGACCTGCTCGGTCGGTGAGCTGACCCGGACTCTGGTGCGGTTCACAGGCGGCCATTCTGCGGGGGGTAGTTCTCAGCCGGAGTGGTGCGGCGGCTGGCCACCGCGCGTCGGGTGGCGTCCAACGCCGAGACGCTCTGGTCGTAGCGGCGCTGGGCCACCGCGACGAACAGCACGTCCACCACGCTGAGCGCGGCGATGCGCGACGCCGTGGCACCCGAACGGAAGGTGGTCTCGCGATCGGCGGTGAGCAACAGCAGATCGGCGGCGGCAGCCAGCGGCGAGTTCGGCACCCCGGTCAGTGCGATTGTGTGTGCCCCGTGTTGTGACGCTTCGCGGATGGCGTCGATCGTGTCTGTCGTGGCGCCGGTGTGCGAAACGCCGATAGCCAGATCGTCTGGGCGCAGGATTGCGGCTGCGGTCAGCGCGGCGTGCGTGTCGTGCCAGGCGTAGGCGATCAGCCCGATGCGGTGCAACTTCTGCTGCAGGTCCAGCGCGACCACGGCGCTCGCTCCGACCCCGATGATGTCGATCCGCCGCGCGCTCGCGGTCCGTGCCACCGCCTCGGCAAGTGCTGCTCGGTCGAGGATCCGAGCGGTGTCCGCGATCGCCTGCCGGTCGGTGAAGGTGACCGTGTCGATGATCGCGTCCAGGTCGTCGTTGCGGCCGATGTCGCTGCCGATGTCGCGGTTGGCGGCCCGCTCCTGCTCGCGTCCAGATTCCGCGGCCAGTGCGACTCGCAGGTCCCGGTAGCCGCCCACACCCAACTCGTGGCAGAGTCGTTGCACCGTCGTCTCGGAGGTGGACGCCGCTTCGGCCAATTCGGAGATCGTCCTTCTCGAGGCCAGCGCCGGGTTGTGAAGAATCAGCGTGGCGACACGGCGTTGGGAGGGCACCAGCGTGGGTTTGAGTCCGCGCAACGCGACCAGCACGTTGCGCCCCTCGGCGCGTTGTGCCGTCACAGCCTGGCCTGTTGCTCGGCGAGCTCGCGTTGCATGATGTGGCAGGCCAGGCGGTAACGGTCGGCGTCGAGGCCGGGTACGGGTAGCAGCGCCGGCCCGTCCGTGCGGCAGATGTCCTCGACCAGCGGGCAGCGGGGATGGAACCGGCACGCGGAGGGCGGATGCGCAGCGTCGGGCACCTCGCCGGCGACAGCACTTTGGGGTGGGGCGTCCAGGTGCGGGTCGGCGATCGGGACGGCCGCCTGCAAGCCCCGGGTGTAGGGGTGCTTGGGTGCGTCCGAGACGGTGTCCCACGGCCCTAACTCGACGATCTGACCCAAGTACATCACGGCGATGTCGTCGGCCAGGTGCCGCACGACGCCCAGATCGTGGGAGATGAACACGAACGTCAACGACAGCTCCTCACGCAGCCTTGCCAGGAGGTTGATGATCTCGGCCCGCACGGAAACGTCGAGAGCGGAGACCGGCTCGTCCAGGACCAGCACTTTCGGACGGACGGCCAGGGCCCGAGCGATGCCGATGCGTTGCCGCTGCCCTCCGGAGAGCTGGTGTGGGTAGCGCCCAGCCGTGCCCGGCAGCAGGCCCACCAGCTCCAGCAGCTCCCTGACCTGGGTGTTGCCGCTGGCAAGTCGGTGCACCTTGAGAACCTCGGCCAGCGCGTCGCCGACCCGCTGGCGCGGATCGAGCGAGGCGTAAGGGTCCTGGAAGACGAGTTGGATCGTGCTTCGGAGCTGGCGCAACGAGCGTCCGCGGGCGGTGTCCAGCCGCTGCCCGAGCACGGTGACGCTGCCCGAGTCGGGCGGCTCCAGTCGGGTCAGCAGGCGCGCGAGGGTGGACTTGCCGCAACCGCTTTCGCCGACGATGCCGAGGACCTTGCCCTGCTCGACGCGCAGGTTCACCCCGTCCAGGGCGTGCACCTCGCCGCGTCCCGGGGTGCGGTAGTGCTTGACGGCGTTCTTGACCTCGACCGCGATCTCAGCCGACATGCGCCCTCACCCTCCCCGTTGCAGGCGTCCACCGCTCGGGCGGCACCCAGCAGGCCGCCAGAGAGTCGTCGCGATCCAGCAGCGGCGGCTCCTCACTCATGCACCGGTCCTCACGCTGGGGGCATCGCGGCGCGAACGGGCAGCCGGGCGGCAGCGCAGCCAACGACACGGGCACGCCCCCGATCTGGGGCAGCGGCGCCTGGTGCGGGTCGTTCGGTGTGGGCAGCGAGCGCAGCAGCCCGTCGGTGTAGGGATGGGTCGGGTGGGTGAACAGGGTGCGGGTTGTGGCCAGTTCGGCGACCCGCCCGGCGTACATCACCGCGACCCGGTCGGCGATGCGCGCCACCACCCCGAGGTCGTGGGTGATCCACACGACGGCGAGGCCGTATTCGTCGCGCAGCTGACCCACCAGTTCCAAGATCTGTTGCTGGATCGTGACGTCCAGTGCGGTCGTCGGCTCATCGGCGATCAGGACCTTCGGGCGAAGCGCGATCGCGCAGGCGATGAGGACGCGTTGGCGCATACCGCCGGAGAGCTGATGCGGGTAGAGCCGCATCAGCGACCGCGGCGAGGGCAGCCCGACCTCGCCGAGCACCTGCAGCGCCCGCGTGTGCGCGTTGGCCTTGGACCAGCCGTGCGCGGTGAGTCCCTCCACCACCTGGTTCCCGATGCGCATAACCGGGTTCAGGGACGTCATCGGGTCCTGATAGATGATTCCGATGTCGGCGCCGCGGGTGGCTCGTCGGTCCCGTTCGCGCAGCGGGATCAGGTCTTCGCCGTCCAGCAGGACCTGTCCGGCGCTGACGCGCGCACCGGTGGGCAGCAGGCCGGTGATACTCAGCGCGGTGAACGACTTGCCGGAGCCGGATTCACCCACCACGGCCAGGGTTTCCCCCGCTTGCACGCTCAGGTCTACGCCACGCAGGATCTCCAGCGGACCCGACGAGGTCCGCACCTGGGTGTGCAGTCCGCGCACGTTCAGCATCGGGGCGCTCATCAGCTGTCCTGTCTCGGGTCCAGTGCGCTGCGCAGTCCGTCGCCGAGCAGGTTCAGCGCGATGACCGCGACCACAATGCCCAGCGCCGGGAATGTCAACGTCCACCAGGCGTCCGCGACAGTGTTGCGGGCGTCGGAGACCATCAGCCCGAGGCTGGCGGCGGGCGGTTGGGTGCCCAACCCGAGGAAGGAGAGGGCGGATTCGGTCAGGATCGCCCAGGACAGGGCTAGGGTCACTTGCACCACGATGGGGGCGCTGACGTTGGGCAGCACATGTCGCAGCAGGATCCGCCACAGCGGAATGCCCAGCACCCGCTGAGCTTTCACGTATTCCGAGGTGCCAACGCTGAGAGTTGGCCCGCGCGAGACGCGCACGAAGATTGGTGTGTAGACGACAGCGATGGCGATCGCGGTGTTCTGCCAGCCGCTGCCCAGGGCAGTGACCACGGCGAGCGCGAGCAGGATCGCCGGGAACGCGAACAGGATGTCGGCGAAACGGCTGACCACCTGGTCCACCCAGCCACGGAAGAATCCTGCGGCGATGCCGAGGACCGAACCGATCACGGTGGCCACAGCCACCGAGACCAGAGCGACCCGCAACGATGTCCACACACCCACGGCCACCCGGGCGGCGATGTCGCGACCGAATTGGTCGGTGCCGAACCAGTACTCGCCCGAGGGTCCCTGCAGCCGATCGACCGGGTGCTGCGCGATCGGGTCGTGCGGCAACAGGCCGGCGGCGCCGAGGACGGCCACAATCACGATCACGCCGGTGAGGATCAGTCCGATACGACCGTTGCGGTCACGCCAGATACGTCCGGCGGTGTTTCCTCGTCCGGGCGCCGACGACCTGACCTCGGTCGGCGCGGTGACGACCGGCAGAACGCTCATCGAATGCCCTCGCAGTTCCTATACGTGTACATGTTCATGCCGCCCGCGTCCTCGGGTCGATGGCCCGGTAGAGCAGGTCGACCAGCAGGTTGACCACGACGAACAACACGGCAATGACGAGCACCGTCGCCTGGACCACCGGATAGTCCCGGTTGGTGATGGAGGTGAACAGCAGGCGCCCCATACCGGGCAGCGCGAATATCTGCTCGATGATCACGGTGCCGCCGAGCAGGTAACCGAATTGAATTCCGGTCAGGGTGACGATGGGAATGGTGGCGTTGCGCAGAATGTGCGCCCGCCGCACCCGCCCGGGATGCACGCCCTTGCCGTGGGCGGTGCGCACGTACTCGGCTTCGGCGACCTCGACGTATTCCGAGCGGGTGGTGCGCATGACGTTGGCCGCGAACGCGACTGCCAGCACCAGAGACGGGTAGAGGATCTGACTGAGATTTCCGGACACCGATTGGGTCAGCGGCACGAAGGTTCCTGTGTCGGGGAAGTAGTGGAACGTTTGGGCGAGAATGGCCACGACCGCGGTCCCCAGGACAAATTCGGGGATGGCGAGGCCGAGCAACGCCGCACCCTGGGTCGCCGAGTCACCGGCGCGTCCCGGACGGCTGCCGGCGATGACCCCGAGCACCACACCCAGGGCGGTTCCGATGGCCGCCGCGATGATAGCCAGCTCGATGGTCACGGGCAGAGCGGTGAGCAGCAGGCTGGTCACGGTCTTGCCGCTGGTGAGCGACAGTCCGAGATCGCCGTGCAGGACACCGGTGATCCAGCTCCACAGTTGGGAGATCCATGGCTTGTCGATGCCGTAGAAATGCTCGAGGGAGGCCTGCTGGGTCGGTGTCAGGGTCCCGGATTCGATACCGAGGGACGCGGTGATCGCGTTCCCAGGGATCGTCCGGAGCACGATGAACACCACGATCGTGACGCCCAGCAACGTGATCAGCGCACCGCCGATCCTCGCCGCGAACCACCGCCAGCCCAGCACCGTGAACTCCGGTCTCAGGAGGTGGTCGCGAGCGAGCTCAGCAGCTCATCCGGGCGGGCAGTGAAGCCATTCACTTTCGAGCCGACCAGGTAGTAGTCGTCCGACCGGAACATCCACACCCAGGGCGACTGCACCAACAGCTGCTTCTGCAGGTTCTGGTAAATAGTCTGCCGTTGAGCGTCGTTGTTGGTGGCGTTGCCTTGAACCAGCAGGCTGGACAGGGCGGGCGAATCCAACCCGCCGGGCTTGGTGAGGCTGCCGCCGGGGACGTAGTACCGGCCGTACATGAGGTACGGGTCGTAGGAGCCGCCGTTCAGGGCGACCGCTGCGTCGAAGTTGGCGGCGAGCCAGGTAGTGACATAGGGCGCGGTCGGCAGCTGCTGCAGCTGCAGCGTGACACCGATCTTGCTCAGCTGCGACTGCAGGTTCTGGGCCTCGGCGACCGCGGTCGCGTACTCACCGGTCTCGACGATGGTGTTGAGGTTGAACCCGCCCGGGTAGCCAGCGGCGGCGAGCATCGACTTGGCCTTGCCGGTGTCACCGGGTGTGCATGGCAGTCCGTCGGTCGGCGAGTAGTTGAACGCAGGACTGGTGATCGGCCCGGTGACGGTTCCGTCGCCGTAGGCTGCCGTCTGCAGCACCTGGTTGCGGTCGACCGCACAGCTGATCGCCTGGCGAACCTGCTCGTTCTGCAACGGTCCGCGACGGCCGTTGAGCATCAGCGCATGGTAGGACAACGCAGGCTGCTTGACCAGGTTATAGCTGCTGTCGCCTGAGGCTTGCTTGGCCACGCCGGGGTCGGAGATCATCCCGAGCTGGAACGCGCCGGCCTTCATGCCGGACAGGATTGACGACTCGTCGGGGATCACCCGGAACTCCAGGGTGCCAATCTTGGGTGCGCCGCCGAAAAAGGACTTGTTCGCGGTGAGCACGACCTGCTGGCCCTGGTTCCACTGCTTCCAAGCGAACGGGCCGGTGCCGTTCGGGGTCTTGCCGACCGTGCCGGCGCCGATGTCTTTCGCAGATTCGATGGACGAGTTCACCGAGGCCAGCGAGTACAGCAGCGCAGCCGAGGACGCGGAAAGGTGCAGCACGACCGTGTCGGTGCTGGGGGCATCGACCGACTTGATCGCCAACAGGTTGGACCGGGCTACCGCGCCGGTCGTCTGGTTGAGGATCCGCTCGATCGAGGCCTTCACATCTGCGGAGGTGAACGGCGTGCCGTCCTGCCAGCTCACCCCGCCTCGCAGCGTGAAGGTGACGGTCATCCCGTCCGCGGAGGTGTCCCACTTGGTGGCCAGGTCTCCCACGATCTGGCCGTTGGCGTCTGTCTTGACCAGCGTCGAGTAGACGAGCTGAAGCGTCTCCTGGGTCTGGAACGCGGTCGACAGCTGCGGGTCGAGCTTGTCGATGTCGCCGGTGCGGGCGACGACGAACGTTGCCCCGCCGCCAGTCGATGCGGAGGAACCGCCCGACGAGCCCGAACCACTGGGCGAGCAGGCCGCCAACATCGCTGCGACCGCCGCTGCTCCGACACCCGCCGCGACCAGCTTGAGCCGGTGCCGGGTGCGTTCGCGTGAGGGGTATGTACCTGCAGTCATGTCCCGGCCTCCGATTGGCGAGTTTCGGCAAGGGTAATAGTTCACCTGGGTGACAGGCAAGAGGTTTACTAATAACCTTGCTCGCATGCCCAATGTGTCCCACCGCACCGACGGGCCGCTGGCCGACGCCGCGGGACGACTTGTTCGCTCCGGTTCTGCCGACCTCGACTCGGCGGAGGCCTGCGCACCTCCCGGCGCGCTGCTGGGCATCGCCTCCCGCACCGGTGTGCGCTACGCGGTGGCCGGCGATGCCCAGCGAATCGGGGGCCGCGAGTGCGTCCCGATGGGGTGGGACGTCCGCACCGACGCCGGCTCGGTGACCAAGATCGTTGCCACGAGTACCGCACTGATGAGCCTGGTCAACGCGGGTGAGGTGGACGTCGACGGGCCAGCGGCACGCTACCTACCCGAGCTGGCCGGGCAGGGGGCAAGTGTGCGGGAGCTGCTCGAGCACCGCGCCGGGCTGCGAGAATGGTGGCCGCTGTACCTGTCCGGCGCCCAGGGCCACGACGCGATCACGCTGGCCGCCGCCCTTCCGCTGCGTTACGAGCCCGGATCCGGGCGGCACTATTCCGACCTCGGCTTCATCCTGCTCGGCGAGTTGGTCGCGAGGGTGGCGGGTGCACCGCTGGCCGAGGCGGTGACCGAACTGTCGCTGTCCCAGTTCGGGCTCACCGACACCGCCTACGCCGCGCCGATCCCCGGCGGCCCGGTCGCCGCGAGCTCGGCTGGTGACTCCGTCGAGCAAGGGATGATCGCCACCGGCGTCCCGTATCCCGTGACCGGGGCGGTCGGGGACTTCACCCGATGGCGCTCACACATCCTGGTCGGCGAAGTGAACGACGGCAACGCGTTCCACGCATTCGGCGGTGTCGCCGGTCATGCAGGGCTGTTCACGACCGCCGCAGACCTGCTCCGTTTCGCGCATGGCGCGCTCACCAGCCTGGCCGGTGACGGCCCGATCAGCGCATCGACGATGGCGGCATTCACTGCCGCGGGTGCAGATCCTGCCCAAGCCTTGGGCTTCCGCCGCTGGAGGACTGCCGGAGGTGTTGCCGTCGGCCACACCGGTTTCCCCGGCGTCGCCTTCGCCCTGCTGCCGACGCAGGACGCGGCGGTAGTGATGATCACCAACCGGCTGCACGCCTCGGGGCGCCCACGACCTACCGATGCGATGTGGGACGACGTGCTGGCTGCCGCGCAGGACGAACTGGCTGAGGATAGGGAAGGAACGAGCACATGAAGCTGACCGTGATCGGAATGATCAGTGGCACGTCCTACGACGCGATCGACGCGGCGGTCGCTGACCTCGAGCTGGTCGGGGATGAGGTCCTCTGCCACCCACGCGGCCTTTACAGCGAAGACGTTCCGGAGACCATGCGTGCCCGTATCGCCGCCATCTTGCCCACGCACCGCGTCACGCTGGCAGAGGTATGCCGCTTGGACACCGAGCTGGGTCAGCTGTTCGGCTCCGTTGCGGCTTCGGCCAACGAGCGCTTCGCTGGCGGAGCCGCTGATCTGGTCGTCTCTCACGGGCAGACCGTTTTTCACTGGGTGGAGGGCACCCACGCGCTGGGCACCCTTCAGCTGGGGGCCGCCGCCTGGATCGCCGAGGCTACCGGCGTGGCCACCGTGTCGGATCTGCGCACCCGCGACATCACCCGCGGCGGGCACGCGGCACCGCTTGCGTCCACGCTGGACGCGTTGCTAGTCCTCTCCGACGACGTCCGGCGTGGCTCCCTGAACCTGGGAGGGATCGCCAATGTGACGGTTCACGACGACGAAGGCCGCGTGCTCGCCTACGACATCGGCCCGGCGAGCGCGCTGATCGACAGCGCAGTCAGCGACGCCACCGGGGGAGTAGAGCGCATGGACACCAATGGGGCGCGAGCTGCGCGGGGAAGGGCCGACCCGGCTCTGTTGGACCGGTTGCTGGCCGAGCCCTACTACCAACTCTCCCCGCCCAAGTCGACCGGCAAGGAACTGTTCCATGCCGACTACGTGCGCGACGCGAGGGGTGCCACGGAAATCGGCACTGACGATCTGGTGGCCACGCTCACCGAACTGACTGCTCGGCTGGTCGCAGCAGCATGCCAGCAGCATCAGCTGGCCGAGGTGGTCGTCGGGGGAGGCGGCGTCCGTAACCCCACGCTGATGCGGCGGATCGGCGAGCTGTCCACGCCGGTCGGCGTGCGTCTGATCGACGAGTTCGGCCTGCCGGCACAAGCGAAAGAGGCCTACCTGTTCGCTCTGCTCGGTTACCTCTCGGTGCACGGGCTGCCCGGAACGATCGCGTCCGCGACCGGGGCAGCAGCGGGGTCGGTCCTCGGTTCGCTCACCCCGGGCCGGACGCCGCTGCGGCTGCCCGCCCCGGCCAGCAGCACCCCACGCCGGATGCGCATCGAATGAACTCGCCAAGCGCCCAAGCGCATCCGTCGGAACATCGCGGCATGGTGCTGCGTCCGGCCCGCGCCGAGGACCTGCCGGTGATGGCCGAGGTTTTTCTCGCCGCCTGGCGGGTCGGTTACCGCGGCATGGTCCCGGACGAGCTGATCGACGCACTGGACGGGGCCACCGCACAGGCTGAACTCGTGAACGGCGCGAACGCCCTCGACCGGCAGACCACCGTCTTGCTCGACGCGGCCGGCACCGTAGCCGGTTTCGTCCGCTACGGTGCCGACCACGGCGGGCCCGGCGGATACCTGGCCTCGCTCTACGTCCATCCGTCGGCGAGCGGGCGCGGTGGCGGGCGGCTGCTGCTGCGGCACGCAGTGGACGCGATGCCCGGAGTCGACGTGACTCTGTGGGTGTTCGAGGCCAACGCCCGGGCGCGCAATCTCTACCAGCGGGCCGGGTTCCGGGCGGATGGCGCGCGGCAGACCGAGCCGCGTTGGCAGGCGGCTCAGGTCAGACTTCGTCGGCCGCCGACCAACCGCGCCCGGCCGCTACCGCCGATACCGGAAATCGAGCTGCCGTGAATCGCCTCGGTCGAAATACGCTCGATCCTGCGGCCGCTGCGAGCGCCGTTCCGGACCGCGCTTCGCGAGGTGCACGAACTCGCCGCGCACGAGGTCCTCGTCCGCACCGCTGACGGACTGATCGGGCATGGCACCACCGTCGTCACCCCGCTCACCGCCGGGGCGGACCGAGCCGCAGGCGTACCTCTGGGCCCGCAAGTCCGCAGCCGCCCCTCCTGAGAGCGCAGCGGTCAGCGCCGGCAACACCAGTTGGGGATCGGCTTACAGGAACGACCGCGCGGGGACCGCGGCCCAGTCGAAGCTGCGGTCGCCGGGCGAGGGCAACGCTCGCCGCCGGGTCTCAACCGGTCGGGTTTGGCATGCCCTGAGCCAAGTTTCTGCTTGTCCGGTCGCGGCGCCTGGCGGGGTCACGCACGGCTGGGATGGGCGCGTTGACGAGTTGAGATGCCTGGCCGGGCGGGCTCGTCGATCGGGTTAGTGGTTGTCGTCGAAGACGGACGACCACATGCCGTACTCGGTGTAGAGGGAGTCGACGTCGTCGAGCTCGACGTCGGCGGTGAGGCCGTGGTCGGTGCTGTCGGTCACCCACCACTCGGCGCCCGGGAGTCCTGCCGATGCGTACGCCCGTGACCCCGGGGGTTGCTGTTTGTAGGACGTGCGCGCTTGGGCGACGACCTCGCCGTGCGCCGGCTCCCACAGCCGGACGGAGTCCTCCCCCTCGGGGCCGAGCACGACCGCGTCGTACCACCGCCACACCACGGCCTCGCCGCCCTGTGGTCCGGCAGCTACTGCAACCAGGTGACCGGGTGAAACTCGCTCCCGCCGCGGAGAGGGAAAGGCCGACGCGAACCGCACGAGTCTGACGCCACTATCGTCCACGATCTCGCACGTGTGCTCCTCGACGCGGAGGACGAGGGCGGTTGTCAGCTGGTGGGGGAACTTGTCGGATTCGTGCTGCGGAGTGGCCATGCACCGGAGTCTCGCGCACTTCCCACAGAGTGACGTCAACGCTCTCGGTCGACCCAGCCCACTCGAGAAGGGCTCGCCCGGAGGCTCAGCGGCAGGCACCGAACGGTGGCAACGCGAGCGACAGGACGTGAGGGTGGTCCGCGGGTAGCCAGGCGACCCAGCGGCGGCCGATCTCGACCCACCCGCGGTGCCGGTAGAAACCCAGTGCGCTGTCGGGCACGGGGACCACGTCGAGGACGGGCACCCTGCCCCGCTCTCGTGCCCAGGCCACGGCTGTGTCCAGCAGCAGGCCACCGACGCCGCGGCCGCGCACCGCGCCGTCCACGAACATCACGGACACCACCGCGGGCTCTGCGCAGCCGATACGCCCGCGGAACTCCTCGCTCGACAGCTCGGACTCCACCGAGCCGACCATGACGTGCCCGGCGACGGTGCCGTTGAGCTCGGCCACCCAGGCGGCCTGCTCGTGGTCGCGGACCAAGAAGGCCTCGACGGGGAACGGCAGCGGCCATCGGTACGGGTAGCGGGAAACCGGCTGCTGCTCGGTGAGCAGGTTGGCCAGCACCGGGACGTCGACGTCCCGGCGCGGTCGGATCGACGCGGCCCGGCTCACCCCGCGATCGTCACATCGGCACCGTGCCGGACGCCGCGGTTCAAGCGCGGTTGTCGAGAATCGACAAGACGCGTGTCATGCGTCATATTCGATCGTTAAAGCAACACTCCGGCAGTCGAGATTGACGTGCACGTCGCTGCGCCGGCCGGTGTAGCAGAAGTACTGTACGAAACCGGTGTGTCACCAATCGGCTTGTCGGCGGGGTGTGTGACAGGACGCGGTCATGGGCGAGTTTTTGGGTTATGCGCGGGTGTCCACCGCGGAGCAGACCGCGGTGTTGCAGAAGGACGCGCTGAGGGCTGCGGGTGGGGGACACGTTGGTGGTGTGGCGGTTGGACCGGCTGGGTCGGTCGCTGCCGCATCTGATCGAGACCATTGGTGCGTTGGAGGCCAGGGGAGTGGGTTTCAAGTCGGTGCAGGAGAGCATCGACACCACCACCCCCGGCGGTCGGTTGGTGTTCAATGT
>JAABUU010005666.1_pt1 | contig 13861 bp, 9 predicted proteins | sample 5559301 | NCBI WGS metagenome assembly JAABUU01 (sample SAMN10711884, study PRJNA513360) | rock metagenome | isolation source: Antarctica rocks | place: Antarctica: Victoria Land, Richard Nunatak white | reverse complement strand
TGCGGTTCTCGGAATATGGTCAATTCTCTTGATTCGGAGGAAAGCGGTCGAAGGTATAGGTAAGTAAGGCATTGCCACTCATTCAAGCCTTGAAGTCTCTTAACCTTTGTCTGTCATGCAGGCAACGACCCTGAGTACGTTCTTGAGCCGAAGTCTAAGGAGGGAGACTAAGTGGATGCTGCAGGTCATAAGAGAAGCTCGGCGATTTCCCGGTCCCTTCCTCTATTGGTGTAAGATATCTGGACTTGACGGGTTTTGGTTGTTTATTGGCGTTAAAAGCGTGATCTCAAGCATGAAGTGGAGGGTATTGCTACTTTCGCCCCGCTACACACAAAGACAGTTCAGCTACTCCTTTTCGCAATATTATGTTTTTCTTTTATACGTCGTTCATACCTCGCTTACTAGAGGCAGTTATCCCTTGTATACCTTTCTTAATAGGCCAACTCTTCGCCCAAATTAGCATTACTATGGCTCTGCCTAATCTCGGAGACAGGAGAACAGAGAGCCCTCGAATTCCAGTTTGGTACGCACCGACCCAACCTTTTCTCTTCTACGTGAATGCTAGGTCCTCTTTCCCTCAAGTACTTGGCCTTACGACGGGTTATGGAAGTCCCTTTGTTATTCTACCTCGATCCATTTCTTATATAGTCGCGGATCTATAGAATGAGAGACAGACGTCAATGTCCCAAATTAGCTTCGAAAATCTAAGCAGTTGTCATATTTCCAGGTTCCCAATAGATCCATATAACAGCAGTCAAAATGCCTTTCACGCTATTCAGGTCCTAAACTATAATGGTGATGAAACGAGCTGTAACACACAAGCAAAGCTTTTTGTGTGCTTAGTGTTCAACTATCTCTTTTTCATCAGTATCAATGTCGACGTAGCAGGGCCATAGACCTTGAGCTACCTTACTCAGATAAGGTACAACGATGTAGTTCGAATTCGCTTCGAGACCTGAACCCCCACGACACCAAGCTAGTCAGCATTCCTCATCACGCTAAACAATCATCACGTGTCAATTTCGAACACATAGGTAAGTCTTAAGGATGTAGCTACACTCCCCCAACTACAACATTATGCGGCTACTCCTTGTGATATACGGGCTTCTGCCTTACTTTCTCTCCCTTGCTTCCGCCACTGCCCTTACTTACAAGCTCGCCCCGAATGAAAAAGCCTGCTTCTTCGCCAACGTCGAGCAAAAGGGCGCGAAGATAGCTTTCTATTTCGCCGTGAGCTTCCTGTTACTCTACAGCTATGCGCGAATAGCCGCTTGTTGCAATCCCGTGCTGATCTGTTATGGCATCTCGCAGGTACAATCAGGTGGTTCCTTCGATGTCGATTATACAGTTACTGGTCCGGGCGGCAGAATAATAATGGAAGATACGAAAGAGCGGCAACTAGATTCCGTGTTCACGGCAAAGGAGGAGGGTGAACATCGATTTTGCTTCAACAACGAAATGAGTACTTTTGCAGAAAAGATGGTGGATTTTGAGATCGCTGTACGTTCAGCCCCCTTATTCCTTCTTCTCCAACCCTCTCCACCCCGTCCTGTTCTGCTCTGTAATCCTATCAATCACCAGACCAAGCTAACGAAGACTCCCTCAGGTCGAGAACGAATCCCGCTCCGCCCAGCTTCCTGCCAAACAAGGCACCTCCCCCGAACAAACCACCGCGCTCGAAGAATCGATTCTCAAAGTCAGCGGCCACCTCTCTACTATCAATCGTAACCAGAAGTATTTCCGAACACGCGAGAATCGAAATTTCAGCACGGTCAAGAGCACGGAAGGAAGGATATTCAACTTCAGTGTTGTGGAGAGTGGTTTGATGGTCTGTATGGCTGGGTTACAGGTGTTTATTGTAAGGTTCTTTTTCCAGGGTGCACGGAAAGGTGAGTTTCCATTTCTCTGCTTCTGAGGCTTGGAAAAGTAGACGCTGAATTTTGATGCAGGATACGTATGAGTAAATTCTTCGAGTATCTTGGTAGCGTTTTGAAACTTGGTGGGAAAATCGGGTGTATAATAATACCCGGAGTTATCTCAAGAGCGACTTCCGAAGACATTGTTACGTTGCATTCACAGACTTGGCATTTGCTATTGATTAACATCTACCCTGTCCGAGATATCATCACAGTGCAGACAGAATGCCCAGTAATTTTGCCTGGGACGATCTACACGAACGACAGCCCTCCCCCTTCTATTGATCTCTGCGCTGGCTTGTATGGAACCAGACACTTTGAGATTACTCAAAAGGCCTTTATGGTTCCCTCAAACGGTTCAGATTTACTCCAGAATACCCAACATGCCACCCAGAGCGCAACAATTTTTACATGACTCATTCTAGCTTTCGCACAACAGTACACCTTCGTTTCTCTTTTTCAAGAAGCAGCCCGCCTGCTACCTTTCCGGCCAGCTGGAACCCTCTTCCCTAACAGCTTTCTCCTCTGTTCGGATATCTTGATCAGTGCAAACCCTAGTTCTCCTATCGGACCTGTTCCCCAGCCCCTTTCCTGAACTGGCTAGACCCTGAGGCAAATGGTCTGTTAAAGGTACTTACTTGGTTTTAGGTTGTCGGTTCATATAAAGATGGCGTGGGTAATTTAACATTGGCCTATTTTATGGTAAACGGCTGCTGATGATTACATTGTGAGAAAATAATAGGAAAGGGTGGGGAGAAAGTGTTCAAGACTCCGAGAGTGTTGTACGAATATGCGTGCGAAGTTTAGGGAAGTTTGTGTGTGAGTGGAAATTTTCGCGCATGTGGTTGTATAGATGATGGGAGGTTATGTGGTGCTTACGCTTTGGTAACATGGCTTCTTGCAACATGACAATCACTTATCTGTATAGAACTAGCGGTTCTCTTCCCCAATTTGTTTAGCATTTGTTGTTCGAAGTGAACAGGTGCAACAAATGTGTAAACAACACACATGACATAGGTCAACACCTTGATACCAGGCACGATTGCTGGAGAAGATATAACTTGACTTCCACAGCTGGGCCCATAAGATCTGCTAGCCCATTGAAGTATCTCTCTTGATATCGTTCATCGTTGCATCTCACGGCAGACAGGTCTTACTGATCCTCGAGTTTCCTTGCTGAAGATACACTTAGGGTTCCGCTCCTGATATCCCACGTCCTGGACTATTTCGGCAATGTCTGCTTTTCCGGCTTCAGCCGAGACGGCCGTCAACTTCGATGGCTGTCCTGCAGAAATCCAGGTCGCTATCGCAGAATACTGCTCAACCCGCGACGTACGGAGTCTCTGCGCTACGTCGAAGCGGTTCTTTGCGCATTGCTTACCTGTGCTTTATCGCCATGTCGACCTAAGCTTTCATAACCGTGGCAATCTAAATTTCACCTACCGCCGTGGCACTCAAATGGATTACGAGTTTTGCGATCCATCCGAGATACCGATTCCTACCCAGACTGCCCCTCGAGCTATTAACATCGCTTTCGAGCTGTACAACCGTTTTGAGAAAATGAGCAGTACTCAACCTAAGCAGGCGAATTTCCTGAAGACAATGCTAGCTCATCTCGAGTACGCCCCGTACGTTCGATCTCTTAGCTGGACACTTCTGAGCTGGAACCACGAGCTGCCTATATCTATACAGCTTAAAGAGGGTATTCAACAGCAAATGAAGCAAGTATGGAATGTCCTGGGAACTCTGCACAATGTCAAAATTCTCGATCTGGCTTACCTCTCAAATCACCTGAATACCGATTTGTCACGTCAGTGTCCAGCTGTTCTTTTCTTCAATGCTACGTCTATCCGTCTTCAAGGAATGATGGAACATTACCTTGCCACATCCATTCTACATTCAATCGACCCCGCGAAGCTTACACACCTATGCTTGGACAATCTGTACGACTGTGGCCGAAAAGGACCATTTGTCAGATATGATGGCCAATGGCATGCCGATAACGAAGAGGTGGGACGCGGGTCGTACTTGGTGGATCAAGGACAACAGGCACCAGGACCTATGTCTGGCTTACTCGGAGAGCTAGAAGGCCGCTGCACAGCTTTGAAGTCTTTGACATTGCGCACGAAGCTAGACTGGTATGAGCAGTCAAACCCGTTTGCGCTACGGGATAACACAGTCTACGCCGAATGGGCGCACTTTCTCCAATCGGTGCGAAACACGTTGGAGTGCTTCCAATTCGAGCAAAGACCTAAGGTAGTCTCGCCACAACGAGTGTCAGCATCACCGAGTAGCAACGCCGTTTTTTTAAACGTTTTCTACTTAGACTTAGACTTTCTCGAAACGATTTTCCAGGTATTGTTGCAGGTTGGTGATTGGCCCCGCCTGAAAGCCTTGAACTTGAAGGGAGTTGGTCCCTTCAGCCACAATACCGAGGTAGGTGAGCAGATGAGACGGAATCTGAGAGCGAAGATTGGATGGGGCATGCTGGTGGATTTTAATGTAATGACTTTTTGAAAGGCTCTTTAAGTTACATGGGTTCGGATTGTCGGTGGATTGGCCAATGTCTAGAATAGTATGCTCTGAGCAATCGGTCCTAGAATAAATTCAATATGGATCGAAGTCTAGGCATAAAGACGAGCAATGAACACCTCTCCCAATGCAAAGCTTACTGTCAACTTACAAATACGGTAGAGTCTACCTGCGTTTCAAGAGAAGAATGTTAACGTAGATCAAGAAATCAAGAAGAATCATCGTTTGATTGTAACAGTATTCTCGAGCCGTGAATCGAAGTACAAGCATCTGTATAGTCCTTGTCGACCATATGTCCCTTGTATATGTACTCTATGTTCTTCTATCATTCAGCGCTGCTGTATAGACAAGAAATCCCCAAAGCCAGTCCTTCCAAAGGCTTCTCCTAATAGGATCTTCACCTTCTCTTACCAAGTCTACAAATTGTTTGCGCAAGATCAAAACAAGGTAAATCTTACCGCTAATTTAACACAGCTACCACGCTAGCGCGTAGCGCGCTTATGAGTGACGTATGAGTCTAACCCCAGATAGGTTTGTTTACTTTTCCGAACGCTTCCAATCGAAAAGCTTGATGCCAACCCGCCATTTGAATTTGTTACTTGACAGTCTGGTCAACGCTCCTTCGATTTTGATATATATTTACACTCGTTATTTCGTGCCACCCACAATCGTTTGTAGCAAGCAATTTCTGGCAGCGCGGTCCACCAGCGTACTCGCACAGCTCAGAGCTTTATACTTCGCACGCCCTGGATTAGCCCCATTCACTTACTACGAAACAGTGCTTCAATAGAAAGCTATAGTTGGGGCCTTAAGAGCTTGGACATAACAGTAAAATCAGACGACTTATGATCAGCAATGGCGCATGTGGCGCCCAGCCTACCTTCTCGCTTTCCCTGCTGGTGTCGAGCAACCTATTCCTGGGGAGGAGAGTCGAAGCGTGATTTGGGATTCATTGAAGGGGACTTGATAGAATGTCTAAACGCGGGCGATGGATCATGGTGGATGGGGCGCTTACACCGAGACAAACGGGCAATGGGAGTTTTTCCCTCAAATTTCGTCAAGGTCCTAGACGACAGCTTTCGGCCAATTAGTCGAACAACAAGTCCGTTGCCACCCATGAATGGTACGGGAACGCTGTCACACTCCCCAAGCGCAACCACTTCCCCACAAAAGTCGAAAACATTTCGAAAACCGTTCACAGCTTATGCTTCGAATCCCATAAAGGACGGTGCTCGCACACCAAGTCCAAACATAACTCCCACAAAGACTAAAACATTCCGCAAACCCTTCCAAGCGTATACTCAGGCTAGTTCGCCAAACCCGGCAGCCGCTGCTGCACACCTAGAAATTAGATCTAGAGGACCATCACCAAATCCGAGCCGGCAACCAAGCTATGTACAGGAACCTTCGATACCGCCCTTATCAGGGTACAATTCACAGTACGGTTCGCGCGCTCCTTCCCCTGCTCCGTTTTCGCAGTGCCGCCCGGTGTCCTCCAATGGGCCTCCAAGATTTTACGACGATGGTGGCTCATCCCCGCCTCCTCCTGCGCCACCTCCGCATCGAGTCGCGTATACTGCTCCTGTTCCTCGAGGCTCTCCATCCCCTACACCATCTATGACGGATCGCTACCCGGCAATCTCTAGGGGACACTCTCCTGCTCCTACGTCTCCTGGGGTTCAGGGCATGACACCCTCGCCCTTGCGCGATGCTATGGACGATGTCATGTCTTCACTTCATCACATGGAAATGCGTAGGGACGAATTGTCTCCTCCAGAACAAGACCAACAACCGCTTGATCCGTGGTCACCAGAAGCTTTCGATGAATTTCGATCGAAACCACAGAGAAACCGGGAACGGCCACGGTCCTCTCTGGGTATCGGTGCTTCGCAATTGGATGATGAAAATTATGAGATGAACCATGCTTATGAGGATCGGCATATATCGCCTTTACATGATTACGATGGCAGTCCGCCACATGTAAGCAAGTATGTAGAGCGCACGGGGAATCAACTACTTACTAGACAAATAACCGATTCACGACCTCCGGATGAACTGTTCCTTCCCGAAGATGACAACGGTCCGGCGCCGGCTCCGCCCCCTAAAAACTCCCCATACCAGCAAAGACCGAATTCATCACTAGACGTGATGAACATGAGGTCTGATAGCATAAGTTCTGGTCGAAGACTGAAGAATCGTAAGTCTGCATACGAACTTGGCAGGGACATGCTAGGCCGGACATTTACGAGTAAATCGAACGGTACGAACTCGTCAAGTGGAGTCCAAAGTACAGCTACCAACAGTACTACGAGTACATCTAGGACAAGTCAGAGTATCATGAGCGGGCACTCAGCAGGTGGCTTTAGCGCAACTAGTGCTGGAAGCTTAGCCAGAAGGAAAGGATTGGGAAGTATTAGCAAAAGCAGGCCAGGGAGTGTAGTAGACAATCGGCATGATGCTCTGCTTGGCCTCCGTGGAGAACGTAAAAACATGGGCCCGCCAATTTCTATGAACAATAGCAGCCATTACTCAAGCCAGGGGTCTAGACCTGGTTCAGCTGCTGGAATGGATTGGTCTGGAAGCGTAGCAAACTCGGATCCTCTGCTGGGTGGCCTAACAACCCCAAAAGCGAGGAAAAGTGGGTTCTTCAAGAAGCTTGTGGAATCCGCAAAGACTGGAGCAGCTAGTGCACGAAGCAGCATTGCTGCTGGACAAGGTGAGACACCTCGGCCGCCAATTAAAAATTTGTTACCGAATGGAGTGACTGCTATCGCGGGTGGTAGTGCCGCAAGAGATATGGGTCTTGGAGGTGGCAAAAGTGGCATTGATTGGGTCCAAGTTCGGAGGGATATAAATCGATCGAACTCTCTTAGCCGCAATGAGAGAACAGAGAGGATCGAGAGATGCCAGATGATGAACTATCCCGTGCTAGCCCCGGTAAATGAGTTATACGCAGCTGCCGATGGAGATGAAGGCGCAGACCGGTTACCCATCGAACATCCCACGGAGTATCGAACAGTAAATTTGCAACTTGTGGACAAAAGTGCTCGCTTTGTCAACAGTCTTCCCCCTATGACAAATCCGACAAGTTTGGCCCAGGGCTACGTTTGTAGACCTTATCGAAGTGACGTGCAGAGATTGAGGGCAATCTTCACCTGGGTGAGCGAGAAAATTGCTTGGGAGGAGGACTTTGAAGGGGAAGTAGACTCAAGGCGTGTCATCCAGATGAGAAGAGGTTGTGCAGAAGAAGTTGCGGTACTCGTGATGGAGATGTGCTCCGCTGTGGGCTTGCATGCAGAAGTAGTGAGAGGATTTTTGAAAGCACCGGGCGAAGCTGTTGATTTGGACAGCAACCCTAGGCCTAACCACTGGTGGAACGCTGTCATCGTCGATGACGAATGGAAAATCATTGATTGTTCTCTTGCGAGTCCAACAAATCCCAAACGAGGACAGTACTCGAGCGCTGGACCTCAAATCGCGGAATTTGGCTGGTTTCTATCAAGACCAATGGAAATATGCTACACCCATGTGCCATCTCACCTCGAACAGCAGCATATATGTCCCCTAATAGCCCCAGATATCCTTCTTGCTCTACCCTGCGCGTGTCCTCCATACTTCAAAAATAACATCCAACTCATCGATTATGACACCAGCCTCATCCGCATTGAGGACCTCGAGCTAGTCCATGTCCAATTCACAGTCCCTCCCGAAATCGAATGTCACGCTGAAGTCACCACCCGCACCTATGCCCGTGACGCCGACGGCGACTTCTTCGAAAGTGGCGACACTACCACCACACGTGCCCTTGCCCAAGCAGAATGGATCCATGGCCAGAAACGCTACACCGTCAAAGCGCTCCTCCCTGGGGACGAAGGCCAAGGAACCCTCAAAGTCTACGCAGGTGCCCGAGGCCTCATGCACTCCATAAAAGACAACCCGTACCCTCTCGCATTCGCCCTCCCCATCACTCACACAGGGACCAATCCACCTTACGAATTCCTACTTCGCCACCCCACGCCCCACGCCCAGCGCCACGACCTCTACGTTGCGCAACCCCAATGCGCCCGCCTAGCCGTCAACAACACCTTCGTCTTCGCCGTCCGCCAGCACCCCTCCTCCCTCCCCGCCTCTTCCCCCTCTCCGCGCCCAAACTCCCCCAACCCCATACGCCCTGGCTCGGCAATGTCCATGCTCTCCTCCGCCACCGGAAGCGACTACTTTTCCCCGCCCTCGTCCGTGTCCGGCGCATCCTCCACATCTAACCAACAAACCCAAAACCAAAAGCCGGCAAAACTGGCGATTCAGGCGCCCAGCGGAAAGATTCTGAGATTGATGCGGAAAGCGGACAATTTGACAAGTTCGGCGGGAGAGGCCGGGGATGGGGGCGTGTGGGAGACGATTATTAAGATTGGGGAGAGGGGGACTTGGAGGGGGTTGGTGCTGGCGGATCGGAGTGCGAGGTGGTGCGTTTTTGGGGAGTGGGAGTGTGTTTGAAATTTTTGGAGAAAGAGGATTCGGGAAAAGTTTGCTCTTTGTGTTTTGGGGTTTGGGTGGATTTCCCCTAGGATGTTGTAATAGTTGGCGTTGCATTTTGAGGCGTTGGGTATAATCTGGAATGTGGAATAAGGGGCGAGGATGATTGTGATGATATAGAGGTAATAGTACAGATGGCGTTGGTGTTTGTGTCATATTGGAACATTGGTATACAGGGTCCTTCATACAAATCCCGACAGGTTTCTGGAAGCATATCAAATACATATTCTAGCATCGCAAACGCATTGCTGCACCTAAATCTACCCGCTCCCTCGGACCTATCGAACCCGCTCCAAACTACCTCCACTGCACGCCCTCACCACCATCCCCACCCCCCGGTGCCCCCCTCAAAATCTCCCACAGCCGCCCCTCCTCCCGATACCCATGCGCAATCACATTAACCAAACACCACCCCTCCCTCACCTGCCTGAGAAACCGCCTACTCTCCGCCCTCCGTACGCACCTCGCCCACTCGCCCCAGATCCCAAACGCCTCCTCGACCCACGCGCGGAAACTCACCTCCTCGACCATCGTCGCCGTGACAATCTCCTTGCCCGGGAAGGACCCCCATGTCACGGCGTGCACGGCCTCGCGGGGCTCGCTGGACTCGAAGGTGCCGGAGGCGGTGCCCATGTACCAGGAGATTTCGGGGGCGATGGAGGTGCAAGTGAGGTAGGGCTTGAGGCGGTGGAAGTGAGCGAGGGGGAGGAAAAATTCGACAAAGGCTTTTTGGAAGATGAAGCCGCCGGCGGGGCCCCAACCGTGGATGTGGTGCGCGGAGGGAAGGCCGTCGACGGCGGGTTGGGAGGCAATGGTCCAGTAGGATTTATCTCGCGTTAGAGCGAGTAGTTGTGGGACGATTAAGGCGGTTTCGGGGGATAGGGTGGAGGATTCAGACCAGGGAAGTTGTGTGGGGCGATCGCCGGAGAGGTGGGAGGTGAAGAGGTTGGTGATGTCTGTGGTGGAGGTCGGTTCGCCCCAAAGGGCGCGGGCGTCAGCAGGGGAGGCGGAGAGGGAGGTCGGGGAGTATGTTAGTGGCGGGGCGAAGGCGGGGGAGCGGGCGTCGCCGAAGCGGCCGTTTGGGTAATCGTCCCACGTTGCTTCGCGGCTGTTATGGGTTTTGGCTAGATCGGCCGCACGGGAGGGGGAGCTGGAAATGTTAGAGTGCGAAGGTGGTGAGGTGGTCAAGTGGTTGTCAGAGGTGGCGGTTGATGAGAGACGACGGGATGGGATGGCGAGAGGAGAGGTGGCGCCGTTTGTGGTGGGGTGGGTGGAGTTGATGCCATTGGGGAGGAAGCGTTTGTCGTCAATTGCGGAAGTGTCGAGTTCGTTGATGAACGAGGGATCAGGTATCAGATGACATCTTTCAAGTATAAATCCGACGGCTTTTTCCAAATTTAAGGTGTAGAAATGGAATCCTCTGGGACCTTTTGACTTCGCAATTTTGATACCTTCGATTATCTCACTGATGACATCTACACCCACGCTCTTAACCGCCTCATCATCTCCCTTGACTGGTTCCAATCGTTCCAATAGCTCTGGTGGTACCTTTGCATGACTGAGCTTAGTCGTCCTTTTTAGGATTGAATAGCTCTGGATGGGCATTAATCCAGGGATTATAGGTATATCTACAAAAACCCCTGATTCGTGCTCCCTTAACATCTTCTCGAACTTCGTATAGGCGTTTAGATCGTAAAATAATTGTGTCATTATGAAATCTGCTCCCGCTTTCGTCTTTTCTATTAGATATGGCAAGTCGTGCTCTGGACTCTGCTCGGTAGGATATGACTCGTCCGCATGTCCCTCCGGATACGCAGCGACACCGATGCAAAAATAGTCTCCATGCACTCGCCTGATATACCTTACTAGGTCTATTGCCCAAACAAAGTCCACATTAGAAGCCTCCTCTTCGGTGTCATCCGCTTCCTCGAGCCTGTATTCCTCGTCCCTTGGCGGATCGCCCCTCAAGGCGAGAATATTCCTCACACCCATTGCTTTCGCCTCTTCCAATGCTTCGTCTACTATCTTCCGCTTCATATTCGTACAGGTCAGGTGTAGACATGTTGTGAGGCCCAGTTGCCGTTGACATAGCTCGGCGAGTTCAAGAGATCTTGAGGAAGTGCAGCCACCGGCGCCCCATGTCACGGTTACGAAGAGAGGCCGTAGAGCATTGGACATGCGCTCCAGACGAGATTGGAGGTTTGAGAAGCCCTATGATCATTTTTAGTATCTATTAGACTAGATGCAGGCTGGGAGAAGTGATTACTGTTTGAGTTTTGGGTGGAAAGAATTCCAGTGAGACGTAATTTGCGCCATGAGGTAAAGCGGCAATTTTGTCAGTTATTTTTTCCATTGTTGGCGTTACAGATGAGGGAAATGGACGGCAAGGTGAGCTTGAGAGTGTTTTCTGTCAGTCATTGTTTGGACTCTGCGGTGGTACAATCGAAGTGAAATCCCAATGGGGTAAGATCAGAAAAACTGTCATATGCGATAGAATCTCTTGACAGCCAGGTGAGATGAATCTCCAAAACTGGGTAGGTATAGAGATTGGCCCAATTTACGAGATTTCACTCAACATTTTCCAAAGCTCATCTGTCACAAATAAGTTTTTATTAAAGTGGCGAAAATTTCATAAGGGCTACTCGTATCTAAGCGGCAAGTCACATGGTATCTACATCAAATTGAATCGCTCCAATTCCTTGCCTCCAAAGTTGAAATTCAGGAACGACATGTAGTATGTGCCCTCTTAGTTAAAAAAGCAATGAAACCGGCTTCGGTGTCCTGCTCTCAAGCTTCAAGGGGCTCGGAACGGGCTAAGTCGTTTTCTCCGCAAAGCCTCGCTGCTCCAGATCTTCAGCGTCAGCACTTGGGCTTGGCAGTGAAGCCTCAATAATCTTTTGCTTTCCGTCATCCAGCGATCGATAAGGCTGTGGGTTCTTCGTCGGCCCCCCTTTTCCTTCTGTCTTAAAATGATAGCCTCTGACCCTGGAGCAGGTGAGTATACTTTCAAGTAGAAGGTCAAGGATTGTAGTTTTGTACCTTGGGCCTTGGCCCGTCTTTGCAGGCAATTCTTCCTCGTATGTCTTATTGAATCGTATTCTCTCGCTTTCGTAAGACCCGTTTGCTATGCTGCAACGTACTCCGGCAAAGAAGCCATCAATGACGTGATGATTGTGCACTTGTAATAGCACCCATCCAAGCATTTCGTTCGCACTTAGTAGATGGTGCAGATACGCTCGATGATGATTTCTGCAAGCGTAGCAGTCGCAATTTGCGCGTAGCGGATCTAATACTGTAGCGTGCATAGTGGACCACATATCGATTCCTAGAGGTAGCAGTCCTTGGTTCACGCCCTGTTGCTCTGCAGGAAAAGAGAAGTCGAGGACAATCCCAGCATCTGAAGCCGCACCAACGAAGTTCACTGTGAAGATATCTATGCCAAGGGCTACCTCATCAAGCAATCTGTGCGGGCTACTTGGCTCTGCCAAGGATAGCCGAGGTAAAGGGTGTAGCTCTTCTGGTATACATTCAATGGAATTAACATCATAGACAGCCAGCCCTGAAATATTTTCTCTGAGTTCGTCCTTCAGGGCATTCACATAGTGGTTCTGCTGTCCTAAATCGATGGGCAGAATTGGTGCAAACAGCGCAGTCTTTGATGGCTTCTCATCCTTGTCCGTCAACTCAAATACCAGCTCCTCGGTCCAAGCAAGCGTCCTATCACCCATTATCTCCAGCCGCTTCGGTCCCGGCCTCTGTCCATGAACAATATCCCCTAAACCTACGGCAATATCGGGTTGCAATATTCGTACAGCATCTGCGTAATCTTCAGATTCGAGCATGCCAAACCCTACAGCTGTCAGGATCGAGACGCCGGTATATGTATTGGGGACTGGACTAGCCAAGGGGGGGACACGGCGTGGACCAAGGACGAGCAGTGCATCTTGCTGAAGAGCTATGAATCTTCGCAGCGGAGACTCGTTTTGAGGACTGGGAAATTCAAACACCGGAGGCACTTGCTTGGGGGCTTTCTCTATGACTTGCTAGCTCCAGTAAGAGCATACCTATCAGCACGCCTCTTGTGGAGATAGTGAGATCACCCCCAGCGGCTACTCACAGTCCTCAAGCGCAGCATAGATACCTTTAATTGCACTGTTATCCCTCATCATATCCTGAGTAAGATGTGGCACGGTGCCTCGCGAGCTTAATGCGACATAATGAGGTGTGTCAATCGTTCTACGGCCATCGACAGAGAGTGTTCCAATCCTGAGCCCACTGTCGGTAGAGTCGTTAGCACGAAGATCAAACGTGAGTGGTTTTCCGAGCGCCTGCGGTGGCTGTTCTGGCGTTTGTGTAGCCATAGCGCAATTGACCCACTTGAGGTGGACTAAAGCACTCAACCACAGCCCGACCCCTCAGGTTACTGCATAAACACCAAGAGGTTGTCAGCTCGCGATAGAGGAGAAGCTGCAGTCTGACATTAGGAAGTTAAAGCTATCCTGTCGACAGTGAACTCGGGAGCGTCCTATCTGTAGTCTACTCTCTAGCGTCGCGTGGGAAGCTCAATTAGAACACCAAAAAGACTGCCGGAAAAGGCGCTCAATTACATCGGAAGCTACCTCTGGTAATGTCATAAGGAATAGATATGTAATGACCAGCCTGTTATGTTCCCTTTAAAGGTGAATCACGTATGATAGGTATACATCAACGTAGCAGAGCAACAACTGTGGTGATGAAAACGGGCTTTCTCGCTTAATCGTGCCACGCAATCACCTACTAAAGTAGGTGCTGGCCACCCAAATGACGTACACCCCCCAAATGACGTTTTTTACCCCAACAGGTCTACAACCTCTTCTACTGAAGCCCCATCCTCGTATTCT